>Ga0187780_10003323_pt1 | contig 12158 bp, 11 predicted proteins | sample 1015_Q2_SP10_20__FD_132429 | JGI IMG/M metagenome (GOLD analysis project Ga0187780, IMG submission 132429) | Tropical peat soil microbial communities from peatlands in Department of Meta, Colombia - 1015_Q2_SP10_20_MG | ecosystem: Environmental > Terrestrial > Soil > Wetlands > Peat | place...
GCGGCAGCCGGTCTTGTCCCGGATCCGGTCCAGGTGCGAGCCGACCGTGCGGACGCTGATGTACAGCTGCGCGGCGATCTGCGCGTTGGTGCGGCCCTGGGCGACCAGGGTGACCAGCTCCCGTTCCCGGGCGCTGAGCTTCACCGGCTCTGGCGTCGCGGCCGGCTGCGGAGGGCCGCGGTCGGTCAGCAGCAGGGCGTACTCGGCCGCGGTAGCCGGGCTCATCGCGGCGCCGCGTTCCCCGGCCGCGCGGGCCCGGGCGGGACCGAGCGCCTGCCGGGCCTCGCGCAGCGGACGGTCCCGGCGGCGCGCATCGGCCGGCGGGTCCGCGATCTGGCCAGCCCGCAAGAGCGCGGTCAGCGCGGACCAGACCGTGACCGCCTCAGCGGGACGGCCGTTGGCGGCGCACAGGTGCCCGCAGCAGTCCAGGCCGCGGAACAGGTCAGCGATGCCGGTCTGCAGGGCGACCTGGAACCCTTCGCGCAGCTGCGCCGCGGCGTCGCCGACCCGGCCCGCCCGCAGCAGCAGCATCGCCATCAAGAACATCAGGCGGCTGAGGTTCTGCACGTCGCCGACCTCGCGGGACCGGGCCAGCGCGGCCGCGCACACCCGCTCGGCCGCGGCCAGTTCCCCGGCCTCTGTCAGCGCGCTGGTCAAAAAGTAGCTGCCCATCCGGGCGGCCGGGCCGGTGACGCCGGCCTGGGCCTGCTCAGCCTGCCGGGCCAGCTGCAGCGCGCGGCGGCGATCGCCGCCGCGCAAGGCGGCCAGGCTCAGCCCCCCAAGAGCAAGGAGTTCCACCCTCGGGTGCCCGATCTCCCGAGCCATCGCCAGAGCGCGGCGGGCGTCGGCCTCCCCCTCGGCGAGCCGGCCCATACTCACCAACGCCGCCGCCCGGCCTTGCAGCGCCTCGGCCAGCGGCCGGGACGGCCCCCCGTCCGCGACGGCGTCGCAGACCGCGGTGAAATGACCGAACGACCCGGCGGCATCAGCAGACCACAGCGCCGTCCGGCCGAGCCAGTACTGCGCGGCGCACCACCCGTCGCTGCCCCGCTCGGCGCGGCCGGCCGCCTCGCGCAGCAGCGGGCACACGCCAGGCAGCCGGCCACGCGAGGACCACCAGGGCCCGAGGGCGGCCGCCAGCCGCAGCGCCCCGGCCACGTCACGCTCCACGGCCCAGGCCAGCACCTGGCGCATCATCGCGTCCTCGGCATCTAGCCACCGGACGGCGGCCGCCTCCCCGGCGCTGCTCTGCATCTGCGCCGCGGCCTGCTCGGCCACCCGCAGCGCGTACCCGGCCAGCGCGCCGGCCGCTTCCTCCTGCTCCCCGGTCTCGGCCAGCAGCCCGGCCCCGTAGGCGCGCAGCGTCTCCAGCATCGCGTACCGCGGCCGACCATCCGGGCCGGGCCGCGGCGGGACCAGCAGCGAGCAATCCACCAGCCGCGCCACCGCCAGGCCCGCATCCGGCCCGGCCACCGCCTCGGCCCCCTCCAGCGTGAACGGCCCGGGGAACACCGACACCTGCCGGAACACCCGCCGCTCGTGTTCCTCCAGCAGCTGGTAACTCCACTCCGCCGTGGCCGCCAGCGACCGCTGCCGGCCCGCCGCCAGCCGGTCCCCGGACGCCAGCAGCGCGAACCGGTCATCGATCCGGTCCAGCAGCTGCGCCACGCCCAGCGCCTCCACCCGCGCAGCGGCCAGCTCGATCGCCAGCGGTAGCCCGTCCAGCCGCGCCACCAGCCGCGCCACCACCGGGCCGGCCTGCTCATCCAGCGCGAACCGCGCATCGGCCCGGCGGGCCCGGTCCGCGAACAGCGCCACCGCCTCGGATCCCCCGCCGTCCGCCGTGTCCTCGGGCCCGGGCAGGGTCAGCGGGCCCAGCCGGTACCGGGCCTCCCCGGCCACCGCCAGCGGCTCCCGGCTGGTCGCCAGCACCCGCACATCATCAGCGGCCGCCAGCAGCCCGGCGCACAGCTGCGCGGCCGCGCCGATCACGTGCTCGCAGTTGTCCAGCACCAGCAGCAGCTGCCGCCGGGCCGCCACGCTGGCCAGCGCCCCAGCTGCCGGCACCCCCGGCTGCTCCGGTATCCGCAGCGCTGCAGCCACCACCGCGGCTACCTGCGCCGGGTCTTGCACCGGGGCCAGCTCGGCCAGCCAGGCCCCGTCCGCGAACCGGCCCGCCACCAGTTTCGCCACCTGGCCGGCCAGCCGGGTCTTGCCCGACCCGCCCGGCCCGGTCACCGTCACCAGCCGGTACTCCTCCAGCAGCCCCGCCACCTCGCGCACCGCCCCGGCCCGGCCGATGAAGCTCGCCAGCTGAGCCGGGAAGCCATGCACCCCACTGGCTGCGGTGGCCGCCGCACAACCCCCCACGCCCGTACCATAACCGCAGGCCGCCACCGCCGTACAGCCCGGCCCGGCCCGGATGGCTGCCGCACCCCTCATCCCGCCCGCGGCCGCTGACCTCCGCCGTCCGCCGCCGCTTTGCCAGCGGCGGACCGGGCGGCGGGACGGATCATTACGGCTCCCTGGCGGCTGGCCGGCAGCTGAAGTAGCGATGCAGGGAGGTCTTCGGGATGCCGACCTTAGCGGCGATCACCCCAGGGAGCTGCCCTGGACCTTCGCGCGGCAGTCGATATCTGTGCAGGTTTTCGAGCAGGACACTGAACTCCGAGAGATCGGGGCCGGGGTCGCGATCGGCGGTAATGCGACCCGCCTTCTGCAACGCCTCGGTGTCGATCTTGCGCCGGTTGCAAATATGCCGCCAGCTCTTGAGTTTCGCTGCTGGAGAGATGGCAGGCTTCTATGGTCTCATCTTATAGGAGAGTGGTACCGGCAGGAGGTGGGCGCTCCATACCTGACGCTCCACCGGGCGACTCTTCAGCACGTTCTCGCAGCCGCTGTTCCGCCGGAATGTATCTCGCTAAATCACCGGCTGGTCGGCCTGTCCGACGAGTCCGACGGTGTACGCATGCACTTTGAGGAAAGCGATGACGTCGTTGCGGGCGTCGTCGCCGGCGCGGACGGAGTAAATTCTGCAGCACGGCGTTTTGTCTGCGGTGATGTAGCGCCCACTCATTCCGGTGAAATCGGGTTCCGCGGCGTCATCCCGGTCGAGAAGTCGCAGGACCTGCCGAATCCGACTTCACTCCACTGTTGGTGCGGACCTGATACGCACGTGATCTACTACGGTCTGGACCGGGGCGAGCTGGTGAACCTGCTTGCCGTGTACAAGCCGGACCGCCTCCCGGACTGGACGGCGCTTTCAAATCGCGTACCGGCTACAAGAGACCAGGCTCTTGGCATCTTTGAGGCATACTCCTGGGATCGGCGCATCCTGGACTTGGTACGCAACATCGAGGGTGACATGAGTTTCTGGGCTCTTGTCGAGCTGCCGCGTCTGCGTCGATGGAGCCGCGGCCGGGTTGTGCTCCTCGGCGATGCTGCTCACGCTCCCTTGCCGCATCAGGGGCAAGGCGCGGGCTTGGCGATAGAAGATGCATACGCCCTGAGCGCGCTCCTGGGCCAAGGCGGGTTGAAGGATTACGGCCCGGTTTTCGAGGCCTTCGAGACTCTCCGCAAGCGGCGGGCGTGGATGGTCCAGGCCTATTCACGAGTCGCTGGGCGGGCATACAAATGCGTTGGTGATGCAGCAATAAGGCGAGATGCAGGCTGGTCATCGCTTCCGCAGCGAATTGGATGGATTCATCGGTATCGAGAGGAAGAGCTGCTGCCACTGCCCGGGCACGCAGCGGGCACCGCAACACCAGGGATTTAAGCTGACCATGTGGCCACGCAGACCAAAGACGGCAGTACATGGCGCATCGGGACCCACGCCGACGTCGCCTGGATTGCCGATGGCACTACTACAGGCTTGACCATCACATCAGCCATCCCCCCGGTCTATGAGGCCTACGCCACGGTTGTGATACCAAAGGAACCCGAAGACCGACGCAGGCGCGACCGGGTTGTCCTTGCCCTGCTCCGCGAGCATTCAGCTGGTCAGCCATGGTGGCTGGGATATCTCGACACCGGCAGTGATCACAGCTGGCCGTGGGCCCAGCGCCGCAAGGAATCGAACATGGGGTCCGCCAGGAGCTCCGCGGACGGATGCTGCATCCAGGCATCGATAATCACCGGTTCAGCCCTCCGGTAGCCGTTCGGGTATGCACCACGCCCAGGGAATCACGGCAAGACCGGCCCCCGGAAGACACCGTGTGCCCCGACGCACCGCTGCTGCCAACACTCAGTCACGAGCCCTGTCAGGTGGCGTACCCGATCCGCCCGATGAGTCGAATCCGGATGCTTGGCGTCTCTAGCTTTGGGCGCAGAACCGGTCTCTAGGCGCTGTTGGCGGCGTGAGGTCCGGCGGCGGGCAGGCCTCATGCGTGGCGGCTGGCGCTGTCAGCCTGCCCTTTCCTGGGACGGTGCGCCGGCGACCAGATCTCGCAGCCCGTTCCAGCGCTGCTGGTGACGCTGGCCATAGCGGCTTGCGGCGCGCCTGGCGCGCCGCGGCCGGCTGGCATAGCGGTGCACCGCCCACCATGACCCGGGCTTGGTCAGCCTGATGGCGCCGGCCAGGGCCACGACGCTGATGACGATGCCGGTAACACCGGTCACGACCTTTCCCTTGAGCAGGCAGATGACGCACAGCAGGAGGTTGACGGCGATGACAGCGACCGACGACCACCACGCTGCCGTCCCGACCCGGCCGGTCACGAAGTCAGCCCCGCCGATCAGCGCCCCGGTTATCACCAGGACGCAGAAGATCGCGTCGACCGATTTCCGTCCCTGATCGGTCCAGTAGACGTCTTCCAGGTGCAGCCAGAGCGCGAACTCATCGACGGTGAGGCCGACGCCCAGCCCGAAGACGGCGGCAGTCGCGTCGAGCGCCGCCCCTCGCGGCGTCTGCGATACCAAGACGATGCCGGTGCCGATGATGACCAGGATGCCGAAGACCTGGTGATGAACGTGAGTGCCCGCGATCTGCACGTTGCCGAGCCCGGACCCGGCACCGCTGCCCGACCGGATCAGCCTCGTCACGATCCTGGTGATGAGAAAGGTAACCAGTATCGCCAGAAACATCCACATCATCGGCCGCAGGGAAAGATCACCCCGGCCGAGCGGGACCCCCAGCCTCGTGGAGACCGTCACCCCCGACGGGATCCTCACCCGGGAAGCGAGCCAGGGCCCTGTGCCGGCAGCCCCGAGTTGCACGGCGCCCACGCTCAGCCGCGGTCGCCTGCGGACGCGCCGGCCAGTTCGCGCCGGCCGCAGATCTCCGCCGCAACGGCGGGCCGGTCAGTCATCCCGGCGACCGTGACGGTCCCGGCCTGCGCCCGCGCGCCCTGGCCGGTGGCGCCCGCACAAGCCGGGCGGTAGTCCGGGTGCCTGATCACCATCCAGAGCGGGATTCCCGCCATCGCCAGGAAGAACACCGCGCCGAACGGGATGTTCAGCCAGAACCAGCTCATCGGTAAGTCACCTCCGTCAGAATGCGCCGGGCAACGATTTCGCCGACGTCACGTCAGCAGGCTCGCCGACCGCCCAAGGGGATCCGCTGGGTGCTCGGGGGGAAGCACTGGGGGAGAGGCGAACAACGCAAGAAGGCGTGCTGACCTGCCCTGCGGGCTGGTCACGTCCCTGCATTGCCACTGAAGTGCTCCGCGGCCCGCGTCGCGGGAGCGGTGAGCGATCTCGGTTCGGGTCGGCCTGCCCCCGGCGACGTGGTTCCGACAGCGGGTCGGCGCTATCGTTTCGTCGAAGACGTCGGCACGCGGTGTGTGCAGGCTTTATCCACCGTCCTCCGGGCTTTCCGCATGCGCCGGGTCCTGGACCGCCGGGTGGGGCCTGCGCCAGAGCCGAGTTGACTGACCCGGTCGCAGTCTGGTGCGGATGTCGCTGCTGAATTCTGACGGGCAGGTCTACCATTGCGCTGGATGGCTGTGTCACATGCGGCCTTAGGAGGAAATAGTGCATCGCATTTTCACGATTCTCGTCCTTGCCGCCGCGGTCGCCGCGACGGGCATGGCCGCGGCCGCGCCGGCCCTGGCCGCAACCTCGGATCCGCTGGGTTACCCGTCCGCGACCAGCTATTACCTGTCCCTGGGGGACTCGCTCTCGCAGGGAGTCCAGCCCGATGCCGCCGGGACCAGTGTCGAGACCAACCAGGGTTACCCGGACCAGCTGTATGCGGCTTTGCGCCTCGGCGACCCTGGCCTGCAGCTGGTGAAGCTTGGCTGCCCCGGCGAGACCACCGGCACCATGATCTCCGGAGGAATCTGCAGTTACTCGCAGGGTTCCCAGCTTGCCGCGGCGGTGGGTTTCCTGCAGGATCATCCCGGCCGGGTCTCGCTGATCACCATAGATATCGGAGCCAACGACCTCAACCCCTGCCTGGTCCTGCCCAGCGCCGAGATCCAGGCCTGCGTCGAGGCCACCCTGCCGACGGTGGTCGCCAACCTTACCCAGATCATGGCGGAACTGCGCGCGGCCGACGGCGGCGAGGTGCGGATCATCGGCATGACATATTACGTTCCCGAGCTGGCCGCGTGGCTGACCGGGCCGTCTGGGCAGGAATCCGCCCGGCTCAGCGTGGAACTCGCGGCCACCCTCAACGGCCTGCTGAGCAAGGTGTACCAGGCGTACGGGGCGCGCATCGCCGACGTGTTCAGCGCCTTCCGCAGCGCGGACTTCACCGATCAGGTGACGCTGCCGGGCGTCGGCGCGGTGCCGCTCAACGTGGCGCTGATCTGTAAGTGGACGTGGGAGTGCGCCCCGCCGCCGCGCGGGCCGAACGAGCACGCCAACAAGATCGGCTACGGTGTCATCGCCCTGACCTTCTTGCTGGCCGATCTCCGCTGAAACAGCCGGAGGACTATCCTGCCCCGGCAGGCCTGGGGCGCAAGCCCACGGGACTAGCCTGGGCCGGGCAGGGAACGCCGGGCCCGCGGCCGGACGGCAAGCGTCCAGCCGACCAAGGCGAGGCTGCGGGTATTCATCTGCAACTTTTGCCCAACCGCCGAGGTGGCGCCCTGGTGCGGTCAGAATCCTAACTGCGGGCACCCCGGATGCGCTGAGGCCCTAGCGAGATGCGCCGCCCTGCACCGGCTCGATGACCGGCGTTTCCACGGGCAGGTGAACGTGGCGATAATCGAGAGGCAGCTATGGGAGCGCTACGAAGAGAGGGCAGCTGAAGAAGCACGCTGAAGCTGGCCTGGTGCCTGATGCCGCTGTAACCTGCCTTCGTGGTGGCTCAGCTCAACCTGTTCGGTCCGGAGATCGCGACCGACGATGCCCAGCTCGAGGCCGTCGCCGAGGAGCTGGTAACCGCTGACCCAGAGGGCTGCAAGATAGGGCGTGTGCTGCGCCTGACATACGACATGCTGCTCGACGGGCAGCACACCGGGCGGTACCGGTGGGAGCAACTCAGCAAGACTGAGAAGACCCACTTCGGCACGCTCGCCGAGATCAACTTGCAGCGGGCCTTCGCGTTCGCCGACGGCGAGGCGATGGACTTCGCGATCCGCGGCATCGACGTGGATTGCAAGTTCTCCCAGGATCCCGGCGACTGGATGATCCCGCCAGAGGCGGTCGGCCATGTCATCCTCGGCCTGTGGGCGAGCGATGATCAGGGCCTGTGGTCGCTCGGCCTGATCCGCGCCGCCGACCAGGTGCTGACCGCGGCCACCGGCAACCGGGACCGGAAACGGTGGCTGTCCCCCGTTGGAAAGGCTGCGATTACGTGGCTGTACCGGAACAAGCCTCTGCCGGAGAACGCGTTGCTGCGCATCCCACCCCGCGACGTAGACAAGATCTTCGGCTGCTCCGAGCATGGGGCCAGGCGGGTGGACATGCTGTTCCGGCTAGCTCAGCGGCGCATCATCAGCCGGACGATCGTCGCCACGGTAGCGCAGCAGGACGACTACATGCGGCGGGTGCGCGGCAACGGCGGATCGCGCGGTAGCCTGCGGCGCGAGGGGATCGTGATCTTCGGCGACTACCGTAGCCACAGGCATGCCGCACGGCAGCTGGGACTCGTGGCGCCGACACCGGAGTCGGGTGAGTCGGTCAGCGTCCGCCTCACCCGCCAGCGACCGCACCATGAGGGATTCCCGAGCGTCTCGCTGGAGGGCGAGCACTGGGTTGTGGCGCTGCCGAGCGACCCGCCGGAATACGCACCGCTGCTCCCCGACACGAAAGCATGACGGGACGGGTATCTCCGGGCTCCGCCCCGGCCCCCAGCCGCTCGCCTACGCGGCCAGCAAGGCGGCCGTGGTCAGCCTCACCCGAACGCTGTCCCGGGTGCTGGCGCCCGAGGTCCGGGTGAACGCCGTCGCGCCGGGCTGGATCGCCGGCGAGTGGATGCGACGGACGCTGGGCGATAACTACGAGCGGCTGATGGAGCGGCGCGCGGCCTGGAGCCGATGAGGCGGAACGTCACCGCCGAGGACGTGGCTGAGACCATCTTCTCCCTGGTCAGCTCGAACCCGTTCGTCACCGGCGAGACGGTCGTCATCGACGGCGGTTATGCTGCCACGACGTGAGCAGGAAGGCCGCCGCGGTGGCCGGCCCACTGTTATGAGGGCAGGGCAGGTTCCGCATCCTGGCGATATGGACTACGTTGTCGCGCTTCCGCGGCGGCAATGGTTCCAGTGAGGTAACGCTGGACAACCGGGCCGACGGCCTGAACGAGATCCTCGGGACTAGCGGCGGCGGCACCCGGCACTTGGAGGACGTACCGGGCGAGCATCAGACCTCCTATGTGAGAGCCGATGAGCGCCGCGCGCAGCTCACGCTGGTCGCTGGCCAGGACGCCACCGGTCCCCCTGAGTATGAATGAGCTGAGGATGTCGCGCAGCAGCCGACCGGCGTGGTCGTGGGACAGACCCGTTCTGAGGATGGCCAGCATCTGCTCGCGAATCTCCGGGCGATCCTCCCACAGGCGGATCACTCGTCTCACGAGCTCTTCTCCGGCTCGGTCGGTATCGTCGGTGATCCCGGCGAACACGGCGGCCACTTCCACCGGCGGCTCGAGCGCAGCGGCGAGGAGCCCGTCCTTGTCGCCGAAGTAGTGGTAGATGAGCGCCGGGTTGACGCCGGCCCGGGCGCCCACGGCGCGCATGGTGGTGCGCTCAAACCCCAGTTCCGCGAACAGTTCCCGGGCGGCGTCCAGCACGGCCCGCCGGGCGTCGGGACTGCCCAGGGGACGCCGGCCTCGCGCGGGCATCAGGAGGCCTCCGCCCCGCGGGCGAGCATCAGCATCCGTTCCTCGATCGTGGCCGGAACCGGCTGCAGGCTGGCCTCGATCCCGGCAGCCTGGAGCACCTCTTGCAGCTCGGCCGGGTCGGCATTGGCCACCCGGATCGCCCGGCCCGCGAGCATGACCGGCGCACCCGCGGCGTTGAGCACGGCGAAGGCTTGCGCCCAGTCTTCGGTGCGGACCGCCACGGCGGTAGTCGAGCCCACGATGTCAGCCTCACTGCCCTGGGCTACTAGCTGGCCGCCCGACATGAGCAGCAGCCGGTCGCACTGCTGAGCTTCCTGCATGTAGTGGGTCGTCACCAGAACTCCGGCGCCGTGTTCGGCCTGCGCGCGGATCGTGTCCCACAATGCCGCGCGGGCGAGTGCATCGACGCCTGAGGTCGGTTCGTCGAGCACGAGCACGTCGGGTGAGTGCGCCAGAGCGGCCAGGAACGCCACCTGGCGCTGCGCGCCGAGCGGCAGCGCGCGCACCAGGACGTCGGCGTGTCCAGTTAGCGCAGGCGGTAGCGCGGGCTCCGCGGTGCCGTAGGCCTGCGCACTGAACGCCAAGTTCTCCCGGACCGTCAGATCGCCGTAGAGGCCAAGACCCTGCGGCACGTACCCGAGCCGCCGCCGCCGCTCCCGGTCGGGCGGGCCGCCCAGTAGCTCGACGCGGCCGGAGGTCACCGCGATCAGGCCCAGGAGCATGCGGATGAGCGTGGTCTTGCCCGCTCCGTTGGCACCGAGGAGGCCGACTACCTCACCTGGTTGCACCTGCATCGACACGTCGTCCACCGCCGTGAACGGGCCGAAGCGGCGGGTGGAGTGCTCAGCACGCAAGAGGATGCTCGTCATGACGGACCCGCGTGGCGGCGCACGAGCGAGAGCGCGATGACGATGTCTTCCAGATCGGGCGCGACAGCGGTGGTTCCGGGCGGCGGGCCGGCGCCGGGCCAGTACTCATGCTGCACTCGTCCCCGCCGCCAGGCCCAGTCCGCGCGGACTGGCTCGTCGGTTTGCGTGACCACGCCAGCGAAGCCCGAACGTACCTGGTCATAAGAGCCCTGGACGAGTATCCGGCCGTTGTCGAGCACGACGAGGTGCGCAGCGCGCTCGGCCTCGTCGAGGTAGGTGGTCGACATGAGCACGGCCGTACCCGACGCCGCGGCCTCCGACGCCAGTCGCCACAGGTCGATACGGCTCACGGGGTCGACGCCGGTGCTGGGCTCGTCGAGGATGAGCAGCGCGGGCCGGTGCACGATCGCCATGATGAAGCCGAGCTTGCGGCGCATCCCTCCGGACAGCTGTGAGGCTAGCCGGTCGGCGGCCGGAGTGAGCGACGCCCGGTCCAGCAGCTCGCTGCGGCGGGCGGTGAGCTGATCGCCGCCCAGGCCGTAGATGCCCGCGACGAAGTCGATGTTCTGCGTCACGGTCAACGCGGCCCAGCTTCCCGACGACGCGGGCAGGTAGCCCAGGCGCTGCCGCGGCGGCGCCTCGATCGTGCCGCGATCAAGCAGGACCTCCCCGGCCAGGGTGCGCAGCAACGTGGACTTGCCTGCTCCGTCCCCGCCGACCACCGCGACCACCGACCCGCCGGGCACCTCGACCGTGACATCGTCGAGCGCCAGGGTCGGCCCGAACCGCACCGTTGCCGAGCGCACCGAATACGTCACCCAGTACTCACAGGCTCGGCCGCGGCCGGCTGCCTGCCCGCCGGGCTGGCCGGGCTCCCCGGCGCCAGGTCCCGGCGGAAGCGCAGGGTCGCACCGGTGAACACCACCACGGCCATCACTGTGAGCACGACGAACGGCAGCCACAGTGCCGTAATCGGGGCGCCGCGCAGCATGATCCCCTGCGAGATCATGGTGAAGTAGGTCAGCGGCAGCAAGTAGCCGATCCAGCGAACCCCCGCGGCCATCGCCTCCAGGGGAAAGATCATCCCGGACAGCAGTATCTGGGGGAGCAGGAAGAAGAACGCCGTCTGGATCGCTTGACCGGACGTCTGCGAGATCGTCGAGATGAACACGCCGAGGCCGAGCACGACAAATAGGAAGATCGCGGCTCCGAGGGCGAACGCGAACGGGCTGCCGTTGAACGGGACCCCGAACAGCACGATCCCCAGCACGGTCACGATGATCATGTCGATGGCCGCGACCAGGAAGTATGGCGCGATCTTGCCCAGGATCACCCGGCTCGGCTTGATCGGCATCACCGCGAGCTGCTCGAGCGTGCCGGCCTCCCGCTCCCGGACCATGCCGATGCTGGTGATGATGGTGCCGATGAAGGTGAGGATGAGGCCGATGATCGCCGGTATCATCACCCACGACGTCTTCAGGTCAGGGTTGTAGAGCACCTGCGTCTTGACCTTGCCGCCTTCCTTGTTGAGCGCGGCCACGGCCGACTGCGCGGCGAACAGGTTGGACCCATTCACCAGGGCGAGCACCGGGGCCTGGCCCGTGACGAAGGCAACGTCCACCTTGTTGTCCCGCAGCAGCGTCTCCGCGTCGGCTTGGGTGTCTGAGGGTTCGGTCATCGTGACGTGGAAAAAGGGCGGCAGCGCCGCGGCCACCTGTGAGGCCTGCGGGCCCACGACGGCCGTCTTGAGGCTGGAGACGTAGAAGTTCGCCGCGTAGCCGAAGATCACCAGCAGGAGCAGCGGCATCGCGATCAGCAGGGCCAAAGTGCGCCGGTCGCGGACGAGTTCCCGGAACTCCTTGACGATCATGGCTCTCATGCCACGCACGATAGAAGCCCCCAGAAAATAAGTCAACAACTGTTTAATTCTGCCCTCAGCCGCGAATAGTGCGCAGGCGAGCTCGGCGGGCGACCGGGGGCGAGCTCGGCGGGCGACCGGGGGCGAGCTCGGCGGGCGACCGGGGGCGAGCTCGGCGGGCGACCGGGGGCGAGCTCGGCGGGCA
>Ga0187780_10003324_pt1 | contig 12158 bp, 9 predicted proteins | sample 1015_Q2_SP10_20__FD_132429 | JGI IMG/M metagenome (GOLD analysis project Ga0187780, IMG submission 132429) | Tropical peat soil microbial communities from peatlands in Department of Meta, Colombia - 1015_Q2_SP10_20_MG | ecosystem: Environmental > Terrestrial > Soil > Wetlands > Peat | place...
CCCATGGTCCTCCTGTCCCCTTGGCCTCTCATGGAGAGCTCTATCACCACGTAGGTACTTCTGTCAACTCCCAACGAAAGCTCGAACACGTGAGGGAGGACTTTCTCCCCGCCGTCATCAACCGTGAAGTCAGTGCCGCTCGCCTTCTCATGCCCTCCGAGATCGTAGTCCCCTCTGTAGTTGCAGGCGACAAGCTCCAGCCACCCAGTGCCTATCTTGACCTCCAGGTCGTAGGCGGCCTTCGAGTAGAAAGCCCTGTCCTCGTCAGAAAGAACCCTCAGTCGCTGGGAATCCCTCGGAACCCCCGCCGCCTCGTAGAACCTTGTTATGAGTGCGAGGTAATGGCCGATCAGCATGTTCGGGATGACGGCGTCTCGTAAAGCCTCGCCCACGTTCATCTGTATGTCTTTCCCGTCAGGCATCCTGAACGAGAGGGCATCCCCCTTCGCCCAATCGTACATCGGAGAGTCCGTCTTCTTCGGGTTGAAGAAAACCTCCACCTCCGCTTGGTTGAGCTCCCTGAGTCTAAGCAGCCCTTGCCGCGGGGCTATCTCGTTCCTGAAGCTCCTCCCGACTTGGGCCATCCCTATGGGGAGCTTCGCCCTCTGTGTCTTGTAGAGGAGCGGGAAGTCGACGAAGATGCTCTGACAGGTTTCGGGACGGAGGTAGGCTTCCTCTCCAGCCGGCCCTATTCCAACCCCGAACATCATGTTAAACCGAGTGGTGCCAGAGAGGCTCGAGCCGCACTTCGAGCACTTCACCCCTGCCCTTGCCATTAGCGAGTCGTAGTCTGCGTCGCTTAGTTTCTCTGGGACGGCCTTCCCCGTCTTCTCTTCAATCAGCTTGTCTGGCCTGTAGACAGAGCCGCACTTCGAGCACTTCACGAAGGGGTCGGTGAAGCTGGAGAGGTGCCCGGATGCCTCGAAAACAGCCTTGGGGAGAATCTGGGCCCCGTCTATCTCTATCATCCCATCCCGCTTTACGATCATCCTCCGCCAGAGCTCGATAATTCTGGCCTTCAGGGCCACACCGAGGGGCCCGTAGTCGAGGAAACCGGCCGGTGCATTTGGGTAGCTGGGCGCCGTCTTAAAGAAGAAACCGCGCTGCTGCGCGATACGTACGACTTCCTCGGAAGACATCCTCGTCGGGGCTCTCATAGAGAGGATATATGCTATGCTTGAGGCTTCAACGCGAGCTTGGGACGGAGGGACGGGGAGCTTTATTACGAGAGATCAGTTTGTGACCCCCGACTAGGCCGGACCATTACTCGCCGCTAGAGCTCAAAGCAAGCCCGGGGGTTTGCGAACCATGCTCAGTTTCAGGGAAGGTAGGGGGCTGGCGAGATTGGGAAATGGAACGCCTCAGGAAACGCCTGTCGAACTGAGTATCGCCCTCGTCTCTTGGATAATCACGTAACGCCAGACAACGACGAGCACGAAGAAGGACCACAAGACGAAGAAGGTGTCGAAGGGGAGGACGGAGGGCGGCAGGGGGAATACGATGGACATCATCCCATCCAAAGAGAACATAGCAAGGGAGAGCACGAATGTCAGGCCGACCAGCTTGAGTATGTACCTCCTGGAGAAAGCCCTGCCGTAAATGAGCCCGTAGAAGATGAAGAACTGCGTGATCCCGAGAAGAGCGACCAAGACCCCGATTGGGACTTGTGCCAGCGCCAAGTAACGTGCTATCGTGGGGATAGGGGGGTACACGTAGTTCGCATACTGATACGTGCTTTCGTTCGCGCCCTGTACGACATCGATTACTGCGCTGACTACTGAGAGGATGATGATGAGGCTCAGGAACTTGGACCTGCCTCCCTTCCCGTACAGCTTCTTCGCTGGAGTTTGGGACCCCAGTCTGAACCCACAGTATGGACATCTCACGTAGCCCTGCTCCAGCTCCCTCTTGCACGACGGGCAGAAGGGTTTCAATGGCGTTTCGCAGAAGGGGCAGAAACTGAAGTCCTCCTTGACTTCATTCCCACAGTTGGGGCAGGTGGTCAAGGCTCTAACTACTGCTCGGCATCCCAGCACCGCAGGTGGAGCACCTGTTGATAATTCGTCTCAACGAAGCGATGCAAGCCCCGTAGACCAGGCAAGAACCAAAGGTGGTTCCGGGAGTAGAGCATAACAAGCCGCCGGTAAGAGCCAGCCATGGCGATTCCCGAAGGGATTTTGAATTAACGGATTATGGACTCTGAAACCAGTACGAACGTCCATTTTTCCGTCGAGTGCGAACTTCCCACCAGTTCAGCGACACCTTATAGCATGGGGGGCACTAATCTGCACGGCCTTTCATGGGGACAAGACACACCGGGCCAGCCGCTATTCTGGCGCTGGTAATCCTAATCGCTGTTGTCCCATCGATGGTACAGCCTGTTGGCGCCGCGGAGCAGACCCACATGAGCATTAGCGCGCCCCTCTCGGTACACTTGGGAGACGAGTGGACTGCAACAAGCGTCCTGACGGATTCGACAGGGGACCCCCTCGGAGGGCTGACAGTAACCTGGTACTTGGACGGTCAGGTGCAAGGAAAGACCACAACTCTGTCCGATGGATCGTCGCTTTTCGGGGTAGGAGGTTGGTTGCCGCCCCTGGGTCACAACACAGTGAGCGTCTCGTTCAATGGGACCGCGGGTTACCTGCCTTCGAATGCAACAGCGGTTATCGAAGTACTTCCGGCAAACCCGTCCACAACGAGCGCTACGGTCACCACCACGACGTTCAACGGTCCAACAATCGAGCTGAGCCCATCCGATGGCTCCTCCGTTTGCCCGACCTACTTCAGGGGGAACGCGAGCGGGGGTGTGTGGGACCAGAGCACCCTGACCTGCACGCTTGCTGGTGGGGGGGACGTCTATCCCGCGTTCTGTGTCTCCGTGTCTTCCGGAGGGTGTGCCCAATCGGTCATCGGCAAGCTCGTGATCGATAAGGACGTGAGCGTCGTCATTAACAACGGAAGTAACATGGCGATCTATAGCGAAGTCGACAACTATGGAACGCTCGTCGCCGACATCGTCAGCTACGGGCTAATGGTGAACTACGGAACCATAGACCTCAGCGGCACCAACCAATTGCTCAACCTCCCCTTCAACGGGTTGGGGGTAATCAGCAACATGCAAGGGGGGACGATTAACAATTGGCGTTACATTACGAACGCGGGGACAATCTTCAACTACGGGACAATCAACAATTACGGTCAATTCATCACTCAGGAGTGTTCCCCCTGCGTAACTGGCACCCTCGTGAACGATGGGACGTACGTGGGGAGCGCGCCCGCCCCGGTGTTCACATCGACTGTTGACTTGGCTGGGGGGAACGGTTCCGCAGACCAAGACTCGACGGCGGGCATGACGGTGACCATTACCGGCGCGACAGGTAACAACGTAACCGTAAGCACCCAGGTTCAGGGCTCACAAGCCCCTCTGGGAATCGGCTCTGTGCAGCTGGGCTCTACGGCATATTATGACGTACTCATCAGTGGGACGAGGACGGGGGTTGCCACGGTATGCATTACGAGCAAGTCGGTGAATTCCAGCGGAGGTGAGATCGAGTACTGGAACGGGACAGCCTGGAACGGCGCGGCAGACCAGACGGTCTCGGGGAGCTCTCCCCCCTTCACCTATTGCGGCGACATACCCGTGTCGGCGCTTGTTGGAACACCTCTTGCGGTTGGGGCTGCCTTGAGCGCCTCGGGGAGCACCACCGTCACCGGAACGACCGAAGTGACCGGCGTTAGCACGAGCGCCATCACTCATACTTCCACGCCCGCTGCGACCACGACGAGTGAACTTGCGACTTCCGGAACGCCCGTCACTACGGCGCCTGCCCAGTCGTTTTCCGTCTCATCGCTAGCGACCCTGCTCGCTTTTGCTGCCGTCGCACTAGCAGTCTTAGCCTTCGTGGTGTCGAGAAGGCGGACGCGGGAATAGAATCCCGGACGGTCAATTCGCCGTCGAGGGCTCTCCCTTCCCTTCCCTTGTGCTGACCGGGCCCTCGTCGGTGCTCCGCAATTCAGCCGGTCACGAGGAATTTGTAGCCGTCTAATGACTCAATTGAGCCAACTTCTATCCTGAGTACGACCTGGAGACCAGAACCCGTCTACTTCAGTTCAACCAGTAGTGCTCGGCCCGGTGAGGTGAACTCCACCGCGTGGGACTCGCCATCTCTCCAATCAAGCTCGCCCGCCTTCAATTTGCGGTGTTCGGGCTTTCCTCTCTCCGGGGTCGAGACGTATTCGAAGCGAGTTAGTGCATATGCGAAGTACAGCGGATGTCTGTGCAAATCAGCCTTCGATCCTTTCTCAACGGTCAGCTCCAAAACGCGGACCCTGTCGTTTTCGAAGAGGACTCTCGTGAGCTCGGGGGCAGCCTTTGTGATGTGCTTTGGCACAAAAACCCTGGGTGCGAGTGCGATTTAAGCCAATCGAACGGAACAGGTTTGTCCGCGCTAGCAAGGACGGACCAAGCGAGATTAAGGGTCGTAAATCAGTTGCTAACAATGAATTTGTAGCCGTAGATGATCTGGCCGGAATCGCCGTCGACCATCGCCCTTCTGATGGTCGCCCGCACCTTTGCGCCAGTCTTGACCGAGTCCTCGGGCGAATCCACAATCTGTGTTAGGATTCTCGCCCCGTTGTCGAGCTTCACCACTGCAAGGTAAAGTGGGGTCTGCGCCTCGAACCCCGGCAGTGGCTCGTGAAGCACAGTATAGGTCATGATCTTCCCCGTCTTGGGCATCTCCTTGTCCTTGATGTGCTCAGAGCCGCACCCCTTGCACGCGTAGACCGGCGGGAAGAACTCGTCCCCACAATCCGCGCATTTGCTTCCTATCAGGCGGTAGTACCTGTCCCTTATGCGCCAGTACTGGATTGACATCTAGGACGCACTCCCGAAGATGTGCACCGCAGCGGTGGTGTCAACGCCCCCCACATTCTGAGTGACGCCGTACTCGGCCCCCTCGACCTGGTTCTTCCCGGCCTGGTCCGTAAGCTGGAGATAGACCTCTGCTACCTGGTAGACGCCTGTGGCGCCCACAGGGTGCCCCCTGGCTTTCAGGCCTCCGAAGGTGTTGATGGGGAGGTCGGAGCCCCTGCTATACTTTCCTGCCTTGGCGTCCTTCGAAGCACGCCCCCTCTTTGAGTACCCCATTGCCTCCAACGAAAGTGCCCCGACGACCGAAAAAGCATCATGCAACTCGGCCAGGCTGACCTGCGCGCGTGCTAGACCGGCCTCCTCCATCGCCCCCTTGAAGGCAAGCCGGGTTGACTTGAAGTCGAGCATGTCTTCCCTCTCGTAGAGGCTGAAATCGTTGGTCGCAATCTTCCCCCCCAGGACTTCGGCCATCTTCCTCTTCGTTCCTGAGGCAGCGTTGTCGTTCACCAACAGCACAGCTGCTGCCCCGTCCCCCACGGGAGCACAGTCGAAGAGCCTCAGAGGGTCTGAGATTATCGCCGATCTGCTCACAACCTCGGGGGTGATCGCCTTCCTGAACTGCGCGTGGGCGGCCGTAACAGCATTTGAGTGGTCTATGACGGGGATGGAGCTCAGCTCGTCCCTGGACACGTCCATCTGTTCCATGTAGTATCTCGCCAGAAGGCCGTTGAGGGCGGCGAAGGTGGCCCCCACGAACTGAGTGTACTCTGCGGACTCGGCCATGGCGAGGGCCTGGGAAACGTCCTCGGGCTCAAGGTCTCTCATCTTCTCCACCCCTACCACAAGGGCGGAGTCGATGGCACCGGACCTAACGAGATTGTATCCCACGTTGAAGGCCGAGCCTCCAGACGAGCAGGCAGATTCCACCTTGAACGCGGGGGTCCCTGCTAGCCCGAGTCCGTCCGCCAGCATCGCCCCGAGGTGCTCCTGGTGCGCGCCGACTGCGCTGAACATGTTGCCAACTATTATCTGGTCGGGCTTTCTCTTCCCGAATTCCTTGAGAGCCCCCCTTGAAGCCTCGACGGCTAGATCCAAGATGGAAGACTCCCAGTGGTCTGCTATGGTGGTCATGCCGACGGAGTTGACGTAGACCTTTGACCTTGCCACGGGATCGCCTACTTCTCCAGCTTGTCCCTGAACTTTGAATAAGTCGAATAGTCGATCTTGGTGCTCCTCTCCATCATCGACTTCACTGTCGGGTTCAACCCTCTGGTCCTCGTTATCCCCTCGAGCACGTCGATACAGAATGCGTCTGACCCCGCACCGGACCCGAAGCTCGCTAGGAGGATCTTGTCCCCAGGCTTTGCTTCGTCCAGCACTGCCGCGAGGCCGATGGGGGAGCTCCCGGCATAGGTGTTCCCAATCATGGGGTTGAGGAGCCCTGTCTTGATCTGGTCCATTGTAAAGCCGAGCCGGGTCGCGACTTCGACAGGGAAGCGCGGGTTCGGCTGGTGGAAGACTGCGTACTTGAAGTCCGACGGCTTGTGTCCTGTCTCCTTGAACAGAATGGTTACGGAGCTCTCGATGTGGTGGAAGTAGGCCGGCTCTCCCGTGAACCTGGAGAGGTGCCTCGGGTACCGCTCGTGAGCTCTGCGCCAGAAGTCGCCTGTGTCAGACACGTATGACGTACTGCAGTCAATCACCGCTATGGCGTCCTTCGACCTCCTCCCGATGACATAGGCGGCTCCCCCGCTCGCCGCTGTGTACTCGAGCTCGTCCCCGGGCCTCCCCTGGGCCGTGTCCATCCCTATGGCCAGCCCCGCATTAATCATGCCCGACCCTACGAGCCCAGTGATTACTTGCATCGCCTCTGTCCCGGCCTTGCAGGCGAACTCAAGGTCAGCCGCCAGGGTGTTGTGCTGGCCCAGCGCCTGGGCCACCATCGTGCTTGTGGGCTTCACTGCATACGGTTTGGACTCGGTTCCGACGAAAACGGCGCCAAGCTCGTCCACCCTCGCCATGTTCATGGCCTGCCTTGCCGCTTCTATTGCCATGGTTACTGTGTCCTCGTCTGCGCCGGCAACCGCCTTCTCCAGATTCGGCCCCGACCCACCCCCCTTCCAAACCCTCGCGATCTCTGCCGTCGGGAGACGGTAGAATGGGATATACGCTCCGTAGCCTAGGATGGCAGCGCGTTCTTTACTCTGCATGAGATGCATCCGGAGTCACGCTGGCCGACTCAATCGTGTAATTAAATCATTGGCCGAAAATAGCCAATCGACGAAGACGGCTTAGTTGCAGTTCAAACGGCTTTGATCTGCTTGACGACGGCGGGCCGCGCTTTCTTAAAGACCCTGTACCCGCATATGCACTTGACCTCAGGGAGCTTCGACAGCTCCTCTTGGGTGGTCCTGGTCCCGCACCTGACGCACTCGTACACCGCCCCGGCAAAGACTCTGGCGGGCTGCGATGGCTGCGGTTCCTTTGGCACTTCTGCACTCAATTCAGAAAGCCGCCGAGATTCCTCGTATTTCTGTCTTGTCCCCCCTCTTGGCGTTAGTCCCGACTTTTCAGAGGGCCATCCGCAGGACAGCCACGAAAAAGCGCGCCACGTCGGCAAGCCCCAGCTTCGATTTCCCCGCGGTCCTCTCCGTAAACGTGAAGGGTATCTCAACAATTCTCCACTTGTCCTTGAGGAGGTGAAGAGTGGCTACCTGGAACTCGAATCCCTTGGCGGGGAGCTCTGCCTGGGCGACCGCGTCGGCGGCAGCCCTTGAGAACGCTCTGTACCCCGACGTTGAGTCGTTAACCTTCAAACGAAGCATCGAGCGAGCGTAGGCGTTTGCGCATCGGCTGACAAACCGACGAACGCGGCCCCAGCCTGAACTCCCACCCCCTGGAATGTATCTGGACGCGATTGCCACGGCTGCCCCTCCATTGATGGCTTCCACGAGGCCCAGGAGCGCAGACGCCGGGTGCTGAAGGTCGGCATCCATCTCAACCAGAACGTCAGGGTCGGTGGAACTGATGGCGGCCTTGAAGCCGTCCTGGTACGCAGAGCCTATCCCCATCTTCCTCTGCCTCTCGAGGAGGTGAATCCAGGGCCTCCCCCCCGAGAGGCGCTTCACTTCTTCGGCGGTCCCATCGGGACTGCCGTCGTCTACAAGGAGGAGGGACAGCCCCAAGACGTCGGACCGCTCGAGGGACTCGACAAGAGGCGCGATGTTTTCCTTCTCATTGTAGGTTGGCACCACAACGCAGACCCTTGCGGGAGGCGGCAATGGACGCCCACCTATGCCTGGGTCCGGACGGCCTCCAGGAACTTGTCGGCCACCCGCTCGATGTCGGATTCGGTGACTCCGGGGTGCACGGGGAGCGAAATCACATGCCGAGCGGCATCTTCCGTCTGCCTCAGAACCTTCCTGCCATAGCCGAGCTTGACGTACAGTGGGGCCTTGTGGACGGGTATCTTCCAGTAGACAGCTGCCCCAACGCCAGATGCATTGAGGGCCTTCACAACCTGGTCCCTCTTCCTCTTGAGGTGAAGGGTGTAGAGGTAGTAGACATGCGTCCTATCGTCCGCGTCCTGGGTGAACTCGACGCCCGGGGCAGTGCTCACCCTTTCGGTGAGATACTTCGCGTTCTTCGCCCTCACGCGAAGGAAACCTGGGAGCTTGTCCATCTGCACCGAAGCGATGGCAGCGCCGATCTCTGGAAGCCTGTAGTTGAGGCCAAGGACTCGAGTGTCGTAACCGTGGACCATGCCGTGATTCCTCACGAGCCTGAGCTTCTCGGCGAGGTCATCGTCGTCGGTCGAAATCACACCTCCCTCACCAGAGGTGGCGACCTTTGTGGCGTACAGGCTGAAGCACCCCGCATCTGATAGCTTTCCGGTCTGTGTCCCTTTGTAGGTCGCGCCGAGTGACTCCGCAGCATCTTCGACTACTGCGATTTTTCTCGGAGAGGCGATCTCTCTGATTTCGTCCATGTCTGCCGGATACCCGTAGACATGGACTGGGACAACGGCCCTCGTCCTGGGGGTGAGCGCCTTCCTGAGGGAGGCAGGGTCCATGTTGTAATCCCTCTTGATGTCTGCGAACACTGGCTTCGCTCCGCATGCGAGTACCACGTTGGCCGTAGCAACGAAAGTTAGGGAGGGTACGATTACCTCGTCCCCAGGCTTTACCCCCAGCGCCATCAGAGTGGTGTGAAGGGCGGCGGTTCCAGAATTCACCGCTACAACGTGTTTTGTCCCCACCAGATTCCTTACCTTACCTTCGAATTCCTGCAGGCGCTTCCCGCCATCAAACGAGGCGTCGACCAGCCTGCCCGTCGAGAGGACCTGCCGGACCGCCTCCTGCTCCTCTTCTCCTAGCAGGGGCTTGTTGATGGGAATGAAGGACATTTGAATCCTAGATGCTGCCTCCCAGGGGGGTTTATTTGAGCGCTCCCCCGGTTGATCCCCGCCCCCAGATATCGGGCAAAAGCTCTATTCAGCTGCAACCTTCGCAATGCTCGGCTTAGAAGTAGCCGCGTAGAAGAGGAACACGTGCGATATGGCGAAGACAACGAACCCGATCACAGAGGCGACGGCAACAGTTGTGAAGGCCCCTCCAAGGAAGGATAGCCAGGCGTACACTTGGTAGGCTGACAGGAGGAACCCCATTACCGCGGTCGCAACGGCCCATGACCAGGTCAATCTATCTGAGGGCCACTCCCTGAGCATTATGCCGGCCGCGATGCACGCCACCACCGGCCAGAGGATGAGAGAAGAGTCTCCAAGCACCGCCACAGCGAGCCAGATCACGCCGGCTGCAATGAACGCATATGCGGCATTGGCCACCAGCGTGTCAAGAAGCTTCGGCATCTCAGGGGCCGACCGGGAAAGCCGATATAAATGGTCCGACCCAGCCCGCCCAGAAGCTCGGTAGGCTTATTTGCTGAAGGCTCCGCCGTGGCTCGACCCTTCCTTGACATCGCAGTCTGGTTCAGCGACACTTGACCTAGCTACCAAGCTCAGGGAACTCACCAAGCCCGTCTATGATCTGGAAAAAGGGATGCTCGCATCTGCATCTTATGACGGGGACAAGAGGCACGCGCTCCTCAAGTTCTACGACGAGAAAGGCGGAAGGTTCTGGATTTGGGAGGACAACACGGGACATCGCCCGTACTGTTACACTAGACTTCCGAGGGAGGAACTGGCCCAAGTAAAGGCGAGGAAAGATGTCATAGACATCTTGGAAGAAGAGAAGCTCGACCTGCTTAACGATACGAAGGTCAAACTGAGGAAGATTGTGACCACGGACCCTCTGGCCATAGGGGGCGGGAACGACAGCATAAGAGACATGATAAAGGCATGGGAAGCAGACATCAAGTATTACGAAAACTTCGCATACGACCGCGGGCTGAGAATGGGAACCTACTACCGTGTGTCTCACGGTAATGTTATCCCGCTGACCCACGACGTCCCCGACAAAGTGAATAGGTCCCTCGAAGAGGTGACCCGGAGGAATCCGGCAGAATTCCAGCCGTATCTGAGAGACTGGGCAGAGCTCCTGAGCGAGCCACTTGCGGATTTCAGAAGGGTGGCCATTGATATCGAGGTGGACAATGAGGAGGGTAGGCTCCCTGACGTCGAGAACCCCAACCAGCCCATTATCGCGGTTTCGTTCTTCAACGACCAGGAGAAGCTGGTTTACCTATTGAAGGGCGAAAGGGACGATAGCGGCCTGAATTCCAGCATCTTCGCTTATAGGGTCTTCTCAGACGAGGCAGACCTCCTCAGGGCAGTCTTCTCGAAGATGTTGGATTATCCTGTTATTATCACGTTCAACGGAGACGACTTTGACCTTAGGTATCTTCAGCACCGGGCTGAAGTCCTCAATATCAGGGAGGAGGAGAATCCCATTCAGCTCGAAAGGGTAGCTGCTTCCCTGAAGCACGGTATCCACATAGACTTGTATCAGTTCTTTAGGAATAGGTCCATTCAAGTCTACGCTTTTGGAAACAAGTATACTGAGCACACCCTGAATGGCGTGGCCGAAGCCCTCCTGGCCAAATCTAAGATTGAGTTTCAGGGAGAAATCGGAGATCTTCCGCTCGCCGAGTTGGGTAGGTACTGTCTGAACGATTCGCAGCTGACATACGAATTCACTTCAATGACGGGGTCTGTAGTGATGAAGCTGCTACAGGTTATCTCCAGGATAGGAAAGATGCCGATGAACGACGTTTCGAGGCTGGGTGTCTCCAATTGGATAAGAAGCCTCCTTTTCTTTGAGCATAGGAAGATAGGAGCCCTGATACCAAGGCAGGATGAACTGACAGAGAAGGGAGGCGCGTCATCCCAGGCCATAATCAAGGGGAAGAAGTACAAGGGAGGGTTCGTCATTGAGCCGAAACCAGGCGTCTACTTCGATGTCTCGGTCCTAGACTTCGCCAGTCTATACCCCAGCCTGATCAAGGTCCACAACCTCTCCTACGAGACGGTCAACTGCCCTCACCCCGAGTGCAAGACCAACACCATTCCGGACACATCATCCTGGGTCTGCACAAAGAGGAAGGGCATCGTGAGTCTGGTCACTGGATCGCTGAGAGACCTCAGGGTGGCGCACTATAAGCCACTAACAAGAGATGCAACTCTATCGAAGGAAGACAGAGAACTTTACAATATCGTGTCCCAGGGTTTGAAAGTCTTTCTCAATGCTTCCTACGGTGTGCTCGGCTTTGAGACGTTCGCGTTCTACTGTCTTCCGGTAGCAGAAGCAACTGCAGCTCTTGGCCGGGACGCTATAACAAGGACAATCGAGAAATGTAACGAGCTAGGTATCAGAGTCCTGTACGGGGACACAGACTCGACCTATCTTCAGAACCCGTCAAAGCAACAAGTCGAAACTGTCACTGGTTGGACCCAAAACCAACTCGGGATAGAACTGGACTTGGACAAGGTGTATCGATATGTGGCGTTCAGTAGCAGGAAGAAGAACTACTTCGGTGTCCTTCCCGACGGCACCGTCGACATCAAAGGCCTGACTGGTAAGAAATCGGTCCATGGAAATACTCCGATGCTTGCGCGATTTGATGACAAGGTTCAGCTCGTCACCGTGTCCGAGGTTTTCGAGGCATTCAGGTCCGGAAAGCATGTAGAAGTTCTGACCATCGTCGACGAGCTAAACACTGCTTGGGTTTGGATAGCAGATGCGATGAAACATCGCGTGGCCGACGTCTACAAGGTGAGGACGAGCAAAGGGAGGGAGCTAGTCTTGTCAGGCGACCACAGTGTGTA
>Ga0187780_10003325_pt1 | contig 12157 bp, 7 predicted proteins | sample 1015_Q2_SP10_20__FD_132429 | JGI IMG/M metagenome (GOLD analysis project Ga0187780, IMG submission 132429) | Tropical peat soil microbial communities from peatlands in Department of Meta, Colombia - 1015_Q2_SP10_20_MG | ecosystem: Environmental > Terrestrial > Soil > Wetlands > Peat | place...
CTCGACACCGAGGGCGTCGTCCAGGTCCTCTCCTCGGACCTGCGCGGAGACCAGGCCCCGGTGCTGGCCGCCGTCGGACCGCTCCAGTTCGACGTGGTCCTGCACCGGCTCGAGCACGAGTTCGGCGCCCGTGCCGAACTCGACTACCTCGAGTACACGCTGGCCAGGCGCACCGACACCGCAGGCGCCCGCGCGCTGGCCGGCCAGCGCGCCACCGAGGTACTGACCCGCCGCCACGACGGAGCCCTGCTCGCGCTGGTCAGCGACAAATGGCGGCTCGGCCAGCTGCAGCGCGAACACCCCGGCATCCTGCTCGAGCCCCTGCTCGCGGGCTAGCCGGCCCGGCCGGCCAGCCAGCCCCGCGCACGAGGACTGACCCGCCGTACCCACGCGCGTCGTTCCGAGCATTTGGCCGAACGGGCCGTGGTACTGGCTACCTCAAGCTTGCTCGAGCCGGCCGCACTCCCGGTGGCGGCCGGGGCCCGCTGACCAGGGCTGGCCCGCCGTAACCCCGCGCGTCCTTGAGATCTTCGTCCGAACCGACAGTGGTGCTTGCTAAGCCTGCCTGGCCGAGTCGATCTGGTCGAAGTCGCCAACGCCGTTGCTGATGCCGCCGCCACCGGACCACTGCCACATCAGGGCGTACTTGCTGTTGTACGTCTGGCCGCCGAAGAACTGCGCGCACGGGCCGGACCCGTGATTGAGGCACCAGCCGTACGGAGCGTCACTGAAGTTCGTGGTCTCCGGCTCGTAGGTCCACTCGTACGTATTCGGGATCAAGGAAGCGACCCCGGTCCCGAAGATCGATGCCCAGACCCCCGCGGAGGAGTAGACCCCGACCTTGTAGTGCGAGTGCGCCGTGATGTAGTTCGCGAACCCGTTGAATTCCGCGCGGTCCACGGCCGCGCGGATGCCGGAGATCTTGATCACCCCGCTGCACGGCGAGGTGTAGACGTTGTTCCAGCCGTTGTCGTACGCGGGCTTGATGCCGGGCAGTTCGATGTCCGCCCAGACGACCTGGTAGTCGAAGTGCCCGTTCGCGATGTCGGACAGCGCCCGGGCCGCCTGCGCCGCACCCCACGCGCTGGCTTCCGCCGTGCTCCCGGTGTAGTGCGGGTCGACGCCGGGCCCGCCCATGAACCAGTAGGCGCCGTCGCCGACGCCCAGGTGGTAGGTGACGTAGTTGGTGTGCGCCTGCGCGGCGTTGGTCGACGAGAAGGCGATGAAGCTGCCCTTGCAGCCTAGCCAGTACGCCCAGTTCCCGGTCATGCCGATGTAACCGCCGTAGGCGCCGCCGAGGTAGGGCATTTTGTAGGGCGCGCTGCCGGGCACCGGTACCGGCCAGCTGTCCGTGCCCCACCAGAACCCGGGCGGGCCGTCGCCATCGGGCCGCGCCGCCGCGGCCGTGGTGACGGCCCGGCTCGCGCCCGCTGTCACCGCGGCCGCGGCGGCACCGCCGCTCGCCAGGACCAGCGCCATGCAGGCCGCCAGGGCCAGCCACGATCGTCTCATTGATGCCTCCAACGTGGGTCCCGCACGACGGACCCTCTTTCATGACAGTCGCTCGCGCCCGGCTCATCACGGAAGAGGCCATTAGCCTTCCTCGCCGGGTCGTATGTCACGGCCACTTCGGCGGTGACCGTTTCGTGTCACCTCCACGTGACTGTCCGGTACGGGGCCGCTGACCCTAGGACGGGCCGGCCCCGCCGATGGTTGGACGCCGGTCACGGCGGTGCGGGCCGGCCTCACCCGGCCCGCACCGATGCTGCGCCCGCCCGCGGCGACGGATGGCCGACGGATAACCCGCCGGGATTCCGGGCTGCTGGCGTGAGTCAGGTGCGGCGCGGCACCGGCAGGCCGATGAAGGGCAGCGCGTCGGGGTCATGCAAGATGGCGGCGCCGAGCTGGTTGACCCGCACGGCGACCAGGCCGTCGTAACGCGACAGGCAGGCGTACCGATCGCCCCCCCACAGGCCGCGGTAATCATCGCGTGCACCGCAGGGGTCGGTGTAGCCCACATCGATGAGACCGATGGTGGCCGCGTACTCGAAGAGCACGCACAGCGCGTACCTGCCCTCCACGAGGTCCCAGGCGCGGACACCCGCGTGACCGAGCGACCCGTAATACGAGTCGATGAGGTACAGCCGCCAGAGCGCCATCAGGCTCTTGGCTGCCGCGAGTGGCGGCTGCTGCGTCTCCAGGATCCCGAACAGTTCGCCGACGTCGGTCCAGATGCCTGGCTCGAGCGCGGCGAGTCCGGCAGCCACCGCGGCGCGCCGGCCGACCGCGGAGGTCAGCGTGGCGGTCCTGCGCTGTCCCTTGATCGCCTCGATCCGGGACAGCTCGTCGTAGGAGACGACCTTCAGCCACCTGGCCCACAGGGCACCGAGCGCCTGATAGGACGGCCGGGCCAGCACCGCGCGGCCGCGCGCGGTGGGCTCAAGCCGGATCCCGGCCAGTCGCGCCAGGCCCCCGGCCCGGATCAGCAACGGCCACGCGAACGCCGCGATGGGCTCGCCGGCATCGTAGTAATCCCCCGCCACCAGGACATCCTCGACCAGCTTGACGGTCGCGGCGGACGGCCGCCGGGCGGTGTCGGTGAACCGCAGCTGCCCGTCCGCGGCCAGCTCCAGGACGGCGACGAGGTTGGACAGGGCGTCCGGCGCGGTGCAGCGGACGGTGACCGGGTTGGTATCGACGTACTCCGCCCGTTCATACAGGACGCTGACCGTTGCCTCGGCCACAAGGAAACCCTAACGGCTCGCCCGGCGAACAGGTATGAGCCGCGCCGGGCCGGCGAGCGAAAGCGGCCAGGATGCGGCCGGGGCAAGTGCGTGTGCCACCGTAGCGGTATGCGCGTGACCGGAGTGGACGCCTGCGGGCGCGGCTGGGTCGCGGTGTCGCTGGAAGCGGCGGGGCCGCTCGTGGCGGCCTGGACGGACGCATCGCTGGACGCGCTGCTCGCGCCGGGCCCGGGTCCGGGTGGCGCCGTGATCGTCGGTATCGACATGCCGCTGGGACTGCTCGAGAGGGGCTGGCGCGAGGCGGACCGGGCGGCCCGCGGCCTGCTCGGGCCGCGCCGTAGCTCAGTGTTCGCGATCCCGCCCCGGGCGGTCTGGCGAGAGGCCAGTTACCCGGCCGCGAGCGAGCGCTGCCGTGAGCTGACCGGCCAGGGCTTCAGCGTCCAGGCCTGGGGCCTGCGGGCGAAGCTGCTCGAGGCCAACCAGTACCGCGAGACCTGCGGGCACCCGCTCTACGAGGTGCACCCGGAACTGGCGTTCGCCGCGATGGCGGGGCAGCCGCTCGCGGACAGCAAGCACACCGCTCCCGGACGCCAGCTGCGGGGCCGACTCCTGGTCCGGGCGGGTATCGAGATACCGGCCGGAGTCCCGGCGGGTCTCATGGCAGACATGCTGGATGCGGCCGCCGTCGCCTGGAGCGCCCGGCGTATCGCAGCGGGCCAGGCGGTCACCATCCCGGGTGAGCCGCAGCTCGACCGCCAAGGCCGCGAAATCGCGATCCGCTACTGACCTGCCAGAGACGATCCGCTACCGACCCGGGAGGCGATCCGCTACTGACCTGCCGGAGACGATCCGCGACCGACCCGGGAGACGATCCGCGACCGACCCGGGAGACGATCCGCGACCGACCCGGGAGACGATCCGCTACCGACCCGGGAGACGATCCGCTACCGACCCGGGAGACGATCCGCGACCGACCCGGGAGACGATCTGCTACCGACCCGCGGGAGATCTGCCGCCTGGACTGCTGGTCGTGACAGGTCAGGTTCGCCATGATGGTCTGGTGAGGATGGCGCGGACGGGATGAGCGGCGACGAGCCGGCCGGGGTCGCCTTTCCCGTCGCAGCGGACGGCCGCCGGAGCACCTCGGCGCTGGGCCGTGATGTCGTCGCTGATGCGCTGGGCCAGGTCGACCCGGCCGGGGCTCTGGACGCCGGCCGGGAGGCGAACTGGCGCTCCGGCTACCTGACGCATTTCCGCAGGCTCATCGAGGCGGGACTGACCTCCAGGCAAGCCGCGCTGTCGGTGGCCCGCGACGGGCTGCAGTCGCTGTACCGTCGGATGCGCGTCGCCGGACCCGGTGACGAGGAAACCGGGCTCGATGCCCTCGTCTCGGCAGCTGCGCCAAGCGGGCTGTCCGCGGTCACGGTGGCGGGCACGGGGACGGCGGAAAGCGAGCTGTCGGTGCCTTACCGCGGTGAGCGGCTGCGCGGCGGTGCGCTGCTCCGCAGGCTGGAGGCGTGGACAGCCGAGGGTGTCATCGAGCCGTCGTGCGCTGAGGCCGTCCGGACGGTTGCGGCCCATCCTGACTGGCTGGCTCTGCCCGGCAGCACGGTCGTGGTGCTCGGGGCGGGCGCCGAAGTGGGTCCGTTGCCCGTGTTGCTGAGTTGGGGTGCCCGCGTGATCGGGGTCGACTTGCCCAGTCCTGTTATCTGGGAACGGGTCCTGGAAACGGCGCGGCGCAGCGCGGGAACGCTCCTGGTTCCGGTGGCAGATCGCCAGCCGGGCCGGCGCCCGGCCGAGGTCCGCGGCGAGGATCTCGCGCAGTGCGCTGGGCTGGACCTGATCGCTGACGTCCCCGTCGTGGCCGACTGGCTTGCCGCGGTGGACGGCCCGCTGGTGCTGGGCAACTACGTTTACGCCGATGGCGCGGCCAATGTCCGTGTCGCCAGCGCCGTCGACGCGCTGACCGTGCGGCTGCAGGCCGGGCGCCGCGACCTCGCGCTCGCGTTCCTCGCCACCCCGACCGACGTATTCGCCGTCCCGGCCGATGCGGTGGCTCAGTCCGCCCGCGCCTACGCGGGCAGGTCCCGGGGGGCGAAGCTCGGCGGCTGGCCGCTGCGGACGCTGTCCGGCGGACGGCTGCTCCGCCGCGCCTACCCGCCCGGCGCTGATCCGGGCATCTGCGACAGCCTGGTACCCCAGCAGGGACCTAACTACGCGCTCGCCAAGCGCCTGCAGCGCTGGCGCGCCACCGTCGCCCGCGATGGCGGCGCGACCGTCTCGATGAACGTCGCCCCGCCGACCCGGACCAGGTCGGTCATGAAGAACCGCGTGCTAGCCGCGGGATACGCGGGCGCGTACCGGTTCGGCGTCAAGATCTTCGAACCCGCTACCACCAAGACGCTCATGGCGGCCCTGCTCGTCCACGACCTGCACACCGGCGGCGGCCCGGCGCAGGCACACCCCTGGCAAGACGAGGCGCACGCCGCTGCCCACGGCGGACTGTGGCGCGCCGCCTACGCCCCGCGCAGCGCGCTCACCCTCGCCACGCTACTCGGCTACCGCGCCGCCAGAAACGGGACGGCCTGACCGCCGCGGAACGGCCGCCAGCCTCGTGCGGGCGCGCGGTCGCAGGTCACGTCGGGTAAGCGTCGGCCAATGCCTGGGACAGCCCGGCCAGGCCGATCGGGCCGAGGCTGAGCGCGGCGGTGTGCCACCGTTTCAGGTCGAATCCCGGCCGCCGCATGGCCTCCTCCCTGGCCGCCAGCCAGCCGCGTTCGCCGAGCTTGTAGGAGATGGCCTGGCCCGGCCAGCCGAAGTAGCGGACCACCTCGGCGTGGATCTGGTGCGGCTCGCCGCGGCCCAGCTTGCTCAGGACCTCGCAAGCCCTCTCGAAGGTCCACCGCGAGCCGTCCGGCAGCGGCAGGTCCAGGTGGACGCCGATGTCGATGACTACCCGCGTGGCGCGCAGCGCCGAGGCGCCGAGCATGCCCAGGCGCGTGCCTGGCTCGGTGAACCAGCCGAGCTCATCGGCCAGGCGCTCGGCGTAAAGGGCCCAGCCCTCGCCGTGCCCGCTGACGAAGTTGGATTTCGCGAACCGTGACAGCTTGTCCCCGGCGGTCTTGGCCGCGCCTGCCTGCAGGTGGTGGCCGGGCACGCCCTCGTGGAAGACGACGGTCAGCGCGGGCCAGGTCTGGAACCGCTCCCGCCCGCCCAGCGGCCACCAGGTACGCCCGGGCCTGGTCAGGTCTTCGCTCGGCGGCGTGTAGTAGGCGGCGCCGGACGTCGAGCCGCGGGCGAGCACCACCTCGATCGTGCGCAGCGGTTCGGGGATGTCGAAGTGCACGCCGTCAAGCTGCTCGATGGCCCAGTCGTGGCGGTCCTGCAGCCAGGCCAGGTACGCGTCCTCGCCCTCCACGTAGGCGGATTCGTTGAGGATGACGGTCGCCTCCTCCACGCTCGCGCCGGGACTGATCTTGTTCGCTTCGACCGTCATCTCGGCTTCGATCCGCCCGAGTTCGGCCCAGCCCCACTCGTACGCTTCGATGGGGTCGATGTCCGCGCCCAGGCTGAGCCGGGCTGCTACCGCGTACCGTTCGGCGCCGACGCCGTCGGTTTCCGTCGCCCGCGGCGCGTAGTCCTCGCGGAGGTAGCGTGCTATCTCGGCGTACCCGCGGTAGGCCTGGGCGGCCGCCGCGGCGAGCTCGGCGGCGAGCGGGCCGTCGCCGTGGGAGGCCACGAGCGCGTCGTGCGTTCCTGCGTAGCGATCGGCTTCGACGGCGCCCTCGACCGCCTGCCTGCGCGCCGCGGGCAGGCCCTGCGCCAGCCCGGCCTCCAGGCTCGCGCGCCAGCTGGCGAACATCGCCGGGATCGCCGCCAGGCGCGCGGCGATGTTGCGCCAGGCGTCGTCGCTGTCGCGCGGCAGCAGGTCCACGCTGTCCTTGATCGCGCTGATCAGGCCGATCGGGGTGCGCAGCCCCCGGAACGGCTCCTTCGTCTCATACCAGGCCAGCTGCGCTTCGAGCCGCTCCCGCAGGAATCCGCCGGCCAGCCGGTCGGCTGGCGAGGAAGCGGCCATCGGCTGGAGCTCGGCCAGCGTCGCGGCGATGAGCTCAGCCCGCGCGGCGACGCCATCCGGTCCGTAGTCGGTCGCCGCGCCGAAGGCCCCGGTGAGACCTTGCATCCCGGCCGCGACCGGATCCAGCGCCGCCCACCGCGTGACATATTCATCACAGAGCTTGAATACCGGTGTCATGCCGCTCACCCTAGCTAAGGGGAGCCTGTGGGATGGCGTCCCCCCAGGCTCATGGGCAGGCCGATCCCCCGGGCTCATGGGCAGGCCGATCCCCCGGGCGCGGGCCTGTGCCTCGGTCCGCGCTTATTCCGTGGTCACCGCCTGCAGGACGTCCAGCCGGGCCGCGCGCCTGCTCGGCGGGATCGCCGCCACGATTCCGGCCAGCCCGGCCAGCGCCGCCACGGCGAGCAGCTGCGCGACCGGGAACGACAGGTGCGTGACCCCCTGGGAATGCAGCGCGACCACCATCGCGCAGCCGAACAGCGTCCCGAGCACCAGGCCCTCGATGGCGCCGAACAGGGAGATGACGAGCGCCTCCGAGCGCACCATCGAGCGCAGCTGCCCCCGGGTCGTGCCCACGGCCCGCAGCAACCCGAGCTCACGGGTGCGTTCGTAGATCGACAGGGCCAGGGTATTGGCGATGCCGATCAGCGCGATGATCACCGCCAGCGCGAGCAGCACGTAGACCAGGTTGAGCAGGGTGTTCACCTGCTGAGCCTGCTGCGCCTTGTACTGGACCTGGTCCATCAGCGTGGCGTTCGGGTAGGAGGACAGGACGCTCTCGATCGCGCTGCGGCCAGCGCTGGCGCTCACCCCGGGAGCGAGCTTGACGAAGACGGCGATGTCGAGGGCCTGCGGGAAATTCGCCTCTGCCGCGGACAGCGGAAGGACGTAATCGCCCGCCACGGCCCGCACGCTGTAGATGACCTGCACGGTGTAGGTCTTGGTCCCCGTGGTGGGGTACGTGACCGCGACCGGGCTGCCGATGGCCAGGTGCTGGCTCGTTGCGACCTGGGTCGACACCGCTATCCCCGAGGGGGTCATGCCCGCCAGCCGACCTTGGGTGACTCCGATGTCGAACAGCTGGGCGGCCTTGACCGGATCGGCGGCCACCACCGGGGTCACCTTGCCGTAGATCTTCACCACCCCCGAGCGGATCCCCGCGGTGGCGCTCACCTGCGGGAGCGCGTTCAGCGAGCGTTCGAGGGCCGGACTGAAGCCGCTGGAGCCGCCAACCGCCGCTCCGCTGCTGACCACGAAGTCGGCCTTCATCGCCGAATTGATGATCTCGTTGCTCGAGGCCTTCATGGACGATGCGACGATGGTCGTAAGCGATACCAGGGCCACGCCGACCATCAGGGCCGCTGCCGTCGCGGCGGTGCGGGAGGGGTTCCGCATCGCGTTCTGCTGGCTGAGCTTGCCGGTCGTGCTGCGCGCCGCGAGCGGGGCGCCCAGCAGGCGGCTGACCGGGCGCGCGACGAACGGCCCGAGTACTTCGATGCCGATGAAGACCGCCCCGGCGCCCAGGCCGACCAGCACGAGGCGGTTTCCCGCGTGGCCGAACAGCCCGGCTCCCAGTACTGCCGCCCCGCCGACGATCAGGATCACGCCGCGTGTGGTCCGCCTGACCGAAGGCCTACGGGGCTCGGCGGCCACGTCCTGCAGGGCGGCGACCGGCGGGATCCGACCCGCGCGCCGGGCTGGCGAGATGGCCGAGACCACGGTGATCACCGTGCCGGCGACCAGGCTGACGATGACCGTGCGCATGCTGACCACCAGGCCCGTGGCCGGCAGATCGAAGCCGAGCGCCGCGAGCACCGCCTTGAGCGCGACCGCAAGCCCGATCCCGGCGACCAGGCCCGCGGCCGAGGCAACCAACCCGATGACCAGGGACTCACCGAGGACCGAGGCCATCACCTGACGGCGGCTCGCGCCGACGGCGCGCAGCAGGGCCAGCTCGCGGAGCCGCTGGGCGACGGTGATCGAGAACGTGTTGAAGATGACGAACGACCCGACGAACAGGGCGATCAAGGCGAACGGGAGCAGGAACGCGGTGATGATGCTCAGCGCCTGGTGGATGGACTGCTGCCCCTCCGCGGTGACGGCCTGGCCGCTTACTACCTCGACGCCCGGGGTCCGGATGGCCGCCTGGAGACGGCTCACGAGCACCGACTGCGGGACTCCGGGTGCCGCCTCCACGTTGATGGCGTTGACCTGGCCCGGCTCGCCGAGCACCCTGGCCGCAGTGACCGGGTCGAACGCGGTGATGGTCGCGCCGAGCGGGCTGTCCGCGCTGCCCCAGGTGACGATGCCGACGATGGTGTAGGTGGCCGGGCGCTGCTGGGTGAGGACGACGACCTTGTCGCCGACCGTGAAGTGTCCGACGTCGGCGGAGTGCTTGTCGATGACCACCTGGGTGCTGGTACGCGGGGGCTGCCCGCCCGGCAGCAGCCGCAGCGGGTTGAGGGCCGCGACGTCGGTCCAGGCCACGCCGAGCGTGGGCGGCCCGTTGGACGTCGTACCGATCGGCTTGCCGTCACGCCCCACGAGCTGGGCGTAGCCCCCGATGCTGAGGGCCACGGCCTTGACCCCGGGCACCTGGGCCACCGTGGTGGCCAGGCTGGCGTCGATCCGCTGGCGCTGGTTGCTGAAGTTGGTACCCGGGTTGAAGGGCTGGGTGGCCCGGACCACGGCGGCTGTTCCCTGGTAGATCTGGTCGTAGAGCGTGTTAAATGTGGAGTTGATGGTGTCGGTGAGAACAAAGGTGCCGGCGATGAACGCAACGCCGAGGAGCACCGCCAAGGCGGTCAGCGCGTAACGCAGCCGGTGAGCCACGACCCCCTTCAATGTCACGCGCCACATGATCAGCCTCCCGGACAACTAGAGCCGTGACTTCAGCCGCCCTCGCCTCCAAGCTCGCGTATCGCGTCGAGGACCCGGTCGGCGGAGGGACTGAGCAGTTCCCGGACCAGGCGGCCGTCGGCCAGGAACAGCACGCGGTCGGCGTACGCGGCGGCGCGCGGATCGTGGGTGACCATGACCACGGTCTGGCGGTACTCATCGACGGCGCGGCGGATCTGGGCGAGCAGTTCGGTCGCCGACCTGGAGTCGAGGTTGCCGGTCGGCTCGTCCGCGAAGATCAGGTCGGGGCGCGTGATGAGAGCCCGGGCCGTCGCCACCCGCTGCTGCTGACCGCCGGACAGCTCGGCGGGACGATGCTCCAGCCGGTCGGCGATCCCCAGCGAGCGCGTCAGCTCCTCGAGCCAGGCCTGATCGGGCTTCTCACCGCCCAGGGCGAGCGGGAGAACGACGTTCTCCCGCGCGGTCAAGGTAGGGACGAGGTTGAAGGCCTGGAACACGAAGCCGATGTGCTCGCGACGCAGCAGCGTCATGGCCTTGTCGTCGAGCGAGCCGAGGTCGACGTTCCCGATCAGCACCCGTCCCTCGGTGAGACGGTCCAGGCCTGCCAGGCAATGCAGCAGGGTCGACTTTCCCGAGCCGGACGGCCCCATGATCGCGGTGAACTTGCCGACGGCGAATTCTGCCGAGATCGCGTCGAGCGCCCGGACGGCCGTCACGCCCTTGCCGTAGATCTTGACGCCGTCGATGATGCGCGCTGCCGGTGCCGCCGCCTCAAGTGTCCCAGTCGCCTGTCCGCTGGGGATGGTCACCCTCATCGATCCCGGCCCCCTTCTCATCGGCCCAACGGGGCCTACCGCTTCCAGGCCTGCCTCAATGGTGCGCACGATCCCGGGCGAGGCAGGCAGAGGCAAAGGTCATCGCGCGGATTGACCACCGTCCCCTGCTACCCGGGCGGCGCAGAGCGGCGTGCCTGTCTGCTGGGTTCTGGTCGTCGGCAGGCTGGCGTCGCCGGCCGGAGCACGCTAGATGCGGAACCGGGTGCCCGTTACCTTTTCCGCGATGCCGGAGCGGTCCAGGTAGGGGGTGATCCCGCCCAGGTGGAAGGGCCAGCCGGCGCCTAGGATCAGGCACAGGTCGATGTCCTCGGGCGCGGCCACCACCGCTTCGTCGAGCATCAGCCTGATCTCTTCGGCCAGCGCCTCCAGGACACGCTCGCGCACCTGCTCCGCGGTAGACGGGCGGTCGCCGCCGGACAGGATGGCCGCGACGGACTCCTCGACGGAGAAGTCGGGCCCGTAGACCGCGGTCTTGCCCGCCGCCACCAGGGCCAGGAGCTTCGGCGACACCGCGAACCTGTCCGGATACGCGCCGACCAGGGTCTGCGTGACGTGCAGCGCCACCGCGGGGCCGACCAGCTGCAGCAGCAGGAACGGAGGCATGGGCAGGCCGAGAGAGTCGGTGGCATGCTCGGCCACCTCGAACGGCGTCCCCTCATCGACGCAGGCCATGATCTCGCCGAGGAACCTGGCCAGCAGGCGGTTGACCACGAACGCAGGCAAGTCCTTCACCAGCACGCAGTTCTTCTTGAGCGCCTTACCCACGGCGAGAGCCGTGGCCAGCGCGGCGTCGTCGGTCCGAGAGGCGCGGACCGCCTCGACCAGCGGCATCATGGCGACCGGGTTGAAGAAGTGGAATCCGACCACGCGCTCGGGATGAGCGAGCCCCGATGCCATCTCGGTCACCGAGAGCGAGGAGGTATTGGTGGCGAGTACGCAGTCCGGCCGGACCACCGCCTCGACCTCAGCGAAGACCTGCTGCTTGACCGAGATTTTCTCGAATACGGCCTCGATCACGAAGTCGGCGTCCGCGAACGCGTCCTTGCTCAGCGACCCGGTCACCAGCCCGGTCAGCTTCGCGGCGGCATCCGCGCTGATCCGGCCGCGGCTGGCCAGCGTGGCGATCTCAGCGTGCACGTGGCCGACCCCCGCATCCAGCCGCGCCTGGTCCAGGTCGGTCAGGACCACCGGCACCTCGAGCCGCCGCGCGAACAGCAGCGCGATCTGGGCGGCCATCAGGCCGGCGCCCACGACGCCGACCTTGGTCACCGGCCGGGCCAGCGACGCGTCCGGCGCGCCGACGGCGTTCCTCGCCCGCTTCTGGGTCAGGTCGAAGGCGTAGAGCCCGGCCTGCAACTCATCGCCCAGCAGCAGGTCCGCCAGCCCTTCGTCCTCGGCGGCGAACCCCTCATCCCGCGTCCGGTCCCGGGCCGCGGACACCAGGTCGACGGCCCGGTAGGGGGCCGGGGCCGCGCCGTGCAGCTTGCCGTCGGCGAACGTGTGTGCCCCGGCGACCGCCTGCTCCCAGTCCCAACCGGGTCCGGGGGCCGGGGGGGTCTGGAGGGCCGGAGGGGTCTGGAGGGCCTGGGGGGTCTGGATGGCCTGGGGGGCCTGGAGAGTCTGAGGGGTCTGAGGGGCCA
>Ga0187780_10003326_pt1 | contig 12157 bp, 11 predicted proteins | sample 1015_Q2_SP10_20__FD_132429 | JGI IMG/M metagenome (GOLD analysis project Ga0187780, IMG submission 132429) | Tropical peat soil microbial communities from peatlands in Department of Meta, Colombia - 1015_Q2_SP10_20_MG | ecosystem: Environmental > Terrestrial > Soil > Wetlands > Peat | place...
GTGATGTACATGCGGGAGTACAAGGGGACGTTGCCCGCAGACGCGTCGCAAGGACTGAGCCCGACGGCAGCAATGGTTGTCTCGGTGGCAGCGATCATCACCCTCTACCTGGGGCTCGCTCCAAATCACGTCCTTGGAATTGTTCTTTCTCAGAACTTGATCCTGTCTGCGCGATAGCCGCTACGAATTTTTCCCACCCCGTCTTTCACCCAGGATGCAGACCAATGGGGAACGGTACTCGAGCGGGACCGGCCCCCCCGATTTCCAGAGAGGCGGAAACCGATCTGAGGTGTAGAATAATCGGACGTTTCTTGAATTAAAGTAGGATTGGGACCCAGGGCCGACCCACATGGTGAACCGTCGTCGCTCCACAAGCTTGAGTCGTTCCACTCGCCAACCGTGGACGCACGAGAAGTTTCGTGCCCTTCTGGAATCCGCCCCAGACGCCATGGTGATCGCCAACGAACAAGGCAAGATCATGCTGGTCAATGCGCAGACGGAAAGACTCTTCGGCTACAAGAGAAATGAACTCCTTGGCCAGCCTGTAGAAATTCTGATTCCCGAGCGCTACCGCGGTCAGCATGTGCGCCATCGCAAGGAATATGGAGAGTCGCCGCGACTTAGGCCCATGGGAGCGGGGCGCGAGTTGTTCGGTTTGCGGAAGGATGGCACTGAATTCCCGGTCGAGATCAGCTTGAGCCCCTTCAGGACGAAAGAAGGGATTCTGGTCTTCAGCGCCATTCGAGATATCACGCTGCAGAAAAAGGCACAGACCGAACTGCAGGAAGCCAAAGAAGCGTTGGAGACAAGAGTCCGGGAGCGCACCGCAGATCTTGTTACGGCGAACGAAGGGCTCAAGGCCGAAGTTGTGCAGCGCGAACTGGCTATGCAGCAGCGGGATAGTGAACAAGAACGGGCGCGGCGTCTCGAAGAGCAGTTGCTGCTGACACAGAAGATGGAAGCGATCGGACGGCTCGCCGGAGGGATCGCGCACGACTTCAATAATCTCCTGGGCGTCATCCTGGGCAACGCGGATTTGCTGTTGAACGCTGGCCCCGCTGGAGCGCCGCACATTGAGCGAATCGAGCAAATCAAGATGGCAGGAGAGGAGGCAGCTACCGTAACGCGGCAGTTGCTGGCCTTTGCCCGGCAGCAAGTCTCCGAGCCGCAACTTCTCGATCTGAATACTGTTTTAAACGACCTGGAGCCGCTGTTGCGCCGGATTGTGGAAGAGAATATCCAGATGGAGATGGTGCTGGCGCGGGATCTGGGCGACGTCAAGATTGACCGCAGCCAGCTTTCGCAGGTGATTTTGAACCTGGTGGCCAATGCGCGCGACGCCATGGGAAAAGGAGGGCGGCTGACGCTGGAAACCTGCAACGCGTATCTCGGCGAGGCCTATGCGCGCGACCATCTAGGCGTTGTTCCCGGACCATATGTGCAATTGTCCGTGACGGATTCCGGCGATGGCATGGACAGAGAAACGGTTAGCCGAATTTTTGAACCGTTTTTCACCACAAAGGAAAAGGGTTCGGGATCCGGCCTCGGGCTGGCCACAGTGTACGGAATCGTGCGGCAAGGCGGAGGACATATCTGGGTTTACAGCGAACCCGGACGCGGCACCACTTTCAAGATTTATTTTCCGCGCATTACCGGAGCTGCCGACGAAGAGTTCTTGCGCAATCAGAACGAGGAAGTTTCCAACGGAAGCGAGACCATTCTCCTCGTGGAAGACTCGAAATTGCTGGCAAAAGTGACGCGTGATTTTCTGGTGCTAGCGGGATACCGCGTGCTTATGGCGGGGGAAGCTTCCGAAGCGCTGCACCTTGCGGAGGAATATTCCGGGCGGATTCACTTGTTGCTGACCGACATAGTAATGCCGCATATGAATGGCCGGGAACTCTCCGAACTCCTCTTAAAGCGCCGCCCGGACCTCAAGGTGCTCTTCATGTCCGGACACACCGCAGGAGTAATTTCCCAAAACGCGCTCCTAGCGGAAGATGTTGCGTTCATCGAAAAGCCCTTCTCGCACCATGCTTTGGCGCGCAAGATCCGGCAGATGCTCGATTCGGTGCCCTAGGCGCCCGAGGTGCATATCGGTGCACTTGGGGCCAGAAAATCGTGCGGCGAAGTGATGAAGATCACACATATTTGTGCGTTTTGACCCACCCGGCCCATTCTCGTGGCGGGTTCATGAGAATGTCTCCAGCACTCGTTTCCTCTTAACGCACACATAACACGGGCGTTACGGAAAATCCGGCTTTTCCCAGACTTTTCGGCACGTTGGCCAAGTGTGTGCTCTCCCTCCAATGTCGAGTCTGACGCCCACAGAAAGGATGGCCCCATGGCGACAAGCGTTTTAGCTGCCAAGAGCCAGAGCAGTTTCCTCACTTCCACTGCGCAGAGAAAAGTCCACACACCCTACGGATTTCCAGCCACCGACGACTGCACCAATTGCGGATTGCGCCGCGACCGATTCTTCTGCAGCCTCTCCACACGATCCGCAAGAAATCTGGAAAATATTCGACGGACAAGTTCGTATCCTTCCGGTGCAATCCTGTTCATGGAAGGAGAGGCCGCGCGCGGCGTATATATCATTTGCCAAGGCCGTGTGAAGCTGCTGACCACGAATAGCGAAGGAAAAACCCTCATCTTCAAAATTGCCAAGCCCGGCGAGATTCTCGGGTTGAACGCGACGCTCTCCGGAACAACGCACGAAATTACCGCAGAGACGCTTCAGCCGGCGCAATTGGCGTACATCAGCCGGGAAGATTTTCTGAGGTTTATCAAGGACAATGGCGATGCGTGCTTGCAGGTAGCGCAACATCTTGGGCGCGACTGCCATTCCGCGTATGAAGTGATTCGCTCTATCGGGTTGAGCAATTCGGTCGAGGAGAAGTTGGCGCGGTTCCTTGTGGAATGGTCATCGGGCGGACAGATGGCCGGCGGGGTGATGAGAGTAAAGCTGGCACTGACGCACGAAGAGATCGCACAATTGATCGGATGCTCAAGAGAGTCCGTGAGCCGGAGCTTCAGCGAGTTCAAGCGGCGGCGGATCGTGGAAGTTAACGGAGCCACGCTGCTGGTACAGGACAAAGTGGCGCTGGAAACGCTGGCGATGATTTAACGCGCTCGCGGATACAAGCGATTCCAAAAGAAAAAAGCCCGCCGGGATAGGACCTGGCGGGCTTTTTTGAGTTTCTGGCGACTTTACATCTTGAGATAGAGGACGATCGCGATCACGAAGGTCAAGAGCGAGAGAGTCTCTATGAAAACCAGGCCCAGGATCATTGAGGCGCGAATCGCACCCGAGGCTCCGGGATTGCGGGCCATGCCTTCACATGCAGCGGCACCGACCCTCGACTGGCCCAGCGCGCCTCCAAAGGCGGCAAGCGCCATGGCGAAGCCGGCGGCGATTGCAAGGGTCCCTACATGTCCGCCTCCGGGTTTTGCTCCTGCTTCCTGCGCAAATGCAGCCGGGGCGGCCATCGCCAGAAGCACGACTGCAACCAGAACAACAGCTATTTTCTTCATCACTACCTCCTTAGAATTGCCGCCAGTTGGTGGTTCCCGGCTCAACGCCGTACAACCGGTCTCACACTGAAGCGACACAATTGCGACACTTAGTGCTCGTCTGCCGTCGCCATCCCGATATAGATCGTCGGCAGCACCGTGAACACGTACGCCTGAATTACAGCGACGAACATGTGCAATGCGATAAACGCCAAGGGAATAACGGCTGGCAGAATGGCCAGAGCGGCGCCGAGAACCGCGAATTTGGACCAGCAGAACAGTGTCAGTTTGACCAGCAGGCTGAGCATGATCCCGTACAGCATATCGCTTGCAAAAATGTTGGCCCAGAGACGCGCGGTCAAGGAGAGTATGCGCGCTGCGGTGCTGAACAATTCCACAGGGAAAAGCAAGATGCCGAGCAGCCAGTCAGCTAATTTCCGTGGGGAGCCCGCAAAAGTAAGTAGGTAATGGCCAGTTCCGTGGTGGCGGATACCCTGCCAGTTGAAGTAGACGAAGGTAACGCTGGCGCAGGCAAGAGGCACGACAACAATGCCGGTGGGCGCCGAGAAGGCGGGAAATACACTCAAGAGGTTCGAAAACAAAATAAAGACAGACACGGTCCCGACCACCGCCACATGCTGCCTGGCACCATGGCCGACGTTTTCGTCCAAAAGATCACAGATCCCGAACTTCAATGGATTCGTGAACAGCAACTCCTCGACCTGCTGCATTCCACCCGGACGCTCCACCGACAGCCGTGAACGCAGGATCAGCGCCAGGACCGTACCCAGAACAAGGACCACGAGCGACATGACGACATACTCGGGAATGGGGGTTTCATGGTCCGCTGGCTGAATCTTGAGGACGTGCAGAAGATACAGGGCAACAGGCCCGAAGATGTGGTTCACCCAGTGGGTTATTAGGCTTACTTGTTCTTCCATTCGTCAGTCCTGAGGACGCAGGATTTCGTGCACACTCACAGCAAAGGCGGCCGCTCCCAGGGCGCACAAACCAAGAATCATGCTCAAAACGGGAACGTTCAGATATTTAAAAATAACATAGACAGAGAGGGCTATCAACCCGTAGCGGAAGAGGGCGCGAAAGTACGCGCCGACGGGGACCCTTACCTTTCCTTGGCTGGCTTGGGCAGTGGCCGCTTCGGTAAGAGCGTCTGCGCCTTCTTTAAGCCAGCGGAAGTTGAGCCATGCGAGAATGGCGCCAATGAGGATGCCTGCACCCCATCGCAGACCATAGATATAGGCGACCGGGAGGGCCGCAAGAACACCCAAGAGGAGCGTGAGCCAAGAAATTCGCCGCTCGGATTTGAGATCGCGCGAGATATCTATCTCCGAACTTACCATCATTATTTTGCAGGTAAGCGGCGGAGGACGTCGCGGAGTCCGCCGAAGAAGCCGAGAAATCCAAGGACAAACATCAGGATGGGCTTGGTATGAAGCCAGCGATCCAGCAAGTAGCCGACGAAGCCGCCGACAAGAATGGCTGCAACGAGAACAAAGGGAAGTTCCATGGCCATAGCGAACTGGCGGGAGAAGCCAGCGCCCTGGTTCTCGGGAGGAGTGGATTGGGAGTCTTTGTTGCTGTCGTTAGAGGCCGAAGGCATAGTGCGCCAGCCGGGCGAACGGCTCAGGATACAACCCCGCGGCGAGGGAAACAAACACGGCGGCGCCAAGAGCGATGGCCTGCGCGCTGCTCATTTGCGGAGCAGGTACTTGTCCAGGCTTCTTCTGCCAAGCATGGATGACTACCCGGAGGTAATAATACAGCGCTGGAACGATATAGAGCGCGGCAATCACGGCCAGCACGGGGTGATGGGTTTCAATCAAAGACCATAGGATGTAGTACTTCCCGACGAAGCCGGCTGTCGCGGGGATGCCGGCAAGAGACAGCATGAAAATGAGAAGCAGCACAGCGGCGGCTGGATTCCGTTCGTAGAGGCCGTCGAGGTCCTCGAGTTCATCGCCGATAATGCCGCGCTGGCGCATAACAACGACCACGGCGAAGGCGCCGATGGTCATAAAGACGTACGCAATCAAGTAATACATGATGCCGACCATGCCGATCTCATTGCCTGCGACGACGCCGAGAAGTATGTAGCCGACATGGGAGATGGAGGAGTAAGCCAGGAGGCGCTTGATATTTGTCTGCGTGAGGGCGGCGAGATTGCCCCAAGTGAGAGACGCCACAGCAACACCGGCAATGGCGTAGAGCCAGGTGGCTTGAGAGCCACCGAATACACTGGTCAAAAGACGCAGGAGCAATGCAAAGCTAGCAGTTTTTGAAGCGACGCTGACGTAAGCGGTGATTGGCGTCGGCGCGCCTTCGTAGACGTCGGGAGCCCACTGGTGGAAGGGCACCGCGGCAACCTTGAAGAAGAGGCCGGCAGCGACAGTAACAAATGCCAGGATGACAAGCCAGTCAGTAAAACTATGCGCCGACGTGTACTGGAGACGGGCGTCAAGCATCCTGCCAATCTGGCGGATGTCGGTGGAGGCGCTGACGCCGTAGAGGAGTGAGAACCCGTAGGCAAGGATGCCCGAGCTGAAAGCCCCGAGGAGAAGATATTTCATGGCGGCTTCATTGGAGCGCTTATTGGCACGAAGGAAACCGGTCATCACGTAAAAGCTGAGGGCCATGGTCTCCAGGCCGAGGAAGAGAACGATGAGGTCTATGCCAGAGGCCATGAACATCATGCCGATGCAAGAGAGAAGGATCAGCGCGTAGTACTCACCCTCTTGCTCCTTTTCCAAATCGAGATAGCGGACGGAAAGAAGAATCACAAGAGCGGTGGCAGCAAGGAAGAGGCTGGCGAAAACGATGAAAAAGCCGTCAACCAGGACCGTCTGGTGGAACCCGAGCAGACCTACTGTTTCCCTGATTGGATTAGCGAGTTCCAGGTTGTACTGCTTCACTTGAAGGTACAGGCCCACGCTGCTGAATCCAACGCCGAACAAGGCGAGCATGGCATTCAAATGTTTTTCTTTCTTCTCGAGGAGGAAGTCGAAGATGAGGATGCCCAAGGCGAAGAGAAGTAGGAACATCTCCGGGAGAATGACACGCCCGTCGCCGTGCATATAACTGATGATGGGATCGAGGATGGAGTGCATGGCGGTGAGCTATTTTCCCCCGGTTGAGGCGGAATTGGGCGAAGTTGAGGATGTTAAGGAATTAGACGGTACCAGTGAAGGCAAAGCGGCACGCTGGTAGAAAGTCGGGTTGACCTGGTGGACGATTTTCTCCACAGGATTGTTGATGTAGCCGAAGAAAGGCTTTGGGTAGATGCCGATCCAAAAGGCCAATACAACCAGCGGAATGAGAACGGCGTATTCACGGAGATTCATGTCCGGAAGAGTCTTGTTCACTTCGTGAGTGACGGGGCCGAACATCACTCGCTGGTAGAGCCACAAGAGATAGGCGGCGCCGAGCACGATGCCGAGTGTGCCCCAGGCAGCCCAGGCTTTGCTGACAACGAACGCGCCTTGAAGTATGGTGAACTCTCCGATGAAGCCATTGAGAAGCGGCATGCCGAGGGAGCTCAAGGTAATGATGAGGTAGATCGCAGCGTAATTCGGCATGGGAGTGGAGAGACCGCCGAACTCGGAAATCAGGCGCGTGTGTCGCCGCTCGTAGAGAATACCGACGATCAAGAAGAGCGCGCCGGTGGAGATGCCGTGGTTAATCTGCTGGAGGACACTGCCGGAAAGACCTTGGGGCGTCAGCGCGAAAATTCCGAGCGTGCAGAAACCGAGGTGGCTGACGGAGCTATAGGCAATCAGGCGTTTCATGTCTTTCTGCATCAGGCAGACGATGGCGCCATAGATGATGCCGACGAGCGAAAGGAATATCAGGACCGATATGATTCTGGAGCGCAGCACTGGATCCGTAGGAAGCAGAGGCAGCGAGAAGCGGATGAAACCATACGTGCCCATCTTCAGGAGAACGCCAGCCAGAATCACGGACCCTGCTGTGGGAGCTTCAGTGTGCGCATCCGGCAGCCAGGTATGGAACGGGAACATGGGCACTTTGATGGCAAAGGCGAAGAACAAACCCCAGAAGAGCCAAACCTTAAGGGACTCTGGAAAATACTGGGCATACTGCGGGTTCTGCACAGCGGCCAAAAGAGTGGGAATGTCAAACGTGTGCATGCCGGTCGCCTTAGCGGCATTGAAATAGAGCGCCAGGATGCCGAGGAGCATCAAGACGGAGCCCGCCAGGGTGTACAGGAAGAATTTGATCGCCGCGTAGAGCCGCCGCTCGCTGCCCCAAACGCCGATGAGGAAATACATCGGGACGAGCATGACTTCCCAAAAAACGTAAAAAAGGAAGAAGTCCAGAGACATGAAAACACCGAGCATGCCGGTCTGGAGGAGCAGCATTAGGATGTAATACTCTTTGGTCCGATTCTGAATGGCAGCCCAGGAAGAGAGGATGGCGAGCATGCCAAGGAGCGTGGTGAGCATGACAAGGAGGAAGCTGATGCCGTCGATGCCGAGGTAGTATCTCGCGCCAATCGAGGGGATCCAGTCGGCGGATTCTTCAAAAGTGAAACCCTTGTAGCCAATGGGGAAATAGCGGACGAGGGGAATGGAAACGACAAAGCCGAGAATGCCGAAGATGTTGCCAAAGATGCGGTGAAGGGTTTGCGAGCCACGCGGGAGGAAGATCAAGACGAGCGCCCCCACCAGCGGCGTGAAGAGGATCACGCTGAGGAGATGATGTGAGATTAGCGACATGCGAAACGCCTTTCAGCGCAGATTGCGCATTAACTCCTGCATGTGGTGCTGCATGTGATATCCGTAATACAAAAGCAAGCCGGCAAGCCCAATCAGAATGAACATGGCATAGCTGGAGAAAACCCCAGTCTGGAACATCCGGATGGGCGTGCTGAGAAATTGAGTGAATTTGCCGATGAAATTGACGAGGCCGTCCACCACCCACTTATCCCACCACATGGAAATCGAAGAGAAGACGCGAGCAAGCCAGGCCGAGCCGTCTACACCGATTCCGTCAATGACTTTGGCGTCGAAAAGGCCGAAGCCCGTGCTGAGGTCCTTGATGCGGTTCACAAATAGCGCGTCGTAGATTTCGTCGACGTAGTACTTATTGACCAACAGCTTGTGAAGACGCGGCCAGGAGGCAGCGAGCTTTGCGTGCAGCTGCGGGTTCCTGATGTAGATCAAGTGGGCGAGCCAGATGCCGAAGACCGCGATGGCCACAGAGGCGAGCATGAGCAGGAAATCGACAAGGGCAGTTTGCGGACCGGCCTCGGCGGCTTCGGGAATAACACGGCGAAAGACGGGCGCGAGGAAATTCGCGAAGGTGCTTTCACCTCCCCAGAGAACTGGGAAGGCGAACCATCCGCCGACAATGGAGAGAAGAGCGAGGATGGCGAGAGGGACGGTCATGCTCTTGGGCGACTCGTGAATGTGCTCCTCGAGTTCGTGCGGGACGCGAGAAAGGCCAAAGAACGCCAGGAAGAGCAGCCGAAACATGTAGAAGGCTGTTAGACCAGCGGTGAGAAGGCCGATAAACCAGAGGTAGGGCAGGTGCTCAAAGGCCTGGCCGAGGATTTCGTCTTTGCTGAAGAAGCCGGCGAGAGGCGGGATGCCGGCAATGGCGAGCGTGGCGATGAGGAACGGGCGGGAGGTGGCGGGGATGCTGTTCCAGAGGCCGCCCATCTTGCGCAGATCCTGCTCGCCGGACAGTGCGTGGATCACGCTACCGGCGCCGAGGAAGAGGAGCGCTTTGAAGAAAGCGTGAGTCATCAGGTGGAAGATTCCTGCGGAGAAGGCGCCCACCCCGAGAGCGAGGAACATGTATCCGAGTTGGCTGATCGTTGAATAGGCAAGGACTCGCTTAATGTCCGTTTGAGCGACGGCCATCGAAGCGGCGAAGATGGCGGTGAGAGTGCCAACGATTGCGACCAAGTCCATGGCGATGGGAGCAAGCTGGTAGATGCCGTTCATCCGCGCCACCATGTAGACACCGGCGGTGACCATGGTGGCTGCGTGGATCAACGCGCTGACGGGCGTGGGGCCTTCCATGGCATCGGGCAGCCATACGTAGAGAGGAAGTTGCGCGGATTTCCCACAGGCACCAAAAAAGAGCAGCAGCGCAATGACGGTGAGCACTGGTGCGCCATAGGCCAGGCGGCCTTGTTCGAGCATGGCAGCCAGCGTTTCCTTGATGCCAGCGAAGGCCACGGGGTCGGGCAGATTAAGAGAGGTAAAGCGGATTGTGCCAAACGTGGTGGCGATGAAAAAGATGCCCAGGAGGAAGCCTGTGTCGCCAACGCGATTAACGATGAACGCTTTCTTGCCTGCATCCGAGGCGGATTTCTTGAGGAAGTAGAAACCAATAAGAAGGTAGCTGCAGAGACCAACACCTTCCCAACCAACGAAAAGAAGAAGCAAGTTGTTGGCGAGGACAAGCGTGAGCATTGCAAACATAAATAGATTCATGTACCCGAAGAACCTGTAGTAGCCGCCTTCATGCCCCATGTAGCCGATGGAGTAAACGTGGATGAGGAAACCGACGCCCGTGACGACGAGAATCATCACAGCGGAGAGAGGGTCGAGGAGATAGCCCCAGTCCGCGACAAACGGGGAGAGTCCGCCGAACGCAGGCATCAGGCCGGGCGTGACCCACTCGAAAAGGATTTGCTGGTAGACGCGAGGATCAAGATTCCGCAACTGGAGTACGGCGCCGGCGGCGTGCACAAAGGAAAGGAAAACGCTGCCAACACAGAAAAAGCTGACCGCGCTTTTTGGAAGGATACGGCCGACGAGAAGCATGAGCGCCGCGGTGATGAGCGGGAACAGCGGGATGAGCCATAGGTGAGCAAGGAAGTAGCCAGGAGAAGTCATATCGGGCTCACCATTTCAGGAGGTCCATTTCGTCGGCCATTACGGTTTCCCGATTGCGGAAGAACGCGATGATGATGCCGAGGCCGATGGCGGCTTCGGCGGCGGCGTCCGCGATGATGAAGAGGGCGAAGACTTGCCCGGCGGCGTCCCCAAAGATGCGCGAGAAAAGAACGAGATTGATGTTGACGGCGTTGAGAATCAGCTCGATGGACATCAGGACGATAATTACGTTGCGGCGCGTGATCACGCCGATGCAGCCGATGATGAACAGGGCCAGGCTGAGAAACAGGTAGTGCGCCGGGGACATCATGGTTCGTTGGCCCCTTTCTTGTTCTTGGCCATCACCACGGCGCCAACCATGGCGACAAGCAGCAGGACGCTGGCGATCTCAAAGGGCAGCAGGTAGCTGCTGAAAAGGCTTTTCGCCAACTGCTCGGAATTGGGAGAGAGCCTTTCAGCCGGCGCAGCACCCTGAATGAACAGGCCCTGCCCAGGCAGCTTGCGTGCCCAAAAGAGAATGACGGAAATGTAGCCACCAAGCGTGAGTGCCACGATGAGCGCGACGAACCGTTGCAGCCGGAAGCGGATATGGTGCAGCGCAACATCGAGTCGGACCAGCATCATGACGAAGATGAACAGCACCATGATTCCGCCGACGTAGAGAATGATCTGCGCGATGAAGAGAAATTCGGCGCGAAGCTGCAGGAAAATGCCGGCGGTCGCAAGAAGCGTGGTGATGAGGAAGACTGCACTGTGGATGGCATTGCGGCGCGTGACCATCAGCGCCGCGCTGAGCACGGCCACACCGGCGAAGAAGTAGAAGAGGATGCTATCCAGCATAGGAATCCGTCGTGACGGCCGCGGCGGAGGAAGCCGCGGCAGTGCGTTTATCGTGCAAATGAACCAGGAAAAGCGCGACAGCCATCGTAATGATCGTAGTGACAACCATGGCCAGCCACCGGTTCCAGCCAAGTGCGGATTCGAGCAACAAGGCCACGCCGACCGCAAGGACGTTTACGATGGCCAAAGGAATCAGGATGTACCAGCCGAGATGCATGAGCTGGTCGAACCGGTAACGGGGCAGAGTGAACCGCAGCCACATGAAAACGTAAATGTAGACCGATACCTTCAGCAGGAACCAGAAGGCACCATTCAGGCCGGGGACAGTAAAGTCGAGATTGAGGGGAGCCGCCACGCCAAATTTGTGCAGGACGTGGAGAATCCAGGGAGCCGCAAGAACAGCGGCGATCGCGAAGCAGGCCAGAGCCACCGCCCACATGAACGCCACCTGAATCGCCACGGGCTGCTTCCCAGCCCGGTAGATGCAATAAACGCCGACAATCGCGATAAAGAAAGCAGGGAGATATTCAATCCAGTTAAGCCAATGAACGTTGGGGAAGGGCCGGAGCCAGCCACCGAGGAAGAGCGTCGTGGCAACGGAGCCGACAACGATCATGTTGGCATACTCACCGAGGAAGTACAGAGCCCAGCGGAAGCCGCTGTACTCGGTCATATAGCCGGCGACCAACTCGGACTCGGCTTCGGGAAGATCGAAGGGCGCGCGGTTGGTTTCCGCGATCGAGGCGACGAGATAGGTGAAAAAAGCGACAGGGACGAGGAAGATGAACCAGGCGCCGCTCTTTTGCTGCGCGTCAACAATGCCGCGGATGCTGAGCGTCCCGGACAGCAGTAGCGCGCTCACGATCGCCAGGCCACCCGCCGTTTCATAACTGACAAGCTGGGCAGTGCTGCGGATCGCA
>Ga0187780_10003329_pt1 | contig 12145 bp, 13 predicted proteins | sample 1015_Q2_SP10_20__FD_132429 | JGI IMG/M metagenome (GOLD analysis project Ga0187780, IMG submission 132429) | Tropical peat soil microbial communities from peatlands in Department of Meta, Colombia - 1015_Q2_SP10_20_MG | ecosystem: Environmental > Terrestrial > Soil > Wetlands > Peat | place...
CGACGGCGAAACCGGCGACGGTCTCGGTGGTCGAACCGAAGCTCGGCTGCAAGTGGTCCGGCACGTCGGGTTAGGCCGCGCGATGGCGAGGTTGACGGCATGCATGCTCGGCGTGCTTGCCGTCGTCTTCGCGGCGGGTTGCAAGGACAATCCGGCCGCCGATGGCCGCTATGCCACGCACGACCGCGGGCAGAACAACCGGCCTTGACCGGACGGCCGAGTCCAGCTGAGACCGCGCGATCATGATCCTCCTCGCCACTCTCGCCGTGCTCGTCTTCGCCTACAGCCTGATCGGCCGGCGCCTGGACGAGACCGTCGTCACCGGGCCGATGCTGTTCACCCTGTCGGGCATTGTGGCCGCAAGCGTCGCCCCTGCCGAGGTCGCTGTCGGCGTCAATTCGAAGCTGGTCCTGCATCTTGCCGAGACCGGACTCGTGCTCCTGCTGTTCACCGATGCGGCGCGGACCGATTTGTCGTCGCTTTGGAGCATCCGCGGACTGCCGGCGCGGCTGCTCGGTATCGGCCTGCCGCTCACCATCCTCGCCGGCGCCGCGGCAGCCAAACTGGTGCTGCCCGATTTTCCCGTCTGGGAAGCGGCGATCCTCTCGGCGGTTCTGGCGCCGACCGATGCCGGCCTCGGTCAGGTCATTGTCAGCGACCCGCGCACCCCCGCGAACGTCCGCCAGGCGCTCAATGTGGAGGCCGGACTGAACGACGGCCTGGTGGTCCCGTTCCTGCTGTTCTTCATTGCGATCGCCGCAGTCGAACAGGAAGGCGCACATGCCAGCCTGATGCAGTACATCGTCGAGCAACTCGGACTGGGTGTGGCGGCCGGCGGGGCAATCGGTCTGGCCGGCGGCTGGCTGCTCGGGCAGGCGGCACGGCGCGGCTGGATGTCGGAAGTCCTCAAGCAGGCGGGCGTCGTGGCGCTGCCAGTGCTTTGCATGGTGGCGTCGGATGCGGCGGCGGCCAGCATGTTCATCGCCGCCTTCGTCGCGGGCATGGCGGTCCAGGCCGGATTCCGCGATGCCGGCACGCACAGTCTGGAGTTCGGCGAGATCTGGGGGCAGGTCGTCAATCTCTCGGTCTTCTTCCTGTTCGGAATGTTCGTGGCCCGCAGCTGGCACGACTTCACGCTTGCGTCGCTGGCCTACGCCGTGCTCAGCCTCACCGTGGTGCGCATGCTGCCTGTGGCGGTGGCCATGATCGGCGGACGGTACCGCTGGCCGACGATCCTTTTCCTCGGCTGGTTCGGCCCGCGCGGCCTGGCATCGATCGTGCTGGGGCTGGTCTACCTCGAGCGGGAAATTCACCTGGCCAACGAATCGACGTTCAGAATGGCCGCCACCATGACAGTGCTGCTCAGCATCTTCGCCCATGGGCTGAGCGCCCGTCCGGGTGTGACGCTCTATGCGCGGGCGGCGGGCAATGACCGCACCGGTACTCTCACTGCGAAGACCTCCGGCCGAGACGGTTGAAGAATTCGGACCAATGTCGCGGCCAGAACGCCAGGGCGAAGACAATCAGCGCGCCCAGCAGGAGCGCCACCACTGCCTGAATGACGGCAAAGTTCAGGGCGTCTCTCGCCACGAACCATTCGGCTATGGCGCCGGAGACGATGAGGATCAGGCGGATGAGCCAGCTCAGCATCGTCGTCGCACTCCTTGGCTAACAGCGGTTCAAGCACTCGAAAATATCGGCGCATCCGCCTCGCCCCATGACTTATGTCAAACGGAGAGAGGGCACGATCGGCGATAAGTGGCGGTCTATCCGAGCGTTGATCGGCGGTCTATCCTCGGCCCATCGCCGCCTTTGGCGCCGCTTTCGATGGAGGGCACAACTTGGGCAAGGCAAGCGCGATCGTACCTTTGGCGCTGGCGGCACTGCTCGCGGCCTGCCAGCAACCGATGTCGACTCCCCAGAAAGGAGCTGTCACCGGCGCGGCACTCGGCACCGGCATCGGCCTGGTGACCGGCGGCAGTTTCGGCCAGGTGGTCGGCGCCGGGCTGATCGGCGGCGCGGTCGGATATCTAGGCGGCACCGCCATTCAGAACAGCAACAGGTGACGGGGAGGTCGGACCATGAAGATCGCGATCCTTTCGAGCGCGGCGCTGCTCGCTCTTGCTTCCGCCGCCGGCGCACAGACGGCGCCGCTCAACTTCGAAGATGCCGCCTACGTCACCTGTCGCGAGGCACACGCCATGCCTCCCGACCCGCGCAGGCAACTCGCCATCTTTCTCGCCGAAAATTCGGCGCGGCATCGCGGCGTGGTGATTCCCGATGACGAGCGCGGCGGGCAGCTTGCCCTGCTGGTGCGCGGCGGCTGCACACTGGCGCCCGACGCCTACCTCTTCACCGTGATCGACCGTGCGGTCCAGGCGGAGAAGGACAAGCTGCCCAAGCGCCAGTAGGACTCGCTGGCCGGCACATTGGGAAGGGAGATCACCATGGCGTTAGGCAGGCAATTGTCGGCGATGACGTTGGCATTGACCGTTCTGGCGGCCGGCTGCGGAGCTGCGACGGCGGGGACGCTCGACGATGTGCGCTCCAGCGGCACGCTTCGCATCGCCTACCGCATGGACGCGCCGCCTTTCTCCTACCAGAAGGGCGACTTTCCGACGCCTGTCGGGTTCATGGTCGATCTTTGCCGCGCCGTCGCCAGCGGCATCGGCAGGCAACTTGGCCTTGCCGATCTCAAGATCGCCTATGTTCCCGTCACTTCCGCCGACCGCTTCGAGGCGATCTCCGGCAACAAGGCGGATCTCCTGTGCGAGGCCACCACGCAGACGCTGAAGCGGCGGGAGACCATCGGCTTCTCGATCCCGACCTATGTCGATGGCGCGAGCTTCATCATCCGGCCGAGCGGTCCAAGAGACATAAAGAGCATGGCCGGTAAGAAGATCGGCGTCCTCGTCAACACGACGACGGAGTCCGAGCTCAGGGATGCGCTGAAGGCGGCGGGGCTTACGGCCGAGATCGTGGCGGCCAAGAACCACCAGGAGGGGCTCGACGGCGTCAAGAACGGCACCATCGCCGCCTATTTTGCCGATCACGGCATCCTCGCCTTCCTGCTCATGGATGCGAAGACGCAGGTCAACCTGCTGCTGGCCGACACCTATTTGAGCGTCGAGCCCTATGCGCTTGGCCTGCGCCGTGGCGACGACGATTTTCGCCTCGCCGTCGACCGGGCGCTGAGCGAGATCTATCGCTCCGGACAGATCCGCAAGATCTTCGGCGCGACCTTTGGCGCCTCGGCGCAGCCTTCGCCGAGCCTGGTGTCGCTCTACATCACGTCTGCGTTGCCGCCATGATCGCGCGCGCAGGCTGAGACGGGCTGACGCCGAGCAATCAGGGCGCGGGTCTGCGCCGGCGCCAAAGCCACAGGAGCGCCAGAACGAACAGCGAGCCGAGAAAGGCCGAGATCACGTCGCGCAGCGAGATCGCCACATTGTCGAGCGAGGCCAACAGGCCGAACAGGCGGAACACGACACCCCCGATCAGGGCGCCGGCCAGCCCCAAGGCGAGGTTGCGCGCGAGCCCGAAGCCGGCGCGATCCCACGAGATCAGTCCCCCGGCGAGGCTGCCGCCGAGCAGGCCAACCACGATCCAGACAGCGATCTGGTCAAGCGAAGGCATGGCGCCGGTCTATTTCGACCCGCCGCTTTCGCCCAGCTTGGACATGACCTCGTCCATGTTGAAGCTCGCCGCCTTCTGGCGCTGCGGGTAGTCCTTGAACGTCTGCAGGAACTGGCCGACATAGGCCTGCGCCGGCACCAGCAGGAAGGCGTGGTCGAGCAACCAGTCATAGTAGGTGTTCGACGTGATGTCGGCCCGCTCGTAGGGGTCGGTGCGAAGGTTGAAGATCTTCGGCACGCGCAGGTTGGTGAACGGGTTCGCCCACACCAGCAGGGTGCCCGGCGCGCGCTGCTCCATGAAGACGAGCTTCCAGTTGTCGTAGCGCAGACCCACCAGTTGCTGGTCGTCGTTAATGTAGAGGAATGACGCGCGCGGGCTCTTCGGCGCCTGTCCACTGAGGTAGGGAACCAGGTTGTCGCCGTCGAGATGGACCTTGTAGGTCTTGTCGCCGATCGTCTTGCCCTTCAGGAGCTCGTTCTTGACGTCGGCATCGCCAGCAATGGCAAGCAGCGTCGGCAGCCAGTCGAGATGGGCGACGATTTCGTTGGACGCCTCGCCCGGCTTGATGTGGCCCGGCCAGCGCACCATGGCGGGCACGCGGTAGGCGCCTTCCCAGTTGGTGTTCTTCTCGTTGCGGAACGGGGTCATCGCTGCATCGGGCCACGAATTCATGTGCGGCCCGTTGTCGGTCGAGTACATGACGAAGGTGTTGTTGGCGATGCCAAGATCGTCGAGCGCCTTCAGCACCTGGCCGACGTTCTTGTCGTGATCGATCATGGTGTCGTGATAGGGGTCCTGCCAGCGTCCCGACTGGCCGAGGCTTTCCGGCTTGGTGTGGGTGCGAAAATGCATGTGGGTGAAGTTCACCCAGACGAAGAACGGCTTGCCCGCCTGGTGCTGGCGCTTGATGAAGTCGACCGAGCGGTTGGCGACGTCGTCGTCGATCGTCACCATGCGCGCCTTGGTGAGCGGCCCGGTGTCCTTGCAAACCTGCTTGCCGACCTTGCCGAAGCGCGGATCGACGGTCGGATCGTCCTTGTCCGAGGCCTTGCAGTCGAGCACGCCGCGCGGCCCGAACCTGGCGCGGAATTGCGGGTCCTTCGGATAGTCGGGCAGCTCGGGTTCCTCTTCCGCGTTCAGGTGATAGAGGTTGCCGTAGAACTCGTCGAAGCCGTGCACCGTGGGCAGGAACTCGTTGCGGTCGCCCAGATGGTTCTTGCCGAACTGGCCGGTGGCGTAGCCGAGCGGCTTCAGCAGCTCGGCGATGGTCGGGTCCTTGTCGCTGAGGCCGAGAGTGGCGCCGGGCAGGCCGACCTTGGTCATGCCGGTGCGCAAGCCGGATTGACCGGTGATGAAGGAGGCGCGGCCGGCGGTGCAGCTCTGCTCGCCGTAATAGTCGGTGAAGATCATGCCCTCGTGGGCGATGCGGTCGATGTTGGGCGTGTGGAAACCCATCAGGCCCATCGAATAGGCGCTGATGTCGGACTGGCCGATGTCGTCACCCCAGACGATGACGATATTGGGTTTCGCCGCCTGCTGCGCCGCTGCGGGCCAAGCGGCGGCGGCGATTGCGCCCGCCGCCAATGCCAGCGAGAGCAGCAGTCTTGCCATCGACATCCCGCGCATATGCAGTCCTCCCTCGGCTACGCTTTGAGTCCGGCGACACGTGTCTTGTTTAAAATGATTTCATTCAATGCGGGGGCTGGCAACTCGCCAGTTGGGGTTCCAGGATATGGATCGGGAAGTCGATCCAAATGGCTGAAACACCCTCGATCCGGCGGCATCGCCCAGTCGACCGCGTGGTGCTGATCACGGGCGCCTCTTCCGGCATCGGCGCCGCGACCGCCCGCGCGCTGGCGGCGCCCAAGACGGCGATGATGCTGCACGCGAGAAAGAACAGAACGGGGTTGGAGACGGTGGCCGCGTCCGTGGCCAATGCATGCGCAGACGTGTCGCTCCTGGAGGGTGATCTGAGCGTCGCCGAAACCGCCGCTCATTTGGTCGAAGAAACGACGAAGCGCTGGAGCCGTCTCGATGTCGTTGTGAGCAACGCGGGTTTTGCCGACCGGCGGCCCGTGGGCGTGGTCGATCGCGCCGCCTGGGACTCGGGCTTGGCCGCGATGCCGTCGGCCCTGTTCGAGCTCGCGACCGCGGCGAAGCCGTGGCTGATGAAGGCGGCGAAAGGCGGCCGCCTGATCGCCGTGTCGTCGTTCGTGGCCCACGTCTTTGCCCGAGGCGTGCCCGGCTTTCCCGCGACAGCCGCCGCCAAGGCCGGCATCGAGGCGCTGGCGTGCGCGCTGGCGGCCGATCTCGCGCCATCGGGCGTCGCCGTGAATTGCGTGGCACCCGGGTTCATCGAGAAGGATCCGGACGCCCATGCCGCCGTGCCGCGCGAGCGCATGGTCGAGATGAGCAAATCGATTCCCATGGGCCGCTATGGAACGCCGGCCGAGGTGGCGGCCGTGATCGCCTTCCTCTGCTCGCCGGCCGCCGGCTACGTCACCGGGCAGGTGATCCACGTCAATGGCGGGCTGACGCTCTAAGGTCGCGACCCTGCCAAGCACGCGCATCCATAGACGATCATCCCTAAATGGCCAAAGCGCTCTAGTGCGCCGGCACGGTCACATCGTAAGTCGGCCGGCGCAACAGCAGCACCAATGGCACGAGCGCCAGGAAAATAATCCCCATCAGCCAAAATACGTCGATGAAGGAAAGCACCTCCGCCTGTCTCTGCACCAGTGAGTAGAGCAGCGCTTGGGCCTGATGAAGCGCATCGTCGGCGTTGGCCGAACGCGCCAGGAACAGTTGTTGCATCGACTGAATGGCATCGCCGTATCGGCCGCCATACGAGCCGACATGCTCGACGAGATGGCTCTGATGAACCTGCTGTCCGCGCGCCAGCAGGGTCGTGGTCAGGGCGATGCCGAAGCTGCCACCGAGATTGCGCGTCATGTTGATGATCGCCGAAGCGTCGTTGTTCTTGCCGGGCGGCAGCCCGATATAGGCGATTGTATTGATGGGGATGAAGAGGAAGGCCAGTCCCATCGACTGAAAGATGCGCGCCCAAACGACGGTGCCGTAGTCGATGCTGAGGTAAAAGCGCGTCATGCTGAGCAGGCCCAGCGACGTGATGGTGAGGCCGATTGCGATCAGCCAGCGCGCGTCGACCCGGCCGACCAGTACGCCGACGACCGGCATCATGGCCAGCATGGCCAGCCCGCCCGGGGAGATGACCAGCCCTGCGTCGGTGGCGGTGTAGCCCAGCAGCGCCTGCACGAAGAGCGGCAGCAGCACCGTGCTTCCGAGCAGAATGAAGCCAAGCATCAGCATCAGAAGGTTGCCGACGCCGAAATTGGCGTGCGCCAGAAGCCGAAGGTCGACGATGGGATCCTTGCTGCGCAATTCCCAGACGACGAAGGCGGCAAGCGCGACCACCGAGACGACGCCGAGATTTCGTATGAACGCCGAACTCCACCAGTCGTCTTCCTGCCCCTTGTCGAGCACGACCTGGAGCGCCGCCATGCCGACCACGAGAAGCGCGAAGCCGACATAGTCCAGGCTGAGCCCTCTTGCGAGCCGTGCCTTGCGCGCCAGGATTTGCTCGACGGGATCGTCGATCACGCGGGCGGCAAGCAGCGACAGCAGGATCCCGACCGGGACGTTGAGCAGGAACACCCAGCGCCAGGAGAAATTGTCGGTGATCCAGCCGCCCAATGTCGGGCCGATGGCCGGGGCGACGACGACGGCGATGCCGTAGGCGGCGAAGGCCTGTCCGCGTCTTTCCGCGGGAAACGCATCGGCCAGGATCGCCTGGGCGCTGGGTTGCAGGCCGCCTCCCGTGATTCCCTGCAGGGCGCGGGCGAGGACGAGAATGCCAAGATTCGGCGCCAGCCCGCACATCAGGGAGGTGATGCTGAATCCGATGATGCAGCCCAGGAAGTAGCGCTTGCGGCCGATTGTCGAGGCGAGCCAGCCGCTCATCGGCAGCACGACGGCATTGGCGGCAAGATACGAGGTCAGCACCCATGTCGCCTCTGCCTGGCTTGCCGACAGGCTGCCCGCGACGTGCTGCAAGGCGACGTTGGCAATCGAGATGTCGAGCACCTCCATGAAGGCGGCGAGGCCGACAGTGGGCGCGACCACGAACGGGCTCGCCGCTGCGGCACGTCCGTTGGGGTCCGTTGCTCCCTTCATCTCAGGCTCAGCGCACCTTGACGCTCGGCACGACCGACATGCCAGGGCCCAGAGGAAGGCCGGGATCCGGCGCTTCGTCGAACAGGATCTTCACCGGCACCCGCTGCACCACCTTGACGTAGTTGCCGGTGGCGTTCTCCGGCGGCAGCAGGCTGAAGGCGGCGCCGCTGCCGGGCTGGAAGCTGTCGACATGGCCCTTGAAGACCTTTCCGGGATAGGCGTCGACCCGGATCTCGACCGGCTGACCAACCCGCATCAGCTCGATCTGCGTTTCCTTGAAATTGGCGGTGATCCACAAGTGCACCGGCACCAGCGCAATGAGGCTCTGCCCGACCTGCACGTAGTCGCCGGAAGAGACGTTCTTGCGCGCGACATGGCCATCCTCGGCGGCCATGATCCTGGTGTAGGAGAGGTTGAGCCGCGCCTGCTCCACCAGGGCCTGGACGCTGGTGAGATTGGCCTGCGCCGCCTCGACGGCGGCTTCGGAAACCGCGAGCGCGGCCTGGTCCGACGCATGCTTCTTGCGGGCGGCGATCAGCGTCGCCGCCATGCCGCGCGCGGCGGCGACTGAATTGTCCAGCTGCTGGACCGACACCGAGTGGCTGGCGACAAGCGACTGGTCGCGCTTCAGCTGCATGGAGGCATTCTGGGCGTTGGCGTCGGCGACTTCGACCTGGGCGGCCGACTGCTCGGCGCCGGCCTCGGCGACCGCCAGCTGCGCCTTCGCCTGCTCGAGCGCGGCTTTGGCATTGAGCTCGCTCGCCTTGGCCTGGTCGAGGCGTGCCTTGAAGTCGGCGGGATCGATCTCGAGCAGGAGGTCGCCCTGCTTCACCAGCTGATTGTCGTTGACCAGCACGCGGGCGACGCGGCCGGCGACCTGCGGCCCGATCCGGACCATGTGGGCGTCGACGAAGGCATCGTCGGTCGATTCCCATTGGCGCGCTTCCTGCCACCAGAGAAGCGCGCCGACCGCGGCGGCGGCCGCCAATGCCGCCCCGAGCAGCAGCATGGGCGCGCGCCTGCCGCGCCGACGGGCGGAAACGGGACGAGCCCGGGACTCTGACTGCTGCAAATGCAATTCGTCGGGACTCATGAGCCCAACCTTAGGTCGGTGGATCGCCGGCCTGCAGCCCTGACCTTTCGCGCGTCGCTTTCGTGGGCCGAGCCGAGGCCATGCGCAAGAAGCTGCAGAAGCGCATGGCTGAGCGCGGCAGGGTCGACGCGGCGCCGGTCGTATCGTTCGAAGGAATGCTGCCATACCATTCCCAGAATCAAGGGCGCCATGATGCACATCGGCGTGTTGTCGACATCCATCGCGCGGAACTCGCCGCGGGAGATGCCCGACTTCAACAATCGCGTGAACAGGCGCAGGCCGCGATGAACGACCTCTTCGAGGTAGAAACGGGCCACATCCGGAAAATTTCCCGCTTCGGCCAGCACGATCTTTGGAATGGCGCTGGCCGGCGTCGCCATCACTTTCGACCATTGATGAATGAGTTCGGCCAGAGCCTCGCGCGCTGGCTTGTCGCTGCTGTCGAGAAGGGATTCACCCCGGGCCAGATTAGGCACGATGGCCTGGCGCACGACCGCCTTGAACAGCTCCTGCTTGTTCGGGAAATATAGATAGAGCGTTCCCTTGGTTACCCCGGCGCGCCTGGCGACGTCGTCGAGCCGAGTCGCCGCAAAGCCGCGTTCGGCAAAGCACGTCAATGCCGCGGCCGTGATCTCGCCGGGGCGCGCTTCCTTGCGCCGCCGCCGCTTTTTCGTCGGGGAAATTCGAGCCGCCACGCTCTTAACTTACTGTCCGGTCAGTAAGTAAACAACGGGGATTTGCCGGCTCCCGGCGGGAACCAGGCTCCAACCGGCAGGCCGGCGCAGTCCGCTATCGACGGCGAAATACCGCTTGTCTTCCGGGCCCAGCCAGAACTGCCTTTGGCCCCATTGAGATGTCGGCAGAGCCGTCCGCTACGGCCGCTTGCGAAGGCCAAAGCTCAGGTCAGGAGAAGTTGACCTCAAGCTGCGAGATCATTGCCCCTGTTGCGCCTGCCGGGCTTGTACTCGTCCTCCCATGGCAAGGCAGCGATCGGGGGCAAATAACCGCCGGCGCGATAATCGTCCTCGATCATGAATTGGCCGCGTCCCGCGTCGCCGACAACCCAAACTTCGACAGCCTGCGGACCCGGTCGGCGAACGCGATAGACGCCGCGCATTGTTCTCCTTCACCAAGCTTGTTCGCTTTCGCGAACGCGCAGATTCTATCGAAACCGGGGCCGGCGTTTCAACGCGAACCGGAACGCGGGCGATGCACAGGGACTAGCGCAGGGCATGGTCCCGGACGAAAATTTATTTATGCCATTCCTATGATCGCATCGCTTTCCGCTATCGGATTCCTATCGCGTCGGGGATGCAGTTTTGCGACACGATCGCTCGAGATCGTCAAATCTCATCTTCAGCCGCGACAGCTCTTCGGCCGGGAGGTTCCGACTCGCCCCGGCGACGACATGTCGGCCTCGCGAGAGAAGGTCCTCGTGCAGCGACGTGTCGGCCACCAGCGCGATGTCGCCAAAGGCCCGCAGGAGCCTCATCATCACCGCCATGTCGCTGGTCGCGTAGTGGCGGATCTGGTCGAAGGCCGTGTCGAGAAGCTCGGTCGTCGCGATCCAGGGAATGACCACGCGCACGATATGCGGCGGACTCGCCACGAACGTGTCGGGCGGGTCCCGACCTGTCCAGGTGATGACGACCCGGCTGATCTGGTCGATGCAATTGATGGCGGTCGAAGGGTCGTTGACCGCCGGTGAAATCGCCCGCAGCGCGATATCGACGATCTGCAGGATGCCGAACTCCACGTCCTGCTGAAGGGTGCGCGCCGGCCCGACATCGACGGCCGCCCGCAGGGATTCAACATCCGCCTTCTTCGGGCCCTCGCCTTGCGACACCATGAATAGCGGGAAGCCCTCGGGCACGAACTGACCGACACGCCGCGTCAGGCGAATGCGCACCCGCCGTTCGATCGCGTAGGCCATCAGGGCGCCGATATCGACGAAGCTGATGTATCCGGAACGGCCGATCGTCAGCGGCGATTCGGGCACATTCCTGCTCGCCTCGGGGTGATGCCGCTGGGTCCAGGCAGTCCGCCGATGGGGCATGAACGAATCGATCATTTCCACTGTTTCGCTGGCGATCCGGTCGACGATATGAGTGACGCTGATCGCCTGGGAAATGTGATTGATGAAAAACAGCAGCCAGGCCACGCACACCAGGGCCAGCACCATCGCGCCGGCCACGGTGACGATGGGGGCGAACGGCTGGGGCGCGCTGCGGGCGGCCGGAAGCGCGGCCAGGCAGTAGGAGAACGTGCCGAGAAAGATTCCAAGCGTCCACTGGGTGACGCCGTCGCGCACGAAGCTGATCAGGATGCGCGGCGAAAACTGCATCGAGGCCAGTGTCAGCGTCATCAACAGGATCGCGAACACGATCGACACGACGGTCATGATCGAGCCGGCAATGCCGGCCAGGATGACCTGGGCGATCTGCGGATCGGAGTGCGACGGGAACAGTACATCGGGCATCCAGGAGCCAAGCTGGGGCTCCCATTCCTCGAGCCACGACAGCCCCATGCCGGCAGCGCCGAGGATGCGCGCGATCAGCAGCGGCCGAACGACGAAACCGCCCCTCATCGCGTAGAGGGCGCGCCGCACGAAAAGCGGCATTCTCATCGGCGCTGCACCCCTCCGTTTCTGGCGTGGTCCCGACTATACAGCCACAGCGACGCGGGCGAAGGATCTGGCTGCGCGTCCGGACAGCAACGTCTGCCGTGGCGAGAAGAGGTGACGACATGTGCATTCTTGGGGGGCTTTGCCCTTCGCCCGGGGCTTGACTTATGTTGCGATATACGCAATAATATGTTGCGGACGTGTGGTCGCAGCCGCGGGCGTGGTTTTTCCGACGTTTTTAAACTGGAGGGGCGCCGTTTGGCTCAGCCGAGGCCGGTCAATTTTTCGCTGAGAATTCTCAATTTCCGGCGAGCCTCGGGATCGTAAGCCTGCCGGTCGGCGCGCGCCTCTCGCAGCACGTTGAAGTAGAGACCGCTCTTGCCCTCGAGCGCCGGAGAGAGGGCGAGCTGAAGGATCGCCTCGGCGCCGTCCTCGACCTTGCTGAGCGGCGCGTTGCCGGATTGGCGCACCATCGTGGTGTTCATGTAGGTCGAAGGATGAAGCGCATTCGCGATCACGCCCGAGTTCCCGAGTTCGTCCGCGAGGTCGACGGTGAACAGGATCTGGGCGAGCTTGCTCTGGCGGTAGGCCGCCCCGCC
>Ga0187780_10003330_pt1 | contig 12144 bp, 10 predicted proteins | sample 1015_Q2_SP10_20__FD_132429 | JGI IMG/M metagenome (GOLD analysis project Ga0187780, IMG submission 132429) | Tropical peat soil microbial communities from peatlands in Department of Meta, Colombia - 1015_Q2_SP10_20_MG | ecosystem: Environmental > Terrestrial > Soil > Wetlands > Peat | place...
CCAGAGGGCCGCGCGGGAGAACCAGGAGCTCTTCCTCTCCTCGATCCGGGCTCTCGCCGCCGCGATCGACGCCAAGGACCCGTACACGCGCGGCCACTCCGAGCGCGTGGCGCGCTACGCTTCGGCGATCGCGCGCGAAATGGGCCTGCCTTCCGACGAGGCGCGCAAGGTGCGCCTCTCGGCGCTGCTGCACGACGTCGGCAAGATCGGCGTCGACGACCGCGTGCTCAAGAAGCCCGGCAAGCTCACCGACGAGGAATTCGAGCTGATGAAACAGCACACCGTGAAGGGCGCGAATATCATGCGGCCGGTCGCGCAATTGAAAGATGTGCTCCCTGGCATCGAACTGCATCACGAGCGTATGGATGGACAGGGATACCCCTATGGCCTGCAGGGTGATCAGATTCCCCTGATGGCCCGCATCATCGCCGTCGCCGATACGCTCGACGCCATCACAACCAACCGGCCCTATCAGTCGGCGATGAATCTTGATTACGCGCTCGAACGCATCCGTTCGCTTTCCGTCACGCGATTTGATGCCGAGGTTGTGGGCGCGCTCGAAGCAGCTGTCCGCGACGGCCGCTTGCGCCTGTCGGCAACCCTCGTGGAGGTCTGAGGGTTCGCCGGCCGTTGCTTCAATACGGACTGGCGTCTCCCGATCCGCGCTTTTCTCCATCCTTTTGAACTTCCAACGCCGGCCCTTGCTCCCGCAGCGTGCTTCCACTCATCCCCGCACTGATCATCTGTGCCGCAAAATTCAAAATGCGTGCCGCCGCGGCCGGTGGACCAAGCCCTCGCGCATGAATATTGGAGATGAGATTGCGGTCCCGATCGGTGTGCGATCGACGCGGACGATAGGCCATGTACGCCGACAGGCTCTCTGCTGTTGCCAGCCCAGGACGCTCCCCAATCAGCAGTACCACGACTTTCGGATCGAGTAGCTCACCGATTTGGTTGAGCAGGCCCACGCGGCAATGACGAATCACAAACGTACGGCCTACTGTCCATCCGCGCGCCTGCGCACCTTCCCAAAGCAAGGGCAGGAGCGGAGGCACCTGCGCCTGAACCGCTCGCACCGATAGACCGTCTCCAATCGCGATTTGAAAATCACTGCCAGAGGAACAGCGTTCTTGGATTCTTTCGCGCGATCGATCATCGAATCGCCGACCCAGATCAGGACGCAGCAAGTACTCGTCTTTCGTGCGGGCTTCGGTGCTCACTTCGAAAACTTGCCAGCGCGCCAGGAAATCTGTGCCGAATACGTTCAAGAGATCGAGTTCTGAGCGTACGGCATCCCGCGCCGCGGCATGAGCCTCACGCAGTTCGATCTGCGTGTCTGTACGATAGGCGGCTCCGGCTCGACCAGCCAGCAAACGGGCCGGCGTACGGGCACGAATTTTGCGCACAATTTCCGGTAGATCGGAGGGAGCTAGCGGCGAATCGGACAAAGTCGCCATTCAGACGATCTTCTCGAGCGAAGATTCAAGTCTGTGCAGAAGCTGCTGCCGCCTGGGAGCGTCGAGCAACGCCGGCTCACCGTCCGAGTAAATGCCTCCCGCCTCGAGCCAGGTGAGAAATTCCGGTGCCGGCCGCAGCTTGAACAAACGGCGCACGGCGAGGGCATCGTGATAGCTCGTGCTCTGATAATTCAGCATCACGTCATCGGAGCAAGGTACGCCCATGAAATAGTTGCAACCTGCCGCGCCGAGCAACAGCAACAAATTGTCGGCCGAGTTTTGGTCGGCCGCCACATGGTTTGTGTAGCAGACGTCACAACCCATCGGGAGTCCCAGCAGCTTCCCCATGAAATGATCTTCGAGGCCGGCGCGAACGATCTGCCGCTCGTCGTAAAGATATTCCGGTCCGATGAAGCCGACCACGCTGTTGATGATGAATGGATCGAAGGCGCGCGCCACACCGTACGCGCGCGCTTCGAGCGTGAGCTGATCCACGCCGTGATGTGCCTCGGCGGAAAGAGCGCTTCCCTGCCCCGTTTCAAAGTACATCGCCTGCGCGCCAATCCACTCCACGTCCCGCCCACGATGATGCTCGAGAACTCTCGTGCGGCCTTCCTCGAGCATCTCCAAGGAAATGCCGAAGCTCCGGTTGGCGGCTTCGGTCCCCGCGATCGATTGAAACAGCAGGTCGACCGGCGCACCCCGCTCCATGGCGGCTAGTTGGGCGGTCATGTGCGCAAGACAGCAGCTCTGTGTGGGCACTTTGTACGTTTCCACGAGCCGGTCGAGCCCTTGCAGGATGGCAATGACTGTCTCCACCGAATCCGACGCAGGGTTCACGCCGATCACCGCGTCGCCGCAGCCGTACAGCATTCCTTCAAATGCAGCGAGTAGAATTCCTCCGAGGTCATCGACCGGATGGTTCGGCTGCACGCGAATTCCCAACACGCCAGGCTCACCCAGGGTGTTGCGGCAGCGCGTCACGTTGCGGATCTTCGCCCCGACCAAAACCAGATCCTTGTTGCTCATGATCTTCGCGAGCGCCGCCGCAATTTCGGGAATGATCGCTCGGCTGAGTTTTGCCAGTTCGACTTGGCCCGTCGCATCGTCTAAGATGTGCTCTCGCAATTCCCCGACGGTCAGGCTCTGAATCGCCTGAAACGCCTGTTGGTCGAATGTGTCAAGGATCAGGCGGCTGATTTCGTCGACGTCCGGATCAATGAGCGGCTGCCGTACGATTTGCGCGAGCGGCAGATCAGCAAGCCGGCGCTTGGCTGCAACACGTTCGCGCTCGGACTCTGCCGCAATTCCCGCCAGCTGATCGCCAGACTTCTCCTCATTCGCCTTGGCAAAGAGTTCACGGAGGTCGGAAAACGCGAATTGCTCAGACATCAGGCGCCCCGCGCAGCTGACTCCTTCGGAAAATAGCATCAATGGCGAAGCAAGGAAAGTCATCGACGGATGGGGCTTGGGTAAGTCGCCCACCTCAGCGGAGAGCCGATGGGTTGGAGATTCGGCGACCCGCGGCTGGCTCGGCTTCGGCACATACTTGGTTCGCGCACCTGCCGCGGTCATGGCGTGTGTGGCGCTCTGCTAGAATAGTCTTCTTCGCGCGGCCGCGAAGAATCTCATGATCTCATTGTTCGGAAAACCCGAGCCCACGCTTCTCGAGCGCCTGAAGGAATCCGTCAGCAAGACGCGTACCGAGCTCGCTGCTCGGGTCGAACAGTTGGTGACGGGTAACCGACCGGTTGACCCTGAGTTGCTCAAACAGCTTGAGTCGGCGCTCCTCAGCGCGGACATTGGCGTGCGCACGACGAAGGAAGTCCTTTTGGCATTACGCCAGCAGGTAAACGAACATAAACTTGATTCCGCGGCGCAGCTCAAACAGGAATTGAAGCGCCAGATTCTTCAGATTCTGGAAACCTCCGAGGCTACCCCGGATGGGAAAACGATTCTGCCGCCGCGGGTGCTGTTTGTCGTCGGCGTCAACGGCACCGGAAAAACGACCACCATTGGTAAGCTCTCCCATCGGCTGAAAAAGGAGGGTGCAAGCATCATCCTTTGCGCCGCGGACACCTTCCGCGCGGCCGCCATCGAGCAGCTGGAAGTTTGGGGACGCCGCGCGGGAGTCGAGGTTGTGAAGCAGAGGTCTGGCGCCGACCCTGCCGCGGTGATTTTCGACGGGCTGTCTGCGGCCAAGGCACGCGGTGTCGACGTCGTCATCGTAGACACCGCTGGCCGCCTTCACACGAAATCGAACCTCATGGCCGAACTCGAAAAAATGAAACGCACCGCTGCCAAGATCGTCCCCGGCGCACCCCACGATGTCCTGCTGGTCATGGATGCTACCACAGGGCAAAACGGCCTCAACCAGGCGCGTGAATTTTGGAGCCACGCCGGGGTCACCGGAATCGTCCTCACGAAACTGGACGGCACAGCGAAGGGTGGCATTGTCGTCGCCATTGCGCGTGAGTTGAATCTGCCGATCCGCTTTGTCGGCACAGGCGAACAGATCGATGATTTAGTACCCTTCGACGCGCAGACGTATGTCGATTCTCTGTTCGACCAGAATTCCTAGCGGACGACCGAACCTGGGATGATGAGCTCAAGCGCTCTGCCAACGGACCATACCTTAATGCAACGCGTGCTTGAACTCGCGCGCCGTGGCGTAGGCCTTGCCCACCCAAATCCGCAAGTGGGAGCCATCGTTGTACGAGGTCATCAAAGGCTTGGAGAAGGGTTTCACGAATACGACAAGCGGGACCACGCGGAAACCATCGCACTCAAGCAGGCCGGCGAGAAAGCGCATGGCGCCACCCTGTACGTGACGCTCGAGCCGTGTTGTACAACCGGACGCACCGGGCCGTGTACCCAAGCCATTGTCGCCGCTGGCATCCGTCGCGTGGTCGTACCCATGAAAGATCCGAATCCAGCCGTGGCGGGACGCGGCTTCCGCGAATTGAGGCGCGCCGGCATCGAAGTGGATGTCGGGCTGGAGGAAGAGAAGGCCAAACGGTTGAACGAAGACTTCGCGAAATGGGTGCGCACGGGCTTCCCATTTGTCACTTTGAAGACTGCGCTCACATTGGACGGCCAAATCGCCGTGCGCTCCGGGCATGCTACCAGGATTAGCGGGGATCGGGCACACCAAGCGCTGCATCGCCTCCGCCATTCCGTCGACGCGCTCCTCACGGGAATCGGCACGGTGCTCGCCGATGATCCGCTGTTGACGGATCGCAGCGGCCGGCCAAGACGACGTCGTCTCTTGCGTGTGGTCCTCGATTCGCAGCTGCGAATTCCGCTCACTTCGCAAATCGTCAAGACAGCGGAGGACGACGTGCTCGTGTTCACGGCGCAGGCGGCGGATTCGCGAAAGGCACAGGTGCTGAGACGGCGCGGATTGGAAATTCTTTCCGTCGCTGCGCCGGGTGGTCGCATGAGTCTGCGCGCTATACTCAAGGAGCTCGGCACGCGCGAAATCCTGCATGTCCTGCTCGAAGCGGGAGCCGAGTTGAACGGGGCTGCTCTCCGGGCTGATCTTGTGGATAAGTTGGCTCTTTTCTACGCTCCCAAAATCATGGGAACCGGTGGCGTCCCGATGGCAGAACTTCCCGCGGCGCAGTGGTTTGCAAAGGCGCCCGCGCTAACCGATCTGTCCGTCAATGCGTGCCATCCTGATTTCATTGTCGAGGGATATTTGCACGATGTTTACCGGAATCATCGAAGTCGTCGGACAGATTGACGCGCTCGATCGCAGCGAAAATGGTGGCCGTCTCCGCGTAGGTCTCCGAGGAACCGGCGAAGTGGCGGCACAGGCAAAACTCGGTGATAGCATCGCCGTCAACGGGTGCTGCCTTACGGTCGCTGAGTGCAGCCCCGATTATTTCTCTGCCGATCTTTCGGGAGAGACCCTCAAGCGCACCTCCTTCGGGGAAATGAAGCCGGGCGATTTCGTCAATCTCGAACGGCCGCTCGCGGCCTCCGCGCGCCTGGGTGGCCATTTTGTGCAAGGCCACGTGGACGGCCTCGGCCGCGTCACGCGGCTTGTCAAGGAAGGTGACACCTGGTGGCTTTCCGTCCGCGTACCGGAACCATTGCGCCGCTACGTCGTCGAAAAAGGTTCGATCGCGATTGATGGCATCAGTCTCACCATCGCTCGCTGGCAGGATGGCGTCGCCGACTTCTCCATCATTCCATTCACCTATGCGCACACGAACCTTCGCGCCCTCGCGCCAGCCAACGCCGTAAATATCGAATGCGACATCCTCGCCAAATATGTCGAAAGCCTGCTCGTGTCAACCAAGGGTCGCGCGTCATCAGAACTCACCGTGGCCCGCCTCATTGAGGAAGGCTTCTAGGAGCTGCGGCGCGCTCTCTCAATCCGCGCTCCGCTTTCTGCAGGCGATATTCCCTCCACGTCAGCCAAACGATCATTACGTCAAAGACGGTCAGGATGGCTAGAGCGATCGAGTGCGTGTGGCTGATCCGATACATCTGGTATAGGGCGAATGCTGAGAATACTGCGATCGCCAATGGATAGGCCCAGAGATCATTGAGCCACAGCGCGATGGCCAGCCCCACCTTTGCCAAGCCATGCGATAACAGGAAAATGGAAGCGAAAAGTGGATTGCTGTGCGCAAGTTTTTCTGAGGCGTGCAACAGACGAATCCCAATAAAGTCATGCGGATCGCGCGAGAGATCGTGCAGGCTCAGCGCCCGCAGAGCCCCACCCATGGCTCGCGGCTTGACGAACCACAAAAGTACGCCTCCGGTGATTTCGAGCAGGCCATCGACGCCCTTCATGGCGATGCCGGCGCGAAAAACGTTGCGCAAGAGGTTTCTGACAGTCATGGGATGCGCTGCCGATCCGATCCGCCATTCAGTTGGCTGCGGTACGGGCGACCTCGCGTGACTTCGCCCGTGCGCCACGCATGTACAGCAGGAGCCCCAGCAAGAATGCCCCCAGCGTCCCAACCACGAGTTTGACCTCAAAGGCCACACGGCTCGGCGCCTCGGCCGGCGGAATCAGCGATAGCACAATCCCACCGGTCACAACCACAAACCCAAGCAGTCCTGCCAGCCACACGCCAAATTTGCCACCGGGAATCAGCGCCGCATCCGGACTCCTCTCGCGGTCCGCGCGATATGCCAGCTTGATCACCGCGGCGTACATGTAGAGAAACGGAATGAAGTAAAGGATCGTTCCGGCATCTACAAAGATCTGATAAGCGCTGTTGGCGGTCTCGTTGATTTGAATCAGCAGCAAAATGACGCAGGAAATTCCCGCCTGCACGAGAATCGCAACCCAAGGTGTCTTCCACCTCGGATGGATTTTGCCGAATGCCGTGGGCATGTAGCGATCGATGCCGACGACAAAGGGAATTCTCGCCACTCCCGCAACCGTCGTTCCCACTCCCCCGGCGTTGCCAAACAGCATGAAAACGGCCGCCAAGATCCCAAAATACGCGATCCCCAAAGTGGCCGATCCGGCCGTCATCGCTTGAAAGGCCCCACTCTTCGGGTCCACGATTGGCGCCGGCAACATTGCGAGCAGCGCAAACGTGCCCAGAATATACGCCGCCGCGATGGCGACTCCGGATCCGAGCACGGCTCGTGGAAAAGTTTTGTGTGGCTCCCGCACCTCCTCGCTCATCGTCGAGCACAGCTCGAGCGCCGTGAATGCAAACGCGATCTGCGGCCAGAAATTCACGGTACCCCAATTCCAGACCGGCATCATATTCGACCACGTAAAGCGAGTCGCAGATCCGTGCAAGTGCCAGACATACGCTCCCATGCCGATCAGCATCAGCAATGGCACGTAGGTCCCCACGCCACCGGCGTTCTGCAGCCATTTGCCGACGTTTAGCCCGATGATATTCAAAAACACGGCCGCCAATAACATGGCAAAGGAACCCATCAATAAGAAGGTGCGGCTCTGCGCCAAATGCGCGGCGTTTGCTCCGCCCACGTAGGCGCCCATCGCCGCGCTGGCCATCAGCAGCCCCGGAAAATAGAAGAACGTATAGACCCAATACGTCCAGCCCGCGACAAATCCGTGAAATTCGCCGAACGCTTCCTTGGCCCAGACGTACAGTCCCCCTTCGCTCGGAAATCTCGTCGAAAGCTCGACGATCACGAAAGCACTGGGAAGAAAAAACAGCGTGGCAGCTAGCACCCACAGGCTCATCGATGAAGTGCCATTGTGCGCCGCCGCGGCGATCCAGCGGGGCCCTAGTACCGCGGCGACGTTGAAGAGCAGCACATCCCAAAAGCCCATCACACGGCGCAGCTGTTTTTTGGGATCCAGGGAGACCGAATCGCTCACAACGTTGAGTCCAGCGCAGGGATTAACTCATCCTGAAGCAAGAAATTGCGAAGAAAGGGATGGCTCGAGGCCTCCAGCTCGGCCCAGTGGCCGAAAAAGCCGACGCGTCCCTCGTGGAGGAAAATCACGCGGTCGGCGAGCTTTTTCCCAAGGTGCGTGTCGTGCGTCACAACAATCGAAGTTTTGTGGAGCGTCTGTTTCAGTTTCACAATCAGGTCGCTGATATGGGCAGCCATCAAAGGATCCACCATGGTCGTTGGCTCGTCGTAAAAGACCACGTCCGGCTCCTCGGCGAGTGCGCGGGCGATGGCCACAGCGCGTTTGGTGCCCGTGCTCAAATCCGCCGGCAAACGTTCTGCGAATTGCGAAACTTCGAGCATCTCGAGCAGTTCATGTACGCGGTGGTCGATCTCATCGTCGTCTTGCCGGATGCCCCGGCTCACCATCGGAAACGCAACGTTCTCTGCCACCGTCAGCGAGTCGAAAAGCGCGCCGGACTGAAACACCATCGTCACGCGGCGACGAAGCCCCTCAAATTGCTTCTCCGTCCAGTCGGTCACGTCCTGTCCTTCCACGAGAATCCGTCCTGCGTCGGCTGTCAGGAACCCCATGAGCAGCTTGAGTGAAACGGACTTGCCCACGCCGCTCCGTCCCATGATCACACCCGTTTCACCCCGGTCGATGTGAAAACTGACGTCCTTCAGCACTGCATGATCGTCGAAGGAAATCGAGACGTGCTGAAATTCGATGTAATGGTCGCTCATTTTTCGCGCGATCGCGCGCCTCGTTCGAGCCTTGCTTTTGCTTCTTCGTAATCCTCAGGTGAGTTCATATTCTTGAACAGGAGGCCTTGGGAATCAAAGGCTTTCCAGTCAGCGAGCTCAATCCAGTCCAGACACAATTTCTCAAGACCATCGGTAACCTTCCGCACCCCACTCTCTACGGCGGCACGAACCGCAGCCTCACCGCGTTTGTGATATATGGCGCAGAGCGGCTCGGCACCGAGCGCATTCATGGGGAGGATGGCGTCGGCCTGCGATTCAAGCGCCCGCCGAATGAGGAATTCTAACCACTCGCGCGTGAGATACGGCAGGTCGCACGCCAAGATCAGATTCCACCGCGCCTCTGACGCGTGCAGCGCCGTCGCAATCGCGCCGAGCGGCCCCGCGCCGGGCCAGTCGTCTTCGATCCCGCGAAGCCCCAGGAGTTGATACCTACCGCTGCCGCCGACTACCGTCGCCGTTCCAGCGACCGATTCGAGAAGCTGCGCCGTGCGTAGCACGAGCGGCTCGCCTCCGATTTCCAGCAAGGCTTTGGCGCGTCCCATGCGCGAACTCTCGCCCCCGGCCAGAATGTACCCCGCCGTCTCTTTGTCAGTGAGCATACCGAGCTTAGGACCTTCGACCCGACCTTTCCCCTATTTCCCCGGTCTGTGAATTCCCAATTCGCGCAACTTCTCCTGCAAACTCTGCCGTTGCAATCCAATCTCCGCGGCGGTTTGCGAAACATTCCACTTATGCTCTTCAAGCTTCCGCTTCAGGTAGGCAATTTCGAATTTGCGCTTGGCCTCCCGAAAGTCAGCCTCGTCGAACAGCGAATCGCCTGCCCGGTTTTGCAAGGCGCCGAAACCGGCTTTATTTTGGCGGATTTCTTCTGGCAACTCCGCCGTGCCGATTTCCTCGCTCCCGCATAGCACGAGCGCACGCTCGAGCACGTTGCGCAGCTCGCGCACATTTCCCGGCCAATCGTAGCGTCGCAAAAGCTCCATTGTCTCGCGGGTCAATCCCAGGCCGTGCCCTCGCGGCCCCAGCCGACCGTGGCGAGTTCCGAGCTGCGCCATAAAGGCCTCGACGAGCAGTGGCAGATCTTCTTTGTGGGCGCGAAGAGCGGGAATTTCCAGCGTCACCACGCGTAGGCGATAATACAAATCCTCTCGAAATCGTCCTGCGGAAATTTCCGCTGCAAGGTCCCGATGCGTCGCACTGATCACTCTCACATCGACGTCGATCGATTGCGATCCACCAAGCCGCTCGATCGTCCGGTTTTCCAGGGCACGCAGCACCTTCGCCTGCGTCACTGGATTCATGTCGCCGATTTCATCGAGAAAGAGCGTCCCACCGGAAGCGAGCTCGAATTTGCCCTTGCGCTGCTGTGCCGCTCCAGTGAACGCGCCTCGCTCGTAACCGAATAATTCCGACTCGATCAGATTTTCCGGCAGAGCCGCGCAGTTCACGGCCACGAAAGGCTTTTCCGTGCGGGGTGACCGCCCGTGAATCTCTTGTGCCAGTAGATCTTTGCCCGTTCCACTTTCTCCTAAGATCAGTACGGTCGCATCGGTTGCAGCCACACGCTCGGCGATTTCGAATACGCGCCGCATTGCCACCGAGCCGCCGAGCATCCGCCCGAATTGTCCGTCGGCCACAAGCTCGCGCCGCAACCTTTGGTTTTCGACGCCGAGCTCCGCCAGCTCAACCAAATTCGCAACGCGTTTGCGCAGCTCCTCGATATCGAACCCCTTCACGATGTAGTCGTTGGCTCCGCTTTGCAGTGCCTCGACCGCCGTGCGTGCCGTATCGAGAGCCGAAACCATCAGCACCGGAGTCCGATCGCCACCCTCGCGGAGCGTGCGGAGAAAGCCGAGTCCATCCTCATTCGGCATGATTAAATCGAGGAGGATCAGTGCGGGCCGCTCACGCGCAGCCGCTTGGCGCGCCTCATTTGCAGATCCCGCCTCGACGACCCGGAAGTTCCCTTCCAGCGCCCGCCTCATCCCGTATCGCGCCGCCGCCTCATCATCGACAATCAGAATCGTCCGCATCATCGTTCGAAATCCTCGATTAGGTCGGGCGGCTCCATCTCGCCTCCTCCACCTCGTTTGCGACCGCCGGCACACTGACACGAAACCGGCTGCCCTTCCCGCTGGCGATGGGGCTTTCGCAGGTGATGGTCCCGCCCATTTCCTCGACGCGCCTGGCCACAATCGACAGACCCAGTCCGGTGCCTGTCGTTTTCGATGTGAAGAACGGCTGAAAAATTCTCGCACGCATCTCTGCCGAAATACCCGGACCCTTGTCTTCTACACAAATCTCTACGCGCTCGGCCTTCTGGGCCAGCTTCACCCGAACCCACCCACCGTCCGGCTGCGCCTCAATTGCGTTTACGACAAGATTCGACAGTACCTCGCCGAGCGCCTCCTCCGAGCCGAGAACGACAACCTCTTCGTCAGGCGGGTCGAATTCGATCCTCACGTTTCGGCGCTCGGCGTCATGACGGAAAAGCGCGACGGTCCGGTTTGTCAAAGTGACGGCTCGGGCGCGATCACCGCTCGGTGTCGGCTTCGCGAATTTCAGCAACTGGTTTAGTTTCGCATTCATGCGGTTGATCTCATCGAGCACGAGCGCGCAATCGTGCCGTACGTCGGAAGGCAAATCGTGCTTCTCGAGTTGGACTTGCAAAATGGTCTTCATCGAGCCGAGCGGATTGCGCAAATTGTGTGAAAGGCTCGCCGCCAGCTGACCGATCATCGCCAGCCGTTCGCGCTCGGCCAGTTCCCGCTCCAGCCGGACTTTCTCTCCGATGAGCCCAGACAGATCCGCCATCGCCGGGAGCTGCTCTGCAAGAAATTCCAAAGCCGCGGTGGTCTCGCCAGTCAAAAACGCGCCGCTGGTAGCTGCTTCGAGCAGACCGATTTCTTGGCCGTCTTTTACAAGCGGGATGCGCGCCGTATGGCCCAGCCCCCCCGGCGCTTCCAGCGGTCGAAGCGTGAAATCGCGCGGGATCGATAGCCGCACCGCGGCTAGACCAAATTCCCGCTGGATCAGTTCCTCGCTGCGCGCGATGAGCCTTCGAAGGTCCCCCCGCCGCGCCTCCTTCTGCAACTCAACGCTGAGCCTCTGCGTGCGATCCATCCGCTCGCGCAACCTCCGATGCAAGACCGGGCCAATCACGCGTTCCAGCGGCTCAAACAGAAAAATCAGCACAAACAGTAAGACGCTCGCCGTCGCCTCCGGCGGAAACACGGGTGCGAGCCATCCACTGATCCGGTGCACGAGCGCCAGATACAGCAATGCCAAGAAGGTCGCCGAAAGTGCATACACCAGATTTCGTTGGGCTCCGTATTCGAGAAAGTTGTGCCGCAACGCGTGGTAGATGAGCAGAGAACCCGGCAGAATTCCCAGCCACAGCGCCGCGACAGTCATCCCCTCGCGAAAAGTAGAGGGGAGACTTAGGAAAACCTCTTGAACGAACAGCGGAGCTGCCATCAGAAACAAGGCGGCCGATACTTTTCCTAGGAAGCGGCGTTGAGGGCCGGTCGAATACTTCGCCAGGATAAGGCCCTCACAGCCACCCAATAGGGCG
>Ga0187780_10003331_pt1 | contig 12142 bp, 10 predicted proteins | sample 1015_Q2_SP10_20__FD_132429 | JGI IMG/M metagenome (GOLD analysis project Ga0187780, IMG submission 132429) | Tropical peat soil microbial communities from peatlands in Department of Meta, Colombia - 1015_Q2_SP10_20_MG | ecosystem: Environmental > Terrestrial > Soil > Wetlands > Peat | place...
AGTCTCATGCTAAGGTCAACATGCTTCCAAGTATTCGGATCCACAATGAATCCTGCGAAGACCGCCACAAGCATTGATCCGACTGAGATTATGAAACCGAAGATTACAAGCGGATTCTCCTTGAGCAGATGGAACGCGTACTTTACATCGGCCACTGAACCCGATTTCTGTTTTGGAACTTCAGTTTCCTTAAGCTCTGTCATGACAGTGCACCGCTCAATATCGAATTCTAGGATCCATTTTTGCGTACAGTAGATCCACGACCAAGTTTGTTGCCACGATTATCAGCGCAGTCACAAGCACGTACAATTCAAGGTAGTTTATGTCAAGCACATTTGCTGCAACCAATGACGCATTACCCACACCGGGTAGTGAGAACACGATTTCGATTACGATCGCGCCGCCGAGAAGTAGCGCGGTCAACAAGCCCGATATGGTAATGGCCGGAAGAAGAGCATTCCTGAGTGCATGCCTGTAGATGACTACCCTGTCCTTTAGTCCTTTTGATCGCGCAAGAAGAATGTAATCCTGACGGAGCACCTCCATCATGCTCGATCTTACAATCCTCGTGAGCGCTCCGATAGAGGTAATCGCGAGTGTAACCGACGGCAAAGCTAGTGCAACGAGCGCGTCCCAGAAGTACGCAAGATTGCCGGATAGAATCCCATCCAAGACAGGTGCACCGGTGAGCGCGAATACTTGCCCAGGATTGCTTATGCAAATACCACAGTTAGTAGCTAACGCCCCATTCGCGGGAAGGAAGCCTAATCCGTTCACTCTTATGTAAAGCACAAAGAGGATTTGCGCTAGGGCACCAAACCAGAACTGGGGGACAGAATATCCCCCCAACGAGATCACTCGTGAGACGTGATCGGGAAACTTGTTGTTGTGAGTTGCTGAAACAATTCCAAAAGGAATTGCAATCAAGATAGTGAGCGCTGCCCCAGCGATCGCGAGTTCCGCAGTGTATGGAAAACGTGAAAAGAAAACATCCCACGTAGTTTCGGTGCCTGTTATTCCGGGCAAGAGAGTGTACCCCCAATTCCCGGAGAGGACATTCTTCAGCCAGAGGAAGTATTGCTCCCAGAGTGGAACAATACACTCAGGCATCTCCCTCGTAAAATCGTTAAATGAAGGGCAAGAAGAAGTTGCAACTCCCAAACTTTGCGCTAGAGTCAACTTTGCTGTGTCATTCATCCTTGGAGTAATATAGGATGCTAGAGCGGAGGTTGGTGGAAGAAGACCTCGCGTGAGGTAGAATATGACAAGGCTGAGCATAAAGAGTACAAACACCATCAGCACAAGACGCCTGATCGCGTACTCGTACAGCCTCACAGGTACCGCCCTCAGACACGATTATGGCGCGTGCGCTAACTAATACCGTTATTGGGCAATTACTAACAGGGCCCACGTCAAGTGGCTTTCGCGGCCATTACTCCGCGAACTATTGCCGAGGCCATGCAGATTGAGGCGCCATAACCAATCACGTCTACCATGCGTTTCCGCTCCCCCGAAATCTTGACTCTCCCCGTGGAAGTGGCAAAGACTGTGTCACCATCCTCAGAAGTATGCACAGGTCTTACCGCCATTGCCAATCCGTTATGTGCGACCTGAGCTAGCTTGAACAATTCCTCATGCGTTAACATCGCGTTAGTCGCAACAATGCCAATAGTCGTGTGCTTTCGATTTGATCTTCCATAAACGTATTCGGAAAAATACTTCTCGAACTCGACGTGCTCTCCGTCCTTGCCTCGTGCTCCCGCGATCAATTCACCGTTTCTAAAATCGTAGATGCTTCCCATCGAGTTAGGAACAGCAATAGCACCAACTTTTACTCTTCCGGGCAGTTTGAGCACACAACTTCCCAAACCGCTCTTAGTGTTGAATTGATGCCCCATATAGCTGCCTACGGCAGCCCCTGTCCCCGCGCCGACAAGGCCTTCAGGCACCGGCTTATCAGTAGCGTTCCTGCAGGCATCGTAGGCGATTTTGTGATAATTGACATGCTTCATGTTGGCGAGAAATAGGTCGTAAATGGTTGCTCCAACCACCAGCGGCATCTTTCCGCCGCCTTTGCTAGTTGCCCTACGTCTCTCAATCAGATACCTCCAGATGCCGGCAGGGGCGTCCAGTCCGTAGACGTCTCCTCCAGCCAGGAAGATCGCATGCCTCTTCACGTAGGTTTTCGTGATTTCTATTCCATGTGTATCGAAAGTAGTTGGGTATCCGCCTCGGGCGTCAACTGCGACAGGAGCTTCTGGTTCTAGCAGCACAACAGTGCAACCCGTGCGTTCACGCTGATCGCGAGCGTGTCCAACTCTCAAACCTTCAACTGCGGTCATTGTATCGTTCAATTGCGAACGTCGAAACTGAGTTGGACCTCTCTTTTCTTCTTTCCCACCGTGGCCATGGCACGAAAGCCTTTAGGGCTTGGCAGGTTCGTTGAGCTTATGCCAGAGCGTAAGGTTGCTCCTTTCGGCTCATGGACTTCACCTATCTCTCCAACGATGGTCTCTAAGAATATTGAACTCTCCGAAGTCTTGGTGACGAATCGGTCAGTATACTGGGTGGAAACGCGACCGGAACAACATGGACGAAGAACTATCGTAGCCCACGAAGAGAGCAACGCTGATGTAACATCAACTGATTTTGATGTTGGAACACGCGTGCACGAGTACGGAGGAGGAAGCTATGCCGTCTATGAGGGCCAGGTCTTCTTCTCGAATTTTGACAACATGAGAATTTACAAGCAACAAAACAGTTCCGGAGCAGAGCCTGTGACCTCGAACACGCCTAGATATCGATATGCAGATCTCACTGTAGACCGACTCAGGAATGCGATCGTGTGTGTCCGCGAGGAACACGGAGCAGATCGAATAGACGTGGTGAATACAATTGCTTCAGTCTCACTCACGCGTCAAGGAGAAGGTAGAGTGATTGAAACTGGAAATGATTTCTATGTTTCACCTAGATTGAGCCCGAACGGAACTAGCCTTGCATGGATCACTTGGAATTTTCCGAATATGCAATGGGATGGCTCCGAACTATGGAAGGCGGAACTTGCCGAAGACGGAACGATTGAGAGAAAAGTGAAGGTTGCCGGAGGTCCTCAAGAATCGGTGAGCCAACCCGAATGGGGACCTGATGGATCGCTATACTTCATCTCGGACGTAACAGGTTGGTGGAACATTTACCGACAATGCGACGGACGGGTCGAAAGCATGCACGCAGCTAAAGCAGAGTTCGGAGAACCACAATGGCACCTTGGCATCTCAACATACGCCCTCGGCTCACGTGACCTTATCTGTGCATACATCCGCGATGGTTCATACAAACTAGCGATCATAAACCTTGAAAACAGAAAATTCGAAGACGTAACCCTACCCTTCAGAGCAATCTCAAATGTCCGAGCCAGCGGAGAGACCGCCGCGTTCTGCGCGAGTTCGCCTTCGAGACCGACCTCGATCGTAAAATTAGACATGGCAACGCGTGAGTGGGAAGTTTTACGGGAATCAAACGACGCACGTCTCAACGAAGCCTACTTTTCAATTCCCCGTGAAATTGAGTTCCCGACCCGGCACCGGCGCAAGGCTTACGCGTTCTACTACCCCCCCAGAAACCCCGACTTTCGTGGTCGTAAAGGTGAGAAACCTCCGCTGGTGGTAAAAGCGCATGGAGGACCAACCCATGCGGCCGCACCAACATTCGACCTTCAAATCCAATTTTTCACGAGCAGAGGATTCGCAGTACTGGACGTGAACTATGGAGGCAGCACAGGATACGGGCGGGAATACCGCGGAAGACTCAACGGCACGTGGGGTATGATAGACGTTGAAGATTGTGCAAACGGCGCTAAGCATCTTTGCAGTCGCAATCTTGCTGATCGAAAGAAATTGTTTATTCGCGGCGGCAGTGCCGGAGGGTACACGACACTAGCTTCCCTCGCGTTCATCAAATTGTACCGTGCAGGAGCATGTTACTATGGAATAAGCGACCTTGAAGCTTGGGCAAAAGATACCCACAAGTTCGAATCTAGATATTTGGATATGATGATAGGCCCCTACCCAGCCCAGCGAAAACTCTACCTGAAACGCTCACCTGCGCGTTCAGCAAGAAAGATCTCGGCACCCCTCATCTTGTTCCAAGGATTAGACGATAAAGTAGTGCCACCTTCTCAGTCGGAATTGATCGTGAAACGAATCCGCAAGAAGTTCCTAGCGCATTACATCACATTCGACGGTGAAGGACACGGTTTCCACGTTGCAGAACACATTAGAGCCGCACTAGAGTCTGAATTTGCCGTCTATATCAAAGCGCTTGCGACACCAACGCGTTGATCTTAAGGGAAATTAGCTTTAGCAAACGGTTATACTTTCGAGCTCAGCCAATGCTGACTGAAACCCGGGATTAATTCTCAAAAAGAGGAGAAGAGAGAGATTGCACATTCGTCTCTACCAAAACCTGAACTGATCGTACAGCTTTGTTGAGAATGCTAGCAGGTAGGATATTCCGCAGTCCCAAATGCTTTGTTCCGCGTTAACTAGGACAGCCACCGTTATGACAGCACTCCATGAGACCAATTGAAACCCGAATAGGTTGATTGTCGCATAACTCAAGCTGAGAATCGTCATGAATAAGAGCACGTTCATGAAAGTCATTAGGACAACTCGCGCAATTACTCCGACCAGGCTTAACGGAATATACCGTCTAAGAGGCTTCAGCGACCCTCCTGAGTATGGCTTAAAGCCTAACCTCATCCCCAAATCCAGTGCGAGAATAATCGGAATGGTAGCAAGGAATTTCATAATTGGACCTACAGGCGTGAAAGGATCGAAGAACATGAGACCAACAGTTCCAATTATACTGGTGCTAACTCCAACCATCAGCCCAAAAAGCAGATAGCTAGTTACCCAAATGATGCTCACGGGATCAATGAACCCTATACCCCACCCGGGCACTCTCGGAAGATACGGCGCAGTTAGAGCATCCAACAAGAAAGATAAACCACCGAACACAGCCGCTGCCCCAATTCGTCTCGTTACACTAGCAGACGCTAGCAATACCCTTCACTTCCCGACTAGATCGGGTCCAGCATGAATAGAAGTACTTAAGCCCTCGTGCATTTTCGCGCGATAGTGTTCTCCTCGATCTCAACCTGATCACGTCCTGAAACGCGACGACATTGAGTAGCAGACTCGGCATGGTACACTGTTAGATATTGAAGGATTCGACGAGCAAGATACGTGCTGCCGAGTGGTATGACGCCTAGAGGCCATTAATGGTAGTGGATCAGGCGCCACATTACTCTTCTCGGTTAGAAGAAATCGTCGATTGGCAGATCTATAGAGTTATGGGCTACGGGCAAGCCGTCCAACGTTAGGTTCATACTGCTAGGTGCTGGTGCGGAACTCCCGTTTTACCCACAAATCCGGCTCCTCCGCCGCAAGCTACCGGCATCGAAGGATTCAACGCTGCCAACAACGCAGTGCCGACGACGCGTCAATCGAGGGATGTGAGTCCGGGACAGGGTATGTTCGCTGTGCGCATAGGGCTCGGTTTGCGCACCAGCCGACCCCCAGACACAAAATTACAGTTTCCAACTTATGACCTTCAGAAAGAAGCCGTAGGCGATTATGATTCTACTGGTGGACGCAGCTGCTTTCATCGTCGACAACGATTGTGACTGGAATTGCGCTGGATAAGCGAACCAGACCCTATTTGACCTCTAGCACGAGAGTACTCTCCTCCTCGATGAGGAAATAGAGGATTGAAATTCGCTGCTTTTGCGAGATCGATCATTTGTTTTCGTTGGTTTGCGCTGAGTTTCCTATACTTTTCACCTGCTTCGAGGACCATGGGCCAGAGCTTGACATCACATGGGAGTGAGTACGTTACGACTGGCTCCTGTGACAATGTGAATGAAACTGCCCTTGAAATATCCTCTCCAATATCAATCGGGTCATACCATGTCCGGTAAGTTTTCCTGCGTCCAGCTTTCCACCGACCTTTCGCTAGAGCTTTAATTGCGATGACTGCCATGTCCTGTTGCGCAGCCAATTTCAGGACTGGACGAAAGTCATTTTCTGGTAATGGATTCGTCATGCTTGCCAAATTAACCGGTAGTAATACGGAATCAAATTCGCATTCTGTGATTGCTTTCTTCAGGACTCGCATATCCTTATGGCCAGTAATCCCGATATGGCTGATTAACCCGGTTTCCTTAGCCTCTTTGAAGGCCTGTATAGCACCATTCTTCCCTAGGGCTGTTTTTAATTCATGTAGATCTCCGACAGCGTGAAGTTGGTAGAGGTCAAATCGTTTCGCTCCCACTCTTCTCAGGCTACGCTGGAGTTCGGACCATGCGCCTTCTCTGGTCCGTTTCAGGGTTTTTTCAGCGAGGAATAGCTTCTCTCTGTTCTTCCCAACCCATGGTGCGAGTCTAAGTTCTGCTAGACCGTAGGCTGGGGCCACGTCCACCATGTTAACTCCATACTCAAGAGCTATCTTCACCCACACATCCGCTTTCTCTTGACTGAGGTTGCCTAGACCACAACCACCTAAAGTTAGAATCGAAGCCTTCCAGCCTATTCGTCCTAATCGTCGCTTCTCAAGGACCAAACTATCTCGATTTAGTTCTTGTTTCAGGTCGTATTAAGTCGATTTATGCCTAAAGGCTCGACAAGTGAACTTACGTCACGTGGTGTTTGTAGTCGTCACGTCGACCGCTTGAATCCCTGCAGCACCGGAGGAAAATCAGCAACATAAGCTGCGTGCTTGTAGAACTTGTCGTATCTTAGCGGGTCGATTTCGCCAACTTGGCCGCACCATAGATTAACGGTGTCCATGTCAGGGTCACCTCCTTTGGCGAGTACGTGGAGGTAGCTGGTTGCGACGTCGCGCATCTCGTGCAAGTTCAGCTCGACGTTGCTGGATCGAATAGAAGACATGTTCGTAGCCTGCAACGGATTCGAAACCCAAGCTATTAACAAGAATTGTTGGTAGCCCGGGGGGAAAATCAGTAAGTATTGTTCGAATCTTTAACCGCGATTAATCGAGAGACTGCGGGTCAATTTCGCATGTCCGCCCCACTTGACGCACATACACGAACAGACGACGGTTCAAATCTCTAGCCTTATGGCGTGACCTAATAGGTCTGACATTTAGCTGATGGCGCTCTTGAAGCTATCCGAAGGCGATAATCGGGGCTCAATTCATGAATCCCGTATGTCGCCGGGAACCTATGGAATCTGGGGAGCGGAAGAGCCTTGAACCCTATGGGCAATCTGCCAACAACTCGACCAGAGCCAAATCGGTGACTAACGAGTTAGGAGATCGTAAGAAGAATCGACTGAAAGATGTAAGAGCCAAATGAAACTGTTTACAATTCACTAAGGGCTTTCTTCTCGTATGCAGAGCATGTCTCCTAATGCTATTCTCGCGGTCGTCAAGAGAGACGAGTTATGTTTACGCGTCTGCTCGGTCAGTCGTCGTACGTTTCTACTTCGAAGGAAGTGAACCCAGAGTCAGCGTTCGTGTACCCGACGCCATAATTGAAACCGACTCCGGGCGAACCAGTCTTGTAGGCATCATCCGTAACAGAGATCATCTCTACTCCGTTGATGAAACCCTTGATGATGTCCCCTTCGATGGTTGCCTCAATCACGTCGCCATCCTTGACTCCGTATTTCTCACCATCGAACCGTTTCAGTGAGACAAATTCACCGAGTCCCCCGGGCCATCGTACGATTTCCGCGTAACCCTTCTCCGTCTTTAAAGGCCTAAAGAAAATTTCATAGCCTGGGATCCGGTGCGGTGTCATCGTGCTGCGAAGACGTATCTCGACCTCTTGGAAGTATTTGTCAGTCGGATTCTTGCTGAATACTTTTGCCGTGACGTGCTGGTTTCTTCCCCATACACCGCGAAGGATCGCGGTCGGGTCATCGTAGTCACCTTTAGCTGCTTCCGCAGCGGTAACCTTGCCAAATATTGGATTGGCTTGCTCGACGCGCTGTTCCATCACGCCGCCGTACCTGAACCCGCTTACCTCTCCGTAGCACATGCCGTTCTTTGTGATGACATCGCTCCAGTCCATTCCATCTCTGCGGCCACTGAGCCACATCCCGTTTTCCGAAATCGGGTATTCGTTAAGCGGGAAAATAGTGCGATACGAGTGAACGAGTTTCAATCCACGCGGGTTGAATGGTGTCAAGACATTAGCCTCGTAGAATGAAGGAAACGCGCACCTGCACGTATTTAATGGTTTGCAGCCCAAGAATAGTTGATATCTATTAATCCAGAACTATGGGTTGTCGTTTTATGGAGGCGTTGAAGAATGTCAGCCCCTAAGGTATTTGTTAGAGACGCCACGGGACTTATTCGTGCATTTTCCTGGTACGATGCCTTTCTGATCAGTTTCACAGTCGTGAACTCTGGAATTTTGAGTTATTCTCTTGCCTTGGTTGTTCCGCTTGGTACGGCTTACCCGGGGGCCGATATGGTGAATTCCCTGCACATTGGCCTTCTCTTTTCGATTCCGCTTGCACTTACTTACAGTCTCCTCGCGATGAGTATGCCTCGCTCGGGTGGCGATTATGTCTGGATTAGTAGAACGGTTAATCCAATACTCGGGTTTACAATGGGATGGGCGTTCTGGCTGGCTGCTCTTTTGTTGACAGGAACTGGCATGGTCGTTACGCCTACCGTGCTCTTGCCGGTTTTCTTTGCTTCCTTTGGGTATGCTACCGGTAACTCTTCTCTCCTAGGTCTCGCAACCGCGGTAACCAGCCCCACTAACGTTTTGATAGTCGGTACGATTACCGCAATACTTGCTACCGCGATAGGTTCGTTAGGTGCGAAGACGTTCAGATACATAACGACTATTCTTATGATCCTAATGTTCGCGAGCACAGCAGTGTGTGTCGGCGTTTTTGCAACTTCAACGCACGCGGATTTTGTGAACGCCTTAAACGGCTATGGAGGAACAAACATGACTTACGATGGAATATTAAATAGCGCGAAGACAGCAGGATGGAACTTTGTTCCGAACTCTATGGGAATCACTCTTCTCTCTTTACCCTACGCCATTCTAGTGTTCCTCGGCTACAATTATTCGGCTGCGGCATCCGGAGAAGTAAAAAGAGTTCGGAGCGCGATGCCTATCGCGATCATAGGTTCACTAATTCTTTCATGGGCCGTCAATGCTTGGGCAGCTCAGGTTACAGTGAATACACTTGGCTATCCCTTCATCCAGGCAGTGTACTTCAGTGGCACAACCTGGCCTTTGGCTGCCCCACCTTGGCCTCCCCTGTTAGCATCCATACTGATAGGAAACAACATTCCGCTTCTAGTTGTGTTGCAAGTTGGATGGGTGATATCTTTTCTCTTTACAGTAATCGGCTACTTGATGGTCGCTACTAGGTATGTGTTCGCCTTTTCTTTCGATCGAGTTTTTCCCGTCAAATTTGCTGATATTAATGATAGATTCCACTTCCCACTAAAGGCGGCTGGGCTCAATTTTGTAATTAGTATGATCTTCCTTGTAATTACAGTTTACACATCTTGGTTAACGTCACTGCTGAATTCCACAGCAATAGCAGCTTTAGTCTGGGTAGTCGGAAGCATCCCGGCGATTATTCTGCCTTTCAAGAAGAAGGAGGTTGTTGCAACTCTTCCAGGGGCAAAGTGGAAAGTACCTTTCATAGCGATTATCGGCGCCGCGAGCGCTATCACGAATTTGGTTGTTGTCTACTTCGCTTTTGCAGTACCTGGCGTTGGTCCATCTACACCTCAATCTGACGCAGTGTATGTTTGCGTTTTCTTGTCGGGTGCAGTGTTTTATGCGATTAGATCTCGATTTCTGCGAGGTAAAGGTATTGACCTTAAGCTTGTTTATTCTCAACTTCCACCAGAGTAAGACAACCACCTAGTTAACGGGCCAACGATCGCTAGAAAGGTCAACGCGAAGCCGAGTACTGCGATATCTAAGCCTGTGTTGAGTAAAGCTTGCGCAGTTAACTCGTTCATAATTGAAAAGTTCAATCCCAGAATGTGATAGTTCAGACCAAGAACGGCGCAAGGCGCTTTCGTCGAATAACACCATACCCAAAATCTGAGAACCTCCCAAGCAGGCCAAGAAACGTATACCCCTATGCAGGCGAGAAGGAACCCGGCCGCGATTCTTGCAACAAATCTTGCGGCTCTCACATACGTCTCCTCTTGGAATTGACTGGGCTGACAACTAGATTACTCGAGTTTGCAACACCAGTTCTAGAGTTTGAAACATAAGAACTCGGTATTGACTAAGAGAATTTATGTTACTACTTTGATTCAGAGCTACGGTGACTGTTTCATTTCACTGTGAGAACCTTACCTGAAGTGACGATCTGTTCTGTGAAGTTGCATGCATCACATGGAGAATGTCAGTCTTGACGGTACCATCGTTCTGGTTAGTTCTCTGAAGGGTGTCAAAGTAGATTTGGGAGCCGCAGCGTGGGCAACGCACTACTGACTGCCTCGAGAGCACAATCGTTCGTTATAGAGGGTCCAGAATTTACGGCAGCCTAAACAATGGTAACTCTTGGGATCATCTGTGGCTAGTGTACTTGTGCAGTATGGGCAGTTCATTAGCTACGCCTCGGCCTAAGCTCCTCGTTCTGCCGCTCCCATAACCTACCACAACGGTGACAGGAGTAGTTGAGAATGGTTGCATAGCCGCATAGTCCCCCATCCCACACTTCAACCTTCGAGGCACGACCTGCAATTTGGACAGTTCATAACGGCACTAGGGATCAGAGGAATATGACCGAGTAAGATCAGGCAAAGCACGCCTGAGAGACCCGGATGAAAATGAGAGAAAACGGAACTCAATCGCTATGCATCGTTAGATCTTCAGAATACCGCGAGACTGGTAAGAGTTCATCTTGTGAGCGTTGAGATGGCCTGTAGTATTCTACCACTGACCTACCCCGATTTCCTCGAGCAACTGTTGTGTCACAGGTTCGACTGATTACCGGTCTGGTTGAGTTCGCGTATTGGATGTCCTGGCTGTTCATTAATGATCAGCTGGAAAATATCCGGCCGGGCGTAATGGCCTGCAACATCCAAGTCAAATTTGCCTCGTGTGACTTCGGCAAGATCTAATTCAGCTACCAGAATTCCTTCTTGGTCGAACAAAGGACCAGCCAAGTATTCCCCTGACGGAGACACAATCGCACTACCCCCTCGGCAGAGCACATTTGGCAGGCCTGCCAAATCTTCCGTTTCATCAAGATTCTTAGGATAGGCGGCTTTGGTGACAAATTGATTGCAACCAAGAACAAAACAACGGCCCTCGAGGGCTATATGACGGAGTGTAGCCTGCCAATTTTCGCTTGCGTCAGCAGTAGGCGACAGGTACACCTCGACACCTTTACCAAATAACGCCATGCGTGCAAGCGGCATGTAGTTTTCCCAACAAATCAACCCACCAATTCTGCCGTATTCCGTAGCCAGGACTGGTAAGGTGCTACCGTCACCCTCGCCCCAAATTATGCGCTCTGCAGCAGTGGGTTTCAGTTTTCTATGCTTTGCCAAAAGGCGACCATCTGGGCCGAAGTAAAGGAGCGTACAATAGAGCGTACCGCCGCTGAATTGTGTATCTTTCTCGATCACACCGACTGCCAGATACGCCTTGGCTTCACGCGCGGCCAATCCGAGTGCTTTCGTGGCGGGGCCGGGCACGTCTACGGAGTTAGCCCAGTAGCGTTCCCAAGTTCGGCGTCCTGATTTAGTGCGGCTACCTATTACCGTGCCGAATGTTAGACCGCGCGGATACCCAGGAATGAAGGCCTCCGGAAAGAGGATCAAGTTGCTGCCTCTCGCTGCTGCGTCAGCAACCAACTTACATGTCTTCTCGACAGATGCTTCACGGTCGAAAATACAAGATGCAGCTTGCACTACTGCCGCTTTGAATTTCGAAGAATTCACCAAGCTAAGTCAATCTCTCAGGACCATTTTGGCGCTTATAAAATGAGAATGCTGAGGATTTTCCTGGGAATGTCAATTAAGTATTGCCCGCGTTTGCTGCAGCGGAATGATATTCTACACCAAATGCCTTTGAGAAAGCCAAACTTGCGAGCTTGGAAGGGTCAAGTTCTCTCTCTTG
>Ga0187780_10003332_pt1 | contig 12138 bp, 6 predicted proteins | sample 1015_Q2_SP10_20__FD_132429 | JGI IMG/M metagenome (GOLD analysis project Ga0187780, IMG submission 132429) | Tropical peat soil microbial communities from peatlands in Department of Meta, Colombia - 1015_Q2_SP10_20_MG | ecosystem: Environmental > Terrestrial > Soil > Wetlands > Peat | place...
ATGGTGGCCGCCATCGGGGCGGGGCTGCCGATTACCGAGCCGAGCGGCAACATGGTGGTGGATATCGGGGGCGGCACGACCGACATCGCCGTCATTTCTTTGAGCGGCATCGTCTACTCGCGCTCGGTTCGCATGGCCGGCAATCAGATGGACGAAGCCATCATGAACTACCTCAAGCGGAAATATAACCTGCTGGTAGGAGAGCGCACGGCCGAACAGATCAAGATTGAAATCGGCTCGGCCTACCCGCTGGAGAAACCTCTGACCATGGAGATCAAGGGACGCAATCTGATCGAAGGCGTACCCAAGACGATCACCGTAGACGACAGCGAGATTCGAGAAGCTTTGAGCGAGTGTGTGTCGACCATCATGAATGCCATTCGCGTGGCGCTGGAGCGGACGCCTCCCGAACTCTCCGCCGATATCAGCGACCGCGGGATTGTGCTCACCGGTGGGGGTGCGCTGCTCAAGAACCTGGATAAGCGGATTCGCGAGGAAACCGGACTGCCGGTCTCGATCGCCGACGATCCCCTGTGCAGCGTGGTGCTCGGCACCGGCAAGATGCTGAGCGATTTTAAGCTGCTGCGGAAGATTTCGATCGAATAACGGATTTCGGGTTTCACGCCTCGAAGTTTCGCGCTCTGCTTCGGAGCCGGGAAACGAGGCGGCAAGACCCGGGAAGCTCGCAGAGGCCGCGAAACCCGCAACCCTACACTGGTAACCCTGTTCATGGAAAACCTCATCAGCCGCTACCGGAACCTGACGATCCTCGCGATTCTGCTGTTTGCGCAGGTGCTGGGGCTCGCCATCCAAGTCAAGCGGTCGAGCGACAACACCACGACTCGCCTGATTCGGATCTGGGCGGTGGACGCGGTTACACCTTTTGAGAAAGTGATCGTCTGGGTGCAGAACGGCACACGCAGTCTCTGGCAGGGATACTTTTACCTGCGGGGAGTGAGACAGGAGAACCGCTCGCTCAAACAGGAGATCGAACAACTGAAGATCGAGCGGGCCAGCCTCAGCGAAGACGCCCACCAGGCACATCGTTTGCAAGCCCTCTTGGGCTTCAAGGAACAATACATCGCCAAAACCGTGGCGGCCCAGGTCATCGGCTCGAGCGGCAGTGAACGGTCGCGCTCCATTTACATTGACAAGGGTAGCCGGGACGGGGTCCGGCCTGACCAGGCTGTGATTACCGCCGATGGCGTGGTGGGAAAGGTTCTCAGAGGAGTGCAGGATCACGTCGCCAGTGTCCTGCTCATCAATGACCAGACCAGCGGGGTCGGTGCTCTGCTGGCGAAATCGCGCTCGCAAGGCGTACTGCGCGGGACGCCTACGGGCGAGGTCGTGCTTGAAAAAGTGATGATCGATGAAACCGTGGAACCCGGTGAAAAGATACTCACCAGCGGCGGCGACCGAATTTTTCCCAAGGGGTTGACGGTGGGTACGGTGACCAGGGTTTCCCCTGGCCCCGAGCTGTTTTTGAACATCCGGGTCAAGCCGGCCGCGGATCTCAACCGTCTGGAGGAAGTCTTGGTGATCACCGAGGAAGAGCGCCGGGAACCGGCCGTAGCCTCGACCGAGCATCTTCGGGCCGCCGACATCTTGGCCCAGAGACTGCCCTCGGTCCCCGATCAACCGGCGGAAGCCACCGATCCGAATGCGCCGCCGCCTCCGACAAACGGGCTGAAGATTGCGCCTTCGCCGAATGCGCCGCCGTCGGCCCCGGCAGCCTCTCCCGTGGAAACGAAACCGGCCACCGAGGCCAAACCGGTCGCCACCAAGCCGGAACCTGAACCAGCGAAACCTCAGCCTGCGCCCGAGAGTACCCCGCAATAGCGTGCCGATCACCTACACATCGCACGAGCAAGTGGAGGTTTACCGCTTCAGTCCTCCGGCTGCGGTTCTGATTCCGTTGATCGCCGTATTTCTCCAGGCCTTCGTGCCGCTGCGGTTTCATTTCTTCGCCATCTTTGATCTGCCCTTGCTGGTGGTGATTTTCTTCGGGGTGGCGCGGCGCAATCCGGTTTCCGGAATGCTGACCGGGGCGGCCATCGGCATTCTCCAGGATGCGCTCACGCCGTCGGTGCCGATTGGCGTGTTTGGCATCGCCAACACCGTGGTGGGTTACGGCGCTTCCTCGCTGGGCGTAAGAATTGACGTGGATAACATGGCGTCGCGCTTTCTGGTTACGATTTTCTTTTGCGTGGTGCACGAAATCACCTATTTCACGGTAGCCAGCGGACTGGTGGGCATTACCGTGCACTGGAGCTGGCCCCACGAGCTCGCTTCGGCTTTGGCCAACGCCGCCCTGGCGGTGGGGATGTTTGCCATCCTCGATCGCTTTAAGCAGAGGACGTAAGAATAGTAGAACTCGTCGTTCGTAGCCGATCGTCCCTCGTCCAGTCTATCCAGGGTTCGCTTCGATCCAGAGTTCGATTGCCGGGACCGCCGTTTTTCGGTAACAATCTGTGAGGGTAGAAGCTTTCGCTGCCCACGAAGGTTGCGGGCAACGGATTGGTCCTTTCCTGGTGTCTAACGACGATAGGGTGCCTATGTCCAACCGGCGCTCCACCACATCGGTTCTTGCGCTCGCCTGTTCGATTCTCGCCCTGAGTTCGGCGTTCGGCCAGGGTGTCCCGCCCCAGAGTACGCCGGAAGAGACGATCCGGGGAACAGTAGTGAACCGCTTGACCCATGAGCCAATCGCAAGGGCTCTGGTTCTCTCTCCGGACAAAGAGTTTGCCACCCTGACCGACAACGACGGACATTTTGCATTTTCTTTCTTGAGTCCCGATGGCGACGCCGGAAAGCCAAGTTGGCCAAACGCGCTGATGGCCCGCAAGCCGGGATTTATCGAAGACCCCAGTCAGTTGTACGCGGCGGTACCGGGAAAAGAACTTACCATCACTCTCGCGCCCGAGGCCCTCGTGATCGGACATGTGCTGTTGCCGTCGTCGGAGACCCCCGACAGGATCGAGGTCGAGATTTACCGACGTCAGGTCGAGGATGGATGGGCACATTGGGTTTCTGCCAGCTCGACAACGACAAAGTCGAACGGCGAGTTTCGCTTTGCGGAGTTGGCAGCGGGCAGCTACAAGCTGCTGACCCGTGAGTTGCTTGACCGCGATCCGGTGAGTTTTCGCCCCGGCAGCCAGATCTTCGGTTACCCTCCGGCTTATTTCCCAAATGCAGCCGACTTCTCGAGCGCGGAGACCATCCAGCTGGTGCCCGGCCAAACCATGCAGGCGGCCATTTCTCTGGTCGAGCAGGCCTATTATCCGGTCAAAGTTGCATTGCCCAATCTACCCCCGGACCCCGATGTTCGCGTGAGCGTTGCCCCGCAGGGCCACAAAGGTCCGGGATATTCGCTGGGCTATTCCGGCTCCGGCGAGCTTCAAGGCCTGCTGCCGAATGGGACCTACACGATCGAGGCCACGAGCTTCGGTCGACCCCCTCGAACCGGGTCGGTCAATATTACGGTCGATGGCAGGGCGGTCGAAGGGCCGCGACTGATTTTGGTCCCGAACCGTGCCATTCCCGTGGAGGTCAAAGAGGAGTTCACCTCGCCGCCGGACAGCAATCCACCAGGAGTCTCCTCTCGTGGATCGAAGAGAGATGTTCAAGGACCCAGCGCTTACCTCGGGCTCAATCTTGATCCAGCCGATGATTTCGACGCAAGACCAGCTTCGCTCCGCTCTTCTCCCGGCGTGGGCAATGACTCCTTGGTGATCGACTACGTCCCTCCGGGCCGGTACTGGGTGAGGGTCGGTTCCTCCCGAGGATACGCGTCATCAGTTACTTCGGGTGGAATCGATCTCAAGCGCCAGCCCCTGGTCGTGCCTTCGAGCAGGCCGATCGAAGTCACCATGCGCGACGATTGGGCCGAGGTCGACGGCACGGTCGAGAACATGGCGGCCACGAGCGGAGTGGGAGGTCCGAACCGTTCCGGTGTGATCTATACTGAATCGTCTGCCCACGCCTACTTTATTCCCCAGCCTGAGAGTCCTGGGGAATTTCGCGACGCATGGGTTTCGCCAGAGGGAAAGATCAATTTGAGCCGAGTGCCTCCAGGCCTCTATCGGGTGCTGGCCTTTGATCGCCCCCAATCCGATCTCGAATATCACGATCGGGAGGCGATGCGCGCCTATGAGACCGAAGGCCGATTGATTCGGCTGCTGCCGGGCCAAAACGAGCCTTTGCGAGTTCCGCTGATTCGAAGCAGCGAGTGAGCATGCGCAAATTCGAAACCTTGCTTTCGCTATCCGTCGTGGTGCTCGGATTGTCAGTGTTCTCCCCGGCTGTTGCCGCGCAAACTTCGAGCTCGCTCAGGAATCCTCGAACCACAGGTGAGTTTCGAATAGCCGGGAAGGTAGTGAATGCGTTAACCGACGCTCCCCTGACGCGGGCGCGCGTCACCGTGGCTGACATCAACCATCCACAGAAAGCGCTCTCGACCATAGCTGCCGAAGGGGGCCGGTTTGAGTTTCACGCGCTCGCTGCCGGCAAGTACGTGCTGAATGGAGCCAAGCGGGGATTCATCTCGGCTGCCTACGACGAACACGAGCGGTTCTCGACGGCGATTGTGACCGGCGCCGGTCTGGACACCGATCATCTCGTGCTGCGCCTGTTTCCTTCGGCTTCGCTCGGCGGCACTGTGCTTGATGAAGGGGGGGAGCCGGTGCGCCACGCGTCCGTTTCCCTGTACCGCGAAGATCGGGAAGAAGGTGTGAGATACACCCATAACGTGCAGACGGCCATCACCGATGATCAGGGCTGGTACGAGTTTTCCCCACTCCAAATGGGAACCTATTTCGTTTCGGCGACCGCGACTCCCTGGTATGCCGTGCATCAAGTCTCCTCCTCCGCCGGCCAAGCGGGAACCAAGCCGGCGGCCGATCGATCACTGGATGTCGCCTACCCGGAGGTTTATTACAAGGACGCGACCGAACCGGACGGAGCTTTGCCAATTTCGCTTCGCGGAGGTGACCACCTCGAGGCGGATCTCCACTTGAATCCAGTACCCGCACTGCATTTGATCTATCGCATGGCCAGTGCGGAACCGTTTGCCTTCTCCCCGCCCGCGCTCGAGAGACCCGGTTTCGGTGAAATGGATTCTGCGCCCGTTTCGTGGGAGAGCGTGTCGCCGGGGTTGTATGAAAGCGATGGAGTCCCCCCGGGAACCTGGGCGGTCCGCATCCCCGGAACGAGCCCGGACAGGCCCACGCTTGACTTCAACCTAGACCTGCGAGAAGACGGGCAGGAGATCGACGCCTCGAAGGGCGAGCCTGAGGGTCATCTGAAAGCTTCGGTGCGCATGGTCGGAGGGGAAAAACCACCACCCGAATTCACGGTTGGGCTGCGCAACCGTAACTTGGGAGTTTGGGAGCGGCAGCAGGTCGACAGCCGGGGTGAAGTCGAGTTCCAAAGCGTACCTCCCGGAACGTTCGAGGTTTTGGTCTTCGCGCCTCGGCGAGCCTACTCCCTGGTTCACATTTCTTTAGGAGCGCAGCAGACTACTGGCGATAGAATTAGGGTCCCCGCCGGCCGATCGCTCGAGGTTTCGCTTCTAGTCGCGGGAAGCACCATGAGGGTGGAGGGGGTTGCCGAACGCAACGGGCAGCCGGTAGCCGGAGCCATGGTGGTACTGGTTCCGAGGGATCCGGAATCGAATCGAACCCTGTTTCGCAGGGACCAGAGTGACCTGGACGGCAGCTTCAGCCTTCTCAATGTAATCCCTGGTTCTTACTCGATCGTTGCCATTGCTAACGGCTGGGACCTGGACTGGGCTTCGCCCGCAGTGATTCGAGCCTACACCGGACGGGCTACGACGATTACGGTTAGAGATAACCAAGGATCGATTCACTTGCCAGACGCGGTGGTAGTCGAAGCCAGATAGCGAATGCCGGGCACCATGCCCGGACGGGCAACCCACACCCCTAGAAGAAACCACGGCTGGGCACGCCGAGAGACGTACCCTTCGATGCCCCTCCGTTACTAAAGACAGAGGCGGTCGATCGGCTCAGCGGGTTACAATAGAGTAACCTACCGAAAGGATGAGGCGGGGAGCCGGGCCTCTCTGCTCAAGTGCGGAGTAAGGCCTGAAGCCTGACCGCTAAGACCCAAGTTCTCCTGATGTTTGGCCGCGACGAAAAAATATCGCCTCTTCGCCTGACTGCGGTGCAATACATCATTCTGGGAGTTTTCTTGATCCTGGCCTACGGATTGTGGCGGCTGCAGGTGGTGCAGAGCGAGTTTTATGCTTCGCTGGCGGAAAAGAACCGGATTCGCAACGTACCGATCCTGGCGCCTCGCGGCAAGATTCTCGACCGCGAGGGACGCGTCATTGTAGACAACTATCCCTCCTTCACTGCCTTGCTGCTGCGCGACTCATCCCGCGATCTGGTCGCCGACGCTGACCTCATCGCCCAAGGACTGCATCTCGATGCGAAGGAGGTGAAGGACCGCATCCGGCATTTTGCCGGTTCGCCGCAGTACCAACCCATTTTTCTAAAGGACGACATCACCCCGGACGAACTGGCTTTCATTGAGGCTCACCGTAATGAGTTGCCGGAACTCGATACCATCATGGCGCATCGCCGCCTGTATCCGCGCAACGGGTTCATGGCTCACGTGATCGGCTATGTCGGCGAGGTCAGCGAAGAAATGCTGAACCAGCCGCAATTTGAGCTGTACAGCCCGGGAGATGTGGTGGGCAAGTCCGGAGTCGAACTGGAATATAACCAAATCTTGGTGGGCAAGAATGGCTTCCGGCGGGCGGTCGTGAACAGTCGCGGCCAGGAGGTCGGGCGTCTCGACGAGACACCGGCGACGGCCGGTAGACAGCTCAAGCTGACGATTGACCTGGATTTGCAGATTGCCGCCGAGCAGGCGCTCGAAGGAAGGTATGGAGCCATCGTTGCGATGAATCCCCGCAACGGGGAAATTCTCGCCATGGTGAGCCGCCCGACTTTCGATCCGAACGATTTCGCCATACGGGTTTCGCGCGACCGCTGGTCCAAGCTGATCAATGACGAGGAACATCCCTTGCTCAACAAGGCGATTCAGGCTCAGCTCGCCCCCGGATCGACCTTCAAAATCATCATGGCGACCGCCGGACTCGAGGAGGGCATCGCCCAAGATCTGCATGTGATCTGTAACGGCGGGGCCACTTTCTATGGGCGCTACTTCAAATGCTGGGTGACGGCCGAGCACAGAACCCATGGGGTGGTCGAAATCAGCAAGGGCATCTATCAGTCCTGTGACGTCTTTTTCTACACCCTGGCCGAAAAACTTGGCATCGACCGGATTGCGAAGTACGCCACCGAGTTCGGTTTGGGACAAAAGACCGGCATCGATCTACCCCAAGAGGTCACGGGCGTGATGCCATCGGAGGAGTGGAAAATCCGCAACTTCAAGCAGAAGTGGTATGCCGGAGAGACCATTTCCGTGGGCATCGGGCAGGGGGCGGTGGCGGTCACACCCATCCAGCTGGCGCGGGCGATCGGTGGAGTGGCCAGCGGAGGGGTGCTGGTACGGCCGCATATGACGAATCCCGCGGATGTGCCAGCCAACATCGTGCCCGCGTCGAACGTGCCCGATACGGTCAGGATTCCGATTGATCCCAAGAACTGGGAAATCATTACCGACGCCATGGCCAACGTGACCACGCCGCTTGGAACCGCCAACAGCGCCCACTTGCAAGGGGTCGATTTCGCCGGCAAGACGGGTAGCGCGCAAACCGTGAGCAATGCGCTCAAGGCCAAGACGGCGAATGGAAAATCCCGGTTCAAGGACAACGCCTGGTTCGTGGGAGTAACGCCGCGCAGGAACCCGGAGATCGTGGTGGCGGTGCTGTTTGAAGGCGGCGAGCATGGCCAGTTTGCCGCCCGCATCGCCGCCCAAGTCATTAAAGCCTACGTTGAGAAACAGCGACGGCAACCGACCAAAATGGCCAAGGATAAGCCGAAGGTGGAAATCGGGGCGGTGTGGAATGACGCAGATCAGGACGGGTCGGGTGACGACCAGTTGCACGCTGGCCGATTCCTGATCGACCTCCCGAAAGAGCGCCTGCCGCTGGCGTTGGCGGCTCCGGGGGTCCGTTGAGATCGGCCGGGTATTTACCGACAAGATCCGCCGGGATGGTGATTTGGCCGAATCCTGGTTCGCGAATGAGTAGAGCGAACGAGAATGGAGTAGCGCCCGCGACAACAGCTGGCCTCTGACAACGGAATTCGATGGCACGTTACGTTTCATTTCGTGATTTTGACTGGCTGCTCTTCCTCTTCGTCCTGGTCATTTGCGTCTTGGGGGTGACGGAGATCCGCAGCGCCACCGTCCACACCAAGTTTGCCGGTGCGCAGATGAAACAGGTGTACTGGGTGATTGGCGGTATCGGCGCCATGTTTTTGGTGAGTTTGGTGAACTACCAGGCAATGCTCGAAAGGGTTCACTGGATGTATATCGCCGCCGTGGGATCGCTGGTGGCGGTACTGGTTTTCGGACAAAAGTACCTGGGCGCACGGCGCTGGATCAAGATGCCAGGAGGCGGCCACTTTCAACCGTCGGAGTGGGTCAAGCTGATCTTGATCCTGGCGGTAGCCAAGTATTTTGCGGACTTGCAGGAGAGGGAGCTCTCCTGGTCGGACTGCATTAAGGCCGGGGCCATGGTGGGGTTGCCGATGCTGATGGTGCTGGCGCAGCCTGACCTGGGGACGGCCCTGACCTACCTCCCCATTGCCGTCATGGGGCTTTTTCTGGGCGGCTTAAGCGCCAGGCAGGCGCTCACGGTCCTGCTGCTGGTGGGGTTGGCGATGCCCCTGGCCTGGCATGGCTTGAAACCCTATCAACGGGATCGGCTGACGAGTTTCATGGAACCGGAGGCGGATCGGCAGGGCTCGGGGTACCAAGTCATTCAATCGTTAATTGCAGTAGGTTCAGGAGGGATTTGGGGAAGCACAGCAGGTTCCCAGACCCACCTGTCCTTCCTGCCCGTTCCCCAAACCGATTTCATCTTTGCCGCCTTTGCCGAGGAGCATGGATTTGTCGGAGCCTTGGGGGTAATGCTGCTATACTTCATAGTGCTGATGCGTTTGACGCAGAATGCACAAACCGCACCGGACCGGGCCGGCACGTTTCTGGTGATGGGTGTGGTGGCGGTGCTCAGCTTCCATATCCTGGTCAACATCGGTATGGTGGTGGGTTTTATGCCGGTTACAGGAATCCCCTTGCCGTTAATGAGTTACGGCGGATCTTCCGTTCTATTCATGTTTTTGGCTTTAGGTATTGTGATGAATGTTCGCATGCGCCGTTTCGTCAACTGAAGCCAGCGGAAGAAGGCAAGGAGCGTTGCCGCGCGTGCCAGGATGCGGCGTACAACAAGATTACGATCGCCCTCGCGTTAAGAGGGTACACACCGGCCAAGCATATTGAAGGGTCGGCCAGGATTGAAGCCTAAGGCGCTCGAGGGTGGGTAACGGCCCCCTTCGTTGAGAGAGGCCACAAACCTTCGAGGCGCTGTGCGATAAGTGAGAGATATTTTCGAGCGCGGGGAATTTCCGGTGCTCGAAGAAAAACCACGGCCGAGGCTGTCCATACCCAGGGCAGCTTTAGCGGCCCTCTATCCGCTCCGATCCTTGCCTGCCTGGATTCCGGTGATTGCCTGGGCCCAAGGAGTGGCCCAGGAGCGGAGTTACCATGACAAAAGAATTGTTTGTCTCTTCCACACCCCACGAAACCCGTGTCGGGGTGGTGGAAGATGACGAGCTCGCAGAAATCTATCTCGAGCGGGAAAAGGAATACACCTTAGCGGGTTCCGTCTACAAAGGGCGGGTGACTCGCGTGCTGCCCGGCATGCAATCGGCGTTCGTGGACATCGGCCTCGAGCGCGATGCCTTTCTATACGTATCCGACTTCATGGAGCTGCCCGAGGAAGAGGACGTCGACGAAATCTCGACCCGAAGCTCTCGGCCGCAGCCGTCTCAACCGCAGGCAGCGCCCCCGTCGCCCGAGGCCGGCGAGGCCCAGCCGGTTTCGCCGCCCAGTGCCGCGGAAGCGCCGGTCGAAGCCGGGAGTGGAGAAAATCGGGCCCGCACCAACGGCGGGCGACCACGAGAAGGCGGTGGCGAATGGCGGGGCCGTCGTCGTCGCCGCGGACGCCGCGGCGTGCGCGTGAGCGACAACCGTTTGCCCCGGACAGAATCCCCTCGCCCGGAGCGTTCCGAGTATGGTCCGCCCCAGGGTTACCAACCGATGGTGCTGCCCGGCGAATCCATTTCCAAATATCAGCGGCTGAGTCATGCCCACCCGGTCCTCGAACCGGTATCGGCGCCGGCGGACCCATCCGCGCCAGCGATTTCGGCCCCGATTGCGCAGGCGTTTCCCGAGGACGAACCAATGTTCGTCCAGCAAAACGCGCGGCCCGAGGCGCTTCCGGCCGGAGATTCGGCTTCTGCGGCTGCCCAGAGTTCCGGGGCGGGCCCTGAAGTGGCAACCCGCCAGCAACGAACCGAGGCGTCGCGCCAGGACGAAGAGCAGCCACGCCTGGACCGCAGGAAGGTTGCCTCCGGCTTCGATGAGGCAACCAGCCCAGAACCTGTCGGTGACGGCGCCGTGCCCGAGTCTTCCGAGCTAAAGCCCGCTACCTCGAGCGCGCTCGGCACGCTCGAAGAAGAAGTGATTGAGGAGGACGAAGCGGATCTTCTGGCATATGTGGAAGACCTGGACGAAGACGCCGCTCTTGACGAAATAGAAGAGGAAACGCAGCGGGCGGAGGATTATCGGCCGCAGCGGAGAGAGGCTGATGCCCACAGCGAGCCGGCCACGGAGTCCGCTGGGATGTTGTCGGCCGAGCTGGTCTCGAGCGGGGTTCAAGACACACAAGACACAAAAGAAAAAGAAGAGGGCGACGAGGACGACGAGGAGGATGCGGAACTCGAGCAAGCCCAAGCCGAAGCCGAAGCGCTGATTGCCGCCGAGGCGCGTGGCGAGGGAACCATCGAGGCGCGGGCTGAAGTTCGGGCGCCCGCGGAGACGGCTCCCTACAGCCAGCGAGCCCAGCGCCCTGCGTTTGATCGGCGCGGACCGCGGGGGCGGCGCAGCGGACGCAGATTCCGCAGACAGGACGCGCAGCAACTGCCGCAGATCACCGATCTGCTGAAGGAAGGCCAGGAAATCCTGGTGCAGATCGCAAAGGAACCGATCGCGAAGAAGGGCGCACGTATCACCAGCCATATTGCCCTGCCCGGCCGCTTCCTGGTTTATCTGCCCACGGTGAACCACACCGGCGTGTCTCGTAAGATTTCATCCGAAGAAGAACGGCAGCGGTTGAAGCGAATCATTCTGAGCGAACGGGAGAACGGCCACGGGGGCTTTATCGTACGCACGGCAGCCCAAGGCGCGTCAGAAGAGGAATTGCGCGCCGACATTCGCTTCTTGAAGGGCTTATGGTTTGAGATCAAGACCCGCGCCGAGGCGAGCAAGGCGCCGACTCTCATCTACCATGATTTGAATGTCGTGGAACGGGTGATGCGCGATCAGGTTACCTCGGATTTTTCTGCCGTGTGGGTGGACAACGAGCAGGAATACGAACGCATCCTGCGCTTCGCCAACCGCTTCCAGCCGGCTCTGGTGAAACGTGTCAAGCTTTACTCCAAAGAAAACCCTCTGTTTGAGGAGTTTGGACTCAACGAGGAGATCAACAAAGCGCTGAAGTCGAAAGTGTGGCTGAAAAGCGGCGGCTACATCGTCATCAATCAGACCGAAGCCCTGGTGGCGATCGACGTGAACACCGGCAAGTACGTCGGCAAGACGGCCCGCCTCGAAGATACGATCGTAAAGACCAATGTCGACGCGATCCGCGAGATTGTGCGGCAGATCCGGTTGCGGGACCTGGGCGGAATTATCATCATCGACTTCATCGACATGGATGAGCGCCGCAACCGGCAGAAGGTCATGCAGGTGCTCGAGGAGGCCCTGCGCAATGACCGCGCACCCTCGAAGGTGCTGCAGTTCAATGATTTTGGACTGGTGGCGATCACGCGCAAGCGGGTGAAACAGTCTCTCGAGCGAACCATCGGCACTCCCTGTCCCTATTGCCAATCGACAGGTTTCGTAAAATCCGTGACCACGGTGTGCAAT
>Ga0187780_10003333_pt1 | contig 12135 bp, 12 predicted proteins | sample 1015_Q2_SP10_20__FD_132429 | JGI IMG/M metagenome (GOLD analysis project Ga0187780, IMG submission 132429) | Tropical peat soil microbial communities from peatlands in Department of Meta, Colombia - 1015_Q2_SP10_20_MG | ecosystem: Environmental > Terrestrial > Soil > Wetlands > Peat | place...
AATACCCCGAACCGGTCTGGGAGTCGCAGAACCTGTTGCGGGCCTGTCCCACGACCGATGCACGTCAGACACTGCTGCAGTATGAGCTGCGGACCCTGCCTCAGGCCCGTGTTCATTCCTACGCCGACTATTGGGGCACACACGTCGATGCGTTCGGGGCGAGGGCTCCGCACGATCGCCTGTCGATTCATGCGCGCTCCGTGGTGGAAACGCGGCCCACCGGTCCGATGGCTGCAGCGCCCGCCTGGAAACGCCTCTCGGATCCGAACTTCATTGAGGCCCACCTCGAGTACCTCCCGACCTCGCGCCACACGGCCTGGAACGAGGCGCTGCGTGCGGAGGCGGAACGCCGTGCGGCACCGGCTGGGGCCGATATCGTCGGAGTCGTGCTCTCGCTCCATCGCATGGTGGGGAGTTCGCTGGCGTACGTTCCGGGCTCGACCACCGTGGGGGTCGACGTGAACGACGTCCTGCGGGGCCGCAAAGGCGTCTGCCAGGACTTTGCCCACCTGCTGATCGCGATGTGCCGCAGTCTGGCCATCCCGGCCCGCTACGTCTCCGGCTACCTGTTCTCGGAGAGCGCCGAGAGCGAGGGCGAGCCGCAGGCGGAAAGCGTCAAGGTCAAAACGCACGCCTGGGCAGAAGTCGCGATTCCCGGCGCGGGATGGTGGGGCCTCGATCCGACCAACCGCCAGGAAGTCGGACCCCGACACATCAAGATCGGTCACGGCCGCGACTATGATGATGTCCTGCCGCTGCGCGGCGTCTATCTCGGCGGTGGGGAGCATCAGCTCGACGTCTGTGTGTCGATCCGGCGCGGAGCCTCCGCCCAACAGCAATAGGGCACTCCCCCGTTGCCAGTTCGCCCGCGGCATGTGCACACTGTGCCGGTGAACGTCGCCGTTCCGCTGGCATCGACCTCCGTGCGCCGCGCGAACCTTCCCTTGCGGGCGGTTCTTGGCTATGGCGCCGGCAACTTTGCGTTCTCCCTCCTCGGTCTGGTCGTGGCCGTCAATCTGCAATTTTTCTACACCGATTACGTCGGACTCTCCGCAGGGCTTGTTTCCTGGGCGCTGCTCTTCGCGCGGCTGTTCGACGCCTTTGTGGACCCCCTGATGGGCTGGTTGTCCGATCGGACGTACACGCGCCTCGGTCGCCGCCGGCCCTTTATCCTCGGTGCCGCGATTCCCCTCGGCATCGCTTTTTACCTGCTCTTCGCACCTCCTGAGCTTGCGCACCCCGCGCAGCAGCAGGGCCGCTTGCTGCTCTACATGCTGGGCTTCTACACGCTCACCTTTCTCATCTGGACGATTGGCGCCATCCCCTACTACAGCCTCGGCGCGGAGCTCACGGACGACTATCTCGAGCGCACCCGCGTGATCGCGGTTCGGGAGGGTTGGGGGCTCGCGGGACTCCTCGCGGCCACGATCCTGCCGGCCTATCTGATCCATCTCTACGGTGGCCGGCAGGGGTACGCTGCGATGGGAGCGATCCTCGGCGCGGCGACCGCCGCCTTTCTCTTCTTTTCCGGTCTCGTCGCACGAGAACGCCCGGAGTTTCAAGGGCGTCCCGCCCTAAACCCCTACGCCGGCGTCGCTGCGACCTTCCAGAATCGACCCTTTCGCGCGTTGCTCGCCGCTTTCGCGTCGAGCGCGATCGCCGGAGCGGTCCCTGCGACGCTCGTCATCTACGTCGCGGTCTACATCATCGGCACTCCCCGTTGGTGGACCGATTCGGTTCCCGCATGGCTCCCGACCTGGTCCTACTACCTCCTGCTCTACTTCCTCTCCGCCGTGGCCTCGCTTCCGCTCTGGCACCGCGTGGCGCGCCAGGTGGGCAAACGCGCGACCTGGGCGATGGCGATCGTCCTCGCGACCGCTACGAGTGCCGCGTGCTTCTGGCTCGGACCCGGAACCATCGGGTTCTTCTCCGCAATCCTCGTGGTGGGTGGAATGAGCTTCGGCAACTATCTGGCGCTTCCGCCTTCGATCGTCGCCGACCTTATTGACTCTGACGAAGCGAGCACGGGCCTGCGCCGAGAGGGCGCATACTTTGCCATCTGGTCCTTTGCCACCAAGGCGGGCAACGCCATCACCGGCTTTGCGGCACTGCAGGTGCTGGAGCATGTCGGGTACACACCGGGCGCGCCTCAGACCGAGCTCGTCAAGCAGTGGATGCTGTGGATGTACTCCTGGTTCCCAGCACTTTGGTACCTGATCTCCGCGTTCGCCTTGCTGCGCTTCCGCTTTACCCGCGACGACCTCGACCACGCACAGCGCCAAATCGGCCGTGCCTAAGGCGCGGCTTCGCACGGACCTTGCTCGCCTGTTCGGGCGGTGCGTTTGCAGGCTACGACTCCAGGCGCCCGGAGGAGGCAGGATCGCCGCTGCCCATCCGCACGACGCCCCTTCCCTCCCGCTGCACGACGAGTGCCGAGAGCGCGTCGGAACTCTCGTCGTGCAGCGCGCTGGAAGGGGCATTTTTCCCCTCCGGCGGATGAAGCGTCCGGAGGTGCAACGCCGTCTTCTGAAGCCGACGGCAGCCGCCCGTCAGGCATCCCGTCTCCCGCGCTAGCTCCTCGCACCCATCGCCGCCAGCACATTGGCGCGATGGCCGAGGGTGTGGGCAATGCCCGAGAGCAGGGAGAAAGCGCGTCCGACGAGCACGAAATCGCTCGGCACCCGGACCACGGGGTTCTCACGGACGGCTTCAAACAGCTCGTCGGTCATCTCCTCCGTGAATTCACCTTCGAATCGCCCCGTGTCACTGCGACGCATCATGCGACGTGCGATTTCTAGGAAGGGAGCCGGATCTCCGGTCTTGGTTGCGAAGCCGAGCTCGCGAAAGGCGCGGATCATCGCAGCCTCGTTGAGCGTCATCATGGAAAACATGAGCTCGAACAGTCCCAGTCCAAAGCCTTCGGGCAATTCCTTCGACAGGCCAAAATCCATCAGCACGATCTGTCGGTTTCGACGCACGAAGAGATTCCCGGGGTGGGGGTCGGCTTGAAAGAAGCCCGCTGCAAGGATCATGCGCACGAAGATCCGCATCAGCTCCTGCACGACATCGCCAGGATCGAGGCCGGCACGTCGAAGTCCGTCCAGATCGGTCACCTTGATTCCATCCACGAGCTCCATTGTGAGCACCCGGGGCGTCGACCACTCGCGGTACATCTTCGGCACCACGACAGACGGGTCGTCCCGGAAGATCTCGCGCACCCGGTCCGCGCTGTCCGCTTCGCGTCGGAAGTCGAGTTCCAGCGCAAGGTGCGAGGTGAGCTCGGTCAGAAGCGGCAAAAGTTCAAGGGGCTGCGGATCGAGGCGTTCGTAGATTTGGCAGCCGCGTCGGATGTTTTCGAGATCGGTGCGGACGATCTCCTCAATGTCCGGATACTGAACCTTGACGGCTACCGCCCGTCCATCGCGCAGGCGCGCCCGATGCACCTGGGCCAGGGACGCAGAAGCGAGGGGAGTTCGCTCGAACTCGGAAAATACCGCGTCGAGGGGCCTTCCGAGCTCGCGCTCGACTGCCGTTCCAATCCGTTCGAAGGGCTGCGGCGGCACGGCATCGTGGAGCTGCTTCAGCACGTGCACGAAGGGGGGCGGGAAGACGTCGGAACGGGTGGCCATCACCTGGCAGACCTTGATCACGACCCCGCGGAGATCAAGGGCGGTGCGGAGCATCACCCGCGCGGCACGCTCATGCGTGCGCTCGCGGCGCGGGGGCGCTGGCAAGCGGAGTGCGCGCCGCAAATAATCGGGAGGCTTGTACAGAAGCCACAGCGCCACTCCTGCGCGAGCGATGCGTGCGCTGCGGCGAAGGCGCGTGGCGCGCCTCAAGCGGCGGGCCCCTCGGTGCCGGACGCGGGGTCGAAGCCGGTTCTCGTAGGTGGAGCGAAGGGGGTCTCGAGTGCGTCAAATTCCTCCAGCAAACGCCCCGGGGCCCCCGCCCCCCTCATCGCGTGGGCCACGGACGTCCGCGTGTCGGCCCGCTGCTCCCTCGGGCGGCTTGTGGTGAGGACGTACAGGGTTCGATGCAGGAGCGCATCCACCACGCTCTTCCCGGAGATCGTGCCGCCATCCACAGTGCGCAACGTGCGCGCACGGAGTTCGGAGAGTGCTGTTCGCAGATATTCAACGTGCGGGGTCTCGTCGCTGCGGATGCACCGCACCATGGCACCCGCGTGCTCAGGCGCGGCCGACACCTCCGGATCCGACAGCAAGCGGTCGCCCCAGTCAAACGTTCCTGCCGCGAACACCTCGATCACCAAGACGTTCGACAGGGTGGAGATCAGCCCCTCCAGCGTCTCGTCCAGCTGGGGAAAGGAGCGCCTGCGCGGGACGGCGCGCCCGCCGCTCCCCAGGATGCGCATCAAGACGTCCGTGGGAACACGCGGATTCTCGAGGGCGAGATCCCGAGCCGCCTCCCACATCTGCTTGTGCCCGCCCTCATTTCGGTGACCGGCCTCGTCCCGTGCGTGCGCCTCGAAGAGCCCGCGATCCAGGTGCGCGAGCGCCGTCCCGTCGATCGGTTCTCGCACGAGCGCGCGGAGTTCGGGGACGCGGACGTCGCGAATTACGGCACCGAAGCCCTCGACGATGGCGATGATGGTGAGGGCGCGAACAATCGGGTCCCGTACTCCCGCGCGCAGCAGAAGTTTTGCCTGCGCCACGTTCGGGTATTGAGGGGGCAAGAGGTCGCGAGCGATCGTGACAAGATCCGCGCCCTCTGCGGCGAGCCGCGCCTGCCAGGCGCGGATCGCCGGTGCACGGTGGAGTGTGCGCGGGGAGTGATAGGCACCCGCGGAGTCGAAGCCTCCGTGGCAGCGCACGCCGTTGGCGATCAACGGCTCGAGGCCCGGGTCGGTCGCGAGGATTTCGTCGAAAGAGAAGGCCACGCGCTCGGCGAGAGAGGTTTCAGGGGAAGGCAGGGGCATCATCGCGATCTCCCGCGAGCTTGGGCCTCTCAGTGCACGCCCGGTGTTGAGACAAGCGTCGCGGGATCGACGCCGAGACTGCGCACGACGCCTTCCCACATTTCGTCTGGGGACGTGAACACGACGTCGGTGCGGAGTGGTGCCACCAGCCAGGCACCCTGGGCCAGTTCCGCCTCGAGCTGTCCGGGGCCCCAGCCTGCATAGCCGAGAAACAGGCGGAATTGCTCCGGTGGAGCATCGGCAACGCGTCGCAGTGTCGCGAGCGATCCCGCGAATTGCAAGCCGGGACCGAGCTCTGTAACTTCCTCGTGATCCTCGACAGATCCGCTCTCGACGGCGCGTCCACCGATCAAGAGCCAGCCGGTGTTGGGCTGCACCGGGCCGCCCCACGCGAGCGGAGTGACGCCCCCCCCGCGCCACTCGATGCCGAGAGTGCCGCAGAGATCACCGACGGAGACATCCGAAACGCGGTTCAGCACGAGGCCGAAGGTGCCGGTTTCATCGTGGTGCACGATCAGCACCACACTGCGCCGGAAGTTCGGATCGAGGAGCTGCGGCATGGCCACAAGCAGGCACGGTGCCAGGGTGTTCCCGTCCACGGCCCGACAGTAGCAGGCACGCAGGAGCAGGCACCCCGGCGGACGCAGTACGCTTCGCGACGGGGGACACAGGGCTTTGCGTTCCAGAAACCTTCGGCGAGCCCTCGCGTGCTGGGCGTGTGCGGTGGGCGTGGCTTTGTTCTTCGCTTCCCTGGCACCCCGCGCGAGCTCCATCGCAGCGGGCCTCATGCTGAGTGCTGCGGGGACCCAGGCTGTGCTTGTGCTGATCGCCGTCGGTGGCGCAGCGCTTTCGCCGGAGCCGCTCCCGCAGCGACTCGGGCTCGGCGCGAGCGATTCAGGTCGCGTGACGATCTTCCTACTCGTCTTGGGCTTTCTGGGAATTTCCCAGTGCCTGGAGAGCATCCTCGAGCTCGCTCATGTGCGCGAGATCGGGACACTTGCGCAGCTGGACGCCGCACTGTCGGGCGTGCGTGGGTCCGCGCTTGTCCAGGCGGTTCTCGTGCTCGGAGTGGCCCCGGGTCTGGGGGAGGAACTCTTTGCGCGCGGCTGGATTCAGCGCGGTCTCGCGCCTTCAGTCGGTCCGCGAACTGCGGTGGTGATCGCCGCCGCGATCTTCGGCGCCCTCCACGCCGATCGCGTGCACTCCAGCGCAGCGTTTGTGCTTGGACTGTATCTCGGGGCCGCGATGGAGCTCACGCAGAGTCTGCGCATCCCCATCTTGTGTCACATCACGAACAACCTGGTGTGGGTGACGATTGCAGCCTCGGGTGCCGCTTCGCTCAAAGCCGCGGGGAGACCCGGAACCCAGCTCGCTCTGGCGCTCGGGGGCGCCTGCGCCGGCGCCCTAGGGCTGGGCGTGGCTCTCCGCGCCCGCCGGCTCCCCCGCCGCGTGCCGGCTCATCGCCAGCCAGTGACCGAAGCCGAGAAAGACCCCCAGCAGCAGTAGCCAAAGGCACAGGGTCAGGGCGAGATTGATCATCCCGTCGCGCGCGGTGGTCTGGTGCTCTTCGGGTCCGTGCGCCATCGCTCCTCCGCGTGGCCGGGGGGGAAGGGGGTCCCGGGCGGGCGCAGCATAACCTGCGGCAGGGCCCTGCGCAGCGGTTTCTCCGCCCACCGCGGCCGGAGCGCCGGACGGGCCCCTCGGCCCGGTCCCTCGCCCGCGTCTACAGATCGCCTCTAGCCAGGCCGATGAAAGCACGGGGCCGCAGGCGGGGCCCCGTGCGCGCGCGGAGGCCACGCCCATGACCGCGTCCTCACCCGCGGTACTTCTGCTCGATGATGGGGAGCTTGGCGAGGCCCGGGTCCTCTTGGAGGAGCTCGGCGCCGACTTCATCCATCTGCGTGGCCAGAGCGGCCCCGCCCCGCTCCCTCTCCCCCGGGTCCTCTTGATCGCATCTGCGCGCCGCGCCCAAGCCCTCGCCCAGGAGAGAACGGCGCCGCGTCCCCGCTCCGGCTCCCCGCTTCATCCCTGGGACGCTGCCGCCCAAGGGCGGGGGGAGGCGCGACGCCCCGTTGCCATGGTGATCGCGAGCGAGGACTCGCCGACCCTTCGCAGCATGCTGCGCGAAGGAGGATTCGACGTTCTGCTCCGAAAACCCGTCCACCCGACGGTCTTGCGCCTCTTGGTTCTGCGGGCGCTCTACCAGGGGCCGGAAAAGCGCCGCGAAGAGCGCCTCGCATTGGGTGAATCGGTGGTCTACCGGGCCGGACCCCTGGCGCGGGAAGCGATTCTTGCGGACCTCTCGCGGGCGGGTTGCCGCCTGATCTCCCGCTACGGGGCCCGACGCGGGATGCGGATCGCAGTCGAACTGCCTTCCGGCGACGGTGCGCCGCTTCTCGTGGAAGGCCACGTCCTGCGCAGCACATCCGCTCGGGAGGGTGCCCACGAGCGCGAAGTCGCGATCGGTGTGGCCTTCGAGGCACTTTCCCCGGCCTCGCGCGAGCGGCTGGAAGCGATGGTTCGGCGCCGTACCGAAGCCGCTCGGCCGCCGGGGTCGCGCGAGGAGTCGGAGGAACCCGGCGCGCAGCAGAACGAGCGACGCCGACACCCGCGCGGTGCCTACGCCCGGCGCGTCCAGGTCCTCGAGGAGGAGGCGAGCCGAGTGCTGATGGGACGCGATCTCTCCGTGAGTGGGATGCGCATCGATCCCCATCCCGGGCTCGAGATCGGAGCGGATTTACGTCTTGCAGTGTATGCCGGGGCGCGCGAAGAGCCCCTCCTTCTGCGTGGCCAGGTCGTGCGCGCGGGAGTGGAGGGCGCCGTCGCTCTGCGCTTCGAGGGCGTCTCCGACGAAGCCGCGCGCCGACTCGAAGCGCTGGTGGCGGCACTCCCGCCGGTCGAATCCCTGGACGACGGCGAGGCGGGTTCGCTGGGAGCAGTCGTCGCCGAAATCCTCCCAGGCTGATCGGAACTTGGCGTCTCTAGGGCCGGTCGGTTATAAAGCAACGCCGATGGTCCCACGACGGAGACCCCATGGCGCGCAGCAAGAGCAAGCAGAAAATCAAGCGTCAGCGCCACAACGCCCGGCGCAAGCGACGGTTGGCTCGAAAAAAGGTAGCGGCGAAGGAAAAGCCGTAGAGGGGTGCGTTCTCCTCACGCAACCTCTTCGAGCGTCTCGATCTTCGGCGCCGCGGCCAGGCAAGGCATAAGACGCGGCATGGCACTCCGGAAATGCTCGGATGACGAGTGCGCGGCGAGCGCGGCTCGGTCCACGTAGCGCTCGAGCACCACGTAGGTCCGCTCCCCCTTGCCGCGATGCAGTGCGTAGAGCTCACAGCCCGTCTCCACGGCGAGCGTCTTGGCCGCGAGATCTTTCATCACACCCTCGAACTCAGCTTCCTTTCCTTCCTTGACCTCGAGCGTCGCGATCACAGCGACCATGCCTTCCTCCGTGGGCCGGGAACGCGGCTCGGCCGCCGACCCAAACTCTAGAGCACCGGTAGCACCGATTGCGGAGCCTCACGAATCCCTTCCAGCGACGCCCCGCGCCACCCCCAACCTGCACCCGCACCCAGAAGGAGAATACGTCGGTGGCCCAGGTCTCGGACATGCCGCGGTCAGCGAAGGGCGGTTGGGGGGGAGCCAGGAGGCGTCAGCCGCGCGCGCGGTAGTGATGGCGGTGCCGGGCCGCGTGCGGAGCGGGGCGGTCCGACGCTGCCGCCGAGCTCGTGGCAGCGTCGCCACAGCTTCCCGATTCGCAGAAATAGAAGCGCAGCACTTCCCCTGCGAGTTGCGAGGCGTGGAGCCAGTAGCGCTGCTGGAGGACCACCACGACGGCGATCGCCACGCTCGGGTGGTCGGCGGGCGCTACGCCGGTGAACCATTCATAGCGGCCCGCGGGCTCTGTTCCGTTCAAGCTGCCGGTTTTGCCTGCGACCTGGATCGAACCGAGCAGGGGGTTTCCGCCGCGATCATGAAAGCCGCGGCGGGCGGTTCCGTTCACCGTGGTTTCGATCAACATCGAGCGCAGCTCCTCGGCGAGGGCCGGCGTCATCACCTGCCGAGGCGCATGGTGGACAGGCAGCTCAAGCTCCCGCCCCTGAGCGTCGGTCGCCTGCTGAATCCACCACGGCTCGACGATTTGACCCTGGGCGAGGCTCGCCCCGAGCTGCACTGCATGGAGCGGTGTGATCCACGTACCCCAGAGCCCGCAGCCGAGACGGCCCAGGTCGTAGAGGTCCGACCCGGGATCAATGGTGCCCGCGGCGTGGCCAGGCGCTGGCACCCGAAGGAAACCGAATCGCTTGATCGCATCCACCATGGCGTCGGTGCCAAGGGTGTGGACCGCGAGCTGGGCGAAACACTGGTTGTTCGAGGTGGCCAGTGCGCGTTCGAGTGTCACCGTCTGGCCACGGCGCGGAGGATTGATGCGGGCCGGTGTGAGCTGGTAGGGGCTGCCGAGAAAGTGGCACGGTTGCTCGGCGCGTTCGCGATCATGGTGCAGTGCTGCCGCCGCGGTCACGACCTTGATGAGCGAGGCCGCGGGGTAGGTGCGGTTCGGTGGAAAACGCTGAGGGTCGCTCGAGACGTAGGCGAGGAGGCGGCCTGTGGCCGGATCCATCACGACGATGTTTGCAAGCTGTACGCCCCGCGCAGAAAGCAGATCGAAGATGTGGCGCGTGAGGTGGGGGTCGAATGTGTACTCGACCTTGAGGGGGCTCGCGACTTCGCTCTCGCCGGGTGGACTCGGCAGGAGTTCGAACAGCGATTCCTCGTCGTGGCCTTGAGCTGCGCCGCTCGCGACCAGCGCGGCGGCAGGTTCAAGCACGTCTCGGGTCACTGGAAGATGCGCAAGCACCTCGGCGGGAATCGGCGCCGGCGCAGGCTCCTCGGTGGGTGGGGCGAGCGCCACCTCGGGTGTCTGTCTCGGGACTTGAGCCTGAGCATTCGCCGAGCTGGAGGCCGGCGCGAGCTGCGGCTTCGAACCCGCATTCACCCCTCGAGCCAGCAAGACCCCAAGAGCGCTAAGGCTCGCTGCGAGCAAGACCAAGGTGAGCCAGCCCCGCATCAGCATGCGTCGGCGTTTGCCACGGGCTGCTCGGGCCGGTCGCGGCTCGAGCCCTTCCCCCCCGGTCATTTCCTGGTTCTCTCCTGCTGCCGCTTCGTCGGGGCGCTATCAGGGGGGTGGGCGCCCGGCGAACCCGCGCTTAGACCGCAACGACCTCTGTGATCTCGGGGATCTCTTCCTTCAGTCGAGCTTCGATCCCGAGTTTCAGCGTCGCGCGGGAACTTGGGCACCCGCTGCATGAACCCTGCAGGTAGAGCTCGACGACCCCGTCCTTGTATCCCGCGAAGATCACGTCCCCGCCGTCCATCGCCACCGCGGGACGGATCTCCTGCTCGAGGATGAGCCGAATGCGCTCCTCCACAGCACCCGCCGGTCCACTCGCTTTGGCTTGGAACGCCGGTCCCAATGCCTTCTCGCCTGATCCGAAAAAGCCCTTAATGGCGTCGACCAGGGGCTGTGCAATGTCCGTCCACTCGACCTCGTCTCGCTTGGTGACGGTGATGAAGCTGCCCGCCAGAAAGACCCCGATCACACCGGGCACCGCGAAGAGCGTCGCGGCAAGGGGTGAGACGTCGGGCCCGGGTGCGGACTGGAAATGGGCACTAAGCCCCTCTTCGAGGATCGCTTGCCCTAGCACCCATTTGATGCTGTTGGGATTGGGTGTGCGCTCGGCGTGCATGCGAAAGCCGAGGTCCATTTCCACTCCTCGCGGGATCGGAGGGCTCGCGCGACGCGCCAGCGTGCCAGATCCGCTTTGGCTACCGCGAGCTTAGGCCGCTCGGCCGAGGCTCGCCAAGCGCCGCTTCCGGCCACGTACAGCGAGGTGCCCGCGTGCCCCGGTGGCCGGGCCTCCTGTGCGCCCGCAGGGCGTCGAGGCGCGCGCGCGCCGAAGGTGCATGTCGAGGTGGATCGCCCGGACCCTCGGGTGCGCAGGCTTCGACCGGCCTTCTCGAAGCGCCGGGCGGACGGAAAAACGTGTGCGGGGGAAGACGCTAGTCCGTTCCGCCGGGAGGCTGCGAAGTCACGAAGAGCAGCCCCTCGACGTCGTCAAGCCGGCAAACCAGGTGCCCGTGGGTTCGTGCGAGGGCGCGTTCGCGAGGTCCGTTGTAGCCCCACGCCGCCAGGGCGCAGCGCACCCCGAGGCGCGAGACTGCGTCGAGATGGTTCACCTTGTCGTCCACGAAGGTGAAGTGGGGGTAGGGGAGATCGAGCAGGCGGTGCAGATGCTCGAGATGGCTCGTCTTGTGGACGCCTGCCTCCTTGTCAAGGATGAGCTCGGGAGGGAAGAGATCCTGCACGCCGTAGCTCGCCAGGAGCGCGCGCACCGAGGCGCGATCCTTGGCGGAGGCAATGGCGAACTGAACCTCCCCCGCGTGGCGCCGCAACACCTCGAGAAATCCGCCGTACGGCGGAAGCAAGGCGCGCCATCCCACGGGATCGGCCGCGGCGAACGCTGCGCGCACGCGATAGAAGAGGCGATGGAATTCGCTTCTCCACGTCGGATCCTGCGCGCTGTAGAACACGTCGTAGCTGGCCTGGTCGGTGATCTTGGCCCCCACCTCGAGGGCCCGCAGCGCGACCCCGAAATCCTCTGCGCGATTGCCCAGGGGCATGAGCTCCACGAACTCCCGATAGAGCTCCTGGGGGTCTCGCTTCACGAGGGGGCTTTCGGGATCCAGCTCGAGGTAGGCGCGGAGCGCGACCCGATAGGACTCCGGCGCGCTTTGCGCGATGACTCCGTCGAAGTCGAGGACCAGGGCCTTCACGGACCTTCTCCCAGCAGTCGTCGCAGGCGCGCCAAGGCCTCGGCGCTTCCGAGGGCAAGAATTCGCTCACCGGCCGCGAGCCGGCGATCGGGTTCAGGGTTCACCTGCGTTCCCTCTGCGTTCTCGACCGCGAGAATGCTCGCTCCGGTGCGCGTGCGCACCGCGAGCTCGCCAATCGAGCGGCCTGTGCCTGGACCTTCGGGGACCGCAATCCACTCGCTCGAAGCCTCGGTCAGGAGATCCGCAAACCAAGGATCTGCAAGGAGCGTCGCGGGCGCGCGCAGCGCCTCATAGCCCTCTTCTCGCAGTTGGTCGGCCACACGCGCGAGTGCTCCTTCCGCAACGCCCGCCGCGCGGCCCACGGC
>Ga0187780_10003334_pt1 | contig 12132 bp, 7 predicted proteins | sample 1015_Q2_SP10_20__FD_132429 | JGI IMG/M metagenome (GOLD analysis project Ga0187780, IMG submission 132429) | Tropical peat soil microbial communities from peatlands in Department of Meta, Colombia - 1015_Q2_SP10_20_MG | ecosystem: Environmental > Terrestrial > Soil > Wetlands > Peat | place...
GCCCGCAAGCGCGTCTGGGGCGAAATGGCCACCGGCGGCAGCCGCGGCATCCGCATCTCGCAGGACTACGTCCGCCGCGGCGGGGCGGCCGCGCGCATCATGCTGCTGCAGGCGGCGGCCGAGCAGTGGAAGGTTCCGGTGGGCGAGGTCACCGTGGCCAATGGCGTCATCACCCACGCGGCTTCCAGGCGCTCGACCACCTACGGCAAGGTGGCCGCGGCGGCGGCCAAGCTGGCCCCGCCGGACCCGAAGAACATCACCCTGAAGGATCCGAAGGAATGGAAGATCGCCGGCAAGCCGATGAAGCGGCTGGATACGGCCGACAAGCTTGACGGCCGCAAGATCTACGCGATCGACCTGAAGCTGCCGGGGATGCTGTGCGCCGCGATCAAGGCCTGCCCGGTGTTCGGCGGGACGCTCAAGAGCTACGATGAGGCTCAGGTCGCGGGCCGGCCCGGTGTGCGGCGCGTCGTCAGGGTGAACGAGGCGACCGTCGCCGTCGTCGCGGATACCTGGTGGAGGGCCCAGTCGGCGCTCGACGCCCTGCCGATCGTGTGGGATGAGGGGCCCGATGCATCCCGGTCGAGCGCGACGATCGCCCAGCACCTGGAGGGCGGCCTGACGGAGCCGGGCGACTACGCCGGATGGCGGGAAGGCGACGCGCTGAAGGCGATGGAGGGCGCCGCCAAGAAGGTCGAGGCGGTTTACGGCACGCCCTTCCTCGCCCACGCGACCATGGAGCCCATGAACTGTACGGCGAAGATCTCGGCGGACCGGGCCGAAGTGTGGGTGCCGACCCAGAACGGGGAGGCGTCTCTGGCCGCCCTCTCCGAGGCGTCGGGGCTTCCACTGGAGAAGTGCGAGGTCTACAAGCACGACCTGGGCGGCGGCTTCGGCCGGCGCGGCGGCACCCAGGATTTCGTGCGCCAGGCGGTCGCCATCGCCAAGCAGTTCCCCGGCGTCCCGATCAAGATGATCTGGAGCCGCGAGGAGGACATGGCGCACGACTTCTACCGGCCGGTCTCGCAGTGCCGGATGATGGCCGGCCTGGACGAGGCGGGCAAGCTCGTGGGGCTGCACGTGCGCCTCTCCGGCCAGTCGATCAATGCCTACCTGAATCCGGGAGTCATCAAAGACGGCAAGGACAACCGGCAGGTCCAGGGGTACTGGAAAGAGCCCGGGGACGCCCAGCTCGGCTACACCGTGCCGAACCTGCTGATCGAGTACGCCATGCGCAACACACACGTGCCGGTGGGCCCCTGGCGGGGCGTCAACACCAATCAGAACGGCGTGTACATGGAATGCTTCATGGACGAGGTGGCGCGGGCCGCCGGCCGGGACCCCCTCGAGTTCCGCCGCGCCCTCATGGGCAACCACCCCAAGCACCTGGCCGTCTTGAACGCGGCGGCGGCCAAGGCCGAGTGGGGCAGGCCCCTGCCCGCCGGGGTGCATCGCGGCATCGCGCAGTTCATGGGGTACGCCAGCTATTCGGCGGCCGTCGCCGAGGTCTCGGTGAGCGGCGGGGGCGAGGTCACGGTGCACCGCATGGTCTTGGCGCTCGATTGCGGCCATCCGGTCAATCCCGATCAGATCGCCGCCCAGGTCGAAGGCTCGGTGGCCTACGGGCTCACCGCCACGCTCTACGGCGAGTGCACCGTCGAGAAGGGACGCATGAAGGAGCTGAACTTCGACACCTACAGGATCCTGCGGCTGGCCGAGATGCCGAAGGTCGAGACGGTCATCGTGCCGTCGTACGATTTCTGGGGCGGCGTCGGCGAACCGACGATCAGCGTGGTGGCGCCTGCCGTGCTCAACGCCATCCACGCCGCCACCGGCAAGCCCGCGCGCAGCCTGCCGCTGAAAAACGTCAAGCTGGTGTAGCGCCGCATACGGACGGCGATATCGGCCTGGGGCGGAGGCTGACCGGCCGGCACACGGGGTTCCGAGCCCTTCCCTCGCCGGGCCACTGGGCGCGCCGTCGGGGGTCGGGCGGCGCCTGAAGGGCTGACCGGGAGGATATTCACCGCCAAGGCGGCAAGGCCGCCAAGACTTTCTTCTCGGCGGCACTGGCCAGAGCGGCCATCGCCGCGGCTTCGCCGTAGGATCCAGGGTCGGGGGCCGGGTAATGTTGGCGTCTTCGCGGTTGGATTCGAGCCGGTGGCGAGGCTGGTGAGGAGGGTACCATGATCGTCCAATTAAGGAAGCCCGTATTCGTGGGTATCGTCGCGCTGGCGCCCCTGGTGGGCCTCGTTGGGGGGCTGCCCGCTGCGGCGCAGGCGCCGAAGGTTCACCTGGCGGAGGCGACCATCGCGGATATCCACGCGGCTTTCCGGGGAGGCGATCTGACGTGCCGCCAGCTCGTGCAACTTTACCTCGAGCGGATCCAGGCATACGACAAGCAGGGGCCGGCGCTGAACGCCCTCATCGCAGTCAACCCAAAGGCCTTGGAGGCCGCGGAGGCGCTGGACACCAAGTTCAGGGCGTCGGGGCTGGTGGGGCCGTTGCACTGCATCCCGGCCATCCTGAAGGACAACTACAACACCGCGGACATGGCGACCACGGGAGGCTCGGCCCCCCTGGCCGGCTCCATCCCGGCTGCGGACGCGTTCACGGTGAAGCGGCTCCGCGCCGCGGGCGCCATCGTGCTGGCCAAGGCCAACATGCACGAGCTGGCACTGGCCGGCACCACGGTGAGTTCGCTGGGCGGGCAGACGCGCAACCCGTATTCGCTGGATAGGACGCCCGGAGGCTCCAGCGGTGGGACGGCGGCGGCCATCGCCGTCAACATCGGGATGATCGGGTTCGGGTCGGACACCGTCAACTCGATCCGGTCGCCGGCTTCGGCCAACAGCCTGGTGGGCCTGCGGCCCACCCGCGGCCTGGTGAGCCGCGAGGGCGTCATCCCGGTATCCTGGACGCAAGATGCCGTGGGGCCGATCACGCGCAGCGTGGCCGACGCGGCGGCCGTCCTGACGGTGCTGACGGGGTACGACCCCAGCGACCCGGTGACCGCCTACGGCGTGGGGCACGCCACGGACTACACGGCTTTTCTGCGGCCCAACGGCTTGGAGGGAGTCCGGCTGGGCGTCGTGGAGACACTGTTCGGAACCCAGCCGATCCACCAGCCGGTCAACGTCGTGACACGGGCCGCCATTCAGGAGTTGCGGCGTGCGGGCGCCATCCTCGTCCCCATCAACGTCGCGGCCATAGATACCGACAAGATCGTGGCGGACTACGACGTGCAGAAATATGAGTATCGCGAGAACTTGAACGGGTATCTGACCACCCTGGGCCCGCGGGCGCCGATCAAGACGCTGGCGGATCTGATCGCCACCGGCAAGCCCGACCGGACGATCGCCGGCTTCCTGAAGACGGCCCAGGAGATCCAATCGCCGCTGGACCAGCCCGACTACAAGACCCGCATCCTGAGGGGCTATCAGTTGCAGCAGCTCGTCATGGCGCTGATGGCCGACCACCGGCTGGACGCCCTCGTGTACCCGCACCAGAAGCGCCTCGTGGTGCCCATCGGGGAAGGGCAGACGGATCGCAACGGGATCCTGGCCTCTGTTACCGGGCTGCCGGCCATCACGGTGCCGGGCGGCTTCTCGCCTTCCTCGGCGGCCGCGCCCATCGGTGTGCCGGTGGGCATCGAGTTCCTGGGGCGCCCATGGAGCGAGGCGGCCCTGGTCCAGATCGCCTACGCCTTCGAACAGGCCACGCACTACCGGCGTCCCCCGGCCAGTGCGCCCCCGCTGCCTGGTGAACCGTAGGGGAGCGGTCATCTCTCGCCTCATCCGATCCGGTTTCACGCTCTTGGCGCTCGGGCTGGTGGCAGGGTCCGGGGGGGCCGAGGCGTACCTGCTCCTGGATGGGATGAAGGACTATGTGGAGATACCGGACAGCCGAGATTTCAGTGTCAGCACGACGGGGGAGTTGACGGTGGCGTCGTGCCCATGAGACGCAGGCGATTGGGACAAGAAGGACATGCCGCTGGACCCGAGCGGTTACCTCGACCTCAAGCACGAGTACGAGAGCCTCCGGGTACTGGAATTCACCGCCCCTGGAGGTGAGGCCCGCGTATCTTGCAGAGGGTGGGGAGACCAACCCGTAACGGAATATGGACGGGCCGGGATGCCCGCCGAAAAGGAGGGGGCCATGTGCTTTGGGGACACCTCGTGGCTGAACGCCGGTACACCAGGTTTCTCTCGGCGTCGCTTCCTCGGGACGGGATTGACCGCGGGCCTCGCCGCCGCCGCCATGGACCTGGGCAAGTCCATGCTGCTGCCGGGCATCGCCGAGGGTGCCGAGCCGGCGCCGAAAAGCGGCGGTCCTGGCTCTAGCGGGGTGAATTTCAAGTGGTTCGGCACCAACGGCTGGGAGATCACCTTCGGCACCAGGACCATCCTGGTGGACCCATGGTTCGGCCGATTCGATACGGGATTCCTCGTCGGCAAGTTCGACCCGAAGACGCCGATCAAGACGGACGAGGCGCTCATCGACCAGCACATCAGGAAGGCCGACCAGATCCTGATCGGCCACGGCCACTGGGACCACATGGCGGACATCCCCTACGTCGCCAAGAAGACGGGCGCGATGGTGATCGGTTCCGAGACTCACGGCAACGTGTTGCGCGCCGCCGGGGTGCCGGAGAAGCAGATCGTGCACGTGAAGGGCGGAGAGTACATGCAGTTCGACGGGTACACCATCGAGGTGTTCCCGGGGTTGCACTCCATGGGTCCCACCAAGAAGCACGCGGTGCCGGGGCACCTGTATTCCGTCCCGCCCGCGCCCACGACCGTCGGCGAATTGCCCGAGGGTGACAGCCTGGTCTACCTGATCACCATCGGCGGAACGTTCCGTATCTTCCTCATGAGCACGGCGAACTACATCGAGCGCGCCATCACCGGTCTGAAGCCCGACGTGGCGTTTGTGGCCACCATCTTCGCCAACCAGATCCACGAATTCACTCCGCGCCTCCTCAAGGCGCTGAACTATCCCAAGGTGATCCTTCCCACACATTGGGACAACTTCGAGAAGCCGTTCTCGCAGTCCCCGCAGGATCTGCGGGACATCTTCGGGGAGCCCGGGAACCTGGACGTGGGGGTGAAGGAAATCAAGCGGGTGTCGCCCAAGAGCAGGGTGGTGGTCCTCAAGTTCTTCGAGTCCTTCGCGGTGTAGGCGGGGCATCGCGCAGCACTTTCGTGAGACGCCCTTGAAGCTCCGGGGCCATGTCCAAGGTGCCGTGAATACCACGGAGAGGAGACCACGCGGTCATGCCGAAGCTACCTCTCACACTCGCATGCCACCTCTATGACCGGACGCGGGCCATCGCGGACGGGACCATCCCCGTCGAGGGCGTGGAGCTGAACTTCATCAACCTCCACGTGACGGAGATCTTCTGGCGCATGTGCCAGTACCAGGAGTTCCACGCCTCGGAGATGTCCATGGGGGCGCACATGACCCTGATGGGGCGGGGCGAGTCGCCCTTCGTGGGGGTGCCCGTGTTCCCGTCGCGCGTCTTCCGGCACGCCAACATCTTCGTGCGGGCGGCCGGCGGCGTGGAGCGGCCGGAGGACCTGCGCGGGCGGCGCATCGGCGTCCCCGAGTACGGCATGACCGCCATCATCTGGCAGCGGGGGATCTTCCAGCACGAATACGGCGTCCGCCCCGAGGAGGTCATCTGGTGCCTGGGGGGGCAGGAGGTGCCGGGGCGCAAGGAGCGGGTGGCGCTCTCGTTGCCCCCCTCCATCCGGCTGGAGCGCATCCCGGAGCACGAAACGCTCACGCACATGCTCTGCGAGGGTGGCATCGACGCCCTGTTCTGCGCGCACCCCTGTTCCGCCTTCGTGGCGGGAGACCCGCGCGTGCGCCGGCTCTTCCCCGATTACCGTCCCGTCGAAGAGGACTACTTCCGCCGCACCGGCCTCTTTCCCATCATGCACACCCTGGTGGTCCGGCGCGACGTGTACCAGGGGGACCCGTGGGTGGCCCAGGCCCTCTTCAAGGCCTTCAGCGAGGCCAAGCAGGCGATGGAGGAGGCCCTGGCCGACAACGACGTGCTCACCTGCATGCTCCCGTGGTCCACGGACCACCTGGACACAACGCGGAAGGTCATGGGCCGCGATTTCTGGCCCTACGGCATCGAGCCCAATCGGAAGGTCCTCGAGACCATGTGCCGGTACGCCCACGAACAGGGCCTCACGCCCCGTCTGGTGGCCGTGGAGGAGCTCTTCGCGCCGAACACGGTCGAGGCCTGGCGGCGGTAGAGGGACCCGGCGCAGGGGCGGCCCGCGGTGCGGGTTCCCTGGCGGTCGGCAAAGAGATGGAAAGTGTGCGACGCCTCGTTCTAACGTTCTGCTGCGTCCTGGCAGTCGTGCTGTTTGCCGCCCGCGGGGCGCAGGCCGGCACCCCCCTCCGCGTCGGGATCTACCCGGACGCGCCGCTGGTGTTCCTCGATGCCAAGGAGGTGCCGCAGGGGGTCTACGTCGATCTCCTGCAGCACATCGCGCCCCAGGAGGGCTGGCAGATCCAGTACGTCAGCGGCTCCTGGGAGCAGGGCCTGGCGCGATTGCGGCTGGGCCGCATTGACCTCATGACGGCCATCGCGTATTCGGAAGAACGGGCCCGCGATTTCGACTTCACCCGGGAATCTGTCATCGTGAACTGGGGGCAGGTCTACGTGCCGCCCAAGTCCCCTATCGCCTCCATGCTGGACCTGACGGACAGGAAGCTGGCCGTCGTTCGGGAGGACATCTACTACGAGACGTTCAAGCGCATCAGCAGCCTCTCGAACATCCACCCGCACTTCGTCGAGGTCGCGTCCTACAGGGACACCCTGCGGCTCGTGGCCGCGGGCGAGGCGGACGGGGCGCTGCTCCCCCGGCTCTACGCCGCCTACCATGCGGAAGAATTCGGCGTGGAGAAGACTGCGATCATATTCAGCCCCAGCGAGCTGCGTTTCGCCGCGCCCAAGGGCACGCGCCGGCCCATCCTGGATGCCCTGGACCGGCACCTGGCCCGGCTGAAGGCGGACAAGCGATCGGTGTATTACCGCTCGTTGAACGTGTGGATCGAAGGGGTTCATACGCTCATCTTTCCCAAGTGGCTCAAGCCGACGTGGGTGCTGAGCGGCGTCGGCGCCCTGATCCTGTGGATCGGGGCCATGAACCTGGTGTTGCGGTGGCGGGTCCGGGTGAAGACCAACGCCCTGCGGGACACGCTGGCCGCGCAGGAACGCATCGAGGGCGAGCTGCGTGTCGCCCACAACATCCAGATGGGCTCCGTGCGCAGGGACTTCCCGGCCATCCCCGGCTACGAGATGTACGGCGTCCTGCAACCCGCCCGGGCGGTGGGCGGCGATTTCTACGACTGGTTCTTTGCGGACCCGGACCACCTGTGCTTCGTGCTGGGGGATGTCTCGGGCAAGGGGGTCCCCGCGGCGTTACTGATGGCGGCGACGAAAAGCCTCCTCAACGTGACCGGCCGGGGGAACCCCCACCCGGGGGGGATGCTGGAAGTGACAAACCGGCAGGTGCTCACCGGGAACGAGGCCTGCATGTTTGTGACCGTCTTCTGTGGCGTCTTGGATGTGCGGACGGGTGTGATATGTTACAGCAGCGCGGGCCACAATCCGCCCGTGGTCGTTCGCGATGGCGGACGGCTGGAATATCTGGAGGAGGCGCGGTCGCCCCCCATCGGCATCGATGAGGGCGTCGTCTACGAAGAGGCGGCGGTGACGTTGCGGCCCGGCGACGCGCTGTTCATGTACACGGACGGTGTGACCGAGGCCCGAAGCCTGGGGAGGGCGATGTTCTCGGAGGAAGGATTGCAGGATGCCCTCTCTCGCGCCGCGGGCGGGTCGGCGACGGACCTGGTGCTGGGAACGCTGGAGGCCGTGAAGCGCTTCGGGAAGGATGCCCCCCAGGCGGACGACATCGCGGTGATGGCCGTCCGTCACGCCCGGGATGGGGATCTGGGCGTGAGGGTGTGGTTCACGCTGCGGAGCGAAATGTCGGAGATCTCCGGACTGTCCCAGCGGGTCCTGCGCCTGGGAAAGGACCGCGGCCTCCCGGATGAGGCGGTGGCCGACGTGAGGCTGGCCTTGGAAGAGGTCGTCTCGAACATCATCCGGCATGCGTATGCGGGGAAAGGGGATCGGGAGATCCAGGTGCTGCTGGGCCTGCAGGGGGATGAGATCACCGTGGAGGTCCAGGACGAGGGCGCACCCTTCAATCCGCTCGAGCATCCCGAGCCGGACGCGGGGGTCCCGGCGGAAGACCGGCGCTCCGGCGGTTACGGAATTTTACTGCTCAAGGGAGCGATGGACGAGGTGGCCTACCGTCTGGAGCGGGGACGAAACCTGCTGGTGATGAAAAAGCGCATCCCGCGGCCGTCCGGTGGCGGCGGGACTACTTGAGGGACCGAACAGGCGGCTGAAGGAGGCCCGGCCCGCCTGAGGCAAACAAGCTGCGGCGGTGCGGCATACCGGCCAAGTACGCCGCCGACCCATTTTCGTGCTCGTTGCCCAAAGTTTCGGCGGTTGAAAGCCGCCCCGCGAGCGCGGCTGGATTCGGCCCGCCCCGCGGCCGGCAGAGGAGCGCAAGATGTCGTTGACGGTGACTCTCAAAGAGCACGGGGTGGGCCTGTTCACCGTTTGCCCCATCGGCACACTCGACAGCAACACGTACCAGATCCTGGAAGGCCACCTCCACGCGATCGCGGCGGCGTCCCCCAGGAGCATCATCTTCGACCTGAAGGACCTCTCCTACATCAGCAGCGCGGGGGTGCGGGTGATCCTGGCGACGAAGAAGGCGCTGAAGGCCGCCGGCGGAGACATCGTCCTCACCAACCTCCAGCCGCAGATCCGGAAGGTCTTCGATATCATCAAGGCCGTGCCGTCGCTGAGCATCTTCGAGAGCGTCGAGGAATTGGACCGGTACCTGGACGCGATGCAGAAGAAGGTCAGGGAGGGGGACGCGTGAGCGGGCCCACAACATCCGGCTTGGCGTCCTCGGAATCTTGGCGGTTCTGAGCGGGCGAAGGGGGTTGTCTCTGCAAGGGGAGGTGCCATGCGATACCGGCGGCTGATATACGCAGGCGGGTTCCTATTCGGTTGTCTCGTGGCGCTGGTGCTCTTCAGCGGAATCGCGCGTGACGCGACGGCCGATGGGGAGGGTAACGGCCTGGCGCCGAGGTTCGAGGTGGATCCCTTCTGGCCGAAGCCGCTCCCCAATAGGTGGCTCTTGGGCCAGGCGGCCGGTGTGGCGGTGGACGCCCAGGACCACGTCTGGGTGGTGCAGCGGCCGAAGACCCTGACGGAGGATGAGCGGGGGGCGGCCCTCTCGCCCCCGCGGTCGGAATGCTGCGTGCCGGCGCCCCCCGTCCTGGAGTTCGACGCGGACGGGAACCTGGTGGGGGCCTGGGGTGGGCCCGGCCCCGGCTACGAGTGGCCGGAGAACGAGCACGGCATCACCGTGGATTACCAGAACAACGTCTGGCTCGCCGGCAACGGTACCAAGGACGGCCAGGTGCTGAAGTTTACCCGCGACGGAAAGTTCCTCCTGCGGATCGGGGAGCCCGGCGTGGTGGGCAACGATGCCGACACGCGGCATCTCAACCGGCCCTCCAACGTGGCCATAGACCGGGACACCAGCGAGATCTTCATCGCCGACGGCTACGGCAACCACCGGGTGATCGTGTTCGACGCGCAGACCGGCGCCTACAAGCGCCACTGGGGCGCCAACGGGCGGCCGCCGGGCGACACGAGCGTCAAACAATTCGGCAACCCGGTCCATTGCATCCGCATTTCCCGGGATGGTTTGGTCTACGTCTGCGATCGGGTCAACAACCGCATCCAGGTCTTCCGCAAGGATGGGACATTCGTGAAGGAATTCGCCGTGGCCCCCACCACGCGCGGCAACGGATCCACCTGGGATGCGGACCTTTCGCCGGATCGGGTCCAGACATACCTCTACACGGCCGACGGCGAGAACAACCACGTTTGGACGTTGCTCCGGGAGAGCGGGAGGATCCTGTCCAGGTTCGGCCGCAGCGGCCGCGCGGCCGGGCAGTTCCACTGGGTCCACAACATGGCGGTCGATTCGAAGGGCAATATCTACACCACCGAGGTGGATAACGGGAAGCGGGCGCAGAAGTTCTCTTTCCGCGGGACGTACCCGCTAGAGGACTGAGGCCCGCGAATCCCCCCGACCGCCACAAGAACGCCGCAGCCGCTGCCGGTCACCGGCAGCGGAGAGAATGTTGAGTCTTTTTCAGCGGCCCGCTAGGAGTCCGTCCGAGTAACCCTGTGGAGGGCCGTCCCCGGTCCCGCCCGCAGGGGCGAGCACCGAACCCTTCCTCTGTGCCGGGGCCCCCGCCTGCGGGGGAAGGCCTCAAGAAAATGGCGGGGTTGCGCAGCACCGAGGACGGGACCGGGGACGGTCCTCCAAGTTCCTGGCATGACACGGGTTCGCGTTACTCGGACGGACTCCTAGGGACGGCGGGACTGAACCGCCAAGACGCAACGCGCACCCTGGAGACTTCGGGAACCCATACCGGTCGTTGCGATCCTGGCCGCTCGGCGGCCCCTTCCCGCCCCCCAGTCCCCGAAGTACCCCGCCCCTTGTCCCTCCACGGAAACACGCTTCTCATACTTAGGGCCTAATACCACAGTCCTATAAATTATCCTTGAGATCTGCACCGGATATCTGGAGGGAATAGTTCTGTAATGCCCTTTTATAAAAGGCATTTGCTCGCCATTGAGGAATCTGGCCTACCAAGTGCAACCCGCCCTCAAGCGCTTCAATGGTTGAAGCGGACCTGGGCCCGCCCGATAGGGCAAATCATCGGCGGGTTTCCCGGGGATCAAGCGCGTTCGAATGAGTCCCAAGTTCCAGCCGTGGGTGTCGCATTCCTGCCTGTTGGTCCGTCAGGGAGGCCGTGGGGCGCACGATCGGCGTGGACCATGCCGGACGGAGGAGGGTTCCTGATGGCTGCGCATATGATTCTCATCGTGGACGATGATCCCCTCGTGCGGGGCACCGTCCGTCAACTCCTCGAACGCCTGGGGTATGACGTCGCCGAAGCCGGAACCTGCGCCGAGGCCCTGGCCTTCGCGGAGGCCCTGCAACCCGACCTGATCCTGCTGGACTTGCGGCTCCCCGATGGGGACGGGATCGACGCCGCGCAGGAACTGCGGCGCCGGCCCACCACCACCAGCATCCCCATCGCCATCTTCTCGGGCGAGCCACTCTTCGGTCGCCGCGCCGAAATCGCCGCGAATCTCTGCGCCGGAACCATCCCGAAACCGGCCACCCACGACCGGCTCGAGCGGGACATCCGGCTGCTGCTGGCGATACGCCGCGCCCGCGCACGACGGTTTCCGCGGGTTCCGGTGGAGGCCCCCGTGTGGTGGCGCGTCCGTGGCGCCGATATGGCGGCCGGGGCCGAGTATGCCGCGGGCGTGGCGCGGACGCTCAGCGTGGGGGGCTTGATGATGGAGCTGGACGTGCCCATCGCCGCGGAGAGCCTCCTGGACCTCCGGCTGAGCATGTGGGCGCGCGAGGTGGCGGCCGCGGGGAAGGTGGTGTGGTCGCGGTCGCGGCGCAAGGACATGCCGGGGAAGGATTCGTACCAGCACGGCATCGAGTTCGTGGGCATGGCCCCCGACCAGCGCGCGGAGATCCAGCACCTCGTGCAGGCCGCGGGCGCCGCGCCCGCGTAGCAGGCTGCTGAAAAAGGCCCATCTGCGGCGTTGGCGCGCTCGCGCGACGCTGCAACGTACGGACCCAGTACGCCTCGCGCCTCGCATCGCGCGCCGCCTTGCATCTGGACCTTTTTGAGCAGCCTGCAGAGGAGCGAGTTTCTCAGCACCGTGGTAGTGCCCCGAGGCCGAAAAGCCATTCACGAAATCCTCCGCCGGAAGCCCCGGCCCTCGGGCCGGGGGGGAAGGCGTTCGGGGTCCTTCGGGCCCGGTCAAAGCCCCGCCGCTCGCGGCGGGGAGGTTTACTCTCCGTTCCCCTGTCCGTGCCCGTTCCCGATGAAACGCCCCAGACACGGCGCAACCGGCCGTGGCGATGGGCGCTTTCTGGGTCGGGTCCGGAGCACGGGAACGATCCGTCCAGGTACTTCTGA
>Ga0187780_10003335_pt1 | contig 12130 bp, 10 predicted proteins | sample 1015_Q2_SP10_20__FD_132429 | JGI IMG/M metagenome (GOLD analysis project Ga0187780, IMG submission 132429) | Tropical peat soil microbial communities from peatlands in Department of Meta, Colombia - 1015_Q2_SP10_20_MG | ecosystem: Environmental > Terrestrial > Soil > Wetlands > Peat | place...
GCCGGCGCGCGAGCGGCGGCCACACCCCGTCAGGCAGCGCCAGCACCACGAGGAGGAGGCAGACGCCGTAGAACACCTGCTTCGCTCCCGGCAGATCGAGGCCGAAGGCGCCCATCATTGCGTTGAGCGTTTCCGCGAGCCCGGTGAGCACGAAGGCCCCGAGAATCGGACCGAACAGCGTGCCAACGCCGCCGATGATCGGGCCAAGGATGATTTCGATCGAGCGCGAGATGCTGAACACCTGTTCGGGAAACAGGTTGTTGTAGAAGAACGCATAAAACACGCCCGCGAACGAGGTGACGGCGGCAGAGACCATCACCGCGTACATTTTGTAGCGGAAGGTATCGATGCCGGCCGCACGTGCCGCCTGTTCGTCCTCGCGGATCGCCAGCCAAAAATAGCCGATCCGGCTGTGCAGCAGCAGGCGGCAGAGCACGAAGGCAAATACCGTCGCGCCGAGGATGACGTAATAGAACATCGTCGGATCGCCGCGCAGCAGCCACAGATCGTTGTGGGCATATTGCTTGACCGGCAGGAACAGGCCGCTCGAGGCATTGACGTAATCGAGATGGTCGAAGCCGATGCGGGCGAACTCGGCAAAGGCAATGGTGAGGATCGCGAAATAGACGCCAGCGACGCCGAAGCGGAAGGCGAGATAGCCGATGACCGCGGCGCAAGCGGCGGCAGTCGGAACCGCCGCGAGCAGCCCGAGCCACGGCCCGACGCCGAAGCGCGTGAACAGGGTGGCGGCGACGTAGGAGCCAAGCCCGACATAGAGCGCATGGCCGAGCGAAAGCTGCCCGGCAAAGCCCATCATGATGTTCCAGGCCTGCCCGGCATAAGCAAAATAGAGAATGAGGATGAGGACGGTGAGCAGATAATCATTGACGAAGAATGGCGCGAGCAGAAACGCCGCCAGCAGGATCGCAAGCGCAATGGCGCCGCGGGACGCAAGGCCGGCGCGAAGGGGCGCGATCATGCCGGCCTCTTGCCGAGCATGCCTTGCGGCCGGAACAGCAGCACCAGCACGAGGATGGCGAAGGCAAACATGCTTTTCGCCGACGGCGTAAACAGCAATCCGGCAATCGCTTCGGTGACGCCGATCAGGACGCCGCCAAGAAGCGCGCCCGGCATCGAGCCGAGGCCGCCGCTGATGACGATGACGAAGGCAAGGAGCGTATAGCCCGGGCCGACCATCGGCGTTGCCTCGGTGATCAGCACCAGCATCGTGCCGGCGGCGCCGACGCAAGCGGCACCGAGCCCGAAGGTCAGCGCGTAGAGCCGCGCCACGTCGAGCCCGACCACCAGCGCTCCGGTGTGGTTGTCGGCGCAGGCCCTGATCGCCTTGCCTAGAAGCGTGAGCCGAAAGAACGCGAACAGAGCGGCAGTGACGACGAGTGCCGCGGCCCCGGCATAGATCTTCGCGGCGTCGACGATGACCGCTCCGACCTGGAAGCTGTCATAGGCGTAGACGGTCTGTACCGCGCGCGCGTCCGGCCCGAAGATGATGAGAAGCGTGTTGGCAATGATGATCCCGAGCGCCACCAAGAGCAGAAACTGGCTGTGCTCCGGCCGGGTGATGAACGGATTGATCAGCGACGCCTGCAGCGCATAGCCGAACGCGAACATGACGGCGGCGATCGGAACGAGCAGGATCAGCGGGTCGAGGTGAAACCAGGCGAACATGACGATGGCGATGTACATCGCCACCGTCATCATCTCGCCATGGGCGAAATTGACGACCCGCACCACGCCGAAGATGACCGAGAGCCCGAGCGCCATCAGCCCATAGACGAGGCCGGTCAACACGCCGCCGACGGCGACATTGAGGTAGACGGCAAACGGCACCGGCTAAGTCCTAGGGTCGAAGTCGGGCGGGTTTCGCCACGCTTGACCTGACGCGGGCGAAGGAATTGCTCGGCGAGTCGGCCGCGTCAGCGCTCATTCTCCCCACTCTTGGTGCGGGGAGAATAGGGCTTACCCGCGGCTCTGGTACGGCGGCAGCGGCCACTCCGGCTTGGCGTTGACGGCGTCCTTCGGCGCGAGAATTGCGAGCTTGCCGTCGCGATTCTGGATCGCGCCGTCCTTGACCTTGTCGTTCTGGCCCTTGGCGTTGAACTGGATGCCGGGTCCGATGCTGACATTGTCGGTGATGTTGGTCGAGCGGATCGCGTCGGCGAGCGCGGTCGGATCGGTCGAGCCGGCGCGCTTGTAGGCGTCGGCGGCGACGAGCAGCGCCTCGAAGGTGAACACGTGGTTGGTGTTGAGACTCACCCCCGGGTCGGCCTTCGCCAGCGCCGCCTCCAGCACGCCGCTCAATTTCTTGTGCGGATCGTACCAGGGCACGAAGCTGATCGGCCCGTCGGAGAGCTTGCCCAGCGTCTTGATGTATTGATCCTCGTACCAGCCTGGGCCCATGCTCAGGATCGCCTGCGGCGTCCAGCGCTGCTTGACCAGCTCGCGGGTGAGCAGCATGGCATCGTTGAGCCGGCTGGTGACAAGGAGCGCGTCGGCATTGGTCGCCTTGGCCTTCGCCACCTCGACCGAGAGGTCGTGCGCCGCCGGATCGTAGGGGATCTCCTCGACGATGGTGTACGGCATGTCGAATTTCGGCATCACGGCGCTGATCCCCTTGGCGATCGCGGTGCCGTAGGTATCGTTGACATGCATGAACACCACGGTCTTTGGCGCCGCGCCGGCGGCCGCGAAGACTTCCTTCTGGTTGGCGAAGGCATCGCCGAGAATCATCGACGCGGTCGGGAAATTGCGGAACACGAATTTGTAGCCCTGCTCGGTGATCGGCGGCGCCGCGGCGATGTTGATGACGAGCGGAATGCCCTTCTGCTCGGCGACCTGCGCGATCGCGGTGGTCTGCCCGGAATCGAAGGCGCCGACCAGGAGCTGAGCGCCGTCGCTGATCAGTTTTTCCGCCCGCGCCCGCGCGGCCTCGACGTTCGACTCGGTATCGCCGTTCATGAGCGCGAGTTCGGGCAGGCCCATCGACTTGAAGATACCGGGCGCAAGGTCGGCGCCGCGCTGGCAATCCTGGCCGATCCCGGCCTGCAGGCCGGAGCGCGGCAACAGCACCCCGACCTTCAGCGGGCCGCCGGCGGCGCGAACGATATTAAACGGCGCAATGCCGGCGAGGAGACCGGCAGCGCCGGCCCCCGCCGCGAAGGCGCGGCGCGTGAGTCGCGCGGAATTTGATCGGGACTTACGATTCATGGCGAAATCCTCCCATGCCTGATGCGTCCGGCTTTGGGTTGATGATGCCGGATTTGTTTGACTGGTCACAAGCGCGAAAGTGTCGCGAGCACGGCGATTTGGCGCCGGCCAACCTTGCGGCTATTGTTGACCTCGACAACAATTGCGTCAATACCGTCTCCGGGCATTTTTGGTCCCGGACACTGACTTTCCGCCGCGGAGCAGCCGCCAATGGCCGAGCAACGAAGCCGCAGAGACCGGGCCGCGCCGTTCCGCCGCAAGGCGGCGACACGCAGCAGCCCACGCCCGGCGATCGCCTTCGACGTGCTCGCGGGCCATCTCGGTTATTTCGTCCGCCGCCTGCAGATCTGGGTGTTCCAGGATTTCATCCGTACGCTCAAGCGCATCGACATCAGCCCGGCGCAGTTTTCCGTATTGGTGGTGATCGGCGCCAATCGTGGGCTGTCGCAGGCGGAACTCGCGGCGACGCTCGAGATCGAGCGAGCGCGGCTGGTACGGCTCCTGCACCGGCTGGAGGAGCGCGGTCTCGTCCAGCGGCTGCGCTCCAGCGCCGACGGCCGCCGCCACGCTTTGCAGCTGACGCCGCAGGGGCGTGGCACGCTGACGCGGGCGAAGATTTTGGCGGCGCAGCATGAAAGGCGGCTGATCGAGAAACTCGGCGCCGAGCGCCACGCCATGCTGCTCAGCGCGCTGCGCTATCTCTAGCCGGCGAGCGAGCGCTCGACCGCCGCGGCGATCCGCAGCAGATCGCGATCATGGCCACCGCGGGCGACCAGCATCAGCCCGACCGGCAGCGCCGCCGGCAGCGGCAGCGAGATCGCGCACAGGTCGCAGAAATTGACCGGCGAGGTGTTGCGCAACAGCGCGACGTTGCGGGCGACAAAGACCCTCGGGTCGGCGACTTCGGCAATGGTCGGCGCCACGATCGGCGTCGTCGGCATCACCAGTACGTCGAACGCAGCAAGCCGCTGATCCATGGCGCGGATAGAGCGCTCGCGCGCGCGCATGATGTCGACATAATCCGCCGCCGAGAAGTTTTGGCCGCGCTCGATGCGCGTGCGCACGATCGGATCGATATCGGCGCCGCGGCGCTTCAGGCGGTCGCGATGCACGGCATAGCCCTCGGACTGACTCATGCCGCCATAGAGGGCCGCCTCGGCCATCTCCGCGAACAGGGAGATTTTTTCCCGCATGATGCGAATGCCGGCGGCCTCGCATCGCTTGATCGCCGCCGCGAACGCGGCGGCGACGGTATCATCGAGCGCGTCGAGCAGCAGGCCTTCGGCGACGCCGAAGCGCAGGCCGGAAAGCGCGACCGGCTCCAGCGGGACGAAATCCTCGCCGGCCATGACGGCGTCGGCCTTGGCGCAATCGGCGACGTTGCGCGCGAGCGGCCCGATCGAGTCGAGCGTATAGCTCAGCGGAAAGGCGCCGTCGGTCGGCACGCGCCGCTTGGTCGGCTTGAAGCCGACGATGCCGCACAAGCCCGCCGGCACCCGCACCGAGCCGCCGGTATCGCTGCCGATCGCGATCTCGCACATGCCGTCGGCGACCGCGACTCCGGCTCCCGCGGACGAGCCGCCGGGCACGCGGGCGCGGTCGGCGGGATTTCCGGGCGTGCCGAAATGCGGATTGGCGCCGACTGCGGAAAAGGCGAACTCGGTCATGTTGGTCTTGGCGACGATCACGGCGCCGGCGGCGCGCAGCCGGCGCACTACCGGCGCGTCGGCGGCGGCGGGCTTTTCCTCCTCGGCGAGGACCTTCGAGCCGGCGCGGGTCGGCTCGCCGGCAACGTCAAACAGATCCTTGATGGTGAGGATCGCACCGTCGAGCGGCCCGAGTGACACGCCGAGCGCAGCGCGGGCATCGGCTGCCTCGGCTGCGGCGCGCGCGGCGTCGGCATAGATGGTGAGGCAGGCGCGCGCTCCCTCGCCGCTCGGATCGGCGACGCGCGCCAGCGTCTGTTCGAGCCGGTCGCGGGAAGAGTGGCGGGTCATTAAAACCATCCGGACGCAGCGTCGGCGCGTCCATATATACGAGCGGATGCGTGAATGAAAACCGGCATTGCGACGGTTCTGAAAAAATGTCATTGCGAGTCGCGCGCCTGACGGAAGGTCACGATGCCAGAGATCAAGCCGGCGCTCTGTTTCATCGGCTTTGGCGAAGCCGGCCAGGCGATCGCGTCTGGGCTGCGCGAAGCCGGGATCGAGCGGATCGCGGCCTGGGACATTCTGTTTCCGCGGCCCGCGGGCGCGAAGCTTAAGGCTGCGGGGCAAGCGATCGGCGTCGCCTGCGCCGCCTCGGCCGCGCAAGCGGTACGCGGCGCCGACATGATCGTGTCCGCAGTGACCGCGGCCTCGAGCGTCGAAGCGGCGCAATCGGTCGCGCCGCATCTTGCCGGTCTTCCGTTCTTTCTCGACATCAATTCGGTGTCGCCGGCGCGTAAAGAGGAGACCGCAAAGCTCCTCGGCGGCGCTGCCCGCTATGTCGATGTCGCCGTGATCGCCGCCATTCACCCGGAGCGGCATCGGACGCCGATGCTCGCCGCCGGCCCGCACGCCGAGGCCGCCGCCGCGATCCTCGCCCCATTCGGCATGCGTCTGAGCGTTGCCGGGGCGGAAGTCGGCGCCGCGGCGGCGATCAAGATGGTGCGCAGCGTGATGCTCAAGGGGATCGAGGCGCTGACGCTCGAGTGCTTCCTTGCCGCGGCGCGCGCCGGCGTGGTCGATGAGGTCGCCGCCTCCCTCAAGAACAATTACCCCGGCCTCGATTGGGGCAAGGTGATCGCCTACAACCTCGAGCGCATGGCGGTGCACGGCGAGCGCCGCGCGGCGGAGATGGAAGAGGTGGCCGAGACGCTGCGCGAGCTCGGCGTCGAGCCGCTGATGACCGCGGCGACGGTCCGGCGCCAGCGCGAGATGGGCGAGATCGGCGCCCAGCAATCGGTGCGCGGCGTCCTCAAGCAAGGCCGCGCGGCGATGCTCAACGCCATCAGCGCGGCGGCGCGCGACCGGAATTGAATTTGCCGATTGATTTTCGCTTGCCGTGCGGCGCTTACGACCGCCGCCCGACGCCGGCGAGGTAGGCGAACGACGCCTTTGGCGTGCGCTTTTGCGTCGCGAAATCGACGTGGATGATGCCGAAGCGGCGGCTGTAGCCTTCGGCCCACTCGAAATTATCAAGCAGCGACCAGACGAAATAGCCGCGCAGATTGACGCCGTCGGCGAGCGCGCGGCGTGCGGCGGCAAGGTGATCGCGCAGAAAAGCGACGCGGTCGTCATCGGACACGGTGCCGTCGGCGGCGACGTGATCGTCGAAGCAGGCGCCGTTCTCGGTGACGTAGAGCGCCAGATCGCCATAACGGGCGCGCAGGCCGACGAGCTCGTCATAAAGCCCTTCCGGAATGATCGGCCAGCCCATGGCGGTGAACCGCGTGCCTTCCGGTGACGCGCCCCACCAAGCGCCGAACAGGCTGTCCGGCGCGCGGGTGATATACATCGGGCTGTAATAATTGACGCCGAGGAAGTCGATCGGCTGATGCATGGTCTCGAGATCGCCGGCGACGACCAGCGGCGCAAATTGATCGGCGATCACGTGCGGATAGGAGCCGGCGAGCAGCGGGTCGAGGCAGGCGCCATTCCAGAACGCATCGAACCGCTCGGCAGCGCGGCGATCCTCGGGCCGGTCGGACGCGGGCCGCACCGGCTGCAGATTGATCACGGTGCCGGCGCGAAGGCCGGAATGCTCGGCACGCACCGCCTGCAGCGCCTGACCCTGCGCCAGGCTCTGGTGGTGGATCGCGGCGAGGAAGTTGGGCAGGCCGGTGAGGCCCGGCGCATGGCTGCCGACACCATGGCCGAACAGCGCATGGACGTTGGGCTCGTTGAACATCGCCCAGTGCTTGACGCGGTCGCCGAGGCGCCGCGCCACGGCGCGCGCGTAATTGGCGAATTTCGGCGCGATGTCGCGCTTGACCCAGCCGCCTTCGTCCTGCAGCGCCTGCGGCAAGTCCCAATGATAGAGGCACAGCCACGGCGTCACGCCGCGCCCGAGCAATCCGTCGACCAGTCGGTCGTAGAAATCGAGCCCGCGCGGCTCGACCATGCCGGCGCCCATCGGGAAGACGCGCGGCCAGGCGGTCGAGAACCGATAGGCGTTGAAGCCGCCGCGGGTGAGCCACTCCACGTCCTCGAGCCAGCGGTGATAGTGATCGCAGGCGACGTCGCCGGTGTCGTCGTTTTTTACCCGACCCGGAGTGTGCGAAAAGGTATCCCAGATGCTCTTGCCGCGACCGTCCTCCTCGACCGCGCCCTCGATCTGATAGCTCGCGGTCGAAGCGCCCCACGCGAAATCCGCAGGAAAGGTCGCCTCCTCGGCGGCGGCGGCAGGGCGCGGACGCAGCACCGGCCCCAAGCCGACGAGGCTCATGAGCGACGGCAGCAGCCGGCGGCGCGACATCACCATTTTCTCTTCCGCTTGCGGCAGGCGCGGCGACAGGCACCGCCGGCCTTGAGGCGTTGACGGGAAGATCGCGCGCGACAGCAGTTCGCGCAAGCCCTGCCCGCCCAAACTCGGCGGCAGGCTCGGCCGTCGTGTCGCGGCGGCCAAACCGCGCGCAGCGCCACGGCGGCCGACGCGGCGCTTTGGCGCGGTGGCTTGCCGCGGTATCGGATGGTAAATTCGCCGCGGAAACGGCTGCGGGACTCTTGATTCGCAAATTCGCAATCACGCCCGCGCGGGCGGGCGAAGTCTGACAGGTAAAAGCAGAGACCAAGACGAGCTGACAATGAACGAGCATGCAAAACTGCTGACGCTGTCCGAACGCGCCGACGAGCTCGAAGAAGCGATGATGCATCAACTCACCGAACGCATTATCACCAAATCGGCGCTGTTCAATCTGGCCGACGGCAAGGTCGAGATCGAGAACGGCCAGGCAATCCTCGCCGCCAATCCCGGCAAATATTTCCTGATGGGCGCCGACCCGCGGCTGCCGCCGATGCCGGAAAAACCGACGCTGATCGATTTCTTCAAGGCGCGCTTCGCCACCACCTCCCATCTCTTGCAGAGCGCCACCCACGCGCTCAAGGCCGGTCACAGCGAAAAAGTCATTCTCGCCTGCCTGCTGCACGACATCGGCGTGGCGAGCTTCATCCGCTGCGACCACGGCTATTGGGGCGCGCAGATGATCGAGCCCTATGTCGAGGAGGAAGTGAGCTGGGCGGTACGCATGCACCAGGCACTGCGCTTCTTTCCCGATCCTTCGGTCGGCTACGAATATCCCGAGCTCTACCTCAAGGCGTTCGGGCCCGACTACCAGCCCGAGCCCTACATCGTTGCCGAATACGAGCGGGCGCGGAACCACGAATGGTACATGTCGTCGCGGCTCATCACCATGAACGACGTCTACTCGTTCGATCCCGACGCCAAGGTCAACCTCGACGATTTCGTCGACATCATCGGCCGCAATTTCAAGCAGCCGAAGGAAGGCCTCGGCTTCGACAATTCGCCGTCCTCCCACATGTGGCGCACGCTGATGTGGCCGACGCGGTTTTTGTGATCGCGGGCCGCGAAGACGGGACATTGAGCTCTGCAGATCGGATCATGACCGGGACAGCCTGACGACGGATTGCCCCGCCGGCGCCGTTACGGTCGCTCCGATCGCGGCTCCGACGTCGCCGAGGCTTTGGCCACCAGCGCGAGGCTCGCCGGACCGATGACCAGCAAGACCCAGGTCATCGGACCGATAATCCTCAGCCAATCCCACGGCATTCGCCCCGACCATGGCAAATCGAGCGTGACGATCGACAACCACGCTGCAAGCGCCCAGCCGACCATCGTGCCGGTGACGCGTTGCTCGCCGGCGCGCCGCCAGGCTTCCACCAGGAACACGCCCATCAACGGCACCGCGAAAGTGATGTAGTTCGGCCGGGAAGACGAGATCATCAGCGGTATCGCTGCCGACAGGACGGCGCCGGCAACCAGCATCGGGTAGCCGCCGGCGGGCTGGGCGCCGCGCAAATTCCAAAAGCCGCCACGGCCGAGGATCACGACTGCGGCGATGACCGCCGCATCGAAAAGAAACTGCAGTGCCGATGCCCAGCCCGGCAAGGCAGCGGAATAAAACGCCCTCCCGGCTGCGATGCGCGCGGCCATGGCGCCGACGCCGACGCTCGAATAGGAGCCGGGAGAAACCTCGCTGGCGAGCTTCGTCGACATCAGCCCGCTGGCCATCCCGGCGAGATGCTCGCTAAACAGCGTCCGATAGAGATCGAGGGTCGCCGCTAGCCCAAGGCAGACTGCCGGCAAGCCGACGAGGAAAACAGCGCACCATCCGGCCGCCCAGAAGATAAATTTGTAGTCACGCCGAAAGAGTGGGAGCACCGCCAGCACCGCGGGAAACAGCTTGATGGAGACCGCGAGCGCGAACGCGCAGGACGCCGCGGCAGTGCGCTTCTCCGCGTACAACACCAGAAACAGGACGATCAGGAGAAGCAGCAGCGGCGTGGGTTGCCCGCGCCCCAATCCGTTGCCGGCAAAAGGCAGCAGCGCCAGAAGCGGACCGAGACGAAGCAGCCACGGCCCTCGCAAAAATCCATCGTGCGCCGGCATCGGCCGGTGGCGCTCCAATGCGTTGGCCCAGACGTGAAGCGACAACAACAGGCACACCGCATTGATTAGATACCAAACCACAACCGCCGCCGGAAACGGCAAAGCCCACCAAGGCCGTGGGTGACCTGGCAGTGGGTCGGCAAACAAGCCCAACAACAACGCCAAGGTCGGTGGATAGTGGTAGGTCCAGCCGTGGTGGTCGGTGACTTCGTAGAGCGGATAGCCGGTCCAGACCGCCCAGGCGGCGCGAAAGAACACCTGCACGTCGCCCTGCCCGCGCACGACGGTCTTCGACAACACCACGGGAAGAAACAACAGGGTGATGGCGGCAACGCCGGCAACCGCGAGCCATTCGCGTCGACTTGGCCGCGATATTGCGTCGAACGCAAAGATGCTGGTGTTCATAGGTCGGGCAGGAACGCAGGTCTTTGCGGACATAGGCGCTGCCGCGGCCGTTCGGCAGCCGCGAAGGGTCCAATCTGGTACCACGCCGCGGCGGCGAGCGGCAATTTGTCGTTCGATCCTTGTTTATGAGCTGATCGGCGCAAGGCTCAAGCGATCTAACAATATCGGTGCAACAGCAGCGAGCTTGTATCTTTCCGCCGATTTGGGCATTTTTTGTGTGCGCTTCTGAAGCAGGGTTTTTACAGCGTCCGGCATGGTTCAGGGCAGCACGCGCGATAGCAACCCCGCCATTTCCGTGGTCGTGCCGGTGCGCAATGAAGCCGGCAACGTCGCTCCGCTCGTTGCCGAGATCGAAGCCGCGCTCAACGGCCGTACCCTCGAAGTCGTCTTTGTCAACGACGGATCCGGCGACACGACGGAGGACGAGCTGCGGGCGTTGATGGCGCAACGCCCATGGCTGCGCCTGATCCGGCATGCGCAGTCGTGCGGCCAATCCGCCGCAACGCTCACCGGCGTCAAGGCGGCGCGCGCGCCGATCATTGTGACGATCGCCGGCGACGGCGAGGACGACCCTGCCTTCGTTCCAAAACTCATCGCCGCCCTCGAGGCTGCGCCCGCAACCGTCGGTCTCGTTGCCGGCCAGCGTCGCGGCCGCAAGGCGTCCGCTTTCAAGAAACTGCAATCGCGCATCGCCAACAACGTGCGCAGCGCCGTGCTCAAGGACGGCACACGCGATACCGGATGCGGCCTCAAGGCCTTTCGTCGCGAGCTTTTCCTGTCGTTACCCTATTTCGACGGATTGCACCGTTTCTTGCCGGCGCTGGTGCGGCGCGAAGGGTTCGACGTGAGCTTCGTCGAAGTCGTGGATCGACCGCGCCGGCACGGCACGTCGCACTACGGCCTGTGGGACCGGCTGTGGATCGGTATCGTCGATATCGCCGGCATGTGGTGGTTGATGCGCCGCCGCAAACGCATACCAGATTGTGAGGAGGTCACCCTTGCTCGCTGAACTGCCGCGGGCGCTTGGCGCCTATTTGCAAGACGTATTGGTCGGCCGGTTCGATTGGTGGGTGGTGCTCGGCTTGGTTGCCCAAGCCATGTTCACCATGCGCTTTTTGGTGCAGTGGCTGGCGTCCGAACGCGCCGGCCGCAGCATCATTCCGACCGCGTTCTGGCTGTTCTCGATCGCCGGCGGCCTTTTGCTTTTGGCCTATGCGCTCTACCGCAGGGACGTGGTCTTCATCGTCGGCCAGTCTTTCGGCGTCTTCGTCTATCTGCGCAACCTCCAGTTCGTCCTGCGCGACCGCAAGGCGACCGCTTCGATGGCGTGAGCGAGCGCGGGCGAACCCGTCGCCGCCGAGATTGGCGCGGCTCTTCCCCGACCGGGTCAACTTCCCTATCGTCGGGCCCCGATTGGGGCAGAAGCGACATGAGCGCGAGCAGCGGCGCGGCGCCGCGGACCTTGCGGCCGGCCGGCGGGTTGGCGACGCTCTTTGAATACGCCGCGCGCTCGCACCGGCACGCGACGGCGTTCCTCCTGCTGGTTTCGCTGATCGCGTTCCTGCCCGGCTTCTTCCAAATGCCGCCGGTTGATCGCGACGAACCTCGCTTCGCGCAGGCCACCAAACAGATGATCGCAACCGGCGACTATGTCGACATCCGGTTCCAGGACAAGGTGCGTTACAAGAAACCGATCGGCATCTACTGGATGCAGGCGGCCGCGGTGCAGACCTTGGAGACACTCGGCGTCCGGGATGCGCGCACGAAGATCGTGGCGTACCGCGTACCGTCGCTGATCGGCGCCATTGGCGCGGTATTGGCAACCTACTGGTGCGCGCTGGTTTTTGCGGGTCGGCGCGGGGCGATCCTGGCGGCTCTGATGATGGCAAGC
>Ga0187780_10003336_pt1 | contig 12128 bp, 8 predicted proteins | sample 1015_Q2_SP10_20__FD_132429 | JGI IMG/M metagenome (GOLD analysis project Ga0187780, IMG submission 132429) | Tropical peat soil microbial communities from peatlands in Department of Meta, Colombia - 1015_Q2_SP10_20_MG | ecosystem: Environmental > Terrestrial > Soil > Wetlands > Peat | place...
AAAATCCGGCAGCGCGGGTCCCGGACGGCCTCCTCCAGATTCTCCCGAACTCCGCGGCTGAAGTTGTCGAAGATGCGCACCTCGGCGACCGGTTCCCGGAGGAGCTCCTCCACGACGTGCGAGCCGACCAGGCCCGCCCCCCCGATCACCAGAATTCGCCGCCCTTCGAGGTCCATTGGAACCACCCCCCCTGGCGCCTGGAAACGTTGCCCCTCGGCCGTAGCGCTGTCAACCGCGTCGACCGAGGCGACGCGAAACTCGCGCACGTCGTCCCGTTCCGGTCGATCTGATATGGTGAGGTCCTTGTGATCCAGGGGAGCGCCCTTCTGCGACGGCTTCGGTTCCCCGTCTATCTCCTCGTCGACCTCGCCCTGCTCGTCCCGCTGCTCGTGAGCGCGTTGCTTTCGCGCCTTGCGATCCGTCCCTACGACGTGGGGCTCGGGCCAGAGCCCCTGGTCAACCATGTGCACCACAAGCGGGCCCTCGAGCAGTGGCACTATCGGGTACGCACGTTTGTGAATCACACCTACCACGTCACAGACAACTTCGACTGGAAGCTCCAGTTTCCCCCGGGACTCAACTACCTCACCCAGCCGCTGCTTTTCGTAGCGGCGTGCTGGCGCTTCCGATGCCTCTATTTCTCGTTCCGGGGTGGCCCGCTCGGCGCCACCGTCTTGCTCTGGCGGCTCGAGCCCTTTCTCTACGGCCTTGCAGGGGTGAAGACCGTCGTCATGCCCTATGGCTCGGACGTCCAGAATCCCGTGCACACACCCAACCTCCTGCTGCGGAACGCCATCGCGCACGACTACCCGCTTCATCGTCACGGCCGTCGTCGCATTGCTGCGCAGATCGATCTTTGGACGCGTCGGGCGGACCATGTCATCGCAGGTTGCGATTGGGTGGACTACCTCTACCACTGGGACACCCTGTTGCTCGCGCACTTCTCAATCGACACGGATGAGTGGAAACCAGCCGTTGCGCCCGTGAGCGCGAGACCCGGGCACCCCTTGCGGGTGCTGCACGCACCCAACCATCGCATGATCAAGGGAACGGCACATTTCGTCCGCGCCGTGGAGGAGCTGCGCCAAGAGGGAGTGGCGATCGACCTGGTGATCGCCGAGCGCGTGCCGAACGAGCGGATCCAAGAACTGATCGCCCAGTGCGACGTGGTGGCGGATCAGCTTGTGATCGGCTGGTATGCGCTGTTCGCGCTCGAAGGCATGGCCCTCGAAAAGCCCGTTCTCTGCTACATCCGTCCCGACCTGCGGCGCTTCTACATCGACGCGGGCCTGCTTGCAGAGGATGAGCTCCCAATTGTCGACTGCTCGATCCGCAGCGTAAAGGACACGCTTCGGCGCCTGGTCCTGGCACGGGACACCCTTCCGGCTCTTGGGCGGCGGGGTCGGGAGTTTGTGCTGCGCCACCACTCTCTCGAGGCCATCGGAGCCACGTTCGACCGCATCAACCGATCGCTGAGCCTTGCCCCTCCCGGGGATGGAGCGTAGGCCCATGCCCGCGCTCAGGATTCTCCATTGCCCCGCCTTGGTGGGCGGAAATCCCTCGAGCCTTGCGCGGCACGAACGCGCCCTCGGGCTCAAGAGCCATTGTGTCGCCTTTCGTCCGAGCCCCTTCGCGTTCCCGGCGGACGAAATCCTGGAGACACCTGGGACCTCCTACCTGCGCTTCGAGTTGCGTCGGTGGAGGCTCTTGTGGCGCGCAATTCGGGACTTCGACATCGTGCACTTCAACTTCGGACGCACCATCCTGCCGAGCCTCTTCTCTTTGGACACCCTCGCACGATCCCAGGTGCCCACGATCGTCCGCAGAGGCTACGAACTCTACGCCCGCAGTCTCGAGTTGCGTGACCTTGAGCTGCTGCGTCATTTCGGGAAGGGCATCGTGGTCACCTACCAGGGCGATGACGCGCGCCAGGGAGACATCGCGGCTCAGCTCGGTGAGGTGTCGCCCGTGGGCGAGGTGGAGCCCGGCTACTACGACCCGAAGGTGGACGCGAGAAAGCGTGCGGCGATCGCCCACTTCGACCGCTACGCCGACCGGATCTACGCGCTCAATCCCGACCTTCTGCACGTGCTGCCTCCCCGCGCGCGCTTCCTGCCGTATGGCCATGTGGACCCGCAGGAGTGGCCCCCTCCCGACCCACGCCCCGGTAGGCGGGTCCCGGTCGTCGTGCACGCCCCCACCCACCGCGGAGTGAAGGGCTCCCGTTTCCTTTTCAGCGCAGTCGAGCGGTTGCGTGCCGAAGGCATCGCCTTTGAGCTGCGCCTGGTCGAAGGCCTGTCTCATGCGGAGGCAAGGAGGGCCTACGAAGGGGCGGACCTCTTCGTAGACCAGCTCCTTGTGGGTTGGTATGGCGGCGTGGCGGTCGAGCTCATGGCCCTCGAGCGACCGGTATTGTGTTTCTTGAGGGAGGAGGACCTGCGCTTCATACCCCCGCAGATGCGGGAGGAGCTTCCCATCGTGCGTGTGACGCCCGCGACCGTGTACGACGTGCTGAAACAATGGATCACCGCGTCTCCCGAGCGCCGCGCCGAACAGGGTCGCCGAGGGCGCCGCTTCGTCGAGCGCTGGCACAACCCCGCGCGCATCGCCGCCGAGCTGGCCCAAGCCTATGCGGAGATCGCCGAGGAGCGCCTGGGACGGCGTTCCCTACCCGCTGCGGGTAGTCAGGCTGTCGCGTAGCGCGGTCACCACCCGCTCTTGATCCGCTTCCCTCATGCCGGGAAAGAGAGGAAGTGTGATCGTTGCGTCCTCCGACCGGACCGCATTCGGGAACTGCTCGGATTTGAGCTGGTACTTTTGAACGTAGTAGCCGAGGCGATGAACCGCGTGCGTGCCCGGCCGCGTCTCGATTCCCTGATCGGAGAGATGCTCCATGATGCGGTTGCGCTCGGCTCGGTTCCCGGTGCGCAGCCGAATCACATAGGACTGGTAGGTGTGGCCAGGGGCCTCCTCCGGCTGCGGCGGAAGGTCGAACTCCTCGAGTGACGACAAATGATGTCCATAGAGGGCCGCGCACGCCCTGCGGTGTGTGAGCAGGCGGTCCAGCTTGGACATCTGGGCCACGCCGACCGCGGCTTGGATGTCCGACATGCGGAGGTTGAAGCCAAGGCGGTCGAAGGCTGCCATGGTGTATGGCTTTCCCGGCGGTCCTTGCGCGGGGCCCGGTGGCGATGCGCCGTGGTTGCGCAGACTTCGCACGCGCTCCGCGAGGTCTTCCCGGTCGGTCGTGACCATGCCGCCTTCCCCTGTCGTAATGATCTTGCGCGGATGGAAGGAAAAGCAGCCCACATCGCCCAGCCCTCCCACGGGCCGGCCCTGATAGCTCGAGCCGATGGCGCAGGCCGCGTCTTCGATCACCGCAAGGCTGCGGCGCTGCGCGATGGCGAGGATCGCGTCCATCTCCGCAGCCAATCCGAACAGATGGACCGCAACCACCGCTCGAGTCCGCGGCGTGATCGCAGCCTCGAAGGCTTCCGGTGCGAGATTGTGCGTTGTCGGGTCGACATCAGCGAACACGGCGCGTGCACCCACGTATTCCGCACAGTGCGCCGAGGTGACCCAGGTGAAGGCGGGAACCACGACCTCGTCGCCGGGTCCGAGCTCCAGCGCGAGAACCGCAAGATGAAGCGCCGCGGTGCAGGAGGTGGTGGCCAGGGCGTGAGAAAGCCCATGCCGCTTCGCGACGAGTTCCTCGAACTCTCGTGTCAGAGGTCCTTGGGTGACCCACCGGGACTCGAGGCATCGCCTAAGCCGCCCCAGCTCCGTCTCGTCGAAGTCCGGAAACGTGAGCGGCATGGGACTCATGAAGGAGACCTCGACGCCCTTTGCGCCATGACGGACCGCACGTTACCGGGTGTCACGAAGTCCCGTCAACGTTCGCGAGCCGCACCGCCTCCTTTCCTCAGCCCGGGCGAGGGCCCGGGCGTCCCGCGCAGGGTCAGGCATACTCCCGCTGTGCCCAGCGGTCGCTTGAGTCCACCCTGAATCGCCTGCACACCATCGCTCGTGGTCGCGGAACCCACGTATCGAGAGATACGTGGTACATGCACCCGCTGATCCCGGGATGCGCCCCCGTGTGCGGGCGTCGCTGGAGGGCGGCAGCCGCGTGGTGATCGGTCCGCGCTCCGCCGTGGGCCGGGCGGCGCTGCATCTCACCTCCTTTGCCCACAAGGTGGCCTCGTCGCACCGCCGTGGCGCTGTGCGTCGGTGCGCGGAGCATTTTGCAGAGCTCTCACCCAATGAGCGGCGCCGAACGGTCCTTGGTCTCCACCCCACAGAGGACCGCGTGCTGATGGAAAGGGTTCTGGCAGCGTGCGGATCGGAGGAGCGGAGCGAGCTCTGGCTCGCCTTGCCGATCTGGAAGCGGCGCCTGCTCTACGCGGGCTTCGCCGTACAGGCCGGCAATCGTTGGCATAGCTACGACCCTCATCCCTGGCGACATCCCTGGCTCACCCGAGCGCATCTCCTGCAGATCCGTTCCTGGAGCCAGCAGATACGCGACGAAGCACATCGCATCGCCGAGCGGACAGACCCTCAGAAGCTGCGCTTCGGGTTTGTAGGCAACATGGCGAACTACCTGTATTCGAGGGCCGTGCCCCTGCGCCGTCGGGGACTTCGCGTTACGCAGTTCCTGCACCCTCAAGATGACTTCGTCATGAATCATCCGAGCTGGGAAGAATTCGATGGCGTGTTGGAAGAGGGTCCCGTGGGCTGCAGCGTGCTCTTGGAGCGAGGGGTGGCCCTCCCGCCCGTCGCTGACGTCGTGCGCACCGCTCAAGATCCGGGGTTCTTCGACATGGTGCGGACGCTGGTGGAAGGCAGCCGAACGGTCGCCCGACAGGAGCTCTCCCGTCGTCCATACCTCAATCCGGTGGAGCTCATCGCCTTTCCCAAATACTTTTCGCTGCTCCCCACGCTGGATCGATTGCAAGAGATGGACGCACTTCTCGCGACACAGTCCTTGCAGATCCCGCTGTTCGCCCACCGACCTTTTCTCGCTGCCCAGAACGGGGGGGATCTTTGGTTCGAGGCGTCACGCGGAGACGCCCTCGGAACTCTTCAGCGAAGGGGTTTCGCCGCCGCAAATGGCCTGCTTGCGAGCAACCCCTGGACGTTTGCGCACGCGCGCCGGTTCGGCTTCTCCCATGCCTTCTACCTGCCCTTCATGCTGGACGAGGGGATCTACGCACCGGCTGCGCCCCGCTTCCGATCCGAATGGAAGGAGCGGAGCGGAGGAGATTTCTTTGTCCTCGTAACCTCGCGGCTCGACCAGGAGACCAAGGGTTCCCAGCTGGCCATCGAGGGATTCCGCCGCTTCGCGCCACGCTGTCCAGGTGCTCGTCTCGTCGCCGTCACTTGGGGCCAGGACCATGCCCGCCTGCTCGATCGCATGCGGGAGGTCGGCTTGGCGGAGCGCCTCGTCCCGATTCCGCTCTCCGGCAAGCGTCGCCTGCTCGACCTCTACCGATCGGCCGACTGCCTGATCGACCAATTCGTCCTCGGGCAGTACGGTGCGACCGCGCTCGAGGCGATGGCCTGTGGCCTACCGGTGATCATGCGTCTCGAGACCACGCAGTATGAAGCCCTGTGCGAGACCGGCGCACCTCCCGTGCTCCAAGCGGACGAGGCCGATGCCGTCGCCGCGCATTTGAGCGCGCTCTCCGCGGACCCAGCCGCACGCCGTTCACGGGGCGCCACCGGGCGCGACTGGTTCGTCGCCAACCACTCCGCAAAGCGTTGGGCGGACGACTATATCGCCCTCCTCGTCGCCACGGCGCAAGGCCACCGCTTCGACTTCTCAGACTCACCCCTTCGCGCGCCGCTGAGCGATGAAGAAATGACCTACCATGCAGAGGGCGCGGCCGGCGCCCCTCCCTTTCCGGAGTACCGCGTGGGATGATGAGGTCACACAAAACGGCGCCCGACGCAGCGCGGCCGGCTCCGCCGAACCCGGAGGCGAGCGGGCGAATTCAGATCCGCGAGCTCACAGCTGCAGACGAGGAGGCGTACCGGAAGTTTGTCGCGGACCACGAGCAGAGTTTGGTCTATGCGACATTGCCCTTCCGGGATTTTCTGCGCGACGCCGCAGGGGGCGAACCACGGTACCTCGTGGCGTGGAGCGGCGGCGAGGTGCGCGGCGTCCTGCCGTGCTTCCAACGATCTGACGCAGCACTCGGTGAGGTGTGGAACAGCCTTCCCTGGTTCGGAAGTCACGGCGGCTGTCTGGTCGCAGGCGACGACGCCCTCTGGACGCGCGACGCATTGCTCGGCGCGCTTCTCCGCGCGACCGCAAGGCCCGAGGTTCTCTCGACGACTTTGATCCTCTCCCCGGACGACGAACCCAACCGTGCGGCCTACGAGCGGCAGCTCGTTCCCGCAACCACCGACCACCGAATCGGGCAGTGGACCGCACTGCCTCCTCCGGGAGAGGAGCTTGCGCAGCGGATCGAGCTGCGATTGCAACAGAAGACGCGCAACCTCGTGCGCAAAGCGCTGAAGCAGGGCTTCCAAGAGACATGTACGGACGACGACTGGGCGTGGCGATTCCTGCACCAGGTTCACCACGAGAGCATGTGCGCGATGGGGGCACGGCCGAAGCCTTGGCAGCACTTTGCCAGCCTGCGACGGCATCTCCCCCCGACGTGGCGGCGCCTTTCCGTGGCACTCCTTGGGGATGAGCCCGTAGCCGCGCTGCTCCTCCTGCGGTTCAAACACACAGTAGAGTACATCACTCCCGTCGTCCGCAAGGAATACCGCACCCTGCAGCCGCTCTCGTACCTCATCTTCCATGGCATGCGGGATGCGGTCGAAAACGGCCATCGTCAGTGGAACTGGGGTGGCACCTGGGCGACGCAGCGCTCGCTCTATCATTTCAAATCCGGCTTTGGCGCGGTGGACCGACCCTACACCTATCTGGTGCTCGCGAATCGAGAATCCCGCGTCCGCTTGCGGGCGGCGCGCACGAGAATCGGGGAGGCCTTCCCGTTCTACTACGTCTATCCCTTCGCAGAAATCGACCAGGAACAGGCGCATGAAGCGTGATCCGCATGAGCCGGCGAAGCGCCTCGTGGACGTTGCGAAGGACGAGGGCACCGAGGATCTCTTGCTCTGTGTCAACGAACTATTGGCGCAGGCCAAGCTGCCGGGGCCTACGCCGGCGCCCGATGCCGCGCGGCGCGCGATCCTCTATACGGTGGGAGTGCCCCGCTCGGGGACCACCGTCCTCGCCCAGCTCGTCGCACGTCATTTGCCTCTGGGCTATATCGACGGCGTCGTCGCACGCTTCTGGCGACGCCCCTCGGTGGGCATCGCACTCTCCCGGGCGCTTCTGGGACCGATCGGCCATCGAGAGATCGCTCTCGTCTCGAAGCATGGGACGCCTACCCAGGCTGCCGGTCCCCACGAGTTCGGCTACTTCTGGCGCCACTGGCTGCACTTGGACAAGGCCGCGACCCACCACCTCTCCGCCGCAGAGCAAGCGGCGGTCGACACACAAGGGCTGCGCCACGCACTCGAGGGCGAGATTGTGTCCGCCTTCCAAGGACCCGTTTCCTTCCGCAACGCGGTGTGCGGTCTCAACGCGGGTCTCCTAAGCCGTGTTCACGAGGCCTCACTTTTTGTCTGGATCCGTCGCGATCCTCTCGAGTGCGCGCGTTCGATTCTGCACTGCCGCCTGGAGCGCTTCGGATCCTATGACGCGTGGTGGTCCCTCAAGCCCTCCAGCTGGCCTTTCGGGGGCGAGCGGAACCCGGCCATCCAGGTCGCACATCAAGTCGCCGACTGCCGCAGAGAGCTCGATGCGGAGCTCCGGGCCCCGGGTGTCCACGTGTTGACCGTGGACTACAGGGAGCTCTGCCAAGATCCCGGTTCGGTTCTCGAGCGCATTCGAGATGGGCTGGCAGCGCAGGGGGAGCGCTTGCCCTTGCTCGGCGAGGTGCCGAAGGCTTTGGCTCCCGGGGGCACTGGACGCCTGCCTGAACCCCTCGAACACATCCTCGCGGAACGACTCGCCCCCTCCCCCGGTTGAGCCCTCCCGGTCTCTGCGCTAACGGACGATCCCACTCACGGGAGTGAAGCATGGATGGGGAGGAACTCCTGGAGGGGTCGGGCCAAGCCGCGCTGAGTCCCGGGCTGGACGCGGATACGCATGCCTGGCTTCTGGAGTTTTCGCGCCGCCAAGGCCGCAGGCTGCGCGTGCTCCACGTGGGGAACATCGCCAACAACGCATACCTAAACGTCAAGTTTCTGCGCGGCGCGGGGGTCGATGCTCACGTTCTCTGCCACGAGTACTACCACATCATGGGCTGTCCAGAGTTCGAGGACGCGGACTTTGAGGGCGACCCGGGCGACGATTTCAATCCCAACTTTCGACGAGTGAACTTGCGTGGCTTCGTGCGCCCGCGCTGGTTTGCTCAGGGCCCTCTGTACCTTTGCGCGCGGTACCTCACGGCTCTGAACGCAGGCCGGCGCGTTCGCTCGGAGACCTATTGGCGCCTGCTGGACCGCGTCCCAAGACAGCGCCCGCTCTACCGGAGCGCAAAGGCGACCGCCATCCTGCTGCGCGCACCCTTCTGGGGCGTGCGCAGGTCCGACGAGTTCCTGGTCAACCGACTGATCCTTCACTTGCAAACAAGCCGGCATCCGCGGATCGCAGCCTTAGCCGGGCGTCTCCGACGTGCAGCCGATGTGGCGGGGGCTCAGGAAGATCCGTTGGCATACCTCATCCCCCTCTTTCGCGAACGCTTTCCCGAGCGGCCGGATGTCCTTACGCCCTCCGACTTCTCCGACTTCTTGGTCGACCTGGACGTATTCCGTCAGCTTTTTTTTCAGTACGACATCGTCCAGTGTTACAGCACAGATCCAATTCTCGCGCTGCTGGCCGGTACCAGGCCCTATGTCGCCTTCGAGCATGGGACCCTTCGTGTCTTTACCCTCGGCGACGACCCCCTCCATCGCCTCACCTCGCTCGCGTATCGCGAAGCAGCTCACTGCTTTATTACGAACGGCGACTGCCTGGAGTACGCGCAGAAACTCGGGATTACGCGATACAGCCCGATGATCCATCCGGTGAACGTACCCCAGCACGAGCAGGATCTCGGCGACGCTCCGAGGCGCATTCGGCGCGAACTTGGAGCCGACGTCCTGTTGCTCTGTCCGCTGCGACACGACTGGGCGGTGAAGGGAACGGACATCCACCTGCGGGCGCTGCCGCTGGTGCGCCGTGGCGTTGCGGGACGGGTCGTTTTGGTCCTCACGGAATGGGGTGAGCAGGTGGAGCAGAGCAAAGCCCTTTTGCGCGAGCTCCGCTGCGAGGACGCGGTGCACTGGATCAAACCCGTTCCGAGGCCCGCACTTCTGCGCTACACCAAGGCGGCCGACGTCGTGCTGGACCAGATGGCCCTGCCCTGCTTTGGTTCGACGGCGCCTCAGGCGCTGGCGGCGGGCACGCCCGTGATCATGAGCTACCGCCCCGAGAGCACAGCCTGGATCCTGAACGAGCCCGCTCCGATCCTGGCGGCCTTCACGCCCGAAGAGGTCGCGCGCTCCGTGCTGCAGGCGCTGGTTCCCGGCTTCCGCAGTGAATTCCGCAAGCGTGCACACGATTGGGTCCATCGCGAGCACGGCATCGATCGAGTCGTACGGACGCATCTCGGCGTGTACCGCAGGATCCTCGATCCAGACCGCAAGGCGGAGCTCGCGAGCTAGAGAAGCCGGTCGCCCGAGTCTCAGCGAACGGCCGCCGGAACGCTCCAGGCCAGGGACGATCGCTTCGTCGCGATCGCGGCGATCTCGATGGGACGCATCAGTAGAGCCCCCAGCACATTTGGGATCTCCGCCTCGTGGCGTCCGGAGTAACGACGATCGAGCTCCTCGAGGAACATTCGTTTGATCCGTGCGTAGCGAGTGACCAACGTTCGCGCACGGCTGCGCTCAAAGCCATCGAATCGGAAGCGCGTAACCTCAAAGCCTGCGCTCTCGAGAAGCAGGCGCAGCCCGCGCTTTGTGAAGGCGCGAAGATGCACGAACTTGTACGGACAACCTAGCCAGCGCGAGTACGCCATGAGGCTCTCTTCGAGGGGGACGCGGACGACGAAGCGTCCACCGAGGGGCAGCGCTCGATTCACACTCACGAGGAAGTTTCCCACGTTGGAGACATGCTCAAGCACATCGGACGCGACGAGCAGGTCGAATTCTTCGACAAAGGGAAGGTTCTCGGCATTCGCAATCACGATTCGGTGTCGGTCGCGGTCGGGAAGCTGGATCAAGTAAGCCAGACTGATGTCCACCGCTGTGAGTGATCGGGCATCCGACGCAGCCAGGTGGGAAAACAAAAGGCCGCGCCCGACCCCGACGTCGCAGACGCGCAGGCCGCTCAGAGTTCCGAGGTAGTCGCGCAACTTCGCGGCTTGCGCCCGCGCATACCGCTCATCCTGGATGCTCTTCGTCAGGTCGTCGGCGGCGATTCTGTCGTAGTTCTGGAGGTATTCGACGAAGAAGGGATCGTTTCGGTCGGACTCGGAAAGGAGCACGGGTACACCTCCCCGCCGCTCGAGCTTCCAGCCGCAGCGCGCGCAGCCGGCTCCAGCGAGCGCGATCTCACCCGCGCATTCAGGGCAGATCAACATCGCGAATCGACCAGGCGCCGGGCTGCACGTAGACGCCGTCCCGCAGGGCGTCCACACCCGATACGCGAAATTCGAAGCTGCGGTCGAGCAGATCGTGAACGATCGATGCCGTGTCGCTGGGGCCGGTGAGCGCGCCGTACAGCGCGACGGAGACGATGTAGCGGCCGTTGCCCAGGAGGAGCTTCTCACAATGAAGTGTAAAGACCGGGGTTCGTTCCGGAGCGAGTCGCAAGAGGGAGCGATCGCCCACGCAACGGAAGGCAACGGCGCCGTCCTCCGTGTAGACCACGACGACGGGGATCACCGGGACGCTGTCCCTGGCGGACACGCTACAGCGCAGCTCAACGACGAACGGACTCCCGTGGGCGAAGCATCCACACTCCTCGCCTTGCTCGTTGAGCAAGCGCACGCGCTCAATGCGGATCCGCTGGCTTCCCGGCCAGCGAGAGACGTGGAGCTCCTGGGGCGCCGCTTCCCCTCGAGTCTCCCCATGCGGCACGGCATCCCGCTTGGGCTGCGCATCCGGAGGCGTGAACTGTGCCTTGAAGCGGAGCCAGCCCGAGTGTTCCAAGAACAGTTTCTCCTCGCCCCAGGACTCTCCGCTGATGGCCAGCTCGACCCGAAGCGCCGCCTCGTCCTTCCCTCCCGCCGCGTCGAGATAGGCCTCGACCACCCGCTCGGGTCTTGAGTGCAATCGAAACACGACCTCGCCCACCGCCCGGTCGCCGCGCGGGCCTTGCGCGGAGAGCATGCGACACGGGCTGCCCTCGAGCATCGTGGGCGCCGACCAGGCGCCGGTCGCCGTGACCACAAAGCTCGCGTACTTCTGAGCGTGGTCCTGGGCGCCGCCCACCTGGACCGTGCCTACAGGCTCGCCGTCCACGCACAGCTCGACTCTGCCCACCCCGAGCGCCGCCAAAGGGTCGAGGCCCACCGCCTCGATCTTCACCTGTGCGATGTCGTGCAGCCCCTCCGACAAGATTGTGCTGGCCCCGTCGCCTCGAAAATGTCGCTGGTTCTTCGAGAGGATCCGGCGGTTCTCGAGTTCGCGGATGAATCGCTCGTACTGCTTCACGATCTCGAGACTCGGACCCTCCGCCACGACCGCACCCCGGTCGATCCACACCGCGTGTTCGCACAGCTGCACCACCTGAGCGAGCGAGTGCGACACGAGGAGCAGCGCGGAGCCACGGTCGATCAGGGAGCGCAGCCGCTCGGTGGCGCGATTGAGAAAATAGGCATCCCCCGCGCCCAGTACCTCATCGATCACCAGGATGTCCGGGTGCACGCTCGTCGCGGTCGCAAAGGTGAGGCGCGACTGCATGCCGAGCGAGTACGTCTTGAACGGTTGGTGGAGGTACTCGCCGAGTTCCGTGAACTCCGCAATCTCTTGGGTCGCGGCCTCGATCTGCTCCGGCGGGAGGTCCTGCAGCATCAACGCCGTGCGGATGTTCTCGAAGCCGGTGAACTCGGGATGGAAAC
>Ga0187780_10003337_pt1 | contig 12127 bp, 11 predicted proteins | sample 1015_Q2_SP10_20__FD_132429 | JGI IMG/M metagenome (GOLD analysis project Ga0187780, IMG submission 132429) | Tropical peat soil microbial communities from peatlands in Department of Meta, Colombia - 1015_Q2_SP10_20_MG | ecosystem: Environmental > Terrestrial > Soil > Wetlands > Peat | place...
GTGTAGTCGAATAAGTGATAGGAGCGACCAATGACCTCGGAAAAATGATTCATCACCGCTTGCACCTTTTCCGGGCAGGCTGCGTAACAAGGATTGCCGGCTTCCCGTGCCTGAAAGTAGACGTCAGGATTCTGGGCCGTGCCACGCAGCACGGGGTGATCGGGGGACAGCGCACGCTGCCGGTGCTCGATCACACGATCGAGATTAAGGATCGCACGGAGGTCGTCATCGCTCAGAATCCGGACTTTGTTCTCCTCGTGCGAAGTGCGGAATCCATCGAAGAAATGCAGAAAGGGAATGCGGGATTCGAGGGAAGCGGCATGCCCGATGAGCGCCATGTCCATGGCTTCTTGCACGGAGTTAGAACAGAGCATGGCGAATCCGGTGCTCCGGCAGGACATCACGTCCGAGTGGTCACCAAAAATCGAGAGTGCATGCGTAGCCACCGTGCGGGCAGAGACGTGGAAGGCCGTGGGCGTCAGTTCGCCTGCGATCTTGTTCATATTGGGGATCATCAGCAGCAGGCCTTGCGATGCCGTAAAGGTTGTCGCCAATGCCCCGGTTTGCAGTGCCCCATGCACAGCACCTGCCGCGCCGCCCTCGCTTTGCATCTCGATGACGTGCGGTACACTTCCCCAAATGTTCGCCACCCCTTCCGAGGCCCACTCATCGGCCCACTCGCCCATCGGAGAGGAAGGAGTGATCGGGTAGATGGCGATCACCTCGTTCAGGCGGTATGCCACACTGGCCACTGCTTCGTTGGCATCCATGGTCTTGAATTCTTGCTTCATCAATGCTTCCTCAAGGGGAGACGATCTCTAACTCCAACCAGGGATCACCTCTCTCCAAGAGCATGACGCCACGGAACAGTTGGTGTCGGGGTCTGGGGTCACAGTGCACTGTGACTTGAATCACAAAGGCGAAGCCGCAGCCGCAGGAACGAGGAAGGGGAGAGGAGGAGAAGTTGCTGCCCAAGAACAGCCTTTACAAGTCGAGAAAGGCTTGCACTGAAGCCCCTTCACCAGGTAAGTGCAGTTCGAAGCCTAAGCGTTTGAAAATAGCCTGGATTGGCAAATTGTCCCACAGCATTTCGGCAACCAGGCGAGCTATCTTCTTGTCTCGCGCGATTGGGATCAAACGGCGCAGCAATTCAGTTCCAAGACCTTGGCGTTGCCATCTGTCCGAAACCAGTACGGCTACCTCCGCTTCTTTCCGCGGGTGCTCCGACAGGAGCTGATTCAGGCGGGCGACAGCCAAAATCTGTTGCTCCCCAGTTTGAGCATCTTTGTGTTCCGCGACAAGCACCATCTCGTGCTCGTAGTCCACGGTGCAAATACGAAGCAGCCGCTCGTGAGCCGTACGCCTGGACAGACTGAGGGAAGTGAAGTACCGCAGGTACACTGTGCGATCGGATAGGGTCTCGTGGAACTTAACCATCATGAGCTCATCGTCCGAGCGAATCGGGCGGATGGTGACCTGGGTTCCATCTCGCATCGTCCACGACGAAACATACTGGGAAGGATAAGGATCAGGCCTAACCTGCGAATTTAGCCCTGTCGTAGACATGCAAGCCTTCGCTCTCACTAGTGTAATGCCTCGCGTCCGGCTCGATGCCCGCTGTTCTTGCTTAGCGAGCCTGCAGCTAGCCGCGGACCGTTAGCACCGGGCACCGGGCTTGCGTCAGCACTTGAGCCGTAGTGGTGGACAGATGGGTAGAAAGGCCCAGACTTCCGCGCACAGCACGTACACCGAGGACAATCAAGTCCGCCTCCCTACGTTCGGCAACATCGAGAATGCCCTGCGCTGGCGAAATAAATAGTTCACCAAACTCGACCCGACATTCCGGATGACACCGTCGATCAGGATCGGCTGGTATTAGCTCTTCAAGGCGGCCGAGCAGGCTCTTCTTTGTCATCGCGTGAGCGCCTCCCGCCGGTTGCTCCACGAAATGGAGCAGAGTAAGACCTGCCTGATTTTCTTCGGCGAAGGAGATCGCATAGGGCAAGGCCGCGAGAGACTCACGACTGAAATTGGTTGCGAACAGGATGTGGTGGAACTTAGCCTCGAGATCGGGTTCGCAGGAAACATTGGGACCTACACTTAGGACGGGACAGCCAGCCCGGCGAAAAGTCTCTTCGGCGATAGAGCCCATGATCAGCTTGCGGATCCCCGTGCGCCCGTGGGTGCCTAACACCAGTAAATCAATTTTGTGGTCTTCAATGATCCGAGCCAACTCATCGGCTACATTACCTTTCGGGGTCAGCACATGGTGTGGAATCGTCTCCAGCTGGCTTTCCAGCTGCTGGACGTATGCTTGCACCCTAATGTCTTCATGCACGGCTGCGTCCATACCGAAGTCCGGCGACAGGACCAGCATTGTGGCCATGGTAGGCAAGACGTGGGCCACATTCAAGGTCGCCCCATATCTGCGCGCGATAGACCGTGCGTAGGAGAAGGCGGCATCTGAACATGAGGAGAAGTCCGTGCCAAACAAGATGTTCTTGAGTGCGAGCCGCCGACCTGCTTCCAATGTGATGGTCATATTGCACCTCCGGAGTGGGTTTCGCCGGCACAGGCAGAAGCGCTTGTCGATGCCAGCACCTGCACCTGCGGTTCGAAGGCCGGTTCAACTGCCAGCAAGCGCGAGACCGGGCAGGTCGCCGCGGCCTTTTGCAATAAGCGGAGAGCACGGTGCTGCTCTTCTGCGCCCACAATACTCAACCTGGGGCAGATGGCGATTTCACCGAAGGAATAGCCGCGATCAGCTTTGCGAAGGCTTCCCCTAACATCCACAGCCAAACCGAGATACTGCAATTTTGAATATTCGGCGAGGGTGCAGAAGGTCGTCGTGTAGCAGCTGGCGATAGCTCCGAGCAACAGGTCTTCCGGCGTCCACCTGCCTTCCACGCCACCGAATTGCGGCGGCGCAGTGAAATGAATCGCGTGGGGGTCAGAGTCGGACCTCACCAGGCCAGATATCCCGGAACTCCAGCAAGCGAGAACCCGATAAGGCTGACCTTCTCGTAGGGATTCACGCAACTCGTCTTGTTGGTTTGCGGCTGGCAATGACATAAATCGACTCCCAAATTACTGGCTGATGACGAACGATACCAAAATTGTGGTTTCGACGTCCACCGGTTCACCGTTGAGCAAGTAGGGGCGATAATGCCACTGTTTGACTGCCTCGATGGCGGCAGGCACCAGCAGGGGGTGTCCGCTCACCAGGATCAGATTTTCGATGTCACCGGTCTTTGAGATGATGGCGTTCAAGATAACCTGTCCCTGGACGCGGCCTTGTCTTGCTATCACCGGGTATTCCGGTGCCACCTTCCGAACCAATAGTCCCTCCGTAACCCCTCGGGAGACGCGGATCGGTTTAGCCGGCATGGGGGCGAGTTTAGGGACGATCGCGATATTGGAAGTTTGGCTGACAATGCCACCGATGACCCCGCCTAATTGTCCTCCCGGTACACCCCCGGGCACGCCTCCTACGACGCCGCCCGTCGAGAGCATTGGCGGCGCTTCTTCCTCATGAATCATTTGCACCTGCGTCGGAATTCGGCTGGGCGTGCGCAACTGACCGCTGCTCAGGACTTCACTTTTGATCTGCCGAACGACTTCGGCCGCCGCCTGCGCCGCGGGTGGGGGTGGAGGTGGAGGCGGCGCCACCAGGAATGTCAACAACTGCTGTGTGGGAAGTGCCTCGGTAAACATCAGGGGCAGAATGAGCAAGATACCAATCAACAGGCACTGGCACACAAAGGAGAAGCCGGTCGCGAACCGGCGACGTCTCTTCTCCCGTTGGCTGGAGTCCAGCAGGCTGTCAGAGAACATTGGACGCTCCGGCAGCCTAGGAATCTGTAACAGAGTGCCCGGCGTCCGCGAGACTCTAGGTAGCGCCGGCGTTTCGACCAGGTCAGCAACCTCTGGTTCTCGAGTTTCCGTTGCTACTGCCATGACACCCTCCAGAACACCTTGCATCCACGCATATTCTCCATCCCTGAAGGCCAGAACAGCCGTGCCAAACGTCACCGGTTGCCGTGATGATAATCACTTGTCCTTACACAACCGCTTCGTGAGGCGCACCGCCTCTTTCTTCCGGCCATGCGGAATGTTGAACACGCTCTAATCCGCGCGGTTTATCTGAACTGGGCATGACCTTGATTACAGGACAGAAACTGCGTGGCATCGAGATAGATCGTGTTGGGGGAACCACGCCTGAGCACTATGTCGCCGTTAAAGGTCGAGGTTGTGTCGGAATGTGATTTACTCGTTTATCATACCTCCTGGCAGTGAAACCACGGGGAAAGTGGCTCAGGTTGCGCAGGAAGTAGTTCCCAACAGAGAGAGATGACATTGGCGAAAACAGACCCCGACCGGGAGAACCCAAGCGATCCGCGATCACCATCCCTGGCGCGTAGGCGCTTTGCTGAGATACTGCTTGGTAGCGGGTTTCTGGTCACGGCGGTCGCTTTCGTCTATCCCGTTTTGCGTTATTTGATCCCTCCCAAGGCATCCGACTTGGGTAGCGATTCCGTACTGGCCGGTCGGGTGGGAGAGCTCAAACCGAACAGCGGCAAGATTTTTCGCTTTGGCAGTCGGCCGGGACTGTTAGTCCGCACCGCCCGCGGCGAGTACCGGGCCATGTCCGCCATCTGCACCCACCTTTCCTGTACCGTGCAGTATCGCCAGGACCTGCACGAAGTCTGGTGCGCTTGCCACAACGGCCTGTACGACCTGAATGGCCGCAACATCTCAGGACCTCCCCCTCGCCCTCTGGAAACCTTCGAAGTGCAGGTGAGCGGCGAGGACATTTACGTGAGGCGCCGCCGGGAAACTTAAAATGATTTCGCTCCAGAACCTCCGGAAATGGTTGAACGAGCGCCTCGACTGGGACGACCTGATTGCCTTTTCGCGTGAGAAGGCCGTTCCCCTTCACCGGCTCTCTTATTGGTACTTTCTGGGAGGCATCACACTTTTCCTCTTCGTCATTCAGGTGCTGACGGGAATCTTGCTGCTCCTCTATTACCGGCCGGGAGCAAATGAGGCCTTCGAGAGCGTGCAATACATCATGACCCAGGTACAGTTTGGCTGGTTGATTCGTTCGATCCACTCCTGGTCGGCCAACTTGATGATCTTTTTCGCGTTCGCTCACATGTTCAGCGTACTTTTCCTCAAGGCTTACCGCAAGCCGCGTGAGCTCACGTGGGTGAGCGGAGTGATTCTGCTTTTTCTCGTCATGGGGTTCGGCTTTAGCGGCTATTTGCTACCTTGGAACACCTTGGCCTTTTTTGCTACCAAGGTGGGTACTGACATCGCCGGCCAGGTACCGGGGATCGGCAAACCCGTCATGATTTTTCTGCGCGGTGGCGAGGAAGTGACTGGCGCCACACTGACCCGTTTCTTTGGATTTCATGTGGCAATTCTACCCGGCTTAATGACCTTGGTGATTTTCGTGCACCTCTTGCTGGTGCAGCGCACCGGCATCAGCGTGCCTCCGAAGGTGGAGATGGAATGGAAGGCGAACCCGAACGCGAAGCGTGAGATGAAATTTTTCCCCAACTTCCTGCTGCGCGAATTGATGGCTTGGTATGTGGCCTTAGGAGCCCTGGGAGTTCTGGCCGCAATTTTGCCCTGGAACTTGGGCACTAAGGCTGATCCTTTCTCATCCGCGCCTGCGGGCATCAAGCCGGAATGGTATTTCCTTTTCATGTTCCAAACCCTCAAGTTGATTCCGGCTAAGGTTTGGTTCATAGATGGCGAGGTTGTTGGTGTGCTGCTGTTCGCGGGGATTGGCATGTTGTGGCTGCTGCTCCCGTTTTTCGAGAGCGACGACCCTTCATGCACCAAACGCTGGATTACCGGACTGGCCGTTTTTGCCCTGGCCTATATGGCAGGCATGAGTCTTTATGGACAGTTGGCAAAATAGGAGCCTTCGACGCACGAACAACTGCGGGAGGGCGCAAAGTAAGCCGTGGCGCAAGAGACGTCAAGCGGACGCAGTTCTGGCAGCTGAGCTTCTGCCGACCGGCACAGCCAGAGCGACGTCTGTCGTTTTCTGCTTCGTGGTGTTCCTGCTATTTCTCAGCCCTCCCAGCTACGCGCAAACCAAGGACTCCTGCCTGGATTGCCACTCCGCGTTGCCTGACCCGTTAGGCGTGAGCCGGGAAAAATTCGGCTCTGACATACACAAGCAGAGAGGTCTTACCTGCTCCAGTTGCCACGGTGGCGATCCCACAAACGATGATCCGGACAAGGCCATGAGCCGCCAGGCGGGGTGGAAAGGAAAAATTGATCGCAAACAAGTCCCGGCATTGTGCGGAAGGTGCCACTCCGACCCATCATTCATGCGGCAATTTAACCCTACTCTGCGCACGGATCAATTAAGCCAGTACGAAACCAGCGTCCACGGCAAGCGGCTTGCTGCCGGAGACACCAGAGTTGCCGTCTGCACCGACTGTCACAGCGTCCACGATCTGCGGGTACCGAGCGACCCTGCTTCGACCGTCAATCCCCTCAACGTGGCCAACACCTGCGCTCGCTGCCACGCCGATCCAAACTACATGAGCGGATACAAGATTCCAACCAACCAATTTGCGGAGTACAACAAGAGTGTGCACTACCAGGCGCAGGTGGTGCGCGGTGATATGTCCGCTCCCACCTGCCCCACCTGCCACGGCAACCACGGAGCCACTCCCCCGGGTCTGGCAAGTGTAACCAACGTTTGCTCAACCTGTCATGTTTTCCAAGCACAGCTCTTTGATTCCAGCCCACACAAAGAACCATTCGTGTCGGCGGGGCTACCGGGCTGTGTAACCTGCCATGGTAATCACGGCATCGTACATCCCACCGATGCATTCATTGGGACGGGGAGCCAAGCAGTCTGCACAGAGTGCCATACCGAGGGAGACATCGGTTATGCCATCGCGGCAAAGATCAACCAGCAACTGGTTCAGTTGACAACGGCGATTGGCGGTGCCGAACAGATTCTTGACAGCGCCGAGCGATCGGGCATGGAGGTGAGCGAAGCCAAGCTTGATCTCGGGCAGGCCAAAGACGCGCTGATCAAAGCCCGTGTCACCATCCACGGTTTCAATCTCAACCGTGTGGAAGCCGACATCAAACCGGGTTTGGAAAGCGCCGCGAAGGACTATGACGCGGGACGAAAAGCTCTTGCCGAACGCAATTACCGGCGCCTGGGTTTGGGGGTCTCTCTTGTAGCGATCGCACTGGTTCTGGTTGGACTCAGGATGTATATCAAGCAGATCGAGGGCTAGGTAAGCGCCGATGGCACGCACACTCTATCGCAGAAAATATCTGCTGGCAAGGAGGCATTGTCGTCCGTGGCTCTTGCCCCTTCCGGGCGATCTCGGTGGCTGCCCGGGAACCTGAACTGTGCCGGTTGATGGCGCGGGGAGAGAACGGTCTGGCGGCACCGAGGGCGATTTCGTGTTCGATGGGCGCTAGGGAGCTCTCGGTTCTGTCCTCCATCCGCAGTAATTCGGGCTCAGCTGCAGATCGGGCGGCGCCTTTCATCCTTTCTGAACATCCAGTATGATCGCGGTCGGGGCGCGATAGTTAGCCCACCCCCCAGCCACGGTGGCGTGCCATGCCAGATCCCTGACCCAAGAGCCGCAATCGTTCTGATCGAATCCCCTACGGTCCCCCTCCTCCCGTGTGGCAGTCGCTGCAACTCACCTGGCTGAGATCGCCGATATCTACTGGGTGCTTGAACGTCACGCCATCCGAGGAGATCAGGGTCACGACTCCTTCCTGCTGCCCCAGGATGCTGTGGCAGATGCCGCAGTCCTTGCGTATCATTCTCCCATCCGAGCTGAGGTGTTGGCCGTCATGACAGCGAAAGCAGCCGGGAAAGTAGAAGTGCCCAATGTTGTTGGGGTGAGTTTTCCAATCCAGCTTCATTTCGGGGAAGGTCGTGGTGTGATAGATGCGCTGTACCTCTGCTATGGCATTGCGGATGCTATTCTGTTTGTTCTTGTCCACCTCCGGATACTTGGTGAGATAAAACTTGTGCAGGTCAGTGGCAATGCCTTCCATGGCAGCTTCGGTGGTGGCATAAGTATTGGTCAAAACCGTAACCGCCTGCTGTTTGAGAAACGGGAGTGAAGCGTCAAGCCGACCGGTAAGCAAAGACTCATCCACTGCCCGGTCAGGCGGCACATAGATATGTGTAGGACGGTTGTGGCAATCGATGCAATCCATGCGTCGCCGCGCCAGTTTCTCGATCTGATCTTTGGACAGCTGTGAATCTTTGGCCATGTATTCCGTTATCCGCCCCTGCATGTCCTTGGCACGGATATATGGGATCACCTGACGCTTTTCGTCCGTGGCAATGTAGCTTATCTCGTTGGAGATGTTCATATGCCAGTGGATGCCTGAGGGAGCGCCGGTCGAGGGGTCTCCGCCGCCGGTCTTAAGCAACATGCGGATCTGGCGAGGCGTATTTTTTTCGTCATTCGCATAGTGGGTGAAGACCTTGAGCTGGGCACCATAGAACCTGCGCGGCCAGTGACACTGTTCGCATGTTTCCTGGGCGGGGCGCAGGTTATGGACCGGGGTGGGGATGGGGCGCGGAAATGTATTGAAGGTTACGGCGGCGACCTGCCGGACGCCAGATAGCTTGGAACGGACATACCATGATGCGCCTGAGCCCACGTGACAGTCCACGCAGCTCACGCGCGCATGCGGTGAAAGTTGGTAGGCAGTGAATTCCGGATTCATCACCGAGTGACACAATTGCCCGCAGAACTGGACGGAGTCCGTAAATTCATAAGCCTGGTAGCTCCCCACCACGCTCATCACGATGAACACGATCGTGAAGCTAAAGAAGAATATAATCGCGCTGCGCTGGCTGGGCTCGTTGAAATCAATATGCAGATAGCGGAGGGACTCACCACCTTTCTGCCTCTGCCGCCGACGCTGGTCGAGCCAAATGCCAGCCGGAATCAGCAACAATCCCAGGATCAAAAATGCTGGTCCCACCATGTAGGCCAGAATGCCGATGTATGGCGAGGGCTTTGCCTCGAGCACGTCGATCAGGAAGAAGAACAGTATGTTCGTAAGGCTTACAAGGGCGAGGGCCATACCCACCAAGCTGATGGGATTTCTTCCGAGGCGCGACGCTATACCGAGCCGTGTTCCTTGGTCAGTGTGTGACTTGGAATCTTTCAGGTCCATTCGTTCTCTCCGTTCACACCATAGGAGCGTTTCCAGGGTTGCTGTGCATGTAACCCCCCAGGCGCACGGCTGCGCCTGCGTCGATAAGCGCCCGTGAGTAAGTCGGTCTTGAGCCGACGAGGTGACGTTTGCCTCAACGGCTCAAGGCCACCTTTCTGCTTGCCTCACTGTACATGTGGGGCGTGCGGTTTCAAACACCACATATATTTGAATATCTTGGAAACCTCGATTGCATCTGCGAGTTGCGTCAGCCGTCTGTTATGGCTGTTCACCCAAGAAGGACGATTGTCCTCCATGTGAACTAAGAATCCAAGTTACTCAGATTGCTCACGCTCATTTGGAGAGGTCACAGCTTCGGTGCCGGGGGAACATTGCCGCCAGCGCTACAAGGAAAAATTTCAGCTGTCCCTGAATCTTTGCCCTGATCGTTGCGTATGACAGGTGAGTCCGCAAAACTGGACAGAATCCGTGTATTGATAGGCTTTGTAGCCGGCCATGCTGACTAAGACGAAAATTACCCGAAATGCAAGAAATCCCAAGGCCACGCTGCGCTGCTGGCGATCGTTGAGATCAGTGCGCGGAGGCCTCGAAATCTCAGCAGGGAATTCCTCGGCTTTCCGTCGCCGTTCCCGCAACAGGCCTGCTCCAATGAAGATGAAAGCCAGGATGAGAAACGCCAGCGACACTATGCAGGCAAGAATACCGAAGCAGGGATGAATGCTCCCCTGAGATCAAGCCAATCAGCGTGAAGAGACCCGCATTTCCCAGGCTAACCAGTCCTAAGGCGCCTGCGTCCAGACCCAGCGGGTTGTGTACCAGTAGCGGAGTCAAACTTTGATCGCTGTTGGGCTCTACTTTCCTTTGCCCAGTTGACGAATGTACGCAACAAGATCCTTGATCTGTGCATCGCTCAACTTCGTCCCGTAGGCCGGCATTTTGTTCTTCCCCTTTTCAATAATTTGCGTGAGGTCCGAATCCGACGCCTGTTGCACGTCATGGGATGACAAGTCGCGTACCCCCAGATTCTTGCCCGCCGAAGTATTCCCTTTACCATCCTCGCCATGGCACATGGTGCACTTCGCCTTGTAAGTGCCAGCCGCTTCTTGTGCAGCCACGGACGTACTGCAGAAGATGATGAGGGTCAGGGCAAAGCCCAGTATAGCGCAGCACCGAACATTGCTGATGATGATTCTCATGTTCCTTCTCCTCGAAGAAAAACCACAGCCTTGATCTTTCAAAGACACCACAACCAGGACTCTCTCCGCAAGTTGCCAGCCCCTGGCAATACGACTAGTCGTCGCATGCCATATGCACGGTCGTGGCTTTGGCCGTGTTGTCACATACTAATTCAGAATCACAGGTGATCGTCAAGGCGATCGAGGTACTCTAGGTGATGGATGTCACACCATCGTGAGTGGGGCGAGGATTAAATACCGTCTTGGATGTACATCGCATAAGCGCTGACATGATTCCAGGCACGCGGCTCGGAAGCTGTCGGCGAAGCACAAACCACGAATGCGAATGAATGTGAAGGCGATTGCAATACAAACCGCGCATCGATCGGCAGCGTTGAAGCCAGTTCCGATGGAGACCTTGTGTGAACGGATCGTACTGGTCCATCAGGACATTGCTCGTCGATGTTCGAGATTTTTGAAAACGACGGAGGCCTTTTCGGTCGCGATTGGGATTACTGGTTCAGGGCGCAAGCCGAACTGCGTCACCCGGTGCATCTGAACATTGCCGACTCTGACGACACCCTGACGGTCCGAGCCGAGGTGCCGGGCTTCAAGCCCAACGAGTTAGAAGTAAGCCTGCGGCTGGCGATCAGTGGCAAGAAGGAAACCTGCGGCTGGCGATCAGTGGCAAGAAGGAAACCGGCAAAGATGACAAGAAGAAGGAAAGGATCATCTATCGAGAGGAGTGCTCGAGTGAATTTCTGCGCACATTTGATCTGCCGGTCGAAGTCGATCCGGCGAGAGCAACGGCGAAGCTGAAGAACCGCATTCTCGAACTCAATATGCCCAAGGCAGCCAAAGCGAAAAGCACCCGTGTTGAAGTAAGGAAAGAGTGAAGCAGACATGAAGAAACTCATGCTGCCCGATTCCAACTGGGTGCGCATTCCGATCTTGAGCGGCACGAATTCTTGCCTTCGACACGATGGAACCGAGGGAAATGAGGCAAGCCACGGGCCCAGGCGTGGCTCGCGCTGACTTAGCGGAGGGTGTCGGCAGGGAGTTTTGGTCGACCGGTGCAGATTCACTTCGGAACGAATACTGACGCGAAGTTGGTCACTGGATCACTACGGCCACAGGAGAGGTTCTAGGCTCCCAGCAAGTTGATTTGCAATTTCTGGTATCCGTGGTCGCGCGCCCAAAGATCCAGAGGTATCGTCGCCAGTTCGTCCACCACCGGGACCGCCAGTCCCATCTTCGTCAAGTCGACGCTCTTCAAATAAGTGTGACAGGTGTCACAGACATCCACACGCACATGCGCGATTTCCGGAGCCGAATAGAAGGCGATCTGCGGCTCTCTTTCCTCGCCGCACGCCGGGCAGTAGATTCTTCGAAACGTCCACTCGTGCCCGCACAACATGCAAATCAGGGACTTCTTCGCCCCGTCGCCTTCCGGCCGCAGGACGCCAACGATGGGTTTGCCGCCGCACAGCGGACAAGTTGATGGGGTGCCATCGATGTTCATGGGCGGACGCCGATCGGCGTTCGTGTAGTTGATGAGATATTCCTTTGCGATACGATTGTTTTCGATCGCATAACGGATCAGCCCACCCAGGAATGCAATGTCGGTGCCTGCCCGTATTTGAAGGAATAGGTCGGCCGTAGCCGATGTGCGCGTGAATCGCGGATCTACAGAAATTAGCTTGGCATTGCGATTGCGCTTGGCCTCCATCGCCCACTTGAATCCGCAGGGATGA
>Ga0187780_10003338_pt1 | contig 12127 bp, 9 predicted proteins | sample 1015_Q2_SP10_20__FD_132429 | JGI IMG/M metagenome (GOLD analysis project Ga0187780, IMG submission 132429) | Tropical peat soil microbial communities from peatlands in Department of Meta, Colombia - 1015_Q2_SP10_20_MG | ecosystem: Environmental > Terrestrial > Soil > Wetlands > Peat | place...
AACGGCATTCGCTCGACCGTTTCCCAGGAAGCCGTTCAGGAATTCCAGATCCTCACCAACAGCTTCGCTCCCGAATACGGCCGCTCTTCTGGCGGTGTCATCAACATCGTCACTCGCGGGGGAAACAACGATTTCCACGGCGACGTGTTCACGTACTTTCGCAATCGCAATTTGCAAGCCGTCAATCCATTCAGCACCGTTTCCAATCCCGCTTACACCCGTGTGCAGCCCGGCATCACCCTCGGCGGCCCCATTCGCAAGGATCGCACGTTCTTTTTCTTCTCTTATGAAATGACGCACCGCGAAGAAACCGGCTTCTCGACCATTGGCGCCAACAATTTTGGTTTGGTTAGCATCGATGCTTCGCCGTACCTTGGGCCGGGCACGACCATCCTTGGCACGCCCGACCAGAAGGCGTTTCTCGAGAATCCCGCGACTCCCGTCAATAGCAATACCATTGCGTACGCCGCTCTGGTCGGCCAAGGTTCCTCGACCGCTCTGCAAGGCGTGCCCGGAGTTTCTACGTTTGCCACTTCCGGTGAACCTCTTCCCGCAAGCTTTGTTCCGCTGCAAAGTCTCATTGGCAACTACCCCATCACCGAAAAGACCGGCGTTTGGGGCCTGCGCATTGACCACAAACTCACCGACACACAGCAACTCTTCCTGCGCGCCAATGTCAGCCCCAGCCTTGTCACCGGCTTGCAAAGTCAGGGTGCCGGCCAAAATCCCGGCCAAAATGCTTTCAGCCGCACCGACCAGCAAACTTTCCGCGATATCACCCTTGCCGCCTCCCATGTGACCGTCATTGGCACTTCCAAATTCAACGAAGCTCGCTTCCAGTTCAGCCGCCGCGGCCTCGGCTTTGACGTCGCCAACACTCCTGGCTCCTTCAACGTCGGCGTCGATATTCCCGGCTTCGCTTTCTTCGGCCGCGATCCCAACACTTATCTCCACCGCATCGAGAAGCGCTGGGAGATGGCCGACAATTTCACCTGGAACTTCGGCCATCACAGTGTCAAGTTTGGCGCCGACACCAACTACATTCCACTCTCGGTCTCCGCGGCTACCAACTTCGGCGGCGACTTCCAGTTCAGCGCCGTTTCTTTGTTCCTCGGATTGCCCGGCTTTTCCCCGGTGCAAGCCTACGGGTTGGGCTTGCCGCAGGCCTTCACGCAGGGGCTCGGCGTCCCCAACACCAATCTCTCCGACAAAACCGTCGGCGCATTCCTCCAGGATTCCTGGAAGATTCGTTCGAATCTCACGTTGAATTACGGCGTTCGCTATGACTTCGAATTCACGCCGACCTTTCCGGCTTCCACCGCCATGGCCGCGGCGGCTCAGCAGGCTCTGGGAATAACCGAAGGTATTCCCCAGGATCCAAAAAACATCGCGCCGCGCCTGGGACTGGCCTGGGATCCCTGGAAGGATGGCAAAACGGTCGTTCGCGCATCAGGAGGAATTTTCTACGACCATCCGGCGCTCGGCATTGCGTACCAGTCTGTCGTAGAGGATGGCTCTCGTACTCCCACGACACAGTTTTTTGGCGGAACTCCCTGCACCACATCAGACGTATATGTTCCTGACCCCACTCGCGTCAACGCTGCCAATATCTTTCAAGGCTCGGTCGCCAACGCCAATTGTCTTGGCACCTTCATCACCGGCTATTTGGCCGGCCAGCAGCGCTTTGACCCCGCAAACAAGTACATCGTTGCCGCTCTTTCCAACCAAGGCTACTTGCAGACTGCCACCTTCTTTCCTCTAATTTCGCAGCCCGCCGGCCTGGCCACGGCCAAGAATTTCGTTTTCGCCTACGCACAGGAAGCCGACCTCCAGATCGAGCGCCAACTCGGCCACGGTTTTAGCTTGTTGCTGGCCTATGACTTCAGCGGCGGCCGGCATCTGCCTTATCAACGCGACTTCAATGCGGAAAATCAAACCGCGCTCGTCGTCAACTGGGAGCGCGCCGTCGCTGCGGGCGCGGTCACGCCGGACACTCCGCCGATTGCCGTCGATTCCTGCGGAACCGGCCCCGCAGGCGCTTACTTCCCTGCAGCGCTGCTGAGCTTTTTCCGGGTTTCCGGCCTGAATCCATCACTCGCTCCGGTGTTTCCCGCGGCTTGCGTCGCCGCCGCCACCGCGGCGTATCCCGGACTGCGCGTTTCCGTGCCTTTCGCCGCCGTCACCACCGAAGTCTCTGACGGCACTTCCTCTTACCACGCCCTGACCGCCAACTTGAAAAAGAGCATGGGCAAGCACCTGGAATTTCTGGCTTCTTACACCTGGTCACATGTGATCGACACGGCGAGCGACATTTTCGGCGGCCCGCAGAATCCCTTTGATCCTGCTGCCGACCGCGCTTCTTCGCTTCTCGACCAGCGCCACCGTTTCGTTCTGAGCGGCGTATACAACGTCGGCCACTACTCGGGAACTCATTTCACATCGCACTTGCTGAGCAATTGGACGGTGGCTCCGCTCATCACCGTCGGCTCCGGCCGCCCCTTCAACATCGTGGCCGGAACAACGGCGCAGCGGCCCAACGTGGCCACCTCCGGACAAACCGACCTTTGCGGAGATACCGCTGTTGCCTCCAAGTATTCACCGACCGGCTATCTCATTCCCGTTTGCACCAACGACGGCGTCTATGACGGCAACGTGACGGTCCCTCTCTACGGCACTTTGGGCCGCAATACTGGCACCACTCCCATGACGCTCTTCACCGATCTCCGCCTCAGCCGCGAATTTGGCTTGAGCGAACGCCTGCGCCTCACCGCCAGCGCCGACATGTTCAACCTCGTCAACAAATTCAACGTGCAGGCCGTCAACACTCTCTACACCCAGGCAGGCACTCCGACAGCCGCTTTTGATCCGCGCCAGCTTCAGTTGGCTCTGAAAGTGAGCTGGTAACGGCTCGCGTTACTGCAGAATTGTTGAGGTAGGATCGGGTTCCCCCCACGCACCCGCTCGCACCGCAACAGAAATCGGCCGCTTGGTTCTTCGGGCGGCCGATTTTTTTTGCTCCATGCCAGCTTCCGACAGCAAAACCCCCCTCGAATCGCCCACTCTCGCCGGTTGATACTTCGTCCCGTCATATAATGTCCGCCATGGCTGGCTCCCCTACCCGATGGACCGACGAACTCGCCGTGCGCCTCGATCGCCAGGACCCTTACCTGCGCCTTCAGTCCGTCACCGTCTACGTTCGCGACTTGGACCGCAGCCTTTCTTTCTATCTCGACCAACTCGGCTTTCACCTCGTCTTTGACGCCCGCATGCAACCCGGCCCCCGTTGGGTCACTGTCGCCCCTCCCGATGGCTCCGCCAACCTTACCCTCGTCGCCCCCGAGCCAAACTCCGAAGCCGCAACACTCATCGGTCAACCCACGCACGTCACTTTCGTCACTGAGGACGTCATCGCCAAATTCCGCGAATGGAGCAAGCGCGGCGTAAAGTTTCAATTCACCCCGCGCCTCACATTCCGACGATCCTTCCGCGCCTGCCGCCGATCATTCACCGATCTGGGGCGGCGTCTTCACCCGTTTCAAGGATCCTGACGGCAATTCCTTCTCTCTTGTCAGTTTCGACGAAGTCACTCATGCCGTCGAAGCCCAGCGCCGCGCCGTCGCTGCCAAGCTCGAAGCCGAACGTCGTGCGGCCCAAGAACTAGGAATCGCCAAACAGGTCCAGGCGCGGCTCTTCCCGCAGACTCTCCCCCCTCTTCGCACTCTCGAATACGCGGGAATTTGCATCCAGGCCCGCCAGGTTGGCGGCGACTACTACGATTTTCTTGACCTGGGCAGCGAGCGCCTGGGCATTGTCATTGGCGACATTTCCGGCAAAGGAATTGCCGCCGCTCTCTTGATGGCCAACCTTCAAGCCAATCTGCGCAGCCAGTACGCTATCGCTCTCGACCAGCCCCAGCGTTTCTTGCGCTCCGTCAATCAACTCTTCTGCGAAAACACGACCGACGGCGCTTTTGCCACCCTGTTCTTCGCGGAATACGAGGACGCATCTCATCGCCTCCGTTACGCCAACTGCGGTCATCTTCCCGCTATTCTTCTTCGCGGCGACGATTCTCTCGAGCGCCTTGATTCCACTGCCACGGTTCTTGGCGTTTTCAAAAAGTGGGATTGTTCCATCTCCGAAATCCAAATCTGCCCGGGCGACACCTTAGCCCTTTACACCGATGGCATCACCGAATCCTTCAACGGTGTCGGCGAAGAATTCGGCGAAGACCGCCTCGTCCAAGCTCTTCGCCGCCATCGCGTCCTCTCCTCCAACGAACTCCTCTCCGCCGTCGTCGACGAAGTCCGCCGCTTCAGCCCTAGCGAGCAGCACGACGACGTCACCCTGATCATCGCTAAATGCTCCTCCTAACGGCCCTTCTGTAATCTTGACCTGCCGTTGCTTGTCCCTAAACGCGGGACTATCATTCCAGTTAAAGGTGCCAACCGAGGAGGGTCTCATGCCTCAATACGAGTACCTTTGCACCGAGTGCAACAAGAAGTTCTCCGTTGTCCTAACCATCGACGAACACGAAAAAGGCAAAGTGAAGTGTCCCAAGTGTGGGAGCGCAAAGGTGGAACAACAATGGGCCGCCTTCTACGCCACCACCTCCAAGAAAAGCTGACCTGCTTCGCAGCAAATTTTCGGGGTTTGCGTCCCTGAATGAAACGCTAAGCCTCCTCGATACACCATTTGCAGAGGCTTACGAGTGTGGCGGCCTCGCTTTATTTAGCCCAGGGGAATCCTCTTGAATTCTTGATAAGGAGGGCATATGAAGGCTTCTCTGAAAGGGCTCGCCCTAACAGCTCTTTTGCTTGGCCTCCCATCCTCAGCCGTTTCCCAGGACCGCGCCCATGAACTCGCCGCGCAAGCCGCTGCGCAAAAGGCGGCCCGTTGCACGCCGGCTTCTTTGAACACCCAAACCTGTCACCAACAATTTCCGGATGGCTGCACCGATGCCAAGACGCTGGCTTATGATCCCTATCTGAATTTCTTGAAGAACCAGACTCCCGGCGCGGCCCTCGCCTCCACTGCCGTGCTTGGCCAATCCGACTTTCAATCGCTCGAGGGCAAGATTCCTACGGGGCTCAGCTCCGGCCGCCACGCCAAATTCGCTTCCCAGTTGGCTCCTCTGGGCGAGGGCAACATCGTCACCGTTTTTGCTTATCTTTATTTCGTCGAAGACACCGGCAAGAGCGCGAGCGGCAAACCCGTGGTTGGTGAAACCTGTAATTGCAAGCTACAGCTTCCGGATAGCTACGACTTCCACATCGGACTCGGCTTCGATAAAAGGCTCGCCGCTCAAATTCGGAAGAAAAAAAATCAACCCAACCCCGGCCAGCCTAGCGACATGGACAAGACCAGCGTCGTCGCCGAAATGACGCCCCACACCCGCGGCCCCAATTGGACCTTCTCTCGCGTCAATTCCCTTCAGGGACAGCAAGTCAAAGTCGTGGGTCAGCTCATGGTCGATAACGAGCATTACAACGCCAGGGATGACTGTGGCTTTTCCGGCGCCGCTGCTTCCTGCTGGCGCTCCACCGTCTGGGAGGTGCATCCCATTACCCAGTTTTATGTCTGCAATCTCAACTCGGGTTGCACTTCTTCCTCTCCAGACTCGGCCTGGACTAGTCTGGATAATCTCCCGTAGACAAAATTCGATGGCTGCGGCTAGGCGTTACGGATAGCTTCGCTTGGATCTGCGACTATCAGAGGGTACAAGCCTATATGCCTTCCGTGGTAAGAACTTGCCTGACCTTGTCTACTTTGCCTGCATGCTCTCAATATATTTCACGAGATTGTTCATCCGGATCGAGGTCGCGCCTTCCGTCTTGTCAATGGACCAAAACAGGCTATTCCAGATGGGCATATCGATGTTGCCGTGCGCGGGAGCAGACGTTCCAAACGACAAAGTGTTATAAACACTCTCGGCCGGATACTTCCCATTATGGTGCTTCGCCAGCATCGTCAGATCCGTCGGTGGATCCTTGAATTCTGAAGCAGCCGGGCCATCTCCTTTCCCGGTTACTCCGTGGCAAACCGCGCAATACTTGGCGTACATTTCGCTTCCTGATCCAGGGTTCGTGTAGGCAATCGGAACTTTCTCAATTTTCTTTTCTTGTGCGCTTCCCAGGCTGACCGTGAATACAAAGCCGATGACCCCTAGCAAGGCGCAGAGCAACCACAACAGGTTCTTGCTTAATCCAACCTCTCTACTGTTCTTCATGGCGCACCTCCGCCACGCCTCAGATACCATAATTTTGCAAAAATCGCCGTGACGCAGGGACTCCTGATGAATGCCTTGCAGCAGCCATAGTGTGAGGGTCAAACGTTACTTCTTTGTCCCTGAGTGGCGTCTTCCTAGGTGTGCTTCGCGCCAGCGGTAGCAGGCGGCTTTGCTTCGAGTTGCCTAGTCGACTGGGAGGAGAGACCTGCGCAGAATAGGATTACCATTCAGGAAGACCAATTCGATTGCGTCGTACGCATCTATGGTTTTCAAGGGATTTGCACGCAGCAGGAGCAAGTCTGCTCGCTTTCCCACTTCGATCGTGCCACGATCCGCGGAAAGCCCAAAGGCTACGGCGTTGTCGAGCGTCGCCGCGCGCAGGATGCTACTCAGCGGCACGCCGGCCTCGTACCAGCGCGACAGTTCAAACCGTCCATTTAACCCCGGCGGGTTGCCGATGCCTTCACCGGATGGAGTATCGCTGCCGAACAGCAGCTTTACCTTCTCTGCCAACATCAATCTTAGCGTCGCGGTGGCTCGCGCCGGGCCAATCGCCATGACTGTCCCCACATCCGGTGACGCCGGCGCAAACACCTTCACAATTGCCTGCCTGTATTCCTCTGCCATCGCCCGTTGCGCGGCCTGCGCCGGATCGCTCTTGAGATACGCAATGAGCGCACGTGGCAGCACTTCCGCTAGACGCGGGTCATCAAGCAGCGACCTGTCGAATACTGACTTTTCTCCATAAACCACTTGAAGCGTTGGCTGAACATGGATCCCAGCGCGCGACACCGCCTCGATTACGTCTTGCGTTTCCCGCGGTGGCGTCGTGCCCATGCGATCCCCTGACCAATGCCACAGGCCATGCGCGATGACGTCCGCATGCGCGCCAATGGCTGCCCGCCATGCCTCTACTCCGTTCGCATGCACGATGAAAACGAGCCCGCGCCGCCGCGTCTCCGTGCGCAGCGCGGCAAGGGTTTCCGCGCTTGGCACCGGCCAGTGGAAGACGCCGCCGAATCCCGGCTCCACGAACGCTTTTACGCAGACTCCGCCTGCGGCGACGACACGATCCACGGCGCGGGCCGGTGTGTACTCGTGCGGGTCAAGGTATGCCGGCCAATCTTTCACCTGCGCTGCCTCATAGATTAAGTTTGCCGCGTTCGCCCTTGCTGCATCTTTGGGGGCTCGCAACGATTCGTATCCGCCGAGCGTGTGCACCGCAGGCCCGCAATGGAGGAGACTGGGATGAGCGGGTGCGCCATTAAACCAGCTGAGCGTCTGCTCCGTCAGATTCAGGTCCACCAGCGTTGTGAACCCAAACGCTAAATACGACCGGGGCACTTGCTGTTGGTACGCTTTCACTAGCTCTGGATGTGCGTCAATGGAATCGTCGTCAAGCACGCTTATGTCGCCGGCGTGCACGTGCGAATCGATAAGCCCGGGAATCAGGAAGCGATCATGCCCTTCGATCTTCTTCGCATGCGGCCCTGCCGTAATGTTTGTCCCGATCTCCGCAATCCGCCCTTCCCGAAGAACTACAGTTGCGTGACTCAGCGGGGCCTGGCGTTCCGGTGAAATAACCGTCACATCCTCGATGACAATCCCGTCGTCCACCACCTTCAGACTCTTCGTCCCCTGAGCCCCGGCAGTGGCACCGATTAAGGCGCTAAGGACTGCCGCGCACGCCGGACGTTGAAGGGTTTGCAGGAATGTCTTCATGACTCTGGACTGGGGCCGTCTCGTGGACGTGCCTGTCTCCTCACATCAACTGTACGAGCCTTCCACGATAAATGTTCTGGAACTCGAGCGGCCGATGGCTTTTTATTCGGCCCGGGAGCCGTTCAATTTTCCGCCGGAGCATCAAACAGCAGGCTCGAACAGGTCAACCCGGATTCCGCTTTTTGCAATTCGGAAATATCCAACGGCGTTACGCGAAAGCCCTGCGAGCCAATCCGCCCGCGCGTTCTTGGAAACGAGGCGGGAAAGATCACCGTTCCGCTCAACTCCAGTGCATTGGCCGCATGCGGCTCGCTAGGATCCACATCGATCCACTGGTATCCGGCAAACGGCGCAGTATCGAACCACTTGCGATTCGCCAGCAGCGTGTTCTCGCCGATGTATGTGACCGCCGACTTCAAGTGCAGGCAGCCAGTCACAGGTACGCTAGTCACTTCGTATCCGTATGGCTCCAAAATCGCCGCAAGCTGCCGGATTCCCTCGGCATTGCTCCGCTTGGTCAAACCCACAAAAAGTGTCCGGCCAATTCGCAGCACGTCGCCGCCCTCCAAAGTTCCTGGCAGCCGCACGTATTCGAGTTTTCGGTATCTCCTTAGCTCTTCTGCCAGCGATGCCGCTTCAGGCCGCCGGCTTTCCGTCCCCAGTGGAAGGATCACCGCCAACTCATCGAGCACGATTGCCGGGTCTTCCACGAACATGGAATCGGGAAGCTCCGGCTCGGCGGGAAGCGAGATGACTCGTGCGCCCAATTTTGCCAGTAACCGTTCATAGGATTCATGCTGTTCTTGCGCTCGAGTCAAATCGATGGGCTTGCGTTCGATGAAAGAAAGTTCGCAGCGTACAATCGCCGGACTCACCGCGCGCGTGATCGCCGTTAACATATTGACCGTTCAGCCTCCGCGAGATTGCATTGTGACACACCCGGGGAGCATGTACACTTGCCGTCGCATTACACCGGAAACAAATCATGGTTTGCTTTTTTGCGCACAAACGGCCCTGCGAACTGAAAAGGGCGCGTCAGCCTGAATTCTTCTTTGGGAGAACTTCAAGGAGTGGCAATGACCATCTCTGAATGGTCAGAGTTTCAGAGAATCGCCTTGGCAAAAACGTGAACGAGCGTAACGGCTACGGAACTTGCTGGAATGGCGGAGGCGTGGGCGATCCACAGCCGCATGATTCCTGCACCCACTAACATCCCCGCAAGAATCAGGCCGATGGCGCCAAGGACGATCCAAAGATCGGATTTCGAGAATTTTCCGGGCCCGCCCGCGGGCTTGTTTTCCTGATCGGCTTCAGCCGGCTTTTCGCCCGGCGCTTTCTGCAAGTTACTGGGCTTGTCGGTGATTTCTGGTTGCACCAGCAGGCAGTAGCCCTTGCGCGGTATGGTTTCGACGTACAGAGGTTTGCCTGAGGAATCGCCCAGCGCTTGACGCAGTTTGTTTACTGTCGTATTTACGTTCGCGTCGTAATTAACATGCGTATCCGCAGGCCACAGCCGCATCCGCAGTTCTTCGCGCGTCACCACTTCGCCTGGCTTCTCTAGGAGCGTCAGCAGCGTCTGGTAGACCTTCCCCTGCAGCTTTAGCCGGGTGCCTCCGCGGGTCACCTCTTGCCTTTGCTGGTCGATCCGGAACGGACCGAAATGGATGTATCTCCCTGAGGACAGTACGACTCGCTCGGGTACCGGCAGCTCATCCGGTGGGGTCATGGGGATCACTTCCGACGCCATGGACATTCACCCTTGGCTCTTATAGACGTACAAACAGCACCACCGTTTTGTATTAAGACGGAAAATCTTTCGGCAAAGTTGCATCTATGTTAGGTGGGAAGCCCAGGTTAAAAGTACTTGGTTCCTCGATCTGAGAATTGGAATGTTACGGGAAGTGAATTTCTAAATTTAGAAGAAATTTATATGAACTTTCGGAGCCTCTTAACAGCCTGGAAGCAGAAGACGACATTTTCTGTCGGCGGCAGGCCGCCACACTCTATGACAAGTCGAGATCTGGCGCGTATATGTCGGTCAGACCCCGCTCAACCACGACATAAAGCCAGCGAGGGTATTTCGATCCTCGCTAGTAGCTTCTGCCGTTCAAATGCGTCTCGTTGGGCCCAACGACAACCTTAAGTCCAGTATAGTCAAATACGATTTTCCGTAGGGGGAGAGGCCCAAAATGAGGCACCTAGAGGGGACCGTTGCCAATCGCATACTCGCGCTGAGCGGGATGGTGACCCTGCTGAGTCTTGTCGGAATTACGGCGCGTGATCCGTCCGCATTCCCGGTCCGCTTCCGACAGCAAGCGGAGCAGCCCCAGGCGAATTCCGATTCGAAGAAACTGCAAACTCCGAAGGAGAAGGCGTGGACGATTTTGCGCGAGGCATTGAAAGAGGAAAATGCCGACAGGCGGGCAAGGGCAGTTCACGCTCTTGGATTGCTTTCGGGAGATGCGGAAGCAGAAAAATTGGCGGCTGCTGCCCTCAAAGATCAGAAGCCGAATGTGCGAGTCGCCGCAGCGGCGGCACTGGGCTCGATGGGCGCAGAGCATTCGAACGGCGCGCTGGAAGAAGCGTTGGGAGATTCCGAGCCGTCCGTGGTGCTTGCGGCAGCGAATTCCTTGCTGCTGCTCCACGATGACGTTGGCTACGACACGTACTACGAAGTTTTGACCGGCGAGCGGCGCGCGAGCAAAGGGCTGATCAAAGAACAATTGGATACGCTGAAAGACAAGAAAAAGCTGGCGCAACTCGGATTCGAAGAAGGCATCGGTTTCATTCCGTTCGCCGGAATTGGCTTCGAAATTTTCAAGACGGTGACGAAAAACGATTCATCGCCGGTGCGGGCCGCAGCGGCAAAAAAGCTGGCGCACGATCCCAGTCCGGAGGCCGCGGAAGCGCTGGTCAAAGCAACGAGCGATAAAAATTGGCAGGTTCGCGCGGCGGCGCTGGAAGCCATTGCGGAGCGGGGGGACAGCACGTTGGCACCGAAAATTACTGGAGCGCTGGACGATGAAAAAGATGTGGTGCGCTTCACGGCAGCAGCCTGCGTGGCGCATTTGAGCAAGCTGCCCCAGAAAGGGACGCCGGCAAAACCAGCCGCCCCATAGTGCGATCGCTAAATCTTTCGGTCCCGGAGGCGGAGAAGCTGTCGGACCGATAGGACATCAAGATCATGCGAGGAGCACCGGCTGAAGCCTGTGCCACTGGATTTAGTTTGCGGCAGACGCGGCAGCGGGAAGCACGGAAATCTCCACGCCCGAAGGATAATGTTTCGAGCGATAAATGCGGTGTGTGGCTTTCTGGTAGTCGGATTCCTTAGCTTCAAAAATGTTGGGGACAAATTTCTGCGGGTTGCGATCGATGATCGGGAACCACGTGCTTTGCACCTGAACCATGATGCGGTGGCCTTTTTTGAAAACGTGATCGGCAGTGTGCAGGTCGATGGAGAACGGGGTGATGGCACCGGGCACCAGGGACTCGGGTTTCTCGAACGAATTGCGAAAGCGGCCGCGAAAGACTTCATCAGCGATCATCAGCTCGTAGCCGGAGAGTTTCCAATCGGTGGTCACCTTCTGCGGATAAACGTCAATTAGCTTGACGATCCAGTCGGCGTCGCTGCCAGTGGTGGAAGCGAAAAACCTGGCGGTGACTTGCCCGGCAAGCGTGACGTCTTCGGTGAGCTCATCGGTTTGCCAGGTGAGAACGTCAGGACGGTTATCCACAAAGCGCTGGTCTTGCACGAGCCAGGTGTACCAGCTTCCGGGATGGTCTTCCGGATAGGTCATATCGATGGGACGATTGCGATACGGCACGGGGTGCGCGGGATCGCTCACGTAACTATCGAAGGCCTGAGCGGATTCTGCGCTGGGAGCTTCGAAAGAGAGTTTGCCGTCCTCATGAAAATAGAGGGTTTGTTTCTTTGCCTCCTTGGGCGGCCAGGAATCAAATCGCTCCCAGGTGTCGCTGCCGGTTTGAAACATCAGCGCTTCCTTGAGCGGAAGGCTGCCTTTGTTTTTCAGCCAATACGCAAACCACGGTGCTTCAATGTTGCGGCGAAAATAAAGCGCGGTGTCGCTGCCAAAGGGAATGGCGCCAAGCGATTTCCCGGGCCCGCCGGCCCAGCCGCCGTGATTCCAGGGACCGGCAACTATGTAGTTCAGGTGGTCG
>Ga0187780_10003339_pt1 | contig 12127 bp, 15 predicted proteins | sample 1015_Q2_SP10_20__FD_132429 | JGI IMG/M metagenome (GOLD analysis project Ga0187780, IMG submission 132429) | Tropical peat soil microbial communities from peatlands in Department of Meta, Colombia - 1015_Q2_SP10_20_MG | ecosystem: Environmental > Terrestrial > Soil > Wetlands > Peat | place...
ACGCGGCGTTCTCGGCGGGCGCTCTGGGCTACGCTCTAAAGCCGCATCTCAACACTGATTTGGTTCCGGCTATCCGCGAGGCTCTGGAAGGCCGCATGTTTACCTCTCGGTGCCTGGGCATAGGTGCAACGGCCGGCATCCGCTCCGGAGCGAAGGCGCAGTAGACCTCCTGGAGAGTATGCAGCACGCCACACCTGTTTACGCTCCTGCATCGCCGATCTCGGCGCTCTGAGATCTGTCAAAGTTGCCAGTTGGCAATATCCGGCCAATACCCTAGAAAAAGGCCAAGGTGGCCGGCAAGCCGGACATGCTCTTGGGAGAAACGATGGGGAAACTTGCCAAGAAGCAGGCCGTTGGCGGAACGGCGTTCTACCTGAGCGACTGTCACGTCTGGGCGGAGATCAATTACTTGGATTCTCCGACGGACTACCGCGAGTGCCTCCCGACTGCTGCACAGGGACGAAGTATAGAGACGAATGACCCGTGGGGGCGGTCAAACGATTCACACCGGCTGTATCAGGGGAGTTTCTACTGCGTAGTGTTCTTGGCCTGCATGTTCTTGTTGGTGCTTGGGCTGTTCCTGCACCTGTCCAGCCATTGATGATTGGCAGTAGAGAGAGCTCCAGAGATTCAAGCAGCATGATCCTTTGAGGAAGGACAAATCAGATGAAGAAACGAATTGCAGTGTGGTTCCCCCTTCTCATGATCCTCACCTTTTGTGTGATGGCTTTCGCACAGGGAAAAGCGCAATCACAAAAGACAGAAAAACAGGCTGCCACACCCTCGGCGACAAGTGCGCAAGACAAAAATATCCAGGAATACGTCGAACTTCTGCGCACCAATGTGCGGCAGCAGAAGGCCGAAATCATGGGTGCCGTAATGCAGTTGGATGTTGATCAATCGGCGAAATTCTGGCCCATCTACAGCGAATATGACGCGGAATTGACCAAACTGAACAACCTAAGACTGGCGAACATCAAAGAATACGCGACCAACTACGACCAAATGACAGACGCCAAAGCTGACGAACTGATTCAGAAAGCCTTCGACTATCGCAAGCAGCGTTCCGAGCTCCTGGCCAGATACTATGATCGCGTCAAGGCGGTGCTTGGGGCCATTCAAGCCGCGCGTTTCCTTCAGATTGAAGATCAGTTGCTCCTGATTATTGATCTTCAAATTGAGTCGGCTTTACCGATTGTTGGGCAAGGGTCGTAAACTCCAGGAAAGAGAGAAAAGATATGCGACACACAATCGTTCGGGCAGCGGCTTTGTTCGCTGGATTGATTTCGACAGCCACGTTGACCACGATCCTTGCAGGGGCTGCAACTCCAATGCCACAAGCGTCAACGAGGGTTACCGTTCCTGCGGGAACACGCATACTGATCCGCATGGTCGATTCCGTGGATTCGGAGAAACAGAAGCCCGGATACCGCTTTACCGCCACCCTGGAAACAAATCTGCAGGTTGATAACACGGTGGTAGCCCCAAGAGGCACGACTCTCTATGGGCGGCTTGCCACGGCCCAAGCCGCAGGCCGCATGTCGGGCGGCGCCGAGTTGACACTTGAGTTGACCGACATTGTGATCAACGGTACAGCCAGCCCTCTCCTGACTAGTACTTATGAAGTAAGGTCACAAGGCCAGGGCAGCAAAACGGCGAAGCGAGTCGTTGGTGGCGCAGGGCTGGGCGCACTCATCGGGGGAGTAGCGGGCGGAGGAAAAGGCGCTGCAATCGGCGCAGCTGCTGGCGCTGCCACCGGGACCGCCGTCGCGGCTGGCACGAAAGGGAAACAGGTCTCGGTGCCGAGCGAATCGCTGCTCGAGTTCCGGCTACAACAACCTGTCACACTTCCGGTAGCGAGATAGGCTGCGGCGAGAAGAATCCTTCCTTCTACAGAGGGCTGGGGGGAGCGAGTGAAGTACGTTCCACTCGCCCCCAACTTGTCGTCGGCTACTTCTGTTGCAGCCGGCGTGCCGAAAACTGGGCACTGGTCCAAAGAGTGAACCAATTTGCTCCCAAAATACATGCAATTGCAAAATTAACAATGCGTGATCGCGAGAGCACCCGTATATAGTTCTTCGTCACGACGCGGACCACGGCACTCACAACTTGCAGCGAAAAGAGGACTATGACCAAACCCAGCATATTGATTGCAGACGACCACACGTTGATCGTTGAGGCGTTCCGCAAATTGCTTGAGCCGCAATACCAGGTGGTAGCTACCGTGGCCGATGGACGCGCGTTGCTCGATATCGCCTCCAAGACGCGGCCTGACGTCATTGTGGTGGATATCGGCATGCCGTTGTTGAACGGGCTGGCCGCCAGCCAGCAACTTAAGAAGATCATGCCGAAAGTGAAACTGGTTTACGTCACGATGAATGAGGATCCAGACATTGCAGCGGAAGCACTGGAAAGCGGGGCCTCGGTTTATCTGCTGAAGAGCTCGGCGGCCGACGAACTTCTGAAGGGGATTCACAAGGCGCTTAAGGGCGGATCTTATGTTACTCCGCGGGTTCGCCGAGCGCTGGACGAATCATTCATTCGGTCACCGATCCGCCGGACGGTGCCCAAAAAATTAACGACGCGCCAGATGGAAGTGCTGCAATTGTTGGCCGAAGGGCGACCCATGAAGGAGGTAGCGGCGGTCCTTCACCTCACGCCGCGAACCGTAGCTTTTCATAAGTACCGCATCATGGAGGTGATTGGAGCAAAATCGAATGCCGAACTGATCCAGTTCGCATTCAAGAACCATATCGCGGCTGCGTGAGTCGAACCGGACTGCCTGAGTAACGCTTGTCAGGTTTTGATCGCTGGCCTGAGAGTTCTGCTGCCTTGTCGGGAGAAGGGAAAGAGACCTCCAAATCGTGCTCCGAAGAAAAGGCGAAAATCAGGGAGGGGTTATCGCTAACTGAGAATTTGCACTGCCCCGGTGCAATACGGTAGCCAGTGAAATGGGGATTTCACAACAACTAGAGCGCGAAAACCTTGTCAGGGTGTGCGCGAACATACCTGATCCAAGCGCCATAAGTAGGGCTGCCACTCACAGTCGGCCGTCTTTCGGCGACCCGGATATCACCTTATTTTCGCTGCAGCGTCATGCGCTGCTAGAGCCAGGGTGGCAGCGTGTACAGCCACAGCAATTAGGATACCGGTCAATGTCAACCCCATCAGCGCGATCAGGATCGCAGTAATCTTCGATCCCATTCTTAATGGTCTGATATCTCCATAGCCGACAGTGGTTGCAGTAACGAACGACCAGTAAAAGCTGTCGAATCGCGACCATCCTTCTTTCTTCCCGGTGACTTGTCCCAGCAGCGTAATGGCTGCGGCGATGCTTAGCAGCAGAGGAGAGGTCAGCCAAAGACCGAGGACAAACTCTTTGAAAAACGTTATTGTCAAGCCAGAAAGTAACACCTGCTCACCTCCGGTTCAGCGATGGAAGATCAAAGCGACTGGAGCACATCTGACGCCACAGAGCAACGCAGTTTGCGCGGCGCGCAGTAGGCGGCAAGTCGGCCCGCGTGTCGTTGCACCACCGTACCGAAGTAGCAGACTGCAGCTCAAACAGGAGCTCTGACATTTTGCACCCTCTCCAGTGCAAAAGCGTAGTTAGCGATAAGGCCCATTCTTATTTCCGCTCAACTAAAACTTCTAGCCTTCCCTGACGCGCGGCTTTTTCGAGGGCTGCGTGATCGCGTTCTGTCTGATCGGCGTAAGCGACTGAGAAAGCGGCGATCGCTTGGTCAAACGCGTCGCTCTTCCCCAAATACCCGCTGATTACGGCGGGTTCCCCAGAACGGGCATGAGCCCGGGCAAGCGTGTGGCCACACCACTCTGCAAATTGCACCATAGACCCGGGAGTGAAGTTTTCGACCATGGGTTTTACTTTTACGTCTCTGAGCTGGCGGATGTAGAAGTGGTGGCCAGTCCGCCCTACAGTCCAGCCCAGAAAGATATCACTGGCCGACTGCATCAGGCGATGACCGTTGACCACCCGCTCCCCGTGGTTGGCGAATACGCTTTTGCCTGCATAAGCCTCCAGCACGGAGCAGCGCGCTTCCTTGACCTGCAGAAAAAGTGGGTCCTTTTCGCCAGCCATCAGCAGCATCGCAAAACACCGCGTGCCTACACTGCCGATGCCAACCACCTTGATCGCTATGTCCTTTAACTCAAAACGGTCGAGCAATGCACGAATACTGGGCCGTAGCGAATCACGGTAGCGAGCAAAAGCGGTTGTAACCTCTACGGGCGTTCCTTTCGGATGATAGATGGTGGGAGGGTTTTCTTTGATACGCAACGACTCACCCCTGCTATGCACCAGCGTTGGAAAGTCGTGCTCCAGGACACTGCGCGCTCGCTCCTTAGCGATACGTTTGCGAACACGGTGCCTTGCTTCGGCGTCCTGCATATTGGCCACAAGGTCCTCGGCGTCTAACTTCGCATACCACACGTCCAAGGCATTCATCTTGCTAAATTCGGCCATGTGCTCGCGGTACGAGCGGACACAGGTCAGCACCGCATCCTCGGCACATTGTTTACTAAAGCCGTTATCCCGGCATGCGACCACGAAGCTCGTGGCCAATCGTTTCAAGTCCCATTCCCAGGGAGCGGGGAGCGTCTCATCCAGGTCGTGGATATCGAAATTGACACGCCTCTCCGGGGTACCAAACCCGCGAAAGTTGACAAGGTGAGCATCGCCGCAGCACTGGACACGTACGCCTGTCGTGGGCAGATGTGCCAAGTCTTCGGCCATGTTCAGGGCTGCGCCTCGGTAAAACGTAAACGGCGACTCCAGCATGCGCCCGTGGCGAATGGGCACCAGTTCGGGAAGACGACCCTTGTCGCCTTCGAGGATGAGCGCCACGGGATCGGGACGATGACTCGGCGGCTTCCAAGCGGCGTGCAAGCTCCTCGGGCACTTTTCTCGCAGTTTCTTACCCGCCGCGCTGAGTTCAGCGCGTGAACGATGTTTGGTAAAGGCAGGAACCTTTCGCGGTTGCTTCAATCGGCACGACCTACGCAGCCAGACTGGCACGGAGTGCTTGTTCCATCACAGATTCTAACGTCTAGCGGTAATATTCCGAACTGGGTCGCGGGATCCGCCTTTAAAAAACGGCGTTGTTGACGACAAATCGGCTTCTCGTAAGCTTGCGCTTTCTGTTCGCCGAGGAGAGGATAGTTGTCGTAAACAGGCTTTTACGCTAACTGAGAAACTGCACCGCCCCCGGTGCGAAACCATAGTTAGTGATAAGGCGATTAATGAGATGGTCCGCCGCCTTGATCAACCCTGAGGTGGGGTGATCGAGCAGCAGTATACATCTGGAGGATCATCGCATGCACATCGCGTCTATCGGCATCGACCTCGGCAAAACGACGTTTCATCTGGTCGCCCTGGACGGTCAGGGCACCATCATCGTCAAGAAGAAGTTCTCCCGCAAGCAACTGCTGGCCTATACGGCGAACCTGCCAAGCTTATTAGTTGTTGAAAACAGGGGTTCTCGCTAACTGAGAATTTGCACCACTCCGGTGCAAAACGGCAGTTAGTGAAATGGCGATGTCGCAACAACTATCGGCAGAGATTGCGTTGTTAGTCCTGCTCGATGGAGCACACAAGGACAGAACACGTATACTTTTCGGCCTTGACTCCACGCCGGCCGAGGACTAGAAACGGGAGCACTGGAGAGCGGGGCACAGGGGTTGACCGCGTGGGCGACCTCCTTCAACTCCGAGTGCGCCTGCTCTCTGAATGACAAGCGCGCCGCGCCAGTGGGTGAACACTGACGCAGCGCTGACCATCGCACCTGTACAGGGGAGGCGCAATGGCTGCTTCAGTTCGCGCGGCGCTTCCGAGCCTTCGCGCTTCTCAGCTAACAAGCTCCTGATGTACAGCCGGACCCGGATGGCACAATCGGGCAGCTTCTCCCAGCGCAACAGGATCTCTTGCAACTCGCGCGCGCCTTGAGCCGATTGTGTAGAGCGGCGGCGCAACGGCATGGGTCACACCATCTTTTTCAGAGTCATGAGGCATGAGCTTTCTTTGGACGAACATAGTAGGACGCACCTCCATACTCTGACTTTTGACAGTAGCCAGTACAGCCCTCGTGGCGTAGTGGTTAAACAGTCATGAACGCCAGCTCACCATCAGGCGCGTCAGTCCGCGTTCTTGTAGTAGACGATTTCGGACCCTTTCTTCGACTCATCTCCTCAATGCTGCAAGCAAGGCCGGAATGGCACATCATCTGCGAAGTGTCGGATGGGGTGGAAGCAGTTCAGAAGGCTGAGGAACTGCGACCCGACTTGATTCTGCTCGATGTCGGTCTTCCAAAACTGAATGGAATAGAAGCGGCCAGGCGGATTGGCACGGTCACCCCCCAATGCAAAATCCTTTTCGTGAGCCAAGAACCCTCCGCTGATGTTGTGCGAGAAGCCCTCCGTGTCGGAGGGCGAGGCTACGTGCTCAAGGCCCGGGCTCAGAACGACCTTTTAAATGCGGTGGAAGCGGTTCTTCAAGGCAAGCAGTTCGTGAGCAGCGGATTGGCGGGTCACTCTTGAGACAAGACTTACAGATTCTCTTGGAACGTGGTGGACAGCAAGGTGACATAGCAACAGACCGTTATTATTGCATACACCCCAATCGACCGGGTGCAGGCCCGTCGCGCCGAGGGAAGGGCGGTCGTGAGTTGCCTGAGCAGTCGCTGGCGACATCCAACGGCTAGGTTCCGGGCATTCCTCGTTGGCCGGTCTTGAAGTGTAGAGAACTTTAAAGTTTTGCAGCTGAGGGGTATCGTAAGAAATCATTTGGCTGTTAGCGCACTGGGGTGAGTGTGCACTCCAGGTTCGCCAGTTCATCGGATTCTACAGCCCAAGCTGACTACAAGGCGGAAGAATCTCCCTTTGCTCAACGGTTTAGGCGAGCATCCAAGGCCATTGCATCTCTCGTCGCGATCTTAGGGCTGATGGGCCTCTCGGCTGGGTCTTCAATGTGCCTATCCTGACCACCATTTGGCCTGCGTTCCAATCGATGAAGTTCAACACCGCTGTGTTGTTCCTGTGCTTAGGCATAGGGATTTGGATGGCCGCCGATGAGCAGTGGCAGCGTAGTCGGCGGATCCTGGGGGGTATAGTAGTTGTCACATCCGGATTGACGCTTGCGGAATACGCTTTCAACATTGGTCTAGGGATTGATCAGTTATTCCTCCGCGATACGCACACCTCATTTGCGGCCTACCCAGGAAGAATGGCGATCGCAACAGCGACCTGCTTCCTGCTGTTGGGCTTGGCCGTTCTGCCCCTGGGGTTAAAGAAGTCGCGTGCGCTGCAACGCGCAGGTGTGATGATCTGTCTGGCTATCTCTCTTACAGTTGTGTGCGGCTATTTGTATGGAGTCAAGTCGCTCTACCCGATTACGGCGTTCTCGACGATGGCAGTGCATACGGCAGTTGGCCTCATGGCCGCATGCTTGGCCTATTTTCTCGCACACCCAGACGAAGGAATAATGTCGGTTGCCGCGAGTGACAGTAACGCTGGCCTGCTGCTGCGAACGCTGATTCCTGCAATGGTGGTTATACCCATCATTCTCGGGTGGCTGAGGCTCGCGGGACAGAGAGCCAATCTGTATGACACACCATTTGGTGCTGCCCTGTTGGTGTTTAGCAATATTGCATGCCTAACCGTCGTGACTTCGTTGATTGCCCGATCATTGCGCCGCTTAGAGCAAGACCGAGAACAGGTTGGTGAGGAACTGAAAAAGTCAGAAGAGAAGTTCTCAAAGGCGTTTTGAGAAAGCCCGATGGCGCTCAGCCTGACCAGTGCAAAAGACCATCGGTACATTGATGTCAACGAGACTCTCGCCTTTTATTCGGGGCGCGATTTGGGGGTCTTCTTTCCCTTCTCCCTGCTGCTACTTGTCCTAGGTGCAATCACGGCCTAACATCCGTCCTCTACTGAAACAAAAAGAGGGCCGATCGCCTGTGATGCGACCGACCCTGTTTACCTCGTTCAGCGGCTACTGAGCTGCTTTCTTCTTGCGGCCATGGCCGTAAGGAGCCTTGGTGGCCGGCGTGTTCACCACCGTAGTCCCTGCTTCAGTGAGACTGGCCCCGGCGGGCACGAACCAGATCTCCGCCTTCATCCCGGCACCGCTGCCGGTGCGGATTTCGACGCGGCTGGCATCGATGCCCTTCTCCTTGACCAGGTACGCCTTGGCGTTAGCCGCGCGTTCCGCTGCCAACTTCTCCGGCTTCAGCTCCGTGGGATCGGCAAAGCCGACGATCACCGCGCGCGCATCGGCGTCGCGTTGCAGCCGCAGGGCCACGTCGTCCAGGATGGCCTTGGCGATGTTGTCCACGCGAGCGCCGTTGCGCTTGAAGGCGATCTCGCTCATGCTGGCCTGCGGCGGCGCAGGCGGCACCTGCACATTCACCGACGCCGTCCCCCTCGAGCTGAGACCGCGGCTGTCGGTACACGTGGCCGCTACGGTGATGGGACCAGCGTAGGCGCCCGTGGTATCCAGCGTAGCGGTGTTGCCGCTGCCGCTGATCCTGCCGCCGCTGGCCGACCAGTTACTGATGCTGACCGAAACAGGATTATCGGGTGTGTTGTCCAGGCTGCTGCAACTGCAGATAATAGCCGATGGAGTTCCCGCCATCACCGAGGACGGACTGGCGGAGCAGGAAATCTGCGGCGGGTTCTTCGGCCGCTCCTTGACCGTGAAGCTGGCTTGGCAGCTCGCTTGTCCCTTCTTGCCATCGCTGACGTTGGCGCTGGCGGTATAGCTACCGGGAGTCAGGCCGGAAGTATCGACACTTGCGGACGAATCCTTGCCGCTGATCTTCCCGCCCGTGGCACTCCAGCTATAGCTCAGCGTGCGCTTGGGATTGAAGTGCATGGCATTGGCCGTCGCGGTGACCGGTTCGCCGCCATAGACGCTTGTCGGGCTCGCGCTGCAACTGGCGCTGGGCGTGACAAGTGTCGGCAGGCCCAACCCGATGACCAGTCCACTTGTCAGCCGAAAGCTGTTCTGGCTGCTGTTTTGGTTGCAAACAGCTCGACCGCAGCCGTTGCCAAAGCGAGTGTAGAGATATTGCGCATCAACTGGGCGTAAGGAAAGTCTCCTGTTTAGCTTGATGTCAAAGCCCCCACCTGCTGCCATGGCGAAAGCATTCCGGCTAGTACCATTCGGGAATAGGCCCTGGCAAACGGCAGCGCCGGCCTTGCAAGTGAGCGAGAGGCGATCCCCGCCGAAGAAGACTTCGCCAAAGGGTTCGAACTTGCCGCGTCGCAACGTAAGCCGCGGCCCGAACAAATAGGTAAACATGTTCGCGTTAACATTGGCGCCCGTTGGGTTGAATACGCTACCCAGATTCGTCATCTTGCAGTAATCCAGGTCGCCCGCAATGCCGATCAGTTTAGTGAAGTTATATTGGAACGTGCCGCCCCCGCCGAGGCAGTTGAAGCTCTGGTTGCCTGCGTTTCCGAAGGGGGGTGAGACGTGGATGTACTCAAACTCCGGCGTTAGTTCCGCCTTCGGGAAATCATCTTGGGCGGCGGTAATCGTGCCAGCCACGACCAGAAGCATCGCCAAAACCAATAATTTGCGCATATACATCCCCTTACCCTTAGAGTGAGACTTCGGAACGATTTACCCTATTTAAGAGTCGGGACTGCACAGGCACCGGTGGAAATGACCCCAGCTTGCGCGTCACGGCACGTTTGAATGTTACGCACCGAACCCTTCTTAGACACGAAGCGTAACTATCTCCGCTCGGATGTAAAGGCTAGAGAAGCCCGGTTATCAGGCATACTGTCAAAACTGCCAGACTCTACGTCAACATCGGCGATGTAGGCCAGGCAGGGAGATGCTGGCCTACGGCGGGCCAAGGGCCTTTGCGCCAACATGCCAATGGGAAGCGCCACGCTGGAGAAGGACAAGCGAGATACCAACAATCGCTTTTGCGACAAGGCGATCAGCGCCCGCCTGATCATGCGCGACAACGCCGTTCACGCCACGCCTGGTGGCAGCCGCTGGTATCCCTACTCAACAGCAGCACAGCAAGACATGGCTACTGATCCAGTCCATTTGGATTTCGCACGAGAGGTAAAGGGGAGGATTATGAAAGTAAAATCGCTCTTAACATGCTTGATTGGCGCTCTCACGTTGATGCTGCCGAGCACGTCTGTTGCCGCCGCCCAGGCCAGTGGGCGACAGCTGCCAGCCGTCAATTATCGTGCCCGCAGCGGGTCTACGAACATAGACTTCAAGGGAACCGATCTCATGCCAGCCGCGAAAGGCAAGGCAAAGGTTGAATCCAAACAAGGCTATGTCTCCATCGAAGCCGAGTTCGAGAAGCTCGGTCCGGCAACGACCTTCGGCAACGAATATCTGAGCTACGTCCTCTGGACGGTCACGCCGGAGGGACAGTCTGCGAGCCTGGGCGAGCTGATTTTCGACGGAACGAAGAGCGAGCTCAAGGTAACGACACGCCTGCAGACGTTCGCGATATTTGTCACCGCCGAACCATATTTTGCCGTCAGCCAGCCGAGCCAAGTCGTAGTGCTCGAGAATGTCCTCCGTGAAACTACCGCTGGAGCTATAGTCATGGTCTCGCCCAAATCCGAGCTGGTTGGGGGTGGTTACGCGCCCAGCGGATACAAATTCGACCCGATCGGGGTGGCCTCCGGACAGGCCCCGGAACTCATTCAGATCCAGAACGCCCGCCGCATTGCTAAGCTTGCTGGGGCAGACAAATATGCGTCCCAGAGCTTTGAGGCCGCCGAAGCCACCTACCGCCAGGTAGCAGAATATGCAGTACAGAAGAAGACACCCACTAAAGCCCTGATCACTTCGGCGCGGCAGGCAATCTAGGCATACGAGGATTCGCGTGTAATCGCTGCAAGATTATTCACTTCACCAAGGGTATGTGCTACCCTTCGGGGATGTAGTCGATGTTTAGGCTACCCTCGAAGCCGCATGAACGGCTTCCGCAAAGAAAACAGATGACCATCGCTATAGGCTTGCTCGGTAGAGATGGAATAGTAATGGCTGCCGATACACAAGAGAGCACTGGCGATTACATGAAAGGCGAAAAACGGAAGGTTGCTGCCTTCGCTTTCACTGAATCACATCCGGACTATCCGGTGGGGGTGTGTGTAATTTCTGGGGCCGGTGATTCGGGCTATGTAAGAGCATTGACAATGAAACTAGGCATGACATTCGGCAAGAACAAAGACTTGATGCCAACGTTGATGGTGCCAAATGGTGACTTGGGCCTAGAGGACAAATTCGCCGAGTGCTTGCAAAAATTTTACAAGGAGGACATCGTCCCTTTCGCGCACTTTCCGGAACGCAGTCGTCCAGATGTTGAGATGTTAATTGCCGTTCGCCGAAAAGGTTTGATGGACTTATTCAGTACGGAAAAGACGACGATTACACAAGTGCTTCCCTATAAAGCAATAGGACTAGGCAGTGTATTTGCCGAACTAATGCTCAATCGTTTATGGGATAGTGCTTCAGTGGCGCAATTGGAATTGTTGGCCGCATATGTCGTATTCATGGCGAAAGAATCGATAGAATCGTGCGGTAAGTACACGACGATTGCAACAATACATACTGCCACCGTAGTTGACACTCCAAGCGGAAGTAGGTTTCAGCCTCCAGGCCCGGCGGTCTATGTGAAACGCGACACGATAGAGGAGTGGGAGCACTTATTCAGGTATGAATGGTGGAAAGCCGAAAAGGATGTAATCTGGAAATTAATTGAGCATCGGACTAACCGATCAGGGCCGCGAAGGTCAAAGGGTCGGCAGTAACCATATGGCGCAGGGTATCTACGAACAGATCGGAATTCTTCCGGCGATTGAACCGGAATTGCATCTCGTCCAAATAGGCCGGGAGATGCTTCGCACTGATCTTGTGCCACGTTCCCACGATACCGCGCTTCAGCAGAGAGAATGCGGATTCAATCGTGTTCGTGTGAATGTCGTCCATGACGTAAACGCCAGTGCTGTGGTTGATACTCTTGTGCTTATCCTTGAATGCTGGCCCCATCGCGCCGGGATATGCGGAGAAGTCATCGGTCACAATCACGTCCACATCTTCGCTCACGTTGTCATGGATGTATTTGTAGAG
>Ga0187780_10003340_pt1 | contig 12126 bp, 16 predicted proteins | sample 1015_Q2_SP10_20__FD_132429 | JGI IMG/M metagenome (GOLD analysis project Ga0187780, IMG submission 132429) | Tropical peat soil microbial communities from peatlands in Department of Meta, Colombia - 1015_Q2_SP10_20_MG | ecosystem: Environmental > Terrestrial > Soil > Wetlands > Peat | place...
CCCAGCGAGATCCGCGTCGACGTGGTCCGTTCCTCCGGGGCCGGCGGGCAGCACGTAAACAAGACCGAGAGCGCGGTGCGCATCACCCATCTGGCCAGCGGTATCGTGGTGGAATGCCAAGATGACCGTTCGCAGCACAAGAACAAGGAGCGCGCCCTCAAGGTGCTGGCGGCTCGCCTGAAGGACGCCCAAATGCGCGCCCAGCAACAGCAGCAGGCTTCAGCCCGGCGTTTGCTGGTGGGTAGCGGCGATCGCTCGGAGCGCATCCGCACGTATAACTTTCCGCAGGGGCGTGTGACCGACCACCGCATCAATCTCACGCTCTACAAGATCGATCAGATCATGGACGGTGACTTGGACGAATTGACTCGGGCGCTGAGCGCCGAGCATCAGGCCGAGCTTTTGGCCTCGCTCGCGGAGACGGCCTAATTGGCGCACGCACTCTTGTGTCCAAGCGACGTGCAGCGCGCGCAGGCATTGCTGCGCGGCTGCGCCCTGCCTTTGCCGGAGGCGCGATCGCTGCTCGCCTACAGCCTGGGCGTTCGGCGCGAACACCTCATCGCGCACCCTGAGGAGCCGGTTGACGAGCAAACCAGGGCGGACTTCGAGCGCCTCGTAGCCGACCGCCAACGGGGCATGCCGATGGCCTATCTGCTCGGGGTCCAGGAGTTCTACGGCCACGGGCTGTGTGTCTCGCCCGAGGTTCTGGTTCCGCGACCCGAGACCGAAGTTCTGGTGCAAACCGGATTGCAACTGCTCTGCGGTCGCGCACAGGCCCGCGTCCTGGAGCTGGGGACCGGCTCGGGTTGCATTGCGGTCGCCTTAGCGCTTGCGCGGCCGGACCTTTGGATCGTGGCGACGGACCGTTCAAAAGCCGCACTGCGCGTCGCACGGAAAAACTGCGCCCGCCTCGGTGCGACAGTGCAGCTCGTTGCCGGCAACTGGTATGCACCGATACGGGGGCGCTTTGACCTCATTGTGAGCAATCCGCCGTATGTCAGCGTGGCCGATCCGCACCTTGCGCAGCTGCGATTTGAACCGCGCGCGGCGCTCACGGACGAGGACGACGGTTTATCCGCGCTGCGAACCGTCATCGCGGGGGCACCGACACGCCTGGCAGCAGGCGGCCATCTGCTTGTTGAGCATGGCTACGATCAAGGCGCGGCGGTGCGCGGCATCATGCGGCAGCACGGTCTTGCGCGCGTGGTCACACTGCGCGATCTCTCCGGGCAAGAGCGCGCCGGACTGGGTCAAAGAGCCCGCTAGAAGGTGCGGTGCCACGTGCGGGCGGAGACACTGCCCGCTTGAGAACAGGAGCGCGCCCGGGAGGGTGAGAAAACACCTCCATACTCTCCCGTCCCGCCTTCGCAACACGGGCTCGCGGAGGCAGGCAGCCGGCGGACTTGTAAACCACGCAGCAATCCGGACTAATCGATGTTTCCCGACGACACCGGGGCAAACCGCCGCACCCGGGCAGTCAGCGTCTTGCGACTGCGACCGAGGCGCACCGACCGCTCCGCATTGCATTGTCCAGCCCCTGGGCTGCCCCCGCGCACCGGCGCAGGGCGATCGTTTGACGCCAGCGGATGTCGTTTCTACACTGTGATGTCCCATGGCGCCAATGCGCGCAGCAATGATTTTTTGCCGGAAGTTGAACTCATGGATGCAAAAGAATTTGTTCGCACGACCGTCGCCCAACATCCCGTCGTGTTGTTCATGAAGGGAACGTCGCAGTTTCCGCAGTGCGGTTTCTCGGGCCGAGCTGTGCAGATCCTGAAGTCCTGCGCTGTGAAGAACCTCGTCACCGTCAATGTGCTCGAAGACGAGGAAGTGCGCCAGGCGGTGAAGGATTTCGCCAATTGGCCTACTGTGCCGCAGCTTTACATCAACGGACATTTCATTGGCGGCTCTGACATCATGGCCGAGATGTTCGAAAGCGGCGAGCTTCAGGACCTACTCAAACAAGTGTCGTCGGCTTGAACGTGGCCGGCAACGCGCCGCGGCCCCAGCGCCAACGCGTCATCGTTGCAATTACCGGTGCGTCGGGCGCCATCTACGGCACGAGACTGCTCGCCCACCTGCGGGCCAGCGCAAGCGTAGAGACCCACGTCGTGGTCTCCCACGCCGGCGCGCTCAGCGCACACCACGAACTGGGCCTCAAACGCGCAGAAATCGAGCAGATGGCCGATTGCGCCCATGCCGTCACCGACATGGGGGCCAGCATTGCCTCCGGATCGTTCGCGGCAAGCGCGATGGTCGTTGCGCCCTGCTCGGCAAAGACACTGGCGTCCATTGCCAATGGCTACGCGGAGAACCTGGTGGCGCGCGCCGCCGATGTCTGCTTGAAGGAGCGGCGTCGACTCGTGCTGCTTGTGCGCGAGGCGCCGCTGCACCTCGTTCACCTGCGCAACATGGAAGCCGTGACCCTCATGGGCGGCATCATTTTTCCGCCAGCGCCGGCTTTCTACCACCGGCCCGCAACACTCGAACAAGTAGTGGACCAGACCCTTGGCCGGGTGCTTGACTTGTTGGCAATCGAGCACACACTCGCACCACGTTGGGGTGGCATGCAGCCCTAGCGCGCCGTCCTTGTTCGATCCGTCGAAAAGTCGACGCCAATTCGGGGAACTGACCGCGCCAGGGCAATGCGATAGCGTTGCTCACCCGGTGTCGTCGCGGATACTTGCCGTCGGTGCGCAGCGGCCACCCGGATTGACACGCAATTGATCAGAAGGAAATCGTCGCGCATAGCCCACCGCTGGGGCATTGTCTTTGGCGCGCTGGGCACCGTGCTCGTGGCGCTGCTGTCGGTGCTCTTTCCGCAAATCGGCGCGCTCTGGCAGGTGCTGTCCGTCCTCTTGGTGCTGATCGTCGTGCGCTCCCTATTGGGATATTCGTTCCCGGCACCCCAACGGGCGCAGAGCAAACGCCGGCGCGATGCCGCGGGCTTGCGCTAGCACTGCGGGCGCACCGATCGCTTTGCGCCAGTGCCTGTCCCGGGGCGGTGTCCGAAACACTTTTTCACGAGTCGGTCTGTTTACAAGCAGTTACGCTTGTCGAGCGCCGTTGCGGATCTAATAACGGGTAGCGTTGCCTAATGGTGCGTCGGCCGTAAAGAGCGCACGCGGGCGCGCTCGTGGCGCACGCGATGGATGCCTCGGACCGGTGGATGTGCACTCGATTGCAACGCGCGCGGCCATCGAGGAAGTCGTAAGAAGAGGCAAAGTGCTGATGCGAAGCGCACGCGAGAGCGTAGGCGCGGCTCGACAGGAGTCGATTGATGATGTGGAAGGGCGCAGCTCCGGCGGTCGTTCTCCTCGTGGGTGCAGGGCTGCCCCAGGCGCGGCCCTGGGCACTGCAGGAGGAGCATGCGGGCCATGGGGAGGCGCATCACGGGCTCTCGGAATTTCCGCGGTGACATTGCCCACTTTCATGAGCACGACGGGAAGGTCTAGCATGAAGGATCCCGGTATCACGGCGAACCTGCCGGTTTTCTCGGCGGGTGGTCGATTGCATGCGGCATCGGATTCTTTGCATCCGTTCCAGGGCTACCCTTGGCCCGATCCGTACGTATGCCCGGATCTTCCGGTGACCGCCGTTTCGCCACCGCCAACACCCACTGCCTGGTACTACTGTGTTTGCGCCAAGTGTCACTACCCCTACGTGACCTCGTGTCCGGCGGGCTGGCAGTCGGTAGCGCCAGCGCAGGCCGCGACGCCACGATGAGGGCGCCGCGCGTGAGACAATCTTGTGTTAATGGATGCGTGTTGTGTTAATGGATGCGCTGCAATTTTTCTAGGAGCTCTGTCATGCACCCGCTAAAGTGGGCTACGCCCTTCGCTCTGGGTACTGTGGTCCTGGTCGGATGTACTGTGATGCCGGAGGGACCCAGCGTTCGCGTTATGCCGGCGCCGGGCAAACCCTTCGAGGTATTCGTCGCCGACGATCAGTATTGTCGCAGCTACGCCTCGCAAAGCGCCGGCGGCAATGCGCAACAGGCCGCGAACACCTCCGCGATTGGCTCGGCCGCCGTTGGGACCGCGGTCGGTGCGGCCGCCGGGGCGTTGATTGGCCAAAGCGGCCAAGCCGCTGGCGTGGGCGCTGGTATGGGGCTGTTGGCCGGATCTGCCATTGGCGCAGGCGAGAGTCAGCGAAGCGGCCAGACCTTGCAGCACCGCTACGACATCGCCTACGAGCAGTGTATGTACGCGAAGGGCAACTTGCTGCCCGGCCAGACGATTCCGTACAACACGGCGCATATGCCACCGCCGCCGGGCTACCATCCCCCGCCTTCGGCCTATCCGCAGCCCCCGTCGGGCTATCCGCCACCGCCGCCCTCAGGCTATCCGCCGCCGCCATCGGGCGGGTATTCGCAGCCGCCGTCCGGTTACGCGCCTCCGCCCGCACCTCCGGGCTATCCGCCGGCGCAGTAGCGCTTGCACAGCAGCGCTCCGAGCCGTCGTCTGCGGTCCCCGAAGGTTGGGGTCAGACACGCGCGCCGTCGGTGCCGGCAGAGGGACTCGAACCCCCGACCTTCGGTTTACAAAACCGCTGCTCTACCAGCTGAGCTATGCCGGCCGATCGGAATTCGTTTGCTTCGGGTATCACTTGACCCGGGTGAGGCGGGGTCGGTCTCCCGTGGGTCCCGGAGACGGTTCGGGTGGAGGCTCTCCGGGCTCGCGCGACGGCAATACGCGCAACGGTTTGGCGCCAGTCCCGCTGGGCAGCGGGGCAGGCAGCGCGGCGGGCGGGGCCGCGGGCGCCGGGACTGGTACCTCAAAGGCCATTCCCTGACCCGTCTCTCGCGCGTAGATCGCCCGGATGCATTCCACCGGCACGCGAACGTCGCGGGCAACGCCGCCAAAACGCGCCTGAAATTCGAGAAATTCGTTGCCGATGGTCAAACGGTTGGTCGCCAGCGGTGAGATGTTGAGCACGATCTCGCCGTCCTTAACATACTCGGGAGGTACGAGCACGGTCTCGCCAACCGCTACCGTCACGTAGGGCGTGTATCCGCAGTCGTTGCACCACTCAAACAGCGCGCGGACCAGGTACGGCTTGGCGGAGAGTTCTGGCATCGAAGGCATCGAATCGCGCGAACCGGGCAAGGCCTCAGCGACGCATCACCTTCTCGCTTGGGGTCAGGGCCTCGATGTAGGCGGGGCGGCTGAAGATGCGCTCGGCAAACTTCATCAGCGGCGCCGCGCTCTTAGGCAGTTCGATTTCATAGTGATCCAGACGCCAGAGCAGCGGTGCAATGGCCACGTCAAGCATCGAAAATTCGTCGCCCAGCATGTATTTGCTTTTGAGCAAAATCGGCGCGAGCTGCGTGAGCCGATCGCGGATCTGCACGCGCGCCTTTTCGATCGCTTTCTGGTTGTTGCTGTTTTCCAGGGTCTGCACGTGCACGAACAGTTCTCGCTCAAAGTTAAACAAGAACAGCCGAGCGCGCGCGCGCATCACCGGATCGGCGGGCATAAGCTGCGGATGGGGAAACCGCTCGTCGATATACTCGTTGATGATGTTCGATTCGTACAGCGTAAGTTCGCGCTCGACGAGAATCGGTACCTGCCCGTACGGATTCATGACCGATATTTCCTCGGGCTTGTTGAAAAGATCGACGTCCTTGATCTCAAAGTCCATCCCCTTTTCAAAAAGCACGAGGCGGCAGCGTTGCGAGAACGGGCAGGTCGTACCGGAATACAGCACCATTGTGAGATCGCCTTTTGTGTATCGTCCCGCGCGTCGGCAGGCGGCACTACGGTGAAACTTTGGCCCTGCGGCGGGCACGGCTCCGGGGAGCCTGCTATTCTACTTCAGATGCCGCAAAGGCGGGGTGGGCGGCGCGGGGACCGCGCTCGATTCGCTCGTCTGCGTGCCAGTGAGCGAACAAGCGCGGATATGAGAGCAGTTCTGAGCAGTTGCTGTCAGCCAGCCGTTGGGCTTCCGATTACCTTTTGTCCGGACCGATGATCGACGTGACCCTTTACAAGCGTGGCGCGGACCGCAAGCGCCCGGCGCAGCGGGAGCTCTGATGCTGCGCCGCATCTGGCTGGTTTTCGCCCAGGCCACGACGGTGGGGATGGCGCTGCTGTTTGTCGTCTCCACGCTCAAGCCGCAGTGGATTTCACGCGAGTCCCCGACGCTCAGCGCTGCTACGCAGGCCGCGGTGCCTCCCGCCACCCCGGTTGCGGGAACCTTGATACACCAGGTTCCCGCTGATGAACCGGTGACCCGCGTCAACGCTCTGGGCTCCTACGCCGACGCGGCGATGCGCGCCATGCCCAGCGTGGTGAATGTGTACACCACCAAGCAGATCTCCCGGGGCGGAGCGGACAATCCTTTTGAGCGGCAGTTCGTCGATGAATCGGCCCCCAACGAGGCGCAGAGCGTCGCCCGTCTGGGTTCCGGCGTCATCGTGAGCGCCGACGGCTACGTGCTCACCAACAATCACGTAGTTCAGGCGGCCGACGAGATTGCCGTCGCGCTGGGCGACGGTCGCCGCGTCGAAGCGCGTCTCGTGGGCTCTGATCCGGAGACGGACCTCGCCGTACTGAAGATCGACCTGCCGAATCTGCCGGTCATGGTCTTTGGGCGCTCCGAAACGCTCAAGGTGGGTGATGTCGTGCTCGCCATTGGCAACCCATTTAACGTCGGGCAAACCGTGACCATGGGAATCGTTTCGGCTCTGGGGCGGTCGAATCTGGGCATCAACACTTTCGAGAACTTCATTCAGACCGACGCGGCCATCAACGAGGGCAACTCGGGCGGTCCGCTGGTCGACAGCAACGGCCATCTGGTCGGGATAAACACCGCGATCTTCTCCTCGCGCATGGGTGGCTCGATCGGCATCGGTTTTGCGATCCCGACAACCATCGTCACGCAGGTCATGAACCAGATCGTGCAAAACGGCCGGGTCAAACGCGGCTACTTTGGGATCGAACTCTCCGACATCACCCCGGAGCTCGTCGATGCCCTGCGCCTCAAGCGCAGGGACGGCGTCGTAGTCCGCGGGGTGCAGCGCAACGGTCCGGCGAGCAATGGCGGAATGGAGCTCGGCGACGTGATCGTGTCGATCAATGGTGTCACGGTAGGCGAGCGCCACGCGATGCTCAACGAAATCGCGCAGCTCGAGCCTGGCGCCACGGCAAACGTGCGCGTGCTGCGCGACGCCAAGGAAGTCAACCTCAAGATCCGGGTTGGCGAGCGACCGCCGCCGCCGGCCACGCGATAGGCCGCAAGGCGCGCGCGAGCGCGTCACTCGGCAGGCGCTTGCTGCTGCTCGTCCTTGCCGCCCACGATCGTTCCCAGCAGCACTCCCAACTCATAGAGCAGCCAAAGCGGAAGCGCGAGCAGCATTTGCGAGAGCACGTCGGGCGGCGTCACGATTGCCGCAACAACGAACGCACCGACAATCACGTAGGGGCGGATGTGGCGCAGCTTGGCAATGGAGGTGATCCCCAGACGCACCAGCAGCATCACCGCGATGGGGACCTCGAATGCAAGGCCGAAAGCAAGAAACATCCGCAGGACAAAGTCGAAATACTGCTCGATGTCGGGGGAAACGTTGACGTTTTCGGGCGCAAAGCCAGCGATGAATCGAAAGACGACGCCGAAGACGACGAAGTAGCAGTAGGCAATGCCCGCAAAAAACATCACCACGCTCGAGACAATCACCGGCAGCGCCAGGCGCTTTTCGTGCTGGTACAGGCCCGGGGCGACGAAGGCCCACACCTGGTACAAGACGTAGGGCAGGGCCAGCAAGAAGGCTGCGAACAGCGTCACTTTCATGGGAACGAGAAACGGGGTGATGACGCCGGTGGCCAAAAGCTTTGCCCCCTGCGGCAAAGCGCCCATCATCGGGCGGGAGAGCAGATCAAAGATCTGCCGCATGAAGGGCCATAGCGCCAGGAACACGATCAGCACCGAGGCCGCGGCACGCACGAGCCGGTTGCGCAATTCGACCAGGTGCGAGATGAACCCTTCTTCTTGATCGACCGGCTGGCTCATCGGCAAACCCCGCAGAGTCCGCACGCGCCGCGCGTGTTCATGTGCACCTGGCTCTAGCGGCGCACGCGCACACGGTTGATCCGGGCGCGCGGCGCCAGTTTGCGGCGCGCAGCCGCGGCCGAATCCGGCACGGCCAGCTGGCGCTTGAGGCGCTCGATTTCCTGGGTTAGGTCGTCGATCGAGGGCCGCGGCTTGTAGCGTCGCGGAAAGTTAGTGGGCGGCGGCGGCGGGCCGCCGCTGGTCCAGGAGTTGTCCCCTATCGCAGTCATGGTTTCGGCGGCGACTTTGTTGACCTCCGATTCGAGCCCGGAGGCCGCGCTGCGCAGTTGCGTTTCGACCGACCGCGCGCTGGCACGCGCCTCCTCACCCAGGCGGCGCAGGTCTGCGAGGTGAAACTCGCGGTCGAACTCCACCCGCACTTGGGCGACGTAGTTTTGCAGCTTGCCGACCCATTGACCCAGGGCGCGCGCCGCCTGCGGGAGGCGCTCGGGCGGCAGCACGATCAGCGCTACCACTCCGATCACCAACAGCTCACCAAAGTCGAGCATGACTATCCCGGCGATTGACGCAAAAGGCCGATGATCGCGTCCGTTGTTCCAATTCCCCGATCAGGGCGAGCGGCGGGCCCGCCGAGGCCCGGCGGCTCAGCTTCCGCTTTTCTCGCGCGCGGCCACGTCGATGGTGTTGTTCGCCTGGCGGGATGCATCCTCGACTTTCTGAGGCGGCGGCGTGCCGGGCGATTCCGTCCCCTCTTTCATGCCTTCCTTAAATCCCTTGATTGCACCACCGAGATCGCGCCCCAGATTCTTCAGCTTCCCGGTGCCGAAAACCAAAATAACGACTACCAGAACGATCAGCCAATGCCAAATGGATAGCGAGCCCATAGTTACCTCCCGACAGACATGTGGCGCCAAGGCCGTGGGCCGCCAAGCACGTGAAAGTGCAGATGGAACACTTCCTGCCCGCCGCCGGGTCCGTTGTTGACGATGAGCCGGAATCCATCCGTCGCGCCCTGCTCCCGGGCCAATCGTGGCGCGAGCAGAAGCATTTTACCCAATAGCGGCTCGTGCTCGCCGGTGGCACTGATCAGCGATTCGACGTGTACTTTGGGAACGATGAGCAGATGCACCGGTGCGGCCGGATGGATGTCGTGAAACACGACGAGTTCGTCGTCCTCGTAGACTTTGCGCGAAGGTATGTGTCCCCGCACGATGCGGCAAAACACGCACGACGCGGATGCGGCCTCAGCCATTTTCTTCCTTTCGTGGAAGCGCACCGAGCGCCTCGCGGGCCAACGACTTGCGCAGAGCCTTCTCTTCGAGACCGGAAGTGCCCGCGCGCCGCGCGAGCTCGGCCAGAACCTGCTCCGGTCGCAGCCCATAGTGCGCAAGCATCACCAGACAATGGAACCATAAATCGGCCGTCTCCGCGACGATACGCTCAGGCTCGGCGTCCTTGGCCGCCATGACCGTTTCGGTCGCCTCTTCCCCGATTTTCTTCAGTATGGAGTCGGGCGCCTGCGCCAGCAGGCGCGCGACGTAGGAGCGCTGCGGGTCGCCGCCACGGCGCGTCTCAATGACATCGGCCAGGCGACTCAGCACTTCGCTTTCGGTTTTCATGCGACGGGCCGCCGATACATCGTGGCCGGATCGATGAGCACCGGATCGGTCGACACCCATGCACCGTCCTCCAGACGCCGGTAAAAGCAGCTGGCGCGGCCCGTGTGGCAGGCCGCCCCCCCCTGCTGATCGACCAGATAAAGCACCGCGTCGCCATCGCAATCGATACGAATCTCATGCACCCGCTGGGCGTTGCCCGATTCCTCGCCCTTGCGCCATTGGCGCTTGCGCGAGCGCGAGTAATAGGTCGCAAAACCCGAACGTTGCGTCTGCTCCAAGGCTGCGCGGTCGGCCCACGCCAGCATCAATACGCGCCGGTCGGCCACCTGTTGGGCGATCACGGGCACTAGGCCCGCGGCATCGAACACGACTTGATCGAGCCACCCCGTACCCCCGTCTGCGCCCGGCCGATCGGGCACCGCCGCCGGCGCCGCGCAACTCATGACAGCCTCATCGGAATGCCCCGATCGGCCAGATAGCGTTTGGCTGCTCCCACGGTGTACTCCCCATAATGAAAGATCGACGCGGCAAGCACGGCATCGGCGTGTCCCAACAAAATGCCCTCGGCCAGGTGTTCGAGCGATCCTACGCCGCCCGAGGCAATCACCGGAACACTCACCGCATCGGTGACCGCGGCCGTCAGTTCGAGGTCAAACCCCTGGCGGGTCCCGTCCCGATCCATGCTCGTAAGCAAAATCTCCCCCGCCCCCAGCTCCACGACACGGCGGGCCCAAACTACCGCGTCCACGCCGGTTGCCGTGCGGCCTCCATGCGTGTAGACCTCCCAGCCCTGCGCGGCATCGGCGCGGTTGCGCCGACGGGCGTCGATGGCGGCGACAATGCACTGCGAACCAAAGCGCCTGCTGGCTTGCGCGAACAGCTCCGGAGTGAGCACGCCCGCCGTGTTGATGGACACCTTGTCCGCTCCGGCATTCAGAAGCCGCCGCACGTCGTCGACCTTGCGAACACCGCCTCCTACGGTCAGCGGAATGAAGGTCTGCCGCGCGACGGCCTCGATTACTTCCAGGATCGTCTCACGCTGATCAGAACTCGCAGTAATGTCGAGAAAAGCCAGCTCGTCGGCGCCCTCGGCGTCATAGCGCGCCGCAACCTCGACCGGATCACCGGCATCGCGCAGGCCCTGAAAGTTGATCCCCTTCACGACCCTTCCCGCGGTCACGTCCAGACACGGAATGATGCGTTTGGCCAGCATGGCTCAGGGCTCCCAGGCGTCGCCGCGCGCGGATTCGTGCCGCGGGCGGCGTCGGTGCCTGCGCGAAACGCCGCGTGCGGCTCCTCGCTATTGCGCCAGCGCGGCCACGCGCGCCAGCGCAGCTTTGAAGTCGAGCTTACCCTCATAGAGGGCGCGCCCCAAAATCGCGCCCTCCACGCCCTCGCCCTCGATAGCACAGAGCCGATCGACGTCGCTCAAGTCAGCGACTCCGCCGCTGGCCAGAATCGGTATGCGCACCGCTCGGGCCAGCGCCACCGTAGCCTCGACGTTGACGCCGGTGAGCATGCCGTCGCGGCCGATATCGGTGTACAGAATCGCATCGACCCCGTAGTCCTCGAACTTCATGGCAAGGTCGATCACGTCATGGCCCGTGAGCTTGCTCCAGCCGTCGGTCGCGACTTTGCCTTCGCGCGCATCGAGCGAAACGATCACGTGCCCGCCAAAGGCGCTACAGGCGTCGTGCAAGAAGCCGGGATTTTTGACTGCTGCGGTTCCGATCACGACAAAAGCAACACCATCGTCGATGAAGCGCTCGATCGTGTCGAGGTCTCGCAGCCCACCACCGAGTTGTACGGCCACGTCCGGCCCAACGGCCCGCACAAGCTTTCGGATCACCGCTTCGTTGACCGGCCGGCCGGAGCGAGCGCCGTTGAGATCGACGATATGCAGGCGCTGCGCACCCATCTCGATCCATTTTCTCGCCATTGCGACGGGATCTTCGGAGAAAACCGTCGCATCGCTCATGTCGCCCTGGCGCAGACGGACACAGCGCCCGTCCTTAATATCAATTGCGGGTATCAGCAGCATGAAAGGATGGATTCGTGGTCGGCGACAGACGGGCCAGCGACCGTGTGCGCCGGCCCGGTCAGGGTTTCCAACATACGAAGTTGGCGTAAATTCTCAGGCCGGCGGCCGCGCTTTTCTCAGGATGGAACTGAACAGCGAAAATATTATCTTGAGCCACCGCGCAGGTAAAGATGCCACCATAGTCGGTCGTCCCCGCGATCACGCTGGGCTGTTCGGGGTCCACATAGTAGCTGTGGACGAAGTAAAAGTAGCTCTCATCGGCGATTCCTTCCCATAGGGGATGGCGCTGGGTCTGTCGGACTCGGTTCCAGCCCATGTGCGGAATTTTGCGCCGCAGGCCCCGCTCGTCGACCGACGCGGCCAGCCGCACCACACGCCCCGCGATGACCCCGAGCCCGGGGGTATCGCCCTCTTCGGAGCGGTCAAAAAGCATCTGCTCGCCGATGCACACCGCCA
>Ga0187780_10003341_pt1 | contig 12125 bp, 6 predicted proteins | sample 1015_Q2_SP10_20__FD_132429 | JGI IMG/M metagenome (GOLD analysis project Ga0187780, IMG submission 132429) | Tropical peat soil microbial communities from peatlands in Department of Meta, Colombia - 1015_Q2_SP10_20_MG | ecosystem: Environmental > Terrestrial > Soil > Wetlands > Peat | place...
CGACGAGGAAGAGGTAGACGCCTTCCTCGACGAGGTCGAGGCCGAGCTCGACCGGCTGATCCAGGAGAACGAGGAACTCCGGGCTAAGCTGGCGGAAGTCCTGCGCGGTGGGAAGTCGGCGGTCCCCGCGTTGAGCTCCCCGCTGTCTGACCCGAAGCCAGACCTGATGCCGCCCGAGCCACGTATGGAGCCGGAGCGCAGGCAGCCTGAGCCGGTCATGATGGGCGGCGGGATGCCACACATCGAAGACAACATGGACACGGCCGCGCGCGTGCTCTCGCTCGCGCAGCAGACCGCCGACCAGGCGATTGCCGATGCCCGCAGGGAAGCAGACGAGACCCTGGGCCGCGCCCGCCGCGAGGCGGACGAAGTCCTGACCAAGGCCAGGCGTCAGGCGGAGCAGATCACCGGCGATGCGCGTGCCCGGGCGGAAAGCCTCGAGCGCGACGCGCAGGAGCGGCACCGCCAGGCGATGGGCTCGCTGGTACAGACCCGCGAGGAACTCGAGCGCAGGGTCGATGACCTGCGTGCGTTCGAGCGTGAGTACCGCAGCAGGCTCAAGGCCTACCTGGAAGGCCAGCTCCGCGACCTCGAGGCGGGCGTCACCGACAGCGGTACGTTCCCGACCATGGGGTCGTCCTCCCAGCCGCCGATGTCGGCCACGCTCAGCGCCCCGGCGGGCGGGCGCAATGGCGGCCAGGGACCGGGCCAGTACGGCATGCCCGAGGTCGTGCCGCATTCCGGTGGTTTCCGTACGCCTGATACAGCACCCTCGCGCGAGCGCAGGTAGGCACTAGACCGCAGCGATCGCTTGGAGAACGCATGTGATCCGGTTCAGTGCGTTTCTCGTTGTCGCCGCGATCGGACTGCTGGTTGCCGGAGTGGTGACGAGCAGGCTCCTGCTCGTCTACATCGCGATAGGCGTGAGCGCCGCCGCGCTCCTGGCGCTCGGTGTCGGTGCGCTAGTTAAGCGGCGGGAGCTGTTCGGCCAACCGGAGACGGCCAAGCCCGAGTCGGCGCGGGCGGAGCCTGCGGGTGTGCACCTCCTGTCCCAGCCACAGCCGCAGGCCGCGCCGTGGGTGGCCGCGGTACCCGCCGGATCCGGGCCCGCGGCATCGGCCTGGCCCGCTGCCGCACAGGCGGGCCCGTCCAAGGCGGGCTACCTGCCCGCCGATCAGCCCGGGCGGACTTCGGCCCCGGCCGCCCGGCCGCCCGCCGCCGCCAGCGCCGCCGGCCGCGGCGCCGCCGATGCCACGGCCGGCACTCCAGGTGCCGCCACGGCAGGTGCCGCCACGGCCTGGGGAAGCGGCATCCCGGCGGCGGCTTTTCCCGATCCCCGGCCTGCCGACACCCCACGCCCACCTGCCGCGTTCACACCTCCCCCCGCAGCTGTCGCGCCGCCACCTGCCCCGAGCGTCTGGGAGCGGCGCCGCGAGGCTCCTCCGGCTCAGCCGACTCCCCCCGCTGACGTCGCCGCCCCCACCGACAAGGTCGCCGGCCCGCAGCCGGCCGCCGCCAGCGAGCCGGCGTTCAGCGAGCGCCTCCAGCCCACCGAACGCCCCCAGCCCACCGCGGGCGACCAGGCCGCCACCGGCCAGCTCTCGGACAAGGACCAGCCGACCGACATCCAGCTGCCAACCGAGCACCTGCAGCCCGGCGAAGATCACCAGCCAGCCGAAGACCGCAAGCCAGCCGAGCCCCAGCAATCATCCGGGCCCAGGCGATCGGCGGAACTCCTGTCGGCCACGTCCGCCAGTACCGAGGACGCCAACGAGCCCGCCGCGCCAGCCGCACCCGCCGCGCGAGCTGCACCCACTGCGGCCTCCCCGGGGACGCCGGAAGCCCCGATCGCTACGGCCGGCTTGCCACGTGAAGTAACCGTCGTGCCAGGCGTCCCGCGTTACCACAGAGCGAACTGCATCCTTATCCGCTTCATGGGCGAGAAGGACCTGGACCAGGTGACGCTGGCCGCGGCCAGGAAGGCCGGCTGCACGCCGTGCCGCGCCTGCCTGCCCGACCAGGACGAAGTAACGTCCGCGTGAGAGCGTTGCTCGGCTGTTACGAGCCGACCACTTCTTCAGCCCGCCCCAGCCAGAACGTCAGGCCGAGGTCGCCCTCGAAGTGCTTCAACGCAGTCCCGGCCGGAGCCGGAACCGGGCCGGGCCCGTAATCCACCGCGAGCACCTCGGCGGCGATCAGGTCCTCGTACTCGGCCAGCGCCGCGGCCACATCCGGGTCGCTCGACGACCAGCGCAGCCAGATCCGATCGGTGACGTCGAGTCCGTCGGTCTTGCGCGCGTCCTGGATGAGCCTGACGACCTCGCGGGCCAGGCCCTCCCGGTACAGTTCCGGGCTGACCGCGGTGTCGAGCGCCACGGTCTCGCCGGCTTCGGTGGCCACCGCCCAGCCGGCTCGCGGCGTCTGGGTCACGATCACGTCATCCGCACCGACCCGCACAGGGCCGTCACCCAGCCCTGGAACCATCACCGCGAAGGTTTCGCCCGCCAGCACCGTCGCGGCGACGTCCACGGCTGGCGCCGCCACCACCGCGGCCGCCACCGCCTGGGTCCGCGGCCCGAACCGGCGGCCGAGTACGCGGAAGTTGGGCTTTACCGTGTAGTCCACCAGTTCCCCGGCGCCGCCCAGCACCTCAAGCTCCGCCACGTTCAGCTCCGCGGCGATCTGCGCCCGCAACTCGGCCGGCAGCCCCTCGAAGCGCGCCGCCCCGATCAGCGCCCGGCCCAGCGGCTGCCGCGTGCGGACGGCGGCAGCCGAACGAGCCGAACGCCCCAGATCCACCAGCCGCCGCGTCAGCGCCATCTGCTCAGAAAGCTCCGGGTCGATGAGCGAATCATCAGCCGTGGGCCACGAGGCCAGGTGCACCGACTCCGCCGCGCCCGGCCGCCGCAGCACGCCCCAGACGTGGTCGGTGACGAACGGCGTGAACGGCGCCATCAGCAGCGTCAGGACGGTCACGCACTCATACAGCGTGGCGAACGCCGAAGCGCCATCGGCAGAAGCAGGCCCATCCCAGAACCGCCTCCGCGACCTGCGCACGTACCAGTTAGACAGATCGTCGATGAACGTCCCAAGCCGCCGCCCGGCCGCCGCCGTATCGAACGTCTCCAAAGCCGCGGTGACGTCGCGCACCACCGCGTGCAGTTCGCTCAGCACCCACCGGTCCAGCACCGGCCGCTCGGCCACGGCGGGCGCGGAACCCAGCCCCTCGGCCACCGTCCAGCCGCCCGCGTTCGCGTAAAGGACCAGGAACGAGGCGGTGTTCCAGTAGGTGAGGAGCACCTTCCTGACGATCTCGTTGAGCACGTCGTGTCCCACCCGGCGATCGCTCCACGGCGAGCCAGACGCCGCGAAGAACCAGCGCAGCGCGTCCGCGCCGTGTTCATCCATCAGCGGGATCGGCTCCAGCACGTTGCCGAGGTGCTTGCTCATCTTGCGGCCGGCCTCGTCCACCAGCAACCCGAGGCACACCACGTTCTCGTACGCCGAACGCCCGAACACCAGCGTCCCCACGGCCATCAGCGAGTAGAACCAGCCCCTGGTCTGGTCCAGCGCCTCGCAGATGAACTGCGCCGGGTACGTAGCCTCGAACTCGGCCAGGTTCCGCCACGGCGCGCCGTGCTGGGCGAACGGCATCGCCCCGGAGTCGTACCAGACGTCGATGACCTCGGGCACCCGCCGCGCGCGCTCGCCGCAGACCGGGCAGGAGAACGTGACCGCGTCCACATAAGGCCGGTGCGGATCGAGGTCGGACAGGTCCGACCCGGCCAGCTCGGACAGCTCGGCCAGCGAGCCGACCGCGGTCACGTGCGACTCGCCGCACTCCCACAGCGGCAGCGGCGTGCCCCAGTACCTGGTCCGGGAAAGCGCCCAGTCCACGTTGTTCCGCAGCCATTCGCCGTAACGTCCGTACTTGACTGTCGCCGGGTACCAGTTGGTTTGCTCGTTCTGCTCGAGCAGCCGGTCTTTGACCGCCGTGGTCCTGATGAACCACGAGGGCAGCGCGTAGTACAACAGCAGGGTCCCGCACCGCCAGCAGTGCGGATAGCTGTGCTGGTGCCGCTCGGACCGGAACAGCAGCCCGCGCTCGCGCAGGTCGTTGATCAGCCGCTGGTCGGCATCCTTGAAGAACAGCCCGCCCACCACCGGCACGTCGTCCTCGAAGTGCCCGTCGGGCCGGATCGGATTGACCACAGGCAGCCCGTGCGCGCGGGAGGCGTCCAGGTCGTCGGCGCCGAACGCGGGCGCGATATGCACCAGCCCAGTGCCATCCTCTGTAGTCACGAATGACCCTGGAATCACCACATGAGCGTCAGGAATCTTTATGACGCCGAACGGACGCCGGTAACTCGCCCCCACCAGGGCTTCACCGGGGAACCGGGCGGCGACCCGCCACCCGTCTCCGAGCACCCTGGAGAACAGGTCCTCAGCGACCACGACGCGCTCTGCGGTCACCACGTTCCGCGCCACCACGTACGTCGCCTCCGGGTGGACCGCGACCGCGGTGTTGGCCACCAGCGTCCACGGCGTGGTGGTCCAGACGAGCAGGTCGGCGTCCTCGAGCTCGGGCGGTGCCCCTTCGGGCAGCGATAGCAGCCGGAACCTGACCGTGATGGCCGGGTCGGAGACGGTCTGGTAGACGTCGGCCTGGCCCATCTCGTGGTCGGACAGCGGCGTGCCGCAGCGCGGGCAGTACGGGCTGATCCGCACGTCGCGCACCAGCAGCCCGGCGTCGTAGACCACCTTGAGCGACCACCACACCGACTCGATGTAATCGGGGTCCATGGTCCGGTAGGCGTGCTCGGTGTCGGCCCAGTAGCCCATCCGCCGGGACATCTCCTGCCACGCGCCCACGTACCTGAGCACAGACTCGCGGCAGCGCGCGTTGAACTCGGCCACCCCGTACGCCTCGATGTCCCGCTTGCCGGCCAGGCCGAGTTCCTTCTCCACGGCTACCTCGACCGGCAGCCCGTGGCAGTCCCAGCCGCCCTTGCGCGGGACATGGTAGCCCTGCATGGTCCTGAACCTGGGGAACAGGTCCTTGAACGTCCGCGCCTCCACGTGGTGCGCGCCGGGTAGCCCGTTGGCGGTTGGCGGTCCCTCGTAGAAGATCCAGGACGGCCCGCCGGCCGTCTGCTTCAGCGACCGCTCGAAGATCCCCGCGTCCTGCCAACGGCCGAGCACCTCGTGCTCGAGCGCAGGCAGGTCGACCTGCGCCGGGAGCGGCGCGAATCCCTGCACCGGCACAGCGTAATTCACCCGCGCAGTGTCTCATGCAAAAGCTCGCGTTATGCAAGGAACCTGCCGCGGTTGCTGCCCATGCCACCTGCACCGGCCGTTCGCGCAGGCCCAGAAGGCCTGCACTCGCGAGCCGGTTTTGCATAACGCGCGCAGGCCGGCATAACCAGGGTCCGCACAGCGTTTGCCTCGCGTAGCACCGCGAATTATCCTCCGGTGATTACTTCTCATGAATACGAACGGGAGGCCGCACATGCCCGCTGCTTCGCGGTCTGACACCGCCGATCTTCCAGTGCGCCCCGGCGAAGAGCCCTGGACCGACGCCGAGGTCAAGGAGGTGCGCGCCGAGCTGGAGGCCGAAGTCGCCAGCCTGCGCGCCGATCTGGCCAAGGCGGCCTCGGATATCGCAGAACGCCTCACCGACTCGGTACGGGACGCCGGCGACGACACGGCGGACGCCGGCACCAAGGCGTTCGAGCGCGAGCACGAGCTCGCCCTCACCCAGAACACCCGGGATCTCCTCGATCAGGGCGAGCGCGCCCTGATCCGTATCGATGCGGGAACATATGGAGTATGCGAATCCTGCGCCGAGCCGATCGGCAAGGCACGCCTGCTCGCGTTCCCGCGGGCGACCCTGTGCGTGAAGTGCAAGCAGCGGGAGGAACGCCGCTGACCGGCCAGGTTCCCACCCCCGCCGAAGGCGAGCGCGCGGCCGGGCCCGCGCGGCCCCGCCGCGTCAGCCTGCTGCTCGGGGTGGCCGCCTTCGTCGTCGCCGCCGACATCATTACCAAGGCCGTCGCGGTCGCGCACATCCGGGAGTATGCGCGCATCCAGGTGGTCGGCAGCTTGCTCATGCTCACCCTGACCCGCAACGGCGGCGCGGCGTTCAACATCGGCGGAACGTCGATGACCATCGTGTTCACCGTCATCGCCGCGGGCGTGATCATCTACATCCTGCGCGCCTCCAGGAACCTGCGCAGCATTGGCTGGGCGATCACGCTCGGGTTGCTCCTCGGCGGGGCCACCGGCAACCTGGTGGACCGGATCTTCCGGGCGCCTGCGCCGTTCCGCGGCGACGTGGTCGATTGGATCGAGCTGCCGCACTGGCCCGTCTTCAACCTCGCCGACTCCGCCATCGTCTGCGCCGGCTTCCTGGTCGTGCTGCTCGCCCTGCGCGGTATCCGCCTGGACGGCACCAGGGCAGCCCACGAGAGCTTCCACGCGACCGACCCCCAGTCGCCCCAGCCCGATACCCCCGAACCGGATTATCCGAAACCGGATTATCCGGAATCACAGTCAAGGGCCGCACAGTCCCCATGACGGCACCGGGGGAGCGCACCGTCGCCGTCCCCGATGGCCTGGACGGGGAACGGCTCGACGCCGCGCTGGCCAGGATGTTCGGGCTGTCCAGGTCCAGGGCCGCGGAGCTGATCGGCGACGGCATGGTGCTCCTCGACGGCAGGCCCGCCGCCAAGTCGGACCGCGTCCTGGCCGGAGAGCCCCTCCAGGTCACGCTCCCGCCGCCGCGCCAGCCAGAACCCCCGCAGCCGGTCAAGGGCCTGGTCGTGCTGTACGAGGACGACGACATCGTCGTCGTGGACAAGCCGCGAGGCGTGGCCGCCCACCCGACGCCGGGCTGGACCGGCCCAACCGTCATCGGCGGGCTGCTCGCGGCCGGGCACACGGTGGCTACCAGCGGCGCCGCCGAACGCCAGGGCATCGTGCACCGCCTGGACGCGAACACCACGGGCGTCATGGTGGTGGCCAAGAGCGAGCGGGCCTACCGCGCGCTGAAGCGGGCCTTCCGCGAGCGCCGCGTGGATAAGCGCTATCACGCCCTGGTGCAGGGACACCCCGATCCGCTGTACGGCACGGTGGACGCGCCGATCGGCAGGCACCCGTCCGGCGACGGCCGGTTCGCGGTGGTCAGCGACGGGCGGCCCAGCGTGACCCATTACGACACGCTGGAGGCCTTCCGCGCCGCCAGCCTGGTGGCGGTCGAGCTGGAGACCGGCCGGACCCATCAGATCAGGGTGCACATGGCCGCCATCAGGCACCCGTGCGTCGGCGACCTGCTCTACGGTGCGGATCCGGTGCTGGCCGCCCGGCTGGGCTTGTCCCGCCAGTGGCTGCACGCGGTCAGCCTCGCGTTTGACCACCCCGCCGACGGCCGCCGGGTCTCGTTCACCAGCCCGTACCCTCCTGACCTCGCGCACGCCCTGGACACCCTCGGCGCCGAAAGCTAACCGATACCCGCGAAGCAAGGCAGAATGACGGCGTGGAAGTCGCCGAACACATCGACGCCCTGCACGGTCAGGGCGACCTGCTCGCGGATGCGGCCGGCCGTGCCGGCCTGGACGCGGCCGTCCCGCCGTGCTCGCCCTGGCTGGTCAAGGACCTGTTGCGGCACACCGGGTACATCCACCGGTGGGCAGCCCGGCACATCACTGAGTGCCCGGAAACGGTGCTCGACGGGCCGTCCGAGGAGGAGATCCTTCGCGGCGGCGCGGCCGATGAGGACCTGCTCGCCTGGTTCCGCGCCGGTCACGCGGCGCTGGTCGGGACCCTGAGCACCGCCGATCCCGGCCTGCGCTGCGCGACGTTCATGGATGCCCCCTCGCCTCTTGCGTTCTGGGCCCGCAGGCAGGCCCACGAGACCGCGATCCACCGTGCCGACGCCGAAAGCGCGCTTGGCGGCCGGCCCGGGTACCCGCCCGATTTCGCCGCCGACGGCATCGACGAGCTGATCATGGGCTTCGGCCAGCGGCGCAAGTACCGGCCGTCGGCCGAGCACCAGGGCAGTTTGGACGTGCGTACCACCGATACCGGCCACGCCTGGCACGTGGCCGCAGAAGACGGCCGCATCCAGGCTCGCCGCGAGCCGGGGGGATCGGACTCCGGTAGCTCGGCGCAAGGCTCGGTGGCCGGCCCGGCCTCCGGCCTTTATCGGTTCCTGTGGAACCGCAGTGATGCCAGCCAGGCCGGCGTCACCATCGCCGGCGATCCCGGCTTCCTCGCCCTCTGGCAGTCAAGTGTCCGCGTCCGCTGGGGCTGACCAGCGGTCTGAGCCATGACTCGGTGCGGTGCTCGGGCATCGCAGTGCACCGAAATACATCGCCGCGCCATTCCCCGTTACCTGTGATGCCTGTGGGCGCGCTGATGCCCGCGCGCCGTAATCCGCCCACAGCCCGATAGATTGTGGTGGATCCGGGTTCTGTGGTTGATCGGGTGCACGGGAGTACCCCAAATCAACCGCTAAGCCCGAATCAACCACAGATAACGCTAACTGTCTCGTACATGTGAGCGATTTGAGGCGTACGAGACCGATGGTGTCCACTGCACGGGTGACCGGGAGGGGCCGTCACCAGGCGCGGAGCCGCCCGGTCCGGCAGCCATCGAACTCGCCTGATCGGGTCGTCACAAAGGTGGCTAGGCAGGCGCTGTTTGTCTCGGACGGTGGTGTTCATCTGCTAACATCAAACATAAGTTCGAGAGTCTATGCCGGATTACCTATGCCGGATTACCGCTCGCTATCCAGCACGAGCATCGGGGGCCTGGACAGGGAGCCGCCTGAGCGAGACCGAGCCGAGCCATCCGGGCCGGCGCGCCAGCCGGGTGCAGCCACCCGTGCTCCGCTACTGTAATGAGCACCGGTTGATGAGGACGCGCGCTGCCCCCTGCCGGGGAGCGGCGGCGCGCAGCGTGCCCTGAGGAGGCGGTCGTCATGGCAGAGTCCAGTCAGCCGTTCGCTCACCTGCACGTGCACACCGAGTACTCCATGCTGGATGGCGCCGCCCGGCTGAAGGACCTGTTCGCGGAGGTCAAGAAGCTGGGCATGACGCACGTGGCGATGACCGACCACGGCAACATATTCGGCGCCGCCGAGTTCCACCGGCAGGCCAAGGACGCGGGCATCACTCCGGTGATCGGGATCGAGGCATACATCGCGCCAGAGGCGCGGAACAACCCCAACCGCGTCCTGTGGGGCCAGCCTCACCAGAAGAAGGACGATGTCTCCGCCGCCGGAGCCTACCTGCACAAGACGATCTGGGCCAGCGACAACGCGGGCCTGCACAACCTGTTCCGGCTTTCCTCCCGCTCCTACGCCGAAGGCTGGCTGGTCAAGTGGCCCCGTATGGACAAGGAGCTGATCGCCGAGTTCAGCAGGGGGCTGATGGCCTCCACCGGCTGCCCGTCCAGCGAGGTGCAGACCCGGCTGCGTCTGGGCCAGTTCGAGGAGGCACTCAAGGCCGCGGCCGAGTGGCAGGACATCTTCGGCAAGGAGAACTACTTCCTCGAGCTGATGGATCACGGCCTGGACATCGAGCGCCGGGTCCGCGACGGCCTGGCCGAGATCGGCAGGAAGCTCGGCATCCCGCCGGTCGTCACCAACGACTCGCACTACACCCGCGAGGCGGACGCCCAGGCCCAGGACATGCTGCTGTGCATCCAGACCGGGAAGACCCTCGCCGACGCCGACCGGTTCCGGTTCGAAGGCACCGGCTACTTCATCAAACCCGCCGCCGAGATGTACCGCCTGGACCACAGCGACCTGTGGCAGGAAGGCTGCCGGAACAGCCAGCTCCTCATCGCCGACCGGGTGGACCCGGCCGGCATGTTCGAGTTCCGCAACCTGATGCCGCGGTTCCCGCTCCCGGACGGCTTCGCCTCGGAGGAGGAGCTGTTCCGCGCCGAGGTCTGGAAGGGCATGGACCGCCGTTACCCGGGCGGTTATGACGAGCAGCGGAGGAAGCAGGCCGAATACGAGATCCAGATCATCGGCCAGATGGGGTTCCCCGCCTACTTCCTGGTCGTCGCGGACTTCATCATGTGGGCCAAGAACAACGGCATCGCGGTGGGCCCTGGCCGCGGGTCCGCGGCGGGCTCCATCGTCTCCTACGCCCTGGGCATCACCGACCTCGATCCGCTCACGCACGGGCTGATGTTCGAGCGCTTCCTGAACCCCGAGCGCATTTCGATGCCCGACATCGACGTCGATTTCGACGAGCGCGGGCGGGCCGACGTGATCAGGTACGTGACCCAGAAATGGGGCTCGGACAAGGTGGCGCAGATCGTCACCTATGGCACGATCAAGGCCAAGGCCGCGATCAAGGACTCCTGCCGGGTGCTCGGCTTCCCCTACGCGCTGGGCGACCGGATCACCAAGGCGTTCCCGCCGATTGTGCTGGGCAAGGACATCCCGCTGTCGGCGATCTTCGACGAGTCGCACCCCCGATACGCCGAGACCGCCGAGCTCCGCTCGATGTACGACGCAGAGCAGGAGATCAAGCAGGTCATCGACACCGCCCGCGGGATCGAGGGGCTGATCCGCCAGCCGGGCGTGCACGCGGCCGGCGTGATCATGTCTGCCGAGCCGCTGACCGACCACATCCCGGTCTGGACCCGGCACACCGACGGCGCGGTCATCACGCAGTTCGACTACCCGACCTGCGAGGACCTCGGGCTGCTCAAGATGGACTTCCTCGGCCTGCGCAACCTGACCATCATGGCCGATGCGATCGCCGCGATCGGGAAGAACCGGGGCATCTCGATCGACCTGCTGAGCCTGCCGCTTGACGACACGCCCACCTACGAGCTGCTGGCCCACGGCGACACGCTAGGGGTGTTCCAGCTCGACGGCGGGCCGATGCGCTCCCTGCTGCGGATGATGAGGCCGGACAACTTCGAGGACATCTCCGCGGTGAACGCCCTGTACCGGCCGGGTCCCATGGGCGTGAACTCGCACATCAACTACGCGCTGCGCAAGACCGGCCGCCAGCCGATCACCCCGATCCACTCCGAGCTGGAATCCCCGCTCAAAGAGGTCTTGGCGCCGACCTACGGCCTGATCGTCTACCAGGAGCAGGTGCAGAAGGCCGCCCAGATCCTGGCCGGCTACTCGCTGGCCCAGGCGGACCTGCTCCGCCGCGCCATGGGCAAGAAGAAGAAGGAGATCCTGGACAAGGAGTTCGTTCCTTTCCGCCAGGGGTGCCGGGAACGCGGCTACTCCGACCAGGCGATCCAGGCGATCTGGGACGTGCTGGTGCCGTTCTCCGGCTATGCGTTCAACAAGTCGCACACCGCCCCTTACGCCCTCATCGCCTACTGGACCGCCTACCTGAAGGCGAACTACCCGGCCGAGTACATGGCCGCGCTGCTGTCCTCGGTGGCCGATGACAAGGACAAGTCAGCGCTGTACCTGAACGAGTGCCGCCGGATGGGCATCAGGGTGCTGCCGCCCGACGTCAACTCCTCGGTGGCCACGTTCGCCGCGGTCGGCAACGACATCAGGTTCGGGCTGGCGGCGATCCGCAACGTGGGCGCGAACGTGGTGGAGGCCATCATCGGAGCCCGCCAGTCCAAGGGAGAGTTCGGCACCTTCCCCGATTTCCTGCGCAAGGTCCCCCTGGTGGTGTGCAACAAGCGGGTGATCGAGTCGCTGATCAAGGCGGGTGCGTTCGATTCGTTCGGGGATGCGCGCAAGGGCCTGGTGTTCGTGCACGAGCAGGCCGTCGACGCGGTGATCGACATCAAGCGCAACGAGGCGATCGGGCAGGATTCGCTGTTCGGCGGTGACGCCGAGGCGGAGGCGGTGTTCGACGTGCCGGTCCCGGTGGGGGAGTGGGACAAGACCACGCTGCTGAACTTCGAGCGCGAGATGCTCGGGCTGTATGTCTCCGACCACCCGCTGTTCGGGGTCGAGCACATCATCGCCAGGGAAGGTGACTGCTCGCTTGCCGATTTGATGACAGATGACACCGAACGGTCCAAGGCCGACCGGTCCGAAGCCCAGATCGTCCGCGTGGGCGGGATCTTGTCCGGGGTCCAGCGCAAGGTCACCAAGCAGGGCAACCAGTGGGCGGCCGCCA
>Ga0187780_10003342_pt1 | contig 12122 bp, 11 predicted proteins | sample 1015_Q2_SP10_20__FD_132429 | JGI IMG/M metagenome (GOLD analysis project Ga0187780, IMG submission 132429) | Tropical peat soil microbial communities from peatlands in Department of Meta, Colombia - 1015_Q2_SP10_20_MG | ecosystem: Environmental > Terrestrial > Soil > Wetlands > Peat | place...
TCACCAAATACAATCAAACACAAATACCACTGGAACAAGTAATCCAGGTCAACCAATTTCGCAACATTATAACTCGCAATTAAATGAAAATATTATTACAAACGATATTGAAGGAAACTCCACTAAAGTACAAACTCCGACTTCTGCCGGAAAATCTTCAGTTCAGTCTACTTCAACTATTTTGTATCCTGTAATATCACTTTGTGGAGTTGGAATTGTAATCGTAATTCTTTATATGAAAAAAAGAAACTTGAAATCAGTGGGACAAAAACATGAACCGCAGCAATCAATACCAAAAATGGTTGATGAATTGGAAGACGATTATGCTATGCTGATCTTAAAAAACAGGTTGGCCGCAGGAGAAATTAATCTTGATGACTTTAAAGCAATAAAAGATGTCCTATCCGAACTTTAACTATTCAGATTGAATGAATCTAGTCCTGCTAATTGGTTTGATATTTGAGTTGCATTCTCATTACCGTAAGATATGAGAATTCTATCTCCGTCATTGAATACATAGTTACGAATATCCTCTATTTGATGATGGTTTATAAAAAATTTCAAACTATATTTGTCATCTGTGCAAAAACTGCGTTTGTCTGGAAATGTGAAACATTTGTCAGTTAGGCCAATATGTAGAGAATCAAAAAGAAAACTCATTGTAACATTTGCAGCATGCATGTGGATTATTTCTCCGTTTCCTTTCTCAAAATCGATGTATCTGCTTTTTACTTGATACGCTGGCGATGAATAATCAAACTGTTGATTATATATTAATGTCAGTAACCCGGCTTTAATGTTAATGCCACCGAGTGGTCCAGATCCGACAGGCATACCTGCTGGAGTTACATGGCTAGATAATTCGTAAAAATTATAACTTGAAATCCCAAGAACTGCAACAATTCCTGCCAATACCCCTATTCCAATTGCCTTGTACTTGAATTGCTGTTTCTGTCTCTTATCATAGAAGCTTTCACGTTCTTGTTCTCTTTCCTCTCTCTCTTTTTTGCCCATGGAACGATAAACGTCAAAATTTCACCCTTAATTAACCATATCAACGATCTAAAAAACCGCGATTCTTATTTTTGATGTGTTCTAATATCGTCGCACTACGATTTGGTGAAAAATTACAAAATTTAGGAGATTTATCTAATGATATCCTTGGGGAACATATGCAAAGTTTATTGCGTTAATTACTGTTGTACTTCCTACTGAAAGTGACAAATTCCACGCATTAAAGATGATGTCTGATGTTTTCATTGGTGACTTTGGAGTAAAACTAAATGTTACATACTTGAAGTGCTGATCATCTTTCATCGAGACTTTTACATTGCCTAATAGGTTATGAGGATCCTGTACGGTGACTCCGCCAAATTTATCCCATTGTATGAAGGTGTCGCTTGCTGAACTGACGGGATTTGGGCCATGTAAGTTTAGTAACATTGCTCCTCCCATGAGGTAATACGGTCCGCCATCCTGGTATATCTTGACAGTGATTGTATTATGTGCTCCCACGTACAGCGTTTCGGTTGGTATTGTCAAACCTGGTCGTGCTATGTCATAGGTAGCAGAGTTGATTTTGAGTCCATCATTGTAAGTAAATTCCGATGCTCCAAGTTGTGAAGCACGATTTAGTCCTCCAAATGTTGGACCCCAGTTCGATCCATGTCCGTTTATTGCATATGCCGAAAAGTTGGTTCCTAATAGCATTAGTGCTACTATGGCAACTATGGTGCTAGACATAGTCATATTCTGCCTATTCATAGTCGTTGGTTATCTTATGGGTATACATAAGGGTTTTCTATAGTCTCAGAATTGGAAGGCTGTTTTTCATATTTTACAACTTTTAGTATTATGTTTCATGCCATATGTAATTCTTATATCCAGAAATGTGCTGTTTAAAGTCTAAATCCTAATTGTTATCTGATAAAAATTGAAAAAACAAGGACTGCATTATTTTCTAATATTTTCACAAGCTGAAAATAAAGACAAATTGGTGCCCTATACTATAAATAAAATACATGGATGTGGATCTTATGAATTGCATTATTTGTGACATTGTTGCCGGAAAAAAATCGGCTCACTTCGTATATCAGGATAAAACACATGTAGCAATTATGGATAAGTATCCAATTCAGCGTGGCCATGTGCTCGTCATACCAAAAAAACATCATGAAAGGATAACCGACATGCCCACTGAAAGTGTTGCAGAACTATTTGCCAGAGTTCCTATTGTCGCAAAAGGGATGTTGATGGCCACTGGCGCAGATGGTTTTAACATTGGGAACAATAATGGTAAGGCTGCTAATCAGATCATCCCGCATGTTCATGTACACATTATTCCAAGATATCAGAGACCTGGCAACCCATGGAAAAGTAGAATGATTGTAAACGATAAAGAATTAGAAGAATTAGCAGATATTATCAGAAATTTAATTAAATCAAACTAATTCCTTGGTTATGGATTCCATGTCGTCTTTGGTTAGACCAACATGTTTCTTTGCGTCTCGCCTCGTGATGATATTGCCTTTTTCAAATGCTATCATAGTGGGTACGGCTTGTATGTTGAACCTGTCCCATAGGGGATTCTCATCCTCGTCTACTATGGCGGCAATTTTTTTTGCATCATTTGTATTTGTTGCCTCAAATATTGGCTTGAAGTTTGAGCAATAAGGACACCAACTAGCGTAAAAAAGTACCAATGTTTTTTTACCATCATTCAAAACTTTTGAATCGAATTCTTCCGGGGTAACATGTTCCATGTATTTATTCAAACTACAAATTATTTAGAGCTATCTTGCAGTCTTGATTATGGAATTAATGACTGTCGTGGCTGACCGATATCATTTATCATCCCCTTTTGGTCAAATTAGTAAACCGAGGTATAGGGTTTAACGCCAATCCTTATTCCAACGATACTCATCGATCTGCTTAATTAACAAAATAAAATATATTTTTATTTTCTTGTTTCTGTTTGAGGGTTTAATTATTTTCCTATGCATAAAAAAAGGAATTTGCTGAAAAAATGTTGAAGTCCTGATCGCAAAATCATTTTCAAAAGCCAATCGATCATTCTTTTATAGGCAATGATATTGAAAGATAAGGAGAGGGGTTTGGGGAAAATTAATCTTTTAGATAAATTCACAGCTATTCTTCGAGTAGCAATAACTATTGCGTTACAGGAATTCTTGAAATGGATGACAATTCGTCAAATAAAGTGACGCGGAGGGACTTTCTAAAATTTCTAGGATTTGGAGCACTTACGTTTGCAGTGGGATCCACAGTTTTCAAATTCGCTGGAACTGATAGATCTTCAAATTCCAGTTTATTTCAAAATGTCTCTGGTGCTTCCCCTACAGGTTCTTGGGCTATGGGGCCTAGTTTGCTAAGCTGTGCAATACAGGCAGCATTATTGCCTAATGGAAAAATTTTGTATCTTACAGGATCAGACTTTGCTCCGACACAGCAAGGAGGTCCTTACCTTGGAGGAATATTTGATCCTGTTACAAATGCGCAGACAACGTTCACTTTTGCAACAGATGTATTTTGTAGCGGGAACTGTGTACTGCAAAGTGGAAATGTTCTTCTCACGGGGGGAACCATAATGTATCCACAAAACAGTCCAAACCAAAATTGGTGGGGTTCTAATGCGGCCTATGAGTATAACTTTGTTTCAAATTCATTTACAAAACTAAATTCGATGGCTCATGGAAGATGGTATCCCACACAAATTGTTCTTTCAGATGGTACGGCAGCTATAGTCTCTGGTCTTGATGAGTTTGGATGCCAGAACGGCCTTCTGGAGGTATACGATCCAAATTCGCAGTCTTTCTCGATAAAATTTGATCCTGGATCTAATAGGATCTACTGCGTAGGGTTTTGCACTAATCTGCCCGGTGCCGGTTCTCCATGCTACGGCGGTAAGAAAAAAGGTGCAGTTCCTTCCATGTCGTATTTTCCTAGGATGCATTTAATGCCAAATGGGTTGGTTGCCAGTGTTGGAATGAATCAACCTCTAAAAACTTACAATCCAAGTACTGGACAGTGGGTAATTGGCGGTAATTTTGCAATAAATCAAAACAGAGCATATGGCAGTTCCGTCTTGCTTCCACTTCAAAATACTACAACTGAGACAGGAAAGATTCTTTCAATTGGTGGGGCGCAAAACCTTGGAGCCGCAGCTACTAATCAATGCGAGATTGTGACCCCAAATGGCAACTCTTTACAAACCGTGCTTACTGCTTCCATGCAGTTTGCAAGATTTTATATTGACTCAACAATTCTGCCAACTGGTCAGATATTTGTAAATGGCGGTACTAGTATAGGCGATACAGTCAGTAAATCCGTCTATGCGGCAGAGATGTTTGACCCAATAAGTCAGACTTGGACAACGATGCCATCTGCCAAAGTCTCGCGAAGATACCATCAAGTCGCTCTACTCTTGCCAGATGGGACAGTTTGGACTGCGGGAACAACCAATGCCAATACCCCTCCTGGTGAATTGAGAACTGAAATTTTTAGTCCGGCATATGTTTTTGCGACAAGACCAACCATTTCTGGCAATCCATCAATAACTGGAGGATATGGAGGATCTATCACAATCCCGACACCAGATGCTGCTAATATTACTTCTGTCTCATTAGTCAGGGTATCAAGCGTTACGCATCATTATAGCTCAGACCAGAGGTTGATATGGCTTCAGATTCAAAACAACACTTCTAACACCCTCACTGTTGCAGCTCCAATTAATTCCAACATTGCACCCCCAGGCTATTATATGGTATTCATATTAAACCAAAATTCAATTCCTTCCATAGCCAAAATCATTCGAATTCCCTCACAGCAAACATCTACAACTGTATCTGAATCACTACAAATTAACGATGGAACATTATCAACAAACGCAACGAAATCTTCATCGGTATCTGAATCATTGCTCATGGACGATGGAACATTATCAACAAACGCAACGAAATCTTCATCGGTATCTGAATCATTGCTCATGGACGATGGAGCAACATCTTAGTAACAGATCCCTAGGTGAGTGACTGGATGATTAATTCAACTGAGTAAGTAACTGGTCTAACATCGTAGGAGTACATCCCTGACTTGGAATGCAAACAATCGAGACACCGTCAATAGAACTTCGAACAGAATTGACATCACTTACTATGTTTGCAACTGTGTCAAAGGTTGGGTTTACCTGTGTGTATATCAGAGTATTTGGATTTTCTCCCTTTACGTAGCTGGAGACCTTTGTTACAATGCTTACAAATGATGAATCCTTTGCTGATATCCTTTGTACCTGCATGACTAACATGTCGACCTTGGACCATTGCACTCCCTGGTACTCATTTAACAAAATAGCCCTTGTGGGTGTTGCTGCAAACTTGAAGCCAGCGTGGTGTACCATATCAGCTGCAGTATTTGTGGAAGCTGCCGGATCCACAAGCTCGCTTGGTGGAGTAGACAGGTTGCCATTGCTTCGCTCGTTGTCATAGCCAACAAAAGTTATTGGCTTTGAGTTGGAGCCAGCAGTTGTAATTGCCTGGGTGATGGCTGGAAATGATTGTCCAAGCAATGTCCTTGTTTCTATTGGATACTTGTTTACAACTCCAGTGCTAAACGAGACTATTACGTCATTGCTTGTCAAATGGTTGTTTATTACCGACATGAGGCTGTCTGGAGACGGTGTAAACATTGCAATCCTTGTGCTAGATGCATAGGCAGATGGAACAGAATGACTAGATATCATAAACCCAATTCCTAAAAGCAATATGCCAAAAAGGATTGGAGTTGCTAATTTGATGGTTGGATGTTTTCCTCTCATTTCCATTTATGGTAATAACCATCTGGATAAGAACAAGCGTGTATTGCAAAGCTACAATGATTTATTATTAATTGGTGTATTTTTTCTGCAATACACAAAGCAATCTAAGTTACTAAGAAGAATAGATTTCTGCCAAGACGGGTTTATGACCCATCAATTGCGGTTCACTCTCCCTTAACTATTCTATGCACAAACCATCAAAAAAAGATGTGATCATACTATTCAACTCTACGAGAATAATTCAGATATGGTTCGCTATTTTATGAAGGAATTCGAATGAATTTAGCTACGGATGGAACAGAATTTCCATCCAATATGAATATCATATAGTAACCCGGAGGTGCAATGTAGCTGTTAATTGGAGCAGCTACAGTTACACTATTTGAATTACTGCTTTGAATCTGAAGCCATACCAACCTCTGGTCTGAGCTATAATGATGTGTAACAGCTGATATTCTAACTAGCGATACCGAAGTGATATTAGAAGCATCTGTTGTTGGGATTGTGATAGAGCCACCATATCCACCATTTATTGATGGATTGCCAGAAATGGTTGGTCTTGTCGCAAAAACATATGCCGGACTGAAAATTTCAGTTCTCAGTTCACCGGGGGGCGCCAAGCCAATGGTTGTTCCTGCAGTCCAAACTGTCCCGTCAGGTAACAGTAATGCAACTGAATGATACCTTCGTCCTACTGTTGCAGATGGCATGGTAGTCCAAGTCTGACTGATCGGATCAAACATCTCCGCTGCATAGACTGAGTTACTAACTAGATCATTCTGTGAAGTACCACCATTGACAAATACAGATCCTGTTGGCAACAATGTAGCATTAAGATATAGTCTTGGAAACTGCATGGGAGCAGTAAGCTGAGTTTGTAAAGATTTTCCATTTGGCGTTACAATCTCACACGTATTTGTGGCAGGTGACGTAATAGTTGAAGCACCTCCAATTGAAAGAACCCTTCCTGTTTCAGTTGTAGTATTTTGTAGTGGAAGCAATACTGAACTACCATAGGTCCTGTTTTGATTTATTGCAAATTGGCCTCCGAGCACCCACGCCCCAGTGCTTGGGTTCCAAGTTTTTAAAGGTCCATTCATTCCAACACATGCAACCAAACCATTTGGCATCAAATGCATTCTTGGATAATACGATATTGAAGGCACAGTACCCATTTTTGTACCACCATAGCAAGGAGAACCTGAACCGGGAAGTGTCGTACATGCACCAACACAATACATCCTATTGGATGATGGATCAAATTGCAATGAGAATGATTGAGTGTTTGAATTATATATTTCCAAAAGACCATTGATGCATCCAAACTCGTCAAAACCAGAAACTACACCAACAGTGCCATCAGAAAGAACAACCTGAGTAGGATACCACCTCCCATGCAACATTGAGGTTACTTTTACAAATGAATTGGAATTGAAGTTATACTCATAAGCTGAGTTCCTGCCCCACCATCTTCCATTTGGACTATTTTGTGGATACGAAAGAGTTCCACCTGTAAGAAGAACATTTCCACTTGGTAGAACACAATTTCCCCCACAAAATACGTCATCGGCAACAGTGGTCGTTGTTTCTGTACCGGCAACCGGATCCAAAACACCTACCCTGTAAGGACCAGTTTGCTGTGCTGGGGCATAATCGGAACCTGTAAGATACAAGACCTTTCCGTTAGGGAGTAATGCCGCATGTATGGGGGTCGTTGTCACACTTGGTCCAAGAGACCAAGAACCTGGGGATTGACCAGAAACACTTTGCAACAAATTAGTATTCGCACTCAAGGGCCCTGCAGGTCCAGCGAATTTGGAAACTATGCCGCCGAATCCAAGAATGAGTGCACCAGATCCTAATAGTTTAAGAAAGTCTCTCCGTGAAATTTCTTTTGAAAAATTGTCTTCCATTTCAAGGCTCCATGTTTACAATAGGTATTGATATTGCTTCCTCTAGAAAATTAACTGATATTATACTTAGTTTAGTATTTCTCAAATCCAACCCTTAAAGCTCCCTAGGTATCTTTATTATTTGTCGTGACATATAAAATGATCTGTTAAGAAACTAGAATTAATTTCTTCTTCATTGAAATGATTTGTCGAAGCATCCATAGAATCAATTTATGATTTGTAAATAGAAACTTCCAAAATAGGAAGATCATTTTTATTTACCACTTTTTGCTAATAGGTTCTTACAAGGTGGAGCAGTAGAAAAACGAGGATTGTTGTACAAAAATATCCACTACCGTTCCATCTTTTGTTTAAGAATTGTTGCATCTATAAGATAAAAAGAGATATTCAATACCTTTCAATTCACATTGGATTGTAATACATTCTCATATTATTGATTTTGGAATCATGTGAAACTGTATGCTGATTTTTGCTAAAACTTCAACTGTTTTTTTGTTACCATCCCCAAACTTATATTTCTGATACAAGACTTATGAGTGTGGTAAACAAGATTACAAAATTTGATAAGCAATGGGATATTAAATCAATTTTAACTGGATTGAAGCTAAGTTACAAAGTGGAAGGCAATAGCAAGAAGAGGATACGAGGTGTCTCTTCGCTTAAGAGTGCTACACAAGATGATTTATCATTTTGTTCAGATGATGGGAAGGAAGCTGTTAAATCTATTTCACAATCATCTGCAGGAGTTATTCTCTGTAAGAAAAACCTAAGTGGGCTTGTCCGTCCCAAACGAGGTGCACAACTTATTTTTATCGACAATCCAAGATATGTTTTTGTTAATGTAGTTAATAAAACACTCAAAAAGCGAGATATGGTTGGCATATCGGAAAATGCAGTGATATCAAAAACCGCTAAGATAGGATCTCGTTGTTATATAGGTGAGTACACGGTAATTGGAGAGAATTGCAAAATAGGAAATGATACTATGATTTACGATAGAGTAAGTCTTGTCGGAGACTGCGTTGTTGGAGACAGATGTATAATTCATTCTGGAGTAACAATAGGTGATGATGGTTTTGCCTTTGAAAGAGACGATAAAGGACTTCAACAATTCCCACATTTTGGAAAAGTACTGATCGGTGATGACGTGGAAATATGTGCAAATAGTCATATCGCTAGAGGTTCACTTTCCGATACGGTGGTAGGAAAAGGTACGAAGATTGATGCACTAGTACATATCTCTCACAATGTAGTTATTGGTAAGAAATGTGAGATTACTGCGGGCGCAGTCATTGGAGGCAGTACGGTATTGGGTGATTCGAGTTGGATCGGGCTTAATGCAACTTTAAAAAACAGGATAAAGGTAGGTAACAAAGTCATTGTAGCTTCAGGTGCCTCTGTCATACATGATGTGCCAAGTGGCGATGTAGTTGCAGGGGTTCCGGCAAAATCAATAAAACACAAAGTAACTGCAAGTCCTGACAAGTTATTTCTTATGGCTGGATAGGGTTTTTGTCAAGAAAAAGGAAATTTAACTAGATCAAAATTTGGGAACGAATCTGAGCCAAAAATATTATCGATCTACCCTTCATTCTATTATATCCCAAGAAAATATACAACCAGACGCAAAAGACGAGCAAAGTATATTCAATATTAAATGAATTTGAGTTTATCTCTGACATGAAAGGTGGTATTTTGGATAGCGAGAAACTTAAAGCAACTGGACTGTTCCATGGAAGCAATAGAGAGGTTCTGATTTACTCTATCGGAGCCTCGAATGAAGGTCATGGAAATGCATTACCTTCAAACATCGACGACTACGTGGCAATCAGGACAGCAGTTTTAGTTTCTGAGCAAACAGGTTCCACTTACAGGGGACATCTCCCTTATTCCAGTGACAGAGCTGGCATAACAGCGTTAGACTGGAACCCTGGTTACATCAAGATGGAAGATTTGATTAAAAACATTGTAATAGACATTAAGAGAGACATTCAAAACCTTGAAAGGTACGGCTTTAGAACATCACACGTAGCTGTGATAGGAGGTCATGGCGGTAATAATTTTCTCAAAGAAGAAGAAACCAAATTGTGCCATGCCATTGGAGTGCCATTCCTGTACATACCTCCTTTCCATGGAGTTCATGCCAAATCCAAAAGATACGGCAAGGTCGTAATCTCACACGCCGACCATGGTGAACATTCTGTTGCCCTCTATCTAGGCCTACTTGACAAAGAAAAACTTGATAAAATCAATGAGATTGCCAAGAAGGATCCCATTGAAGCAATAAGGCAAAATCAGCCCATCATGGGACTTGGTTTTTATGTTCTTCCAGAGCTGGGGGGAAATCGTTACCAAGCTCTTAGAACAAGACGCAAGGATCTTCTTGATGTAGCGATAAGATTTGTGAAAAGGGAGAAGAGAATAATTGCAGATTATGACGTGGGAAAGCAGCTCTTCGAAGGAAATGTATTAGCAACTCGAAAACAAATTGAAAATTTTGCAAAAGGTTTGTGAGCTCAGCCATGATATTGTTCCAGCAATGAGGTATAGAAGGAAGTGATCCGACTGACCAGCTAATGTAGACACTGGCAATCAACTAGTTTTGTATCGAAAGTGCAATCATGAGGACCCTCTGATTTTGCATCGGTGGGAATTTTCTTCATGCATTCATCATGTCGTCCTTTTTTACAGAACCAACAAATGTGTTTGATGTCTTCGACTTTCATATCGCTGTCTAAAATACAGTGACGTCTCCAGGAGTGGGAGATCTGTTGTCTGCATTCTTATGGAATTCCACAAAATCTCTGTGATCAGTTTCTTGATGTTTTCTTAGCTCTTCTAAATTCTCAAACACTTTACTACAAAGATAACACTTGGGTTTGTGTTGGTCTGTCAAAGAAAGTACCATTATTTTTTATTTGTACTTGTTGTAATTGAATGTTTCAAGATTCAAGAAGCAATTAGATAGGAGTGAGCCACTCTATGAATCGTTCATCTTTACCTCGCGATGCTTCATAGAATGCATTTTGCAACCTACGTGTATTCTCACCCAGATTTCCTTTTCCTATGGTTATGTTATCAACCTCCGTTACAGATTTTACTTCTGCGGCAGTTCCAGTCATGAAAACTTCGTCTGCTACGTAAAGATCTTCTCTATTGATATCTTTTTCGTAAACAGTAATTCCTTCCGTTCTTGCTATTTTGATTACACTATCCCTTGTTATTCCCTCTAATATTCCCGAACTTAGAGGCGGTGTAGAAATATCTCCCTTATTGACTATGAAGATATTTTCAGCACTTCCTTCAGAAACCTTTCCATCGTAGTTTAACATTATTGCTTCATCATAACCATCCTTTAGAGCCTCAACCCTTGCAAGTGCAGCATTTGCATAATTTGACGCTGCTTTGGCCTGCATTGGTTGGGATCTAGAATCAATTCTGAGCCAACTTGAAACTTTGCATCTTGCTCCACGTATTTTACCTGCACTAGATTCTCCAAGCTTCCATTCCCAACATGCTATGGCAACATCAATTTTGTTAGGAGTGGGTGTTAAGCCTAGAACTCCATAACCATAATAAACAATTGGTCTAATGTAACATTCCTTCAACTTACTTTCTTGTACAGTTTTGATTATTGCATCAGAAATTTCATCTTTGGAATATGGAATTTTCATTGAATACATCTTTGCAGATCTGAATAATCTTTCAACATGATCTTGCAGTCTAAACATTACTGAACCTTTTGTTGTGTTATAACACCTAATTCCTTCAAAGACAGCTGTTGAATAATGTAGTGCATGAGTAAGAACATGTACTTTTGCATTCTTGAATAAAACTAATTTTCCATTCATCCATATCTTACCATGTTCTTTCATGATGATTGAGATAGGGATTGGTAATTTAAAGAATTAATCAAAATCCTAGATAAAAAAGATTATCACATTTGAGATCTTTAAATGCGATATGCAAGTTGCTTATTCCATGAACTATACTTTCTCGTTTGTAGCAGCGGCTTTACTTGTCATTGGTCTTGCAGGAAACGGTTTTGAGATGAGAAAAATCCACTTGTCAACAGTAAGAGATGAAGAACTTGACTCAAAGAGCATTTTCTTGAATAAGCGAAACTTCAAGTGGTATGTCATTATTGGAATCTCTCTTGCAGTCTTGGCTATAGGTGCATATACATGATCTATATAGATCATCTCTAAATATTTCCTAGTGCTATTACAATATAGCGCGTGTTATGGGTAACGCCGAGCTGATTCTAGATAGAGGCTCATGAACAAACCCAACTTTGACTTACCACAGGTAAAGGCCTTGTGGGGGTCAATGTTTCTAGTAGATTTTGTGTTTTTCTTGGATTAGAGCAAAGAGATAAA
>Ga0187780_10003343_pt1 | contig 12115 bp, 9 predicted proteins | sample 1015_Q2_SP10_20__FD_132429 | JGI IMG/M metagenome (GOLD analysis project Ga0187780, IMG submission 132429) | Tropical peat soil microbial communities from peatlands in Department of Meta, Colombia - 1015_Q2_SP10_20_MG | ecosystem: Environmental > Terrestrial > Soil > Wetlands > Peat | place...
TCGGCAAATTCTCCGCGCGCCAGGTATTGACGCGCTACTTCGGCGAGCCCGAAAAGGAGCCAGAGAAGCCGGAGGAATACGCCAAGCCCACGCTGGTCAAAACGGTCAAGCGCATGCTGGGCTTTGGAGAAGCCCCGCTCATCGTTAAAGGCCACGACGACCTGCTCGTCTTCCGCGCCAAGTGCTGCAATCCCATTCCCGGCGACGACATCGTCGGCTATGTCACCCGCGGCCGCGGTGTTGCCGTGCACACGCGCACGTGCCCCAACGTGCAGAACCTGCTCTACCAGACCGAGCGCCGCATCTCCGTCGAGTGGGGCGGCGAAGACGCCGCAACGTTCCCTGTGGAACTTTCCATTCGCGCAAAGGACCGCCCCGGCCTTCTCGCGGAGATTACCGCCGTCATCAGCGGCGCTGGCTCCAACATTCGCTCGCTGGAGAGCCGTCCCGACCGCCAGAACGCCCGCATTGATGCCAGCCTCGAAATCTCCGACAAGCGCCAGCTCGAAACCATTCTCGCCAACATTCGCCGCGTCAACGGCGTCTACGGCGTCGAGCGCATCTACCAGGTCTGAGCGCCACGGGTCTACCAATCTCCCATCCTATCCGCACTTATATTTATTTCGCCTGCGCATCGCCGTTTGCCAAGGAAAATAGCCGCTCCTGCGTATATGATGGATTCATCCCTTCGCTCCGCTTGAGAGGCCCTCCATGTCCTCGCGCAGAATCGCTCTCGCGTTGGTGTTCGCTGCTGTGATCCTAGCCGCTGCAGGTGGCCTCTATTACGCAAAAAAGAGAGCGGTTGTGGCAACCCGCACACAAACCATCGCATCTTCTGCAAAGCCAAATGGCGCGGGAGTGACAAGCTCCCCAGTCTCGGACGAATACAACCAGCCTCAAGACATTGCACTCACCACGGCCAATTTTCTGGGATCACTGACCCCGGGAGGAACGGTCGAGGCGGCGGGAAAGGGACGGAATTATGTCGTCACATATCGAGTGGCATTCTTGCGCAAAGTGCCTGACGAAAAACTCCCAGAAGAAAGCCTCACGTACCAGCAACTCATGGAAAAAGACCTTGCCAATTTCCCGCCGTACGTCTTTTACGGCGAAATCGTTTGGGGAACGTTTGACCATGCGCGTCCGGATTCCATCGCGGTTACAGCGCAAATTGACAAGAAACCGGTTCGTGGTTACATCGACGCTCAAAAACTCTGGCTGATGCCTGAAACTACTCCCGTGGAAACGCCGCGCTATATGGCTTTGAAAAATGGCACGGCCATTCATGTTGTGCCGGATGCGACGAGTCCGACGGTCTTGGCCATTTTGCAGGGCGAGGTGGTGGAGGCTATAGGCAAACTGAGCTTTCAGGGCAATCCGTGGATTGAGGCGCGTTACAACGTGCAGGATCGGCCCCGCTATGGATTTATTCAAGCTGCCGACTTGCAGCCCCTCACCCTCGCGTCTGTAAGTCAGTCCACCCTTACCCTGGAAGAAGTTCCTTATCGAATTCGACAATCCGACGTTTCGCTTGCGGATGCCGACCGCCAAAGACTCGCGCAAACTGGTTTCTACGTCGAAGCCCTCCCTCCCTCGCAGACCGTGTTCTTGGATGACATGGCGGAATCATACGGGGAAACGAGACATGGAAGGCAGTTCTTTATTACTTCCGATCTTTTCCTCCATGTTCACCACCTGATTTTCGATCGCATGCTTCAGGACGTGGAAGAGAATAAACTCTCGCCTGCGCTCAAGCAGCTCTCCGCCAAGCTGGCGAAGGAGACCGCGGCCGAATTAAAGGCCTTGCCGCCCGGTTCTCCCGCCGATGTCCGCGACGCATTGACTTTCGACCTCATCTATTTTTCTGTTGCCGCGAAACTTTTCGACCCAAGCTTTGCGATTTCCGATCCTGTCCGCGCCGATTCGGAAGAGTTCATCAGCAGGATTCAGGCGGCCTCAGGTGAACTACCCTCTCTTTTGAGGAGTAATTTCGGTGACGAGGATTTCACGCAGTACAAAATACGCGGTCATTACGAGAAAAACGAAACACTCCAACGCTACTTCCGGGCCATGATGTGGTACGGCCGCCGGAATTTCCTTCTTTCCGACCGGAAAATGACCTTAGCTGCGATCCTGATTCCCGGCCTTGTCGAAAAGGCCGGCGCGACGGGCAAAACGGATTCCCTCGACCGTTCGTTGGGCTATCTTGTGGGACCTCAAGACAAGTACACCCTTGCGGGATATCGCGCGGTCAATAATAAAGTCTTCGGCACAGAAACTCCCGCCGCGACCCAGGTTGGCGGGGCTCTCGATGAGCGCCTCCAGGCGTTCGTTCGCGCAGCTGACACCGATCTGCCTCCCCCTCAGATCGTTTCCGCCCAGACCGGCACTGGCAAGACGCAGGAAGATCGGCTGAAGATGGTTCGCGGCTTTAAGCTTCTTGGACAGCGCTACACTCTCGACGCCTATTTCTTCAATCAGTTGACTTCCCCTAGCGTAGGGACCGATGCGAATCCACGTAACCTTCCTTCCGCTCTCGACCTAATGATGCTGCTCGGCTCGATAGCCGCTTCGGAGCAACAGCAGCAGGCCCAGCAGCAGCAACACTGGGACAACTTCGAGTCCCAGGTTCAAAAAATGCAAAGTGTCGCGCGTGAGCATTTTTCTAAAGAAACCAATTTCTATGAGTCATGGCTCAATATCTTGAATTCGCTTTTTGTCCCAGTCGCAAGTAAGCAATTGTTTGCGTTGGGGAAGCCATGGCAATACAAGAATCTGAACGCCGGTGCCGCGAGCTGGACGGAGCTGAAGCACGACACGATCCTCTACTCGGAACAGTCTGCTGCCGAAATGGGGGAAGGAGAGGAATTCTACATTCCTCCATACTCTCCGCCGCATCCCAAAGGATATGTCGAACCCAACCCGCTCTTCTTCCAGCGACAGGCTCTGTCAATCGAGCAGATGCTTGATCGTTTGAAGCACTCCAAAATGATCACTGACGAGTACGTCGATAAATTCACTACGCTTCTCGAACTGGCACGCAAGGCCGGATCGATTGCGCAAAAAGAGGTCTCGGGCGGCGCTGTCAGTGCGGAGGACTACAGGTGGATCGAGAGTGTGAGCCAATATTTCGGCCCAGAACTGCTCTTGCCCCGTGGCGTTGAAACGTACGCGATCAAGGACCCTTCCCAACTCCAGATGGCCTTGGTTGCGGATGTGGCTACCGACGCGGTTCAAGGCCGCGTCTTGGAAGTGGCCAACGGTACGCCCCAGCGCATCACCGTCTGCGTGAAAGACGCCTACGGAGGCACGCGCCTTGCCATCGGCTATGTCTATTCGTGGTACGAGTTTGCTTCAGGGAAGCGATGGTCAGACTCCGAGTGGAAGAAGATCGTCTATTCGGAGGATCCTTCGGCAAAGAAGCAAAATGGCATCGAACCTCCGGTCTGGTATTCGATGTTTTCCAAGAATTAGGGAGGCCCTCCGCGATGTGCCGACGTTGCACGGTTTTCTTGCTCAGCCTTCTCTTGACAGGGCCGGATTCCTGGGCACGCGTTCGCCATTACTCTTTTTGGAGCGACAATTCTCAGCCTTTCCTCACCGCCATCCAAAACTCCTCCGCTCGGGCCCCAGCTCATTTACCTGCCGGACAGCGCATCCGCGGTGGTATTGTTACCCACCATTTTCTTGCCAGCGGTTTGATGGTTAGGTTTTTTTCCCAGATCGCCAGCCAGTCTTCGCCCAAGACCATCATCCTCCTTGGGCCCAATCACCATCATCACGGGCTCGCGACCATCAGTTTCTCCTCCTTGCCCTGGAAAACCCCTTTCGGGGAACTTCCAGCGGATCAGCGCTTGGTTCGGACCATCGCAGCGGCAACCGGATTACCAGAAGACCGGGAAGCTTTTAGCGGTGAACATTCCGTCGGAGTGCTGATTCCGTTTCTGAAATTTTACTTTCCCTCATCTCATGTCGTTCCAGTTCTCGTTGACCTTAACGCGCGGGGCTATCCACTGTGTCACCTTCGTGAGGTGCTTTCCTCCGCCCTGGAGGATCCGGACACGCTGCTTCTGCTAAGCATGGATTTTTCTCATAATTCCCTCTCATCCATCGCTGACGTTAGAGACAGCGATGCGCAGAAAGTCATCTCTACGATGGACACCACCAAAACAGGCGCTCTCCACGTCGATTGCAGAAAAGGCCTTTGGCTCCTGCTGGAATCGCTGAAGCAGATTGGTTGCAACAGCGTGGTCTTTAGCGAGCATACAAACTCTGCCTTGCTTACCCGGAACCCCCACCAACCTGATGTCACTAGCTACTTCACGATCTTTTTCCTTGCTTGAACTCTCTTTTGCCACTGAAGGGTGGCCCAGCCCTCAGTTCTGAAGCTTCTGCGTAAGACCGTCTCGCACTGACCCAATCCAGGGCTAGCGATTCGAATAGAATACTCAGTAAGTATCTATAGACAATTGATAAATAGCGTGGTAGCCTGTCTTGGTATGTTTGGGGGAGCGTCCTTCTCGAGCTGCTGGCAACTCACCTTCTGCCCGCTGATTGGCAAAAATCCCGTAGGTCTTTTGTTTCCCCTTGATACAAGCCATTCGCCCGTAAGTCCTTTGTTTCCCCTTGATACGCAAGAACAGGTAATTATCCCTTGACAACAAGTAAGGAGTCTGATAGGCTTTTGGTAGTGAGGCTGGTTATGAAAGTTAAGCAGTGTATTGCCAAAGAGTTGCGCTACTCAATGCGCCAGTTCAATAACGAATTTCCCGATGACTCCGCTTGCTTGGAGTACATCAAAGAACAACGCTGGCCGCATGGCGTGACCATGTGTGCGAAGTGCAAGGCGGAGCGTAAGCATCATCGCGTGGGCAATCGTACTGCTTACGCCTGTGATTATTGCGGGACTCATATCTATCCGCTGGCTGGCACTATTTTCGAGAAATCCAGCACTTCGCTTAAAACTTGGTTCTACGCCATGTACCTTATGGGTTCAACTCGGTGTGGCATCTCCGCAAAGCAGATTCAGCGCGAAACTGGCGTGACCTACAAAACCGCTTGGCGCATGTTCAAGCAGATTCGTTCTCTGCTTTCCGATGGCGATCTGCGATTGGAGGGACCAACGGTTGAGATAGACGAAATGTATTACGGCGGAGTGCGCAAGTTTGACCGTGGCCGCCAAATGCGCGGAGATACCAACAAAATTCCAGTTGTAGGCATAGTTCAACGCGGTGGTCTGGTATTGGCTAGCGTGATTCCCGATACCACTACCGAAACCATGAATGGCGTTGTCAAGAAATACGTGGTCCCTGGCAGTGTTGTTTATACCGATGAATTGGGCAGCTATCGTCGGATTGGATTTCTGCGCGATCGGCAAGGCAAACCTCTTGATTACCGTCATCGCACTATCCGGCACAAGGGCGGAGTGTACGTACATGGGGACATTCATACCAATTGTGTCGAGGGATTTTGGAGCCTACTTAAAAGAGGAATTAGCGGCGTGTATCACTCGGTCAGTCCGAAATACTTACAAAGCTACTTGAACGAATACGCCTTCCGTTACAACCGCCGATTCAGTGGGAATCAGCAATTCAAGGCGATTTTGGGGCAGGTTTCACGCAAGGCGTCTTAGCAGCCTTATTGACAATTGCCAAGAACGAATCCCGCGTTATAGGCTGCATCTTATCCCGCGTCTCTTTCCTTGGTGCCAGTTTCTTTCGATTCATGCTGTCAGTCTAGCACTTTGGAGGCTTCAATGGAGCCGACTTTGCTGTCCGTCTTTGAACAATTGAAGGAGCAACGTGCCGCCCTTTCTTCTTTAATGGCGGAGGTATGCGCTGTCCGTGATTCCCTTTGTGAGATTGGGCCAAAATACAGAGAGATTCTGGAACGTCATAGGGCAAAGCATATCCAAGGCAATCGAGAACTTGTTTTCTCAGTCCTTCAACAATATGACGAGATAATTCACCGATTGAAGGCTTTTTAATCATGCTATCTACCATCCAAGCAAAAATTGAACGGGCCAAAAAGCACATCCACGATTTGGATGTAGCTATTCGCACTTTTTGCGACTCGGAGCCGTATACTCTCGGTGTCGAGGAGAAGCCTAAAATTTCCCACGTAGCGTTTTATGTGCGGAATGTTGAACCCATCCCTTACGAAATTCCACTCACTATCGGAGATGCCATCCACAACTTGCGAAGTGCTTTCGATCACCTCAATTACCAACTTATTGAAGCGGGTGGTGGAACTCCCAAACCTAATAGCACATTCCCGATTTGCAAGACCGCCCAGCATTACGCATCGGCCATCGGCCAAGGAGAAATAAACAAGATGAGGCTGGGAGCAGAAAAACTCATTCGCTCTATACAGCCTTACGAGACTGGTGATTCTACGCTCTGGAATATCCACGCACTCGACCGAGTGGACAAGCATAGGCTTGTGCTCACTGTCACGATGACTACAACAGCGTGGGGTGTTGATGTCTTGGGGAATCGTTTCATGTTTCCTTTGATTGTTTCTGGCCCTCTTATAGCTGACGATGAATTGGTCAATGTCCCCACCCGCACGGTTAAAGGAACAGGCAAGGAGAATTTCAAGCTCGGATTGGACATAACGTTTGGACAATCGGAGATTGTCGCTGGCAAGCCTGTTCTTGAAACACTCAATCGTATGGCGGATTTTGCGAGCGCAATCATCCCCCAATTCGAGCCATTCTTGCTCTGAGCGATTCGTTGCCCTGTCACGCCCTAATTGTATACTTGTTGTCAAGGGATAATTACCCAAGAACAGGGGGGGTACACCCCCCTCCGCCGCGTTCCGTTTTGGAAAACGCCGCTCTCGCACAGCGTCTCCGTGCATGCACCCTCGCCCCTTCATGGAGTACTCACTGTGTACGTATCACATCAATGTCGGCGCGCCGACATTTTCCTCGTGCCGCACATCGCAACTAGCACGAAGCGTCTTTTCCGCTGGCGACTGTTGGCTGGCTGCCAGCTGTGGGCCTTCTTTCCACGAGTCACGAATCACGGGCCACGGGCCACGTTCTCGCTCCCCTGTTCCTGCGCCCGGTATCGCCGAAAGCACACGGCCTTCCCCCGCCCCTTGCTCCTCTTACAATATAGATATGCGGCAATCGTACTTGCTTCCCGGCTTGTTGTTCGTCGCTTTGGCGGGCTGCCAAAAGCAGCCGGAGACGGACTACACCGCCCTGGATCAGTCCGGAATGTGGTCAACGAGTTTGCAAGAGCTGAAAACGCTGAAACTCACCGACGGCGAAATTGTTCAACTCACGAAACTCAAGCAGGCGGGCGCTTCCGACGATCTATGCATCGCCCTGCTGAAAGCCTCGCGCGATCATCACCACGAGTTCACCAGCGCTGATTCCGCAATGAACCTTTCCCGCGCCGGCTACAGCGACGCTGACATTTTGGAAATGGCCAAGACCGATCAGATTGACATCCTAAGCGGCGAAGCGGTCACGCTGAAACTCATCGGCCTCTCGAATCCCACCGTGCAAGCAATCCTGCGCAGGCGCATGAAGAACATCCCCACGCCGAGCAGCGAACAGATTGGCCGGTTGAAGAACACCGCCATGTCCGACAAACAGATTCTCGACTTCATCAACGCAGGCTACGCGAACGACAAGGTGGAAGCGTTCATCAAGCAGCGCGAAGCCGTCCGCAATCACTCCAACACCGGCTTCGTCCCCGTTCGTGGCCGCAGGTCGCGCTGACTTTTCCCTCGCCCACGGAGCTTCTGCTATTCTTTCCTCCGCACACCAGGAGGCTTACCCATGAAAGACGTTGTGTCGACGGGCCGCGGCCCCAAGCCGATCGGGCCCTATTCACAGGCCATCAAATCCAACGGTTTTGTGTTTCTTTCCGGCCAGGTCGCGCTGGATCCGCGGTCAGGTGAATTTGTCGGCGCCGATGTGCGTCAACAAACTGAACGCGTGATGGAAAATCTGAAAGCCATTCTGGAAGCGGCGGGAGTCAATCTGACTCACGTCGTCAAAACCACGGTCTTCCTGAAGGACATGAACGATTTTCCGGCGATGAACGAAGTGTATGCGCGGTATTTTGTCTTGGCCCCGCCCGCTCGTTCGACCGTTCAGGCCGCAAAGCTTCCGAAAGACGCACTCGTGGAAATCGACGTCGTCGCCGCGCTCTAGTTCTCGGGCGACACAGCGCAGGAATAAAAACGGCCACCGCATCTTCATCGGTGGCCGCGCGAATTGTCTTCAGTCTCAAGTCTACGGACGAGTGGGGCTTTCGAACGCTTCGGACACCGCGAACCAGGTCGCGCCGGCTACAAGCGCGGTCGCGACGATCATGAAGCGGCTGCGCCCTGCCTTGAGCGGTCCGTTCCTGTTCAGTGGCCCCCGGCCCGCGCCTGCGCCCGCGGGTCCTTGCCCTGGATCTCCTGGATCCAAGAGCACACGATAAGAGCTTCCCTCGGGAATAACTTGCACCTCATCTTCAACGGTGACTGTCAGTCCGCCGCGCCGCGCGCTCACCAGGAGTTCCTTCTCATTAACCAGCGTGACTTGGCCGATCGTGGGCATGTCCGATTGGGGGCGAATGGATGCCTTGGAAACGAAGAGCGTGAACGCGTGCGCATTGCCGGTGGAAAATGTCGCGGTTCCCAGAAGGAGTTTCGCAGAGGGAGAACCTTCGTCGTCGTTCACAATGGCGGCAGAAGAGCTGAGGAGCAACAACCTCGCCGCGCCCGCGCGAATCTGCATGTTGCCTTGAAGTTCGGTGCTTAGGCGATCGCCGCGGTAGACAGTCGTGCCGACGCCCGCTGCTGCCGCTCCCACATGGGCACGCTCAGCAGCGATGACAGTGCCGAGCGGAGTCGCCGCCGGTGTTGGCGCGCCCCACAGTGGAACACACACCAAACTCAAGCTCAGTACGGCTGCGTATATTACGCGCAGACGGTGCATAATCCCCTCCCCCGGCTGAACTGCCAAAGGATACTTCGCGGTGAGCTTTGACGTCAATCGTGAAACTACCAAAAGGGAACACTTCCGGCTTCGCCCGCCTCGATGGACTTGGTGGCAGAACTACAGCTAGACTGCTAGAATTCCTTTCATCGTATGGCCGACTGGAAGCAAATCACTGCACGTATTCGCCGCGCACGCTCCGGCAAGGATCCTGCGGGGCAACTTACAAATCTTTTCTCCAAGACGCGCGACGCCATGGTCGCGTTCGAGCTTGCGCGCTTCTTTGAGTCCAGCGGCAACACCGCCGATGCCGGCCGGTGGTATCTGACCGCCGCAGAACGCTTCCGCCGTGCGGACTGGAAGACCAAGGCACAGGAAAGTGCCACGCGTCTGGGAGCTACGGAGCCCGCGGAGATTCCAGCGCCGTTGCCGCGGAACGTTGTGGAAACCACTCCTCCGGTCGAGACTACGCCAGAAGTAACTTCGGCGCCGGAACCTGCCGCCGAGACTCATGTGGAATCTCCTAGCAACGGACAGCCAGCCGCGTCGGCCGAGCAGCTACCTGCTAAATCTGAGACGCCGCGCCACCGTCAGCGCCGTGGGCGGCGCGGTGGACGCGACCAGCGGCCTCCCAGACGGTCTCAGCATGGTGCTCCCCAGAGGGAAAGAGAAGCCACGTCCACACGCTCACACGAGGAGACAGCATCGAGCCACGAACGCGCCGAGCGGCCGTCGGTCTCACCCGCGCCTTCCATTGCTGCGGAAGCGCCATCCTCTGCCACTCTTCGCGGACGTTACGGTGATCCGGGGCTGGCTTCCCGGCTCACTCAGTTGGAAATGAACTTCAGGCGCCTTCTCGCATGCACTCCTACGAAACTCGAAAATGCGGACAAAGCGCCCGCCAGCCCCGGCGTTTGGCTGCTGACCGATGCGGATTTGGCCACTTACTACTACGTCGAGTCCTGCCAGACTTTGCGTGTGGCCATACCCGCGCTTTTGCGAGGAGGTTCGGCGCGGCGCGGCGAATCGATCAAGCCACTCCTCGCGGAGCATCTCGGCATTCCAGAGTCCCGCGTCGCGAAATACCTCGCGGATCACTGCGTTGTCCGCTGGCTGCAAATGGATGAGGACGCTTCGCACTTCGCCCACTTCCTGATTGCGGTCCTTCGCCCAGCGCTAAATCAGTGAAGCAGGACGGCTCACCGGACGCAGAATCCCGGTTTGCGTCCTATCAGTAACCCCTTTTCGCTTCTTCAACTTAGCCCCATTCGCTGACTCCTGGCACCGTTTGAGGCCCGTTTTCTACCGTTCACCGTATCCTGCTGGCTTAGGCTCCTTAGAGTGTTCAGACTGTACAAGACCAATGGCTTAGGGTGCCGCGTCGCTGCGTGCTACCCTGTGAAGAGCCTTGGGGCTGAACGAAAACAGGATTTGCTCAGCTCAATATCGGCGTTTGGGGCATCCCGAAGTAAAGTAAGAATTCGCGAAAGTGAGGCAGCCGCAGCATGCCTAATTCTCTCTCTACGCAATTGTTCCGTTCGATGGACTGGGTTCTCTGCAAGACGGCGGGAATCACCTTCAATTCCATCCAATATTTCAACAAGCGCAATCCCAATCCGTCGCCGACTCCGCAATGGTCCGAGAAGCCGCTTTTGAAGTCGTGGGAAAAATCCAAGCCGACACTCGGCTTTCCACGCCAGACTGACTCGCTCTGCCCGGCCTGCGTGAAAGAAGCGCGGGAAGCGATCATCGCCGGCAAAAAAGATTGGCGCGATCTGATGCACGAGAAGGTCGGCGAGGTCAAGGCGCAGATCATCGAGCGTGACGGGCAAATCTGGATGGTCAAGGACTGCCCGCAGCATGGTCATTACGAGGACCTGATGGCCCTGGACTCCTCTTTCCTCAAGTGGATTGAGAAGCAATTCCCCGGCCGCGACATCCCGGCGCACGCCGACGAAGGCCTGCACAAGCATGGTTCCTCGAACGTCCGCTACGGACGCGGCGCTGTTCTGACCGTGGACCTTACCAATCGTTGCAACATGATGTGCGATCCCTGCTTCATGGACGCCAACCAGGTTGGTTACGTCCATGAATTGAGCTGGGAGGAAATCACCGAAATTCTGGACAACGCGGTGAAGATCAAGCCGCGGCGCCAGATGTCCGTGCAATTCTCCGGCGGCGAGCCGACGATGAGCCCGTACTTCTTCGACGCCATGCGGTACGCCCGCAAGGTAGGCTACAACTCGGTACAGGCGGCGACCAACGGCATCGAATTCGCCAAAAGCAAGGAATTCTGCAAGAAAGCGTTTGACGCAGGCTTGCGTTACGCCTACCTGCAATTCGACGGCATCGGCAACGACGCGAACAGCCACCGCCAGATCGGCAACTTGTTCGACGTCAAGCTGCGAGCAATCGAGAACATGCACGAAGCGGGCATTGAGATCGTGCTCGTGGTGACGATCGTCAACAACGTGAACAACGATCAGGTGGGCACCATCGTGAAGTTCGCGATGGAGAACCCCAAGAAGATCGCGTTCATCAGCTTCCAGCCGGTCTCTTTCACGGGCCGCGACGAAGACATCACGCCGGAACGCCGTCTGCGCCAGCGCTACACGCTTTCACACCTCGCTTCGGACGTCAGCAAGCAGGTTGGCAAGATAGAGCCGACGCGCGACTGGTTCCCCATCTCGTTTATCAGCACCTTTGCGGGCTTTGCGGACATGGTGAAGGGCAACGAATCGCAGTGGGGTTCGCTCTCCTGCGGCTGCCACCCGAACTGCGGCGTGGGTACCGCCATCATGATCAACAAGGAAACCAAGGAATGGGCGCCTGTGCCGCGCTTCCTGGACGCGCAGCAACTCGTTAAGGACGTTACCGCCATCACGGACGCGGCTCGCGGCAAGGGCTTGTCCAACTTCATGATGGCCATGGCGCTTTTGAAGAACTACAAGCCGTTCCAGGGGCCCAAGGGCCTGAAGCTCTGGGATCTGTTCAAGAAATTCGATAAGACCTGGGCGCTCACCAAGCGCTCGACGACCAAGTACGGCCGTACCTCGCCGGACCGCACTTATGAAGACGCCATGAAGCGCCGCGCGTCGGACCCCTGGAACTTCCTGTTCATCGCCGGAATGTGGTTCCAGGATCTGTTCAACTACGACTTCCGCCGCA
>Ga0187780_10003345_pt1 | contig 12109 bp, 11 predicted proteins | sample 1015_Q2_SP10_20__FD_132429 | JGI IMG/M metagenome (GOLD analysis project Ga0187780, IMG submission 132429) | Tropical peat soil microbial communities from peatlands in Department of Meta, Colombia - 1015_Q2_SP10_20_MG | ecosystem: Environmental > Terrestrial > Soil > Wetlands > Peat | place...
CAAAGGCCTGGGTGAAAACCGCCGCGGGGCGAGCACGCGTACGGGAAGCCACGTGCGCCATGGTCCTTGCTCGGCGCGTGCGGTAAAATTCAAAGTTTCACCCGTTCCACCCGCGCCGATATGCCCACCGCCCCCGCGACGAAGCCCGGCCCCATTGCGCCCACGCACGTCACCAATTTCATCCGCAATGTGATCGAGCAGGACCTGGCCACGGGAAAGTACGCGTCCCGCACGTGGGCAGGCCATCCCGGCCCGGCGGCCGTGCAGCAGGGCGCGCCCAAAGACCCGGCACGCATCCGGACCCGCTTTCCACCGGAGCCGAATGGGTATCTGCACATTGGGCACGCAAAATCCATCTGCCTCAACTTCGGCGTGGCGCAGGATTACGGCGGCATCTGTCACATGCGCTTCGACGACACCAACCCGGTGACCGAAGAGACAGAATACGTCGACTCGATCCTGGATTCGGTGCATTGGCTCGGGTTCGACTGGGGCATGCATCTGTACTACGCGTCGGACTATTTCGGCTACCTGTCTGAGTTTGGCGAAGCGTTCATCCGACATGACCTCGCCTATGTGGACGAGCTCACCGCAGACGAGATGCGCGAGATGCGCGGAACGCTCACCGAGGCGGGACGCAACTCCCCATGGCGCGATCGTCCGGTGCATGAGAGCCTCGATCTGTTTCGCCGCATGCGTGCGGGCGAGTTCCCGGACGGAAAGTACGTGCTGCGGCTCAAGATCGACATGGCCTCGCCCAACATCAACCTGCGTGACCCCGTGGCGTATCGCATCCGGCACGCTCGACACCATCGCAGTGGCGACAAGTGGTGCATCTATCCCAGCTACGACTTCACCCATGGGGTGTCCGACGCGCTCGAGAACATCACCCATTCGCTGTGTACCCTCGAGTTCGAGGATCATCGCCCGCTGTATGACTGGATCAACGAGAGGCTCGCAGACTTTGGCATCCTCAAGCGACCCCTGCCGCAGCAGATCGAGTTCGCCCGTTTGAATCTCACCTACGTGGTGCTCTCAAAGCGTAAGTTGATCCAGTTGGTGGACGAAGCGCACGTGGACGGCTGGGACGATCCGCGCATGCCAACCCTGGTGGGGGCTCGGCGGCGCGGCTATACCGCATCGGGTTTCCGTCTGTTTGCAGACCGCATCGGGGTGTCCAAAGCCGATTCCTGGATCGACTACTCCATCCTTGAAGACTGCATGCGAGAAGATCTAAACGCGCAGGCGCAGCGGCGCATCGCAGTGCTCGACCCGATCAAGCTGGTGATCGACAACTACCCCGAGGGACAGGAAGAGGCGTGCGAAGCACCCAACCATCCGCAAAAGCCAGAGCTCGGTAAGCGCAACGTGCCCCTGTCGCGCGAGCTGTGGATCGAGCGCGACGATTTCCAGATCGAGCCCCCCAAGGGATACTACCGGTTGTACCCGGGCAACGAGGTTCGGCTGCGTTACGCTTACATCGTCAAGTGCACTGCGTACGAGACGGATAGCAACGGCAACGTGACCGTGGTGCGCTGCGCATATCTACCCGACACGCGCAGCGGCACGCCTGGCTCTGAGCAAAGGAAAGTGAAGGGCAATATTCACTGGGTCTCGGCCAGGCACGCGGTGGCAGCACAGGTGCGGCTGTACGACCGATTGTTCCGCGTAGCGCACCCGGGCTCGGGCGGACGCGACTTCCTGCAGGATATCAACCCGAATGCCAAGCGGCTCGTGCGCGCCTACGTCGAGCCCGCCCTGGGGCAAGCCAAACCCGAAGAGCGATTCCAGTTCGAGCGGCACGGATACTTCGTCGCCGACCAGAAGGACCATGGGCCGGGCAAGCCCGTGTTCAATCGCGCGGTGACGCTGCGCGATTCGTGGGCGAAACAAGGCTCCTAGGGCGCGAGCCGATCCTGACGCAGAAGCGACCGCGCGAACCAGGCAGTCAAACTCTCGCTCTGAGCGCCCTGACGCTATGGCGATGAATCGACCCGTGAGGACGCGACCAACCGCGCAATGCCTGGAAGTCGTGGCGTTCTATGACGCGCACCCGATCAACGAGGATCAGATCCTCGCCGCGCTCAGGCGCAGAGGCGTGGCGCTGGAGAGGCTGACCGAGGATGTGCTTCAAGAGCACGACCAGGATCACTTCGGCGGCATCGCAGCGAATGATATTCTCGCCGCTCAAGCGCAAATCGAGCCCCGACACCACGTGCTCGACGTGTGCAGCGGCATGGGCGGACCGGCTCGCTACCTCGCCCAGCGTATCGGTTGTCGGGTGACCGGACTCGATGTCACGCGCAGCCGCTACGAAAGCGCTGTGCGGCTGACGCAGCTCACCAAGCTCGAACATCTCGTCGACTTCAAACTCGCCGACGCATTGCACATGCCCTTCGAGGAGGCAAGTTTCGATGTGGTCATCGGCCAGGAGGCATGGTGTCACGTGCCCGACAAGGCCCGCCTGATCGCCGAGTGTGCGCGTGTTGTAAAGCCCAGTGGCGCGATTGCGTTTACAGATATCCTCCGCCGCGCACCACTTGAAGCCGCGAAGATGCAGCGGCTGCAGCGCGCTATGCCGTTTCCGACCCTCGAAACGTTCGACGGATACGCAGCACTGCTGGCGCAAAATGGGTGCTTGGTGACACATCGCGAGGATGTGAGCGAGCACTGGGCGCAGATTCTGGTGCAGCGGCTCGCCATGTATCGCCGTCTCGAGGCCGACACGGTTGGCAAGTTCGGTGCCGAGCATTACCGTCTGTGGGACGAAACCTACGCTTTTTTCGTGGCGCTGTTCCGCGAGAACAAGCTCGGCGGCGGGCGTTTCGTCGCGCGCAAGCGCTAGCGGTTTGGTCCAATCTTCGCATCGGGAGCCCGGTTCATGAGCACCCAGTCTTTAGCTTACGCACACAGCGCACCGGTCAACCTGCTGGTCGGAACGCGCAAGGGGGCGTTCATTTATCGCGGGGACGCTGCTCGGCGCAGCTGGCAGGTGGACGGGCCGCATTTTCTTGGCTCCATCGTCAATCACCTGGTGCTCGACCCACGCGACGGGCGTACCCTGCTGCTCGCTGCGAAAACCGGACATCTGGGACCCACGGTGTTTCGATCCCTCGACGCGGGGCGCACCTGGACCGAAGCCAAGCAACCGCCAGTGTTCAGAAACGCCACGCCCGCTGAGACGGGTCGCGCCGTAGAGAGCGTATTCTGGCTCTCGCCAGCGCACGCCTCGCAGCCCAATGTCTGGTATGCGGGAACTGCGCCGGTGGGTCTGTTTCTCTCACACGACGGGGGTGTCACCTGGGAACCCGTAGCGGGCTTCAACGACGGGCTTTACCCCGAGATCCAGGGCAAGGTGAACCCCGGCCCAGACGGCTCGCTGCTGCATTCGATTCTGGTCGACCCGCGCGATGCGCGACATCTGTACATCGGGTTATCCGTCGGGGGCGTATTCGAGACCGTGGACGGCGGGCAATCCTGGAGCCCGCTCAATCGCGGCGTGGAGGCCAATTTCCTCCCAGACAAGGATCCCGAGTACGGACACGACCCGCACCTGCTTGCTCTGCATCCGCTCAAGCCGGAGCGCCTCTACCAGCAAAATCACTGTGGTATCTATCGCCTGGACCGCCCCGGCCTGCAATGGCAGAGGATAGGTCGCGCGATGCCCAGTGACGTGGGCGACATCGGCTTCCCGGTCGTGCTGCACCCGCGCGATCCGGACTGCGCATGGGTGTTCCCCATGGATGGCACCCAGGTGTGGCCGCGCGTGAGCCCAGGCGGCCGCCCCGCTGCGTATCGCACCGTGGACGGGGGTGCGTCCTGGCAGCGGCAGGCTCGCGGAATGCCCCCTGAGCAGGCCTGGTGGACGGTCAAGCGCCAAGCGTTCTGCGCCGACGCCCGAGAACCGGTTGGCCTTTACTTCGGGACCACTAGCGGCGAGCTATGGGGCAGTACCGACGAGGGCGAGAGTTGGTCTCAGCTCGCCGCTCATCTACCCCACATCTATTCGGTGAGCGCGGCAGCGGAGGCGTGATGCGCGTGGTGATTCCGAGCCCGCTTTTCTCGTATACCAGCGGACAGAAAGAGCTCGAAGCAACGGGCAACTCACTCGAACAGCTCCTCGCGTCGCTCGACGCCCGCTACCCGGGCATGCGGCACCGCATGATCGACGAGCAAAATAGGATTCGGCCCCACATCCGCCTGTTTGTGAACGGGGAAAGTGCAAGCAGCTTGCAGCGGCGCCTTGCCCCCGAAGACGAAGTCGTTATCGTCACGGCGCTAAGCGGCGGGTAGCGAGCGCGCTCACGGCGTTGCCGCTGCGGCATCGGCCCAAGGCGCCGCGATTTCCGTCGCCCCCCAATTGGTGGTCCCGCTGCGCAGCACGCCGCTTGGGCAAGCGAATCTGTGGGGCAGCTCGTGCCGGCGTCTTTGCGCGTACGCAAAGCGCGCTCCGAGCACCGCATGTACCTCGTTCTGCAGCACTGTGTCGCCAACAACCATCTCGCCCTCGCTCGCATCGATACGCGGCAAATGGAAGGCCTCGTCGAGGCTGTTGCGGTAATCGATCAGAAAGGAAATCAGTTGCGTCACTGCTGGCAAGATCCGCCGGCCTCCCGAGGCGCCTAGCGCGAAGCGACGCTCGCCGCGCTCGGCGATAATCGGGCAATAGTTGGTGAGGCAGCGCTTCCCCGCGCCCAAGGAGTTGGGCTTGCCCGGCTCGGGGTCGAACCACATGATGCCGTTGTTCATCAGGACGCCACTGTGCGGCAGCGTCAAGCGCGAGCCGAACAGCGAGAGCAAGGTCTGCGTAACGGCAGCCATGTTGCCCTGACCATCAACGACACAGAAGTGCGAAGTACACCCTGGGGCACGGCCGCCGTCGACATCGCCCATGTGAGTCAGTCGATACGCATAGGCTTCCTGCAGGCACTCCGCGTACGCGCGATAGGTTTGCGCATCCGGGGTGCGGCCGGGAGACAGCCGGCGTTCCAAGTCGCGCAGCGAATAGGCAAGCGTGGGGCCGGCGGTCAGTTCGGGTGTCGCCGCGATGCGGGCGTCGCGGTAGTTGATCGAAAGCGGGGCGACAGTGCGCGCGGCATAGCTCGAGAGATCTCGGGCTGACAGCGTCCCGCCCGCGTCTTGGATCTCGCGCACCACGCTGCGCGCGAGATCGCCATCGTAGAAGTCGCGCGGGCCGGCTTCGGCCAGTCGACGCAGGGTCCGGGCCAGCCGTTGCTGGGACAGGCGCATCTGCGTTCGCGCCGACCAGGTAGGTGCCGGCGGTAAGCCATCGACCAGGAACGCCTCGCGGCTTGCCGCGTAGCGGCTCAGATCGAGTGCGGCGCTCGAGATGTTGTATACCGCGAACCAGTCGATCAGCAAGCCCTCTTCGGCGAAGCGCACCGCGGGTTCGACCAGCTCCTTCCACGGAAGGCTGGCATAGCGCTCATGGGCCACCCGCATGCCGTCGACCACGCCTGGCACTGCGATCGCTAAGGGCCCATGCGCGTTGCGGTCCTCGTGAACCCGCGCCCAGGGAAACAAGTCCGAGGACACGCCCTGTCCGGCAAGCGGATAGTGCGCAAGATCCAGTGAGGCGGGAGCACGCATGCCGAAATCGACGACGGTGTAATCGTCCTGCTTGACGCGATACAACACCATTGCGCCGCCTCCGCCGATACCGCTCGCCCACGGCTCGAGCACGCCGAGCGCGAAGGATGTGGCAATTGCGGCGTCAACCGCGTTACCGCCTTGCTGCAGGATAGCGGCGCCCGCCTCGGCCGCGCGGCGGTGCTGAGCTGAGACGATGCCCTGCTCGCTATGCAGCGCCGCCTTGGTCAACCGTAGCGAGGCACTCCAGTTATCCATAGCGCTTCGATCGAGGGGATACAGCGAAAGCCGCGAGATTCATGACGCTTTTGTCCTCACAGGAAGCGCCGCTCATGCGGAGCGGGCTTTGCTCGGCAAGCTCGCCAGCGCGAGCAACGTCCCCATCAGGGCCATGCCGGCACAAAATGCACCCAAACCGGCGAAGCCTGATGCGATCAGCCACCCGCCGACCGAACCCGCGAGCAACCAACCCAGGCTCGCCGTCGTAACGTTGAGGCCGAACAGCGCACCGCGCACGCGGCTCGGCATCTGGGCCAACGTCGCCATCAGCGCGGGACGCCCGGAAGCATTGGCGAAGGAATACGCAAATCCCAGCGCGGCCGATGCGGCCAGCCCCGGCGTCCACGCCAGTGTCGGGATAGCCAGCAAACCGGTGGCGGCCAGACTGACCGCGAACATCGTGCCGCGCGAGCGCGTGCGGTCGGCGATGCGCCCGCCCACCACATTGCCGACCAAGTTGCCGAGCGCTACCAGTGCGAGCGCCAGCGCCAGAACGCTTAACGATACGCCGTAGGCCCGCTGCAGGGATGTCGGAAGATAAATGGCCAGCGTCGCAAAGCACACCCGCTCACTGGTCCCGGCTGCCAGCAGCGCGACAAGCTTCGGCTGAACCAGCGCCGCGAGCGCAGGCCTGCCTTGGTGCGCGTCGGGGTGCAAGGGTGGGTCAGGCGGGGTGGCGAAGCGCACTGCGGCGGCCGTCACCAAGGTCAACAGGCCGTGAATAGAGAGCGCCGCGCGCCAGCCTCCGAGTGTCCCGAGTAGCGTCACCAGTGGCACACCCAATACGAGCGAGAGCGACTGACCGGTGATGACCCAGCTCAGCGCGCGCCCGCGCATCCCCGCGGGGACGTGATCGGACACGCAGGCGAACACCGTGCCCATGAAAGCGCCGCCGCACACGCCCGACAGGAGCTGGCAGGCGAGCGCGACTGTGTAGTTCGGAGCGTGCGCAAAACCCACCCGGGTCGCGGCCATAAGCACGAGGCTCGCCGCGAGCACGCCTCTGCGCCCCAGCCGCTGTGCAAATGCACCGGTCACCAGCGCCGCGCTGCCCCAGGTGAGCGCCTGCGCCGCGAACAGATGAGCCACCGCGGCAAGCGTGGTGCCCAGATCGTCGGCGATGGGTTGCAGGAACGGCGCTGTCGCCGACCCTGACGATGTCACCGTGAAGTTCGCGGCACACAGCGCAACGAGCATCCACGTGATCCTTGCCTCAGTCATTTGCAGCTTTGGGGTTCCATGAAAACGTCGTGACGGCGCGCGCACCGCGCACTGACACTTTGGCAGCGACGCGTCGCTCGGCTCTGCGTCACGGCAACTTTCGCTGAACCTGCGGGAGCGCGATGAGGTCAGTCACTCCGGGATCTATGCCCTGCTGCATCAGCAGAGCGGTCACCTGGCCTCTGTGATGGGTTTGATGATGGAACAGTTGTGCCACAGCCAGCCAGAACGGATACGTGCGCGGCTGAGGATTGATCACACTTGTGTACGACATCTGTCCGGCGAACTCGGAGTCCGAAAGTGAATCGACCCAGGTTTTGATGTCTTCGTCGGTGCTGCTTCTTTGCGTGCGAAGTTCCACGAAGTCTGAATACAACTCCTGATCCAGGGATCGGAACACAAAGGGCCGCGAGGTGAAGCGTCCTAGCCAAATGCGGTCTCCGAGCAGAATGTGGTTGAGTGTGCCGTGAATCGATTTGAAAAACGCTCCCACGTCGCGCTTGCGCTGCTCGTCGGCGAGCATCGAACACGCGGCGTAGATCCCCGCGTTCATCCAGCGGTTATACACCGCCAGCGTCTGTGCGTATTCGACCATGTTCGATATCCCGGGCCATCATTATAGATCTCGGACAGGCGGACATATCGATCGGCTGCGGTGCGCACCGCAAAAGCGCGCGCATTCCGTTTGAGGAACCACGCGCTCGGGAGAACGTAGTACCCTATGCGGCGCCGCGAAGCTCGGATTGCTATCGCAGCAGCCACATTCGTTCAACAAGGAAAGCGCGTCGACATGCACGATCTTGTCATCAAAGGAGGCACCGTCGTAGACGGCACCGGGGATGCGCCCCGGATCGTTGACGTTGCGGTCGACGGTGGCAAAATCACCGCCGTTGACTCCAGAGTTGGCCCAGGCCGACGCGTCATCGACGCGCAAGGTCTTCTGGTCACACCCGGCTTCGTGGACGTGCACACCCATTACGACGGGCAGGCCACGTGGGATCCGTATTTGACACCTTCGTCCTGGCACGGTGTGACCACGGTCGTGTTCGGCAATTGTGGAGTGGGGTTCGCTCCGGTGCGCCCCGGCGCGGGACCGTACCTGATCAACTTAATGGAAGGCGTCGAGGACATCCCGGACCGCGTGCTCTCTGAGGGCGTGAGCTTCGAATGGGAGTCGTTTCCCGAGTACATGAACGCCCTGGCAGCCACGCCCAAGGTGGTCGACATCGGAGCGCAGGTCCCGCACGGGGTGCTGCGTTTCTACGTGATGGGGGAACGCGGAGCGGATCACGCAGCCGTGCCCACGGAGGCTGAAATCGTGCGCATGGGCGAGTTGCTTGAAGGGGCGCTTCGCGCCGGGGCGCTCGGGTTCACGACATCGCGCACAACCAAGCATCGAGCCAGGGATGGGCGCTTCACGCCGAGCCTCTCGGCACACCGCGTTGAGTTGCTCGGTCTCGCTGCAGCGATGCAGCGGGCTGGGCGCGGTGCGATTGAAGTTAACTCCGATTTCGGCGCTGGTGAATTCGAGCTATTGGCTGCGGCTGCCGAAGTTGCAAAGCGACCGCTGTCGGTGTTGCTGCTGCAAGTAAACAATGCCCCGGACCTATGGCGCAAGACTCGGGCTCAGATACACGCTGCGCGCAAACAGGGCCTGGACGTCAACGGTCAAGTGGGCTGCCGCCCGATCGGCCTCATCTGGGGCTTGGAGACCTCGACAAATCCGTTCTCGGCTCACCCGGCGTGGATCGCAATGAGCCATTTGTCTACCAGCCAACGCTTCGAGCGGCTCAAGCGCGAGCCGCAACTGCGGCGCGCACTCGTCGAGCACCGTCCCGACGATCCGCAGACTCGTTTCGCGCAAACCGCGCTGTCCAAGACTTACATCGTGGATGAGGCGTACGACTATGAACCCAGCCCCTCTAACAGTATCGCGGCGCGCGCCGATGCCGAGGGTCGCAGCGCTTGGGCTGTCGCGCTGGACGCAATGATGGCAGAGGAGGGCAAAGGCCTGCTTACGCATACGTTCGAGAACTACAGTGAAGGCAGCCTGGAGGTGATCCGCGAGATGCTGATCGACGAAGCAACGATCATGGGTCTTGGGGATGGCGGCGCGCACGTGTGCACCGTTTGCGACGCCGGCTCACCGACGTTTCTGCTATCGCACTGGGCCCGCGATCGCAAGCGCGGCCCAAGATTGCCGCTGGAGTTCCTGGTGCGCAAGCAAACTCGCGACTGTGCATTGGCCTACGGTCTGCCCGGCCGGGGAGTAGTTGCCGCCGGATACAAGGCCGACATCAACGTCATAGACTTCGAGCGGCTCCGCGTGCTCAAGCCCGAGGTCGTCTACGATCTGCCCGCCGGCGGCAAGCGTCTGATCCAGCGCGCCCGGGGCTATCGGCACACTTTCGTGGCGGGCACTGAGACCGTGCGCGACGACCAGCACACGGGCGAGTTGCCGGGAAGGCTTATCCGCTAGCGTCCTCGGGCACGAGGCGCGCCTACCAACAGGAGACCTCAATGGGAAAGACAGTTCAGCTCACCACGTCCGATGGCCACAGGCTTTCCGGCTACAGGGCCGATCCCGCCGGCAAGCCCAGAGGAGGGTTGATTGTGGCCATGGAGATCTTTGGGGTGAACAGCCACATCCGCTCGGTTGCAGATGGGTATGCGGCTGACGGCTATCTTGTTATCGCACCGGCTCTGTTTGACCGAGTCCAGCCCAACTACGAAGCTGGCTACTCACAAGAAGAGATCCAAAAGGGCATCGGATTCATCCAGAAGATAAACCTCGAGGACACGATGAAGGATGTCGAGGCGGCGCGCCACAGCATCGTGTCCGCGGGCAAAGCCGGAATCGTTGGTTACTGCTGGGGCGGCACGGTGTCTTGGAAAGCCGCGTCCAGCCTGGCGGGCCTGGCCTGCGCGATTGCGTACTATGGCGGTGGCATTCCCGGGCTTGCTGCGCTCAAACCGCACTGCCCGCTCATGTTCCACTGGGGAGAGACCGACCAGTCCATTCCACTGGAGAAGGCCAAAGACTTCGCGGCAGCCCATAAGGATCAGGCCCACTATTTTTACGCGGCTGGCCATGGATTCAATTGCGACCAGCGCGGATCGTACGACCCTGCGAGTGCCAAGCTAGCGCGTACCCGCACGTTAGAGTTTCTTTCCAAGCACGTGGGCTGACTGGGTGCGTCAGCTGGTGCTGCGGTCGATTCGGGTCGTGCTCGCTTTTGTGGCACCGACCGCGATGCTCTCAAACACGGGGCTGGCGGCCGAATCGTTCAAGATCGACCCCAACCACACGTTCGTTTACTTCGCGGTCCTGCATACCGGAGTCTCTTCTGTGCGCGGGCGATTCAGCGTACCCAAAGGTAGCGCGTCTTTGGATACGGCAAAGCAAGAAGCGAGCGTTACGGTGGAGATCGATGCGCGAAGCCTGGATACGGGCGTGAGGCAGCTCGACGGAATCCTGAGTGGCGAGCTGTTCTTCGACGTGGCCAAGTTCAAGACGGCGACTTTCTCAGGACGGGCCGTGCGCTTCGCCGACGCAGTTCCAACGGAGTTCGAAGGCGAGCTCACCGTCAAGGGCGTGACGCGACCGGTACACCTGTCCGCCGAGCGCTTCGCCTGCCAGCAGGTGACCGTCTTAGTCATCAAACACTTTGTGTGCGGTGGCGATCTCGTGGCGAACTTGAAGCGCTCCGATTTCGGACTCAGCAAATATCTCACCATGGTCAGCGACGAGGTGCGAATTACAATCTCCGTGGAGGCGATTCGCGAGGGTCCGTAAATGAGCAAAGTCAGAGGACTCCGCGAAGCGGACCTGACTGGCGTCGATCATGGGCAGATCGTCGCGGTTACCAGGCATCCCGACCCAGGCGCACCAGGCGTAACGAAGTGCCGCTGTAGGTCGTTCCACGGTGCTGCGATGGCGTTCGTGCGTTCGCGCGTGGCGGACCTGTACTCCGGTCGATTCTCGACGCTATGAGCACTCTGCACCCTCAAACCCAGGCCCTGGTCGATGCCATGGCCGACATGAATTTGGTCCCGCCCGACGCCCTCGACGTGGGGCAGGCTCGCGAGCAGTTCAAGCGATCCCGAACGCCCTTCATCGCAGCTTCACAAGCGGTCGGAGCCGTGATCGACGCCACCATCCCCGGACCCGCGGGTACGCTCCTCCGAATTCGCGCATACCGGCCGCTTGACAGCGGCCGCGACGAGTTGCTCCCGGCGATGGTGTACTTCCACGGCGGCGGCTGGGTTTTTGGCGACCTAGACAGCCACGATCCATTGTGCCGAGAGTTGTGCAACGCGGCGCGCTGCGCAGTGGTCGCTGTGGACTACCGGCTGGCGCCGGAGCACCGATTTCCTGCTGCCGTCGAGGATGCCGTCTGCGCCGTTCGCCAGGTTGCGCAGCGCGCACCCGATCTGGGTGTGGACGCCGACCGACTCGCAGCCGGTGGCGACAGTGCCGGCGCGAACCTCACCACGGTTGCGGCGTTGATCCTCCGCGAAGAGGGCGGGCCGCAGCTCAAGTTGCAGGTGCTGATCTATCCCGTCACTGACTTTTCGATGCAGGCACCTTCCTACGCGAGGATCGCCAACGGCTACACCTTGTCCAAAGAGCGCATGCACTATTTCCGCAATTGCTACCTGCGGGGGCCGCAAGATATCTCAGACTGGCGCGCCTCCCCGCTCAACGCCGAGGACCTGTCACGTCTTCCTCCAGCGCTTCTAATCGCCGCGGGTCACGACCCGTTGGTCGACGAGGGAAAAGCCTATGCGGATCGGCTGAGCAGCGCGGGCGTTGCGGTTAGCTATACCTGCTACGAAGGCATGGTGCATGGGTTCGTGAGCATGGCCGGCGCCATCGATGCCGGGCATGCCGCCATTGCGGAAGCAGCGGCTGCGCTGAGGCAAGCATTCTTCATTGCGTGACACGGCCCCCGCTTGTCGGCCGGTCGCGATCGCGCGGTGACTGTCACTGCTAGCG
>Ga0187780_10003346_pt1 | contig 12107 bp, 11 predicted proteins | sample 1015_Q2_SP10_20__FD_132429 | JGI IMG/M metagenome (GOLD analysis project Ga0187780, IMG submission 132429) | Tropical peat soil microbial communities from peatlands in Department of Meta, Colombia - 1015_Q2_SP10_20_MG | ecosystem: Environmental > Terrestrial > Soil > Wetlands > Peat | place...
CCCAAGCTCTCGATCTGCTTCCGCACTGCCTCGCTCGCGCCGTCGCCTACTGCAACCATGACAATGAGCGCGGCGACGCCGATGAAGACGCCCAGCATAGTGAGGGCGGAGCGCATTTTGTTGCGCGTAATCGCCTGCGCAGCGGCCGCGAGGATCATGAAGGCGAACGGCAGAGTGCCTCCCGCGACTGCAAGCCGGCTGGGCGCGGGCGGTGGCCCCTTTCGCCTCGTGGGCGTGCTTTCCGAAGCCGCCGGTTTCGCGACGCGCTCGTCCGTGACGATGGCGCCGTCCCGCATCGTCACGATGCGGTCCGCATAGGCCGCGATGTCGGATTCGTGAGTGACGAGTACGATCGTGACCCCTTGCTCGCGGTTTAGCGTGACGAGTGTTTCCATAATCTCGTGCGAGGTGCGGGTATCGAGATTACCGGTCGGTTCGTCCGCGAGAAGAAGCGAGGGCGAATTGATGAGAGCGCGAGCGATGGCAACCCGCTGCTGCTGGCCGCCCGAAAGTTGTCCCGGTGTGTTGCGTTCGCGGTCGGCGAGGTTGACGAATTCGAGTGCTTGCCGCGCGCGTTCGGTCCGAGTCGTACGGCTCATCGGACCGGTCGCCGCGTAATAGAGCGGCAGACCAACATTCTCGAGCGCGCTCGTGCGCGCCAAGAGATTGAAGCTTTGGAACACGAACCCTAGCCGCTCGCTTCTGATGCGAGCGAGATCTGGCTCGCTCAACCGTGCGACGTCGACGCCGGCGAGGAAATAATTACCGCTCGTCGGCGCATCGAGGCAGCCAAGAATGTTCATGAGCGTCGATTTGCCCGAGCCCGACGAGCCCATGATCGCCATGAACTCGCCCGCGCCGACGGTCAGATCGATTCCGCGCAGTGCCTCGACCTTGACGTCGCCCACGACGAAGGTGCGCGTCACGCCTTCGACCCGAATGACCGGCTCGCCAACCTTGGGACTTTCCCGCGGCATGGAACGTCTCAAAGCCGCGGTTGCGGCACATCGGTGGTTGCGGCGATGCGCTCTCCGGTAACAACCGTATCGCCCACCTGGAGATTGCCTCCGACGATCTCGGAGAAATTGCCGTCGTCGAGGCCGAGCTTGACCGACACCGCGACGGGCACGCCGTCGTGCAACACGTAAATCCGCGAGGCGTCCGCCGGTACCTCTCCCTGACCGGAGCCGCCCGGCACGTAGCGGAGCGCTTGATCCGGCACACGCACGACATCCTGCTTCTGGACGACGGTGATCTGCATTGAAGCGGTCATGCCCGGCTTCAACGCGAGATCTGGATTGTCGACGCCGACGACTGCGTCATAGGTGACGACATTCTGCACCGTCTGTGGCGATTGACGTACCTGTGCCACCGTTCCTTGAAACACGCGCTGCGGGTACGCATCGACGGTGAAGGCGGCCTTCTGGCCTTCTTCCACCTCGCCGATATCGCTTTCGCTCGTGTTGGTATCGACCTGCATCTGCTTTAGGTCGGTCGCGATGAGAAACAAAGTGGGCGTCTGGAAGGAGGCGGCGACAGTCTGGCCTTGCGTTACGTTGCGCGACACGACAGTCCCGTCGACCGGCGAGACGATGTCGGTATAGCCGAGATTGAGCTTTGCTCCTTCGACCAGCCCTTGGTCGAGTTTTACAGTGCCTTCGTCCTGCTGCACGACATAGAGCTGATCTTCGGCCTGCTGGCGCGCGATCGCGTCTTGAGAAGCGAGCTTCTGATAGCGAGCGAGGTCAAGGCGATCCTTTTCTAGGATCGCCTGATCCCGGGCGAGCTGGCCCGAATATTGATCGAGTGCCGACTGGAAAGGTCGTGGATCGATCTTGGCGCAGACCTGCCCGACCTTAACCTCAGTGTTGTAGTCGCAGGAGAGGGACTGAATCACACCCGATACATAGCTTCCGACCATGATCGTGAGCACAGGATTGACCGTTCCGGTCGCCGTGATCGTGCGGGTTACAGCGCCGCGGGTCACCGTCTCGGTCGTATAGATCGGGGCTGGGTTCTGGCCGAGATGCCACCAAGTGTAGGCACCGATTGCGGCGACCAGGAACGCGGCCAACAGTGCGAGGCGGGTCGGCCGCAAACGCCCGCGATCACGCGCTGGCGGCAACACGGCTTCGCGATCAGAGCGGAGGTTCTCAGTCTCAGACGCTTTAATCGTCACGTTTTGATTTTGCGCCACGGCCCAAGACCAGCATTGATGTACGTCAAGCTGCGAAAGATCCTAGTGAGCGAGCAGCAGCGGCAGCAAACTCACGCCGAGAATTTCACGCGTCGCGCCACCCAGGAAGAACTCGCGCCAGGGCGTATGGCCATATCCGCCCATTATCAAGAGATCGGCGCCGCAATCGCGCGCCGAACCGAGCAGTTGTCCTCCGATGCCAGCGCCCGGGACAGCGGGTATCCCGGAATGCTTGGCTTTAACACCGCGCCAGGAAAGATACTCCACCGCGGACTGGGCACTCTCGCGGTGCTTGTCGCCGATGGAGAGCACCACTGTTTCCTCGGCGGCCCGAAGCAAGGAAAGAGCGCCGACCATTGCGCGAACCGCAGCGGCCGAACCGTCCCAACCAATCGCTATCCTGTCGCCCACGGCGTCGGGCGCCTTGGCCGGAGCCAACAACACCGGACGGCCGGAATGAATGAGCGTTTGCTCGACGGTATCCGAAGAAGGCTGATCGACAACGCGTTCAGACCGACCAAGGACCACCAAGTCGAAGAATCGCGCGCGTCGCGCGACCAAGGCGGGTCCGTTGCCGGTCTCCTCTCGCCACACCGCGGCCGCGCCGACGCTACCGGGCAGTTCAGTCGGCTTCTGCGGACGAAACTCCATCCCGTGGCGCGCGAGAGCTTGTTCGAACGCCTTCCGGACCTTTGTCGCCCTGGTATCCGCCTCCGCGACGAAGTCTTGGATAAACCGATCGGTGAAGTACGTCGCGAAATAACCCTGCGCCACAAGCTCGAATGGGTCGGCCTTGACGTGAAAGCCCTCGAGATGCGCACTAAGACGCCGCGCGAAGCGACAAGCCAGTTCGACCGCTCCGTCGCTGGCCGTCCCGCCGCTGACAGCTACCAGCATTGTGCTCGTCGTCATTTTTCCCTCCATTCCGATCGAAGCAATAAGCGTCCTGCGGGGCGTCCTTTTCATTGACGTGGATCAACGAACCGCTCGGCCATTTGACCGCGACGCTCGGCCTCAATTGGCCTGCCGGCCGTGCAGGCGCATCTCTTCGAGCCAGCGCGCGCGTCGTTTGTCGCGCGCGAAGCTGAGCCCCAGGAGACTCTCGCGGATTGGCTTGATGCCGGCGAAGCTCAGCATGCTGCGCTCGAAGCCGCGCACGCCATAGGCACCGAAATACCAGCGATACATCAGGGCAGGCATCCCCATGGTCACGACGATGCGCGCAGAACGGCCCTTAAGCAGTTTTTTCGGGAAGCCCGCCCTGCCGTATTCCATGGCGAAGCCGGGACGGAAGATCTGTTCGAGAAAGCCCTTGAAAAACGCCGGCATGGTTCCGTGCCAGAGCGGGAAGAGGAACACCCAATGCTCGGCCCAGCGCATATCGTCGCGCGCTTGGGTGAGTTCCGGTGGCAGGGCGCCGCTCTCGAAATCCGCCTGGTTGCGCAAGAGCGGGAAGACGAGCTTCGCCACCTCGATGCGGCGCAGCTCATGCCCTGCGGCGGCTGCGCCTTCGGCATAAGCGTCGGCGAGGGCGTGGAGCAGGTGCCGGGCCGAGGCGTCCGGATGTCCCTGGATGATGACAATGCGCTTGGCCATGCGGTCTTCTCAATTAAGTCAGCGTTGACGCGGGCGAGGATTGACGTGGATCATGGGTGAAGCGTGCTTTGCGAGCGGAGCGCAAGATCGGGAGCCGCAATTCGGCGCGCGGCCAATGTCGCGTCAACCCGCAACCATTATCGCAATGTCCTCATGACTTCGGATAACCGACCGATTGCGCGAGATAGATCGCTTGAGTCGCGGCCAAGCCGAGCCGCTTTGCAAGCTGTGCGCCCGGCACCGAAGCGCGCAGCACCACGGCGAGTCCTTCGGAAGCGCAGAAAAGATAGACGTTCTGCGCGATGACCGCTGAATCGGCAATGCCATTGAGCGTGCGATCCGCGTCCGACGGCTTTCCCATTCGCGCGGCATCGGAAACAAAGACGATATTGAGCGGCGCGGTCTTGACGAAATCCTGGCCGGTCGTCGTTTCGCCGCGGAGATCCTCGCTCATCCGATGTGCAAGGCTGTGCGTCTTTGGGTCGTAGGTCCAAACGCCATCCGCCATGGCGAGATAAAGATCGATATCCATCGCGCCACGCGAGTTCGGCGCTGTGTGCAGACCTTCTCCAGGCCGGTTTATCCCCCAGGCTGCCCACAGCAGGTTAGAAAGGACTTGCGGCGACAGCGGTCGATCCGCGAATTCGCGCGATGAGCGCCGGGCCTTGAGCGCCTGCATCAGCGGCTTGCCGCCCTCCGTTTGCGGCGGCGGCAGTTGCATCGTTTCCAATTCTGCCGCACGTGCGTAGCGCGGCATCGCCGCCATGACGGTGGTCGAGAGCAGGCCGAGATTTGCTTGCCGGCGTGTGATCATTCTCATTCCTCCGACTTGGTGCGATGCAGTCGTGACGTTGCGCTCCGTCCTGCCATGAAAGCTCGAACGGGGTCGCAACGATTTGAGACAGATCAAGAATTGCCGGCGGCCCCGGTTCCCGCGGACTTGATCCAGGTCAAGAGGGTTCCCCGTCACGCCGCTATGAATGAGGTCGCTTCGGCCGCGTCGGAGCGGGGCGAGCAGCGTTAAAAGGAGACCCGAATGCCAAGACATCCGAAAATCTGGGTCGTTATGGCCGATGGCGGTCATGCCAAGATTGCGACCCATGCCGAGGGAGTGCCGGGATACGGGCTCGTTGCCGAATTCGACTCGGCCGATGCGCACCATTTGACCCGGGATCTCGTCTCCGATCGGCCCGGACGCGTGCAGGAAAGCGCCTATTCAGGTCACCACGCGGTCGAGCCGCATAGCGATCCGCATGAGACGCGAAAGCGCGATTTCATGCGTTGGCTCGCCGCGCATCTCAACGAGCGAAGCGCAGCCAAGGATTTCGATCAGCTTATCCTCTTCGCGCCCCCGAAGCGCCTCCATGAACTGCGGGAGGCACTAGACGCGGGCGCGGCAAAGAAAATAAAGCACGCATCGGCCGAAGACCTCACCAAACTTCCTTTTGCAGAATTGTCGCAGCATATCGCCAAGCTGCGTTACGAACACGGGTAATCAAGACACAACCTGGGCGTCGGAAAGCCGATAGCCGGTATCGGCTGAGGCTGCCTCATAAACGATGCGGAAGCTGCTCTCGAGGCAGGCGTAAATTCGGTAGAGCGGTTCACCGCGCTCGACTCGATCGCCAATCTTCTTGAAAAGGTCGATTCCGGCTCCCTTATCGGCCGGAGCGCCCGCGGCGCGCGCCAGGCGCGCAAGACGATAGCAGTCGATAGCAGAGATGGTCCCGTCTCGCTCGGCAAGGACGTCGCGTTTCATTGAACCGATTCCTGGGTCTTGGCGCCGACCTTGCGCTTCGACGATCCGCTCCATCTTGCGGAGCGCCATTCCCGAATTGAGAAGTTCGGTTGCCCGAGCGAAACCGGCGCCGCCACGAAGCAGTGGATCAAATTCCAGCACACTTGCAGCGATCGCGAGGGCGCGTTCGCGCAGGTCCGCCGGTGCTTGCGGATTGCAAGACAAAACCTGCATGGCGTCTCTCGCTTCAAGCGCCGGGCCAATGCCGCGGCCGACGGGTTGGCTTCCGTCGGTCAGTACAATCTCGAGCGACATGCCAAGCTGCCCCGCGACATAGTCGAAAAGCTGACGCAATCGCAAAGCGCTCGCGTGATCACGGATTTTGGCCGATGGACCGATCGGGAGGTCGAGCACGAGCCGCGTGACGCCGGCCGAAAGTTTCTTGGACAGTATCGACGCAACGAGCAGGCCAGGGGCATCTAGATTAAGAGGCCGCTCGACCGAGATGAGGATATCGTCCGCGGGCGACAGGTTGACATGGCCGCCCCAAACGAGGCAGCCGCCTTCGGCCGCTACGACGGCGCGCATTTCCTCGATCCCGAGATCCACGCGAGCGAGCACTTCCATTGCATCTGCAGTTCCGGCCGGCGAGGTAATGGCGCGAGAAGAGGTCTTCGGGATCGTCAATCCGTGCGCAGCGACAATCGGAACAACGATCATAGAGGTTCGGTTACCCGGCACGCCGCCAATGCAGTGTTTGTCGACGACGACATCTCCGGGCCATTGCAGGCGGCTTCCGGTGGCCGACATAGCGAGGGTGAGATTCAGAACTTCGGCGGCGGAAAGAAAGGTCGCCGAGGCCACGAGGAACGCCGCAATTTCCATGCGCGAATAGCGCATAGCCGCAACGTCGCGTATGATCTCGGCGATCGCAGTCTCCGACAATTCCGCGCCGTAAATTTTAGCGTGAACCGCATCGAGACTTTCGGGCGGCTTTGCTTGTTCGATCTCAATCGCCGTTCCTTCTGGAAGACCGAAAAGCTCGTATGCCTGGCGACTGACACCGATCTCGTCGGGCGCCAATATGTCGCTACGATCAATGATATTGAGCGTCGCGAGGATGTGTTTGCCGCCACCGCTGAGCTCGAGTTTGGCCAGGGCCTGAAGATCTTCAGGCCGACACACGGCGGACCGACGGGGCAAATAGGCGACGACCTCCCGATTGGTATCGATCGGCACTCGCCTCAGACGCAAGGGGCCGGTCATGATGCCGTGGCGCGCTCGCGAAGTAGAGCGATAAATGCGAGGCCCGCCCGATCGATCGGTCCTGAATTGTCGATCGTCACCAGAGAGAGGTCCGCGGGAGCGAACTTATCCGCGCGCTGAAGCCTGCGTTCGATCGCCTCGCGATCATCGCGCTGACGCGCAGTCAGGCGCCGCCGCAGCTCGTCGCGGCCGACCGTGATCAGGACAGGGACCAAATTTCCGACCGCAAGATCGTGGCTGGCGAAGTGGGCGCGGGACCCATCGACCACAACCGTTAGGCCGGCGCGAAGCCATAAGCGGATTTCGAGTCCAATCGCATAGCTGAAGCCGTAGGCCTGCCAATCGAAAGCGAACACGCCGCGCTTCTTGCGCAACTCGAATTCGGCCGGGGAAAGCGCGATATAATTCTCGTTATCGCTGCCCAGCGGGCGCGTGATGTATCGATGGGCGAAGACGACCGGCAAACTGCCGTCGATTTCCCGCCGCGCGTAGTCGAGGAGGCTTGTCTTTCCTGCTCCCGATGGGCCCATGAGATAGACGAGGCTACCCGCACGCATTGCCGGTTTCGATTGATCCAGCCGATAGGCGACGAATTCCGCGCTCGTGCAGACTGGCCAGCGCAGCGGCAAGCGAGCCATCCGTGTCGATGGCGCGGCACGCATCCTCGACAACGAACACTTCGAACTCCTCGCTCCGCGCGTCCTCGGCCGAATAGCGGACGCAGAAATCTAAGGCGAGGCCGGCGATGAAGAGTCGCCTGATCCCGCGCTCGTGCAGATATCCCGCAAGCCCGGTTCTGGTGATGCGGTCATTCTCGCGAAACGCAGAATAGGAATCGATCGCAGGGTCGACGCCTTTGCGAAGGATCAGCTCGGCCTTTGCGCCGGCAAGATCGGGATGAAATGCGGCGCCAGCGCTCCCCTGGACACAGTGATCGGGCCAAAGAATCTGGAAGCCGTAAGAAGCCTGAATTGTTTCGAACGGCTTCTTGTCGCGATGACTCGAGGCGAAAGACAGATGTCCCGCCGGATGCCAGTCTTGCGTTAGCAGCACGTGCCTGAAGCGCCCGATAAGGCCATTGATGGTGGGAATGGTTTCATCGCCGCGCGGAATGGCGAGGGCGCCGCCCGGGCAGAAATCGTTCTGCAGATCGACCGCGAGAAGCACATCCTGAGGGCCGACGACGACGCCCCCGCTCACTGCGGTTCTCCACCGTGTCGTGTCCGGCGATCGACTTCAGCCGCGAGCTCGACGAGCGCGTCCCCGATTTGGACCGGGTAGCTTGCGCCCGGTTCCAGTCGGCGTAGCGCATCCGGCAGGGCGGCGATATTCCGCGCGGCGCGAAGGCGGATTTCGTCCAGGCTCGGCCGATGAAGACGGCGCCCGCCGCGCATGACAGGCTCGATGAGTGGGATTCCGCCGATCACGTCATTTTCGAGCGAAAGGATATCTTGCGTCATTTTCCCATTGCTATCGAAGCGGCGCCAGACCTGCTTGCGTCCCGGCCAGGTCGCCTTTCCGGTGGAGCGCTTGCGCCGCGCAAGACCTGCGTACTCCTCAAGCTTGTAGGCGCAGTCGAGCGCCGGAACGTCCGACGACGTCGTGAGGCTCGTGCCGACGCCGAACCCGTCAATCGGCGCGCCGGTTTCCAAAAGCCTCTTGATTTCGTCCTCATCGAGGCCGCCGCTGGCAAATATCGTTGTCTTGCGAAGATTGCCGGCGTCGAGGATGCGTCTCACACTTCGGGCGAGCGCCGCGAGATCGCCGCTATCGAGACGGACCGCATCAATCCCGATTCCGAGCGCCTTAAGACGCGGCGCCAGGGCGACGACTTTTCTCGCGCCGTCCTCGGTATCGTAGGTATCGATCAGCAGCGTCAGATGGTTCGGCCGTGCCCGTGCGAAATTCTCGAAGGCTTGCGTTTCGTCGTCATGGACCTGGACGAACGAATGCGCCATCGTGCCGTAGAGAGGAATGTTGAAGCAACGCTCAGCGAGCACCGTGGCCGTACCGGCAAAACCGGCAATATAACTCGCACGAGCAGCGAGGAGTCCGGCCTCGGAGCCGTGCGCGCGGCGCAGACCAAAATCGACCAAGAGCTTGCCCGGCGCCGCCAGTACCATTCGAGCCGCTTTGGCGGCAATCAGCGACTGAAAATGGAGGATATTCATGAGCCGCGTTTCGGCATATTGGGCTTCGGGCAAAGCGGCCGTAACGCGCAAAATGGGCTCGTCGGCAAAGAAGACTGTGCCCTCGGCCATGGCGTCGACGTCGCCGCGAAAGCGAAACGCGCTCAGATAGTCGAGAAAGCGCCTCGAAAAGCGTCCGTCACGCGCTAGCCAATCGATATCCTCGGGCGAAAACCGCAGTTCCTCGAGCCAGTCGAGCACCTGCTCCAATCCCGCCGCCATCAGGAAGCTACGCCGCAAGGGAAACTTGCGGACGAAAAATTCGAATACGGCCGTGCTTGTTTCTCCACGATCGAGATAGGCCTCGATCATGTTGAGCTGATAAAGATCGGTCAAAAGCGGGCTTGCCACGAGGTTTCTTTTAGAGGCAGTCAATCGGGCCGAATTGAGCTGGATCAAAGCGGCGACCCGGCGAGACGTCTTAGCGTGTAATTCGCTACAGACGAACGCCAGCCAAGGAATCTCGAAACATGCCGACCGTCGACAACGAAGAGCCGCTCGAGCTCAATGTCAATCCCGAAAAAGTGCACTTCATAATCGCCAAGGCGCGTCAGTTTGACGCGAAAGTCGATCCGCTGGATCCGGATCCTGGCTCCAATCCATCGGATGACCAAGAAAGCGACGTGCTTGAGGACTACGCGGATGATCCAACGCTGGAAGAACTGCGCAGCGCCATCGAGATGCTCGATGACGATGAGATGGTTGACGTGATTGCGCTGGCTTGGGTCGGGCGCGGCGACTTTAACCGAAACGATTGGCTCAGCGCTCGGGCTTTGGCACGGGAGCGTCATCGCATCGGATCCGCCGAGTACCTCGTTGGCATCCCGACGCTCGGCGATTATCTCGAGGAGGGCTTGGCCCAACTTGGCTATTCAACCGCAGACTGAAACGCCGGGACACCGTGACAGCACGATCTGAAGGCAAAGAGGTCTCGGCGACCTTTGAGGAGCGGGAGGAAGATAGGCGCGCCCTGCTCAAAAAGATTGTGAAAGAGGTCGAAACGACTTCGGCGCAGACAGGTCGGAAGACCTTGGCCCCTCGACTTTTGGCGGCGCTCGCAAAGGTTCGTCGCGAGGCTTTCGTCCGTGAGTCCGAAGCTGCCCTCGCCTATGTGGATACCGCCCTCCCCATTGGCCACGGCCAAACCATCTCGCAGCCTTTCATCGTTGCAATCATGACGGAGCTGCTCGACCTCGGACCCGACGAGGCCGTTCTCGAAATCGGCACCGGCTCCGGTTACCAGGCGGCAGTTCTCGCCGAGCTAGCTCGCAAAGTTTACAGCGTGGAGATTGTTCCCGCGCTGGCCGAGCGCGCTCAGATCACGCTCGCCGCCGAAGGCTACCATAATATCGAGATCCGCTGCGGCGACGGCGGTACAGGCTGGCCTGAGCACGCGCCGTACGATGCTGTTATCGTCACCGCAGCTACGCCGGAGATCCCACGCGCACTGATCCATCAACTCAAGCCCAATGGCCGGATGATTGTCCCGATCGGCCCGCGCTACGGAATGCAGCAACTTTTGCTTGTACGCAAGGACGCTGCCGGCAATCTGACGCAGCGCGGCATCCTTAGCGTCGTCTTTGTGCCACTCAGGACCGCTGTTTGAATAGAACCAACCGGTCAACGGCGTAGCCTTGATCCAGATCAACGCACGCTGCTGCAGCAGGACTTAGAAAAACCGCAGCATAGCGCGCATTTGGCTGTTCGGCGCCGCACAAGGGAGTATCGACGATGCCTTTTAAGCAAGTCCTCTTCCGGTCAGCGGCGCGTGATAAAATCCTACGCGGCGCAACGCAACTCGTCGATGCGATCCGCGTGACACTGGGACCCCGGTCCAAATCCGTGCTCATTCAAAAATCGTGGGGCGCGCCGATTGTCTGCAACGATGGTGTCACCATTGCCAAGGAATTCAGCATCAAGGACCCCGACGAGAACCTTGGCGCGCAGATGCTTCGGCAAGCGGCTGAGAAAACCGGTGATATCGTTGGCGACGGCACAAGCACGGCGACGCTCCTCGCTCACGCGATTTTCGCCGATGGCGTGCGCAACGTCGTTGCGGGCGCGAGCGCGATCGACATCAAGCGTGGCCTGGACCGTGGGACTAAGGTTGCAGTTGAGGCATTACGAAAGATGTCGCGCCCGGTCGGCACAAAAAAGGAAAAGGCGCAGGTGGCAACCATCTCGGCGCACAACGACCCTGGCATCGGAGAGCTCGTCGCCGATGCCATGGAGAAGGTTGGGAACGAAGGGGTAATAACGGTAGAAGAATCGAAGACGACAGAGACGATTCTCGACGTCGTCGAGGGTATGCGGTTCGATCGCGGTTTTCTCTCGCCGTATTTCATCACCAGTCCCGAGAAGATGGAAGCCGTTCTCGAAGACGCCTACGTTCTGCTTTCCAATCGCAAGATCGGTAATCTCAAGGATCTGTTGTCGTTGCTCGACGAGGTAGCCAAGGCCAGCCGGCCGCTCCTCGTCGTCGCCGAGGATGTCGAAGGAGAGGCGCTCGCGACCCTTATCGTCAACCAGTTGCGGGGCGCGCTCAAAAGCTGTGCCGTCAAGGCTCCCGGCTTTGGCGACCGGCGGAATGCGATGCTCGAAGATATCGCGGTTCTCACCAATGGGACGGTCATAGCCGAGGAACTCGGCCTTAAACTCGAGAGCGCGACTGTCAAAGATCTCGGCAGGGCCAAACGTGTGGTGATCGACAAGGACAACACGACGATCATTGGGGGCGGCGGGGAGCGCGCGGATATCGACGCGCGGGTAAAGCAGATTCGACTCGAGATCGAGAAAACCACGAGCGACTACGACCGTGAAAAACTGCAGGAGCGCTTGGCAAAACTTGCCGGTGGTGTTGCCGTGATCCGGGTTGGCGCGCCGGCCGAAGCCGAAATGAAGGCGAAGAAGGAGGCGCTGGATGACGCGATCAGCGCGACCAAGGCGGCCGTCGCCGAGGGCATCGTACCCGGAGGGGGACTTGCGCTGCTCCGTTGTGTGGGGCCTGTCGCGCAGGAAGAAGGGCGATGCGATGGGGACGAAAAGACGGGCATTCAGATCTTGAAGCGGGCGCTCGAGACACCAACGCGCCAGATCGCCGAGAACTCTGCGGTTGATGGCG
>Ga0187780_10003347_pt1 | contig 12101 bp, 12 predicted proteins | sample 1015_Q2_SP10_20__FD_132429 | JGI IMG/M metagenome (GOLD analysis project Ga0187780, IMG submission 132429) | Tropical peat soil microbial communities from peatlands in Department of Meta, Colombia - 1015_Q2_SP10_20_MG | ecosystem: Environmental > Terrestrial > Soil > Wetlands > Peat | place...
CTGGCAGCTGCGCCGGGTGCTGCACGCGCTCGAGCCGCAGCAGGCGCTCGAGCTGCTCATGGAGCAGCTGCGCAAGACCAAGAGCAACGCCGAGTTCCTGCTCCAGGTCCAGAAGACCACCCTCGGCTCCTGAACCGAGCCCTGCTCGAGCGTCCGAGCGACCTGAAACCGGGCTTGCACCGCCTGGCCCGCTGCTGAAAGCCCGGTTTCATCACCCGCCAGCCGGAACCCCAAAAGCCCCGGAACGCGGGAATGCCAGGTCAGGGAAAGTGGTTTCATGGTCTGGCACACTAGAAAGCCGTAACTACGCGGTACCGGTTCACGCCCGTGGGCGACCCGGCGACCGCTCAAGGCAGGAGTTGTCATGAAGGCTGATATCCACCCCCAGTACAACGTCACCACCGTGACGTGTAGCTGCGGTAACACGTTCACCACCCGGAGCACCGCACCGAACGGCACGATTCACGTCGAGGTCTGCTCGAACTGCCACCCGTTCTACACGGGCAAGCAGAAGATCCTGGACACCGGCGGCCGCGTGGCCCGGTTCGAGAGGCGCTTCGGCAAGACCCCTTCCGGCCAGAAGGCCGACAAGAAGTAACCCAAACGAGCCGAGGTCCAGTGACCCTGGATCCCGGCTCGTCGCGCGACCGGAGGACCCGACACGCCGGTTGCGCCGCATACCATGGCGAGCCGCCGGGCCCGACCGGGTGTAGAGCGGTTAGGCGGCGGCGGTCAGTCCGGTCGAGTGGGACAGCCCCCGGTAGCGGGCGAGGGTGCTGATTCTGTCAAACCACTGCCCGTTCAGTATGAAAGGTTCTCAGGTGTTCGACCGGCTGGCCGACTTGGTAGGCGAGCATGCGGAGCTTGAGCACGCGCTCGCCGATTCGAGCCTGCACTCCGACCAGGAAAGGGCGCGCACGCTGGGCCGTCGCTATGCCGAGCTGACCCCCATCGTGCACGCGTACCGGGAGTGGCAGCAGATCTCGGCGGACGAGGAGGCGGCGCGCGAGCTCGCCAGGGAAGACTCCTCCTTCGCCGAGTCCTTCGCCGACGAGGCCACGCAGCTGGCCGCCCGCCGCGAGGAACTCGAGGCTCAGCTGAGCAAGCTGCTCGTCCCGAAGGATCCGAACGACGGGCGCGACATCATCCTGGAGGTCAAGGCGGGCGAGGGCGGCGAGGAATCCGCGCTGTTCGCGGGCGACCTGCTGCGCATGTACCAGCGCTACGCCGAACGGCGCGGCTGGAAGACCGAGATCCTGGACTCGACCATTACCGGCCTGGGCGGGATCAAGGACGCGACGGTCGCGGTCAAGGGCAAGGGCGCCGAGGGTGCCTGGTCCAGGCTGAAGTACGAGGGCGGGGTGCACCGCGTGCAGCGGGTGCCGGTGACCGAGTCCCAGGGGCGCATTCATACCTCCGCCGCCGGGGTGCTGGTCGTGCCGGAGGCTGAGCCGATCGAGGTGCAGATCAGCGACAACGACCTGAAGGTCGACGTGTTCAGGTCCTCGGGTCCGGGCGGGCAGAGCGTGAACACCACCGACTCGGCTGTGCGCGTCACCCACCTGCCGACCGGGATCGTGGTGTCCTGCCAGAACGAGAAGAGCCAGCTGCAGAACAAGGAGCAGGCCATCCGCGTGCTGCGGGCGCGGCTGCTGGCCCAGGCCGAGGCCGACGCCGACGCGAAGGCCAGCGCGGAGCGGCGCAGCCAGGTCCGCACGGTGGACAGGTCGGAGCGGGTGCGCACCTACAACTTCCCGGAGAACCGGATCTCCGATCACCGCGCCGGCTACAAGGCCTATAACCTCGACCACGTCATCGACGGCGACCTCGACGCGGTGATCGACGCGCTGGCGGCCGCCGACCTGGCCGCGAAGCTGGCCGCACCGGGCCCGGAAGGCGCTGCGGCGCAAGGTGTCTCCGGCAATGATGAGTCTGCTGCTTGACGAGGTGGCGCTCGCCGCGGCGCGGCTGGCCGAGGCCGGGGTGGAATCACCGCGCACCGACGCCGAGCTGATCGCGGCCAGCGTGCATAACGTCGGGCGCGGCGAGCTGCACACGGTCCCCGACTCCGCCTTCGACGCGCGGTTCTGGGCCGACATCGCGCGCCGGGCCGCCCGCGAGCCGCTGCAGCACATCACGGGTCATGCGCACTTCCGCTACCTCGACCTCGAGGTGGGACCGGGCGTGTTCGTACCGCGGCCGGAGACCGAGGTGATGACCGGCTGGGCCATCGCCAAGCTGCGCGACATGGACGTCGCCGAGCCTGTCGTGGCCGACCTGGGCACCGGGTCGGGCGCGATCGCGCTGGCGATCGGGCAGGAGGTGCCCAGGGCCAGGGTGCACGCGGTCGAGGCCGACCCGCTGGCCCGGGCCTGGGCCGAGCGCAATTTCGCCGCCTGCGTCGAGAGCGCCCCGTACACGGCGGGCCGCCTCATGCTGCACCCGGGCGACTTCGGTGACGTGCTGGGCGAACTCGACGGTACCGTGGACCTCGTGATCAGTAACCCGCCGTACATCCCGGTGGGGGCGTCCGTTCCGCCGGAGGTCGGCGAGTACGACCCTCCCGCCGCGCTGTGGAGCGGCGCCGACGGGCTGAACGCCATCCGCGCCGTGGAGCGCACGGCGCGCCGGCTGCTCCGGCCCGGCGGGCTCGTCGCCGTCGAGCACGGCGCGCAGCAGGGGGCGGCGGTCTACTGGGTGTTCCCCGAGGAGTCCGGCTGGCAGGACACCCGCAATAACAAGGACCTGGCCGGGCGTGACCGCTTTGTCACTTCGGTCTGGACCCGTGAAGCCCGGTGAGGGTGCCTGAGGCACAGTGCCTGAGACGGGTGCCGCCGACATGGTGCCCGAAGAATGGTGGGAGTGGGCGCTAGATGAGCACACGTTACGACTGCCGGGACCCGCAGGAGCGCGCCGCGGGGATCGAGGCGGCGGTGACGGCCGCCCGCGGCGGCGAGCTGATCGTGCTGCCGACGGACACGGTGTACGGCATCGGCGCGGACGCGTTCATCCCCGCGGCCGTCACCACCATGCTGGCGGCGAAGGGCCGGGGCCGGAACATGCCGCCGCCGGTGCTCGTCGGCACGGCGCGGGCCGCGGTGGCGCTGGTGGAAGATCTCGGCGCGTTCGGGCAGGACCTGATCGACGAGTTCTGGCCGGGCGCGCTCACCTTGGTGTTCAGGGCCAGCCCGACGCTGCTCTGGGACCTAGGTGACACCAAGGGCACGGTGGCCCTGCGGATGCCGCTGCATCCGGTCACGCTGGAGGTGCTGAAGCTGACCGGCCCGCTCGCCGTGTCCAGCGCCAACCGCACCGGCCAGCCCGCCGCTACCACCGTCGATGAGGCGCAGCAGCAGCTGGGCGAGGCGGTATCGGTGTATCTCGACGGTGGACCGTCCGCCGACAACATCCCGTCGACCATCCTCGACCTGACCGGCACCATACCCACGCTGCTCCGGGCCGGGGCGATCTCCGTGGACCGGCTCCGCACGGTGGCGTCGGTCATCGCCGATAACGAGCCTTCCGCCCCAGGGACCGCCGGGGTCGGCGGGACCGCCGCCGCCGGTGCCGCCGCTGATGCCGGTGCCGCCGCCGGTGCCGCCGCTGATGCCGCTGCCGCCGCCGGTGCCGCCGCTGATGCCGCTGCCGCCGTCGGTGCCGCCGCCGGTGCCGATGCCGCCGGTGCCAGTGCCGCCGACTTCAAGCCAGCGGCACCGCACCCGCTCCAGGGCCTGGCCGACGCGCCGGCCGACGACCCCCCCTCCGGCGGGTAACCGGTGCAATAAAGTGACGGTAATGGAAGCCGACCCGATCCCGATCCGCTGAGGCGGCATGCGCGAGTACCTCCTGGTCTTGCTCGTCACCGCAGCGGTGACCTACCTGCTCACCCCGTTGGTGCGGCGGGTTGCGATCGCGGTCGGCGCGATCCACGAACCCCGGGCCAGGGACACGCACTCCAGGCCGACGCCGCTGCTCGGCGGCCTGGCCATGTACGGCGGGCTCGTCGCGGGACTGATCATCGCGAGCCGGCTGAGCTTCCTGCAGGATCCGTTCGCGGCTGCCGGGTCGAAGACCGCGGCCGGGCTGCTGCTGGCCGGCGCGCTGGTGGTCGTCGTCGGGTTCATCGACGACCGGTGGGGGCTGAGCGCGATCAGCAAGCTGGCCGGGCAGGTAGCGGCGGCCGGCATCCTGGTGTGGAGCGGCCAGTCGCTGCCCTGGCTGCCCATGCCGAGCGGGGGAGTGTTCTCGCTGGAGCCGGACCTCAGCGTGACGCTCACCATCCTGCTCGTGGTGGTCACCATCAACGCCATCAACTTCATCGACGGGCTGGACGGGCTCGCCGCCGGCATTGTCGCCGTCGCGGCGCTGTCATTCCTCGTGTATTCCTACGCGCTCATCCGCACGATCGGTAACACCTCGCAGTCGTTGCCCGCGGTGTCGTCGGCGCTGCTGGCCGGCATGTGCATCGGGTTCCTGCCGCACAACTTCTACCCGGCGCGGATCTTCATGGGCGACATCGGCGCGATGCTGCTCGGCCTGATGCTGGCCTACGGGCCGATATCGAGCACGGCATCGCTCGACCCGGCCCTGCTGACCAACTACTCCCAGAACCACGCCCTGGACCGGTTCCCGACTTTCCTCCCGCTGCTCGTGCCCGCCGCGATCTTCGTCGTTCCCTACGCCGACCTGATGTTCGCGATCATCCGGCGTACGCGGGCCGGCCAGCCGCTGATGGCCGCCGACCGCCAGCACCTGCACCACCGGGTGCTCAGCATCGGCCATTCCTACCGGCAGAGCGTGCTGATCATGTACCTGTGGGCGGCGCTGTTCTCCGTTACCGTGGTCTCGCTGTCGGTGGTGCGGACTCGTCTTGTCGTGCTGGAAGCCGCGACGGTGCTCGCGGTCCTCACCCTGCTGCCCGTCACCATGCCCCGGCTGCGCCCCTGGCAGATCCGGGCCCAGCGTCAGGCGGTACCGGTCCGCGCCTCGCCCCGGCCGGCCGCCGCCCCGTCCCCGGCGGCCGCGGTCCGGTCGCCCGCGGCTGAGGTGCGGTCGCCGCAGGCGGCCCCGTCCCCGGCGGCCGCCCCGGCGCCGAGGGCACGGCCTCCCGGTGCCGCGCACGCCTCCAATCCTTACCCGGCCGCGGCCGCGCCGTTCCCGGACGCGCCGTTTCCCGGCGCGCCGTACCCCGGTCATGCGTACCCGGCGGCGGCTGCCCCGTTCCCGGAGGCGCAGTTCGCCGCCGACCCGTACCCGGGGGCGGGGGCCGCGCCGTTCTCGGGTGCCCCGTTGCCGCGCGCGGGCCGCCTGCCCGGGGCCGAGCCCGCAGACCCCGGAGACCCCGCGGGGTCCGTAAATCCTTTTAAGCACGTAAGCCCCTTCGATTCCGCATACCCCGGTGACCCGCTCGGCCCCTTCCCCGGCCCCGGCGGGCACTTGGGCAACGGGTACGTCCCGCAACCAGATCCGTTCCTCGGCCCGGACCCGCTCCCCGATGCCGGCCCGCTGCCCGGTACCGGCCCGCCGCCCGGCACCGGCCCGGAAGCCAGTGGCGGACCGGCCAGCGGCTCCGACCCGCTTCCTCAGGCCCAGCACCGCGACACACGGCCCCGGTAGCGCCTCTGCCGGGGCCTGGGTAGTGCCTCTGCCGAGGCTGTCCGTTACCCTGCCTTTACCCTTTCTCGGGCCAGCCTGACGTCAGTCACGGTGCCGTCATCGCTGGCCGCATCGACCGCCGGGGCGGCTGCAGATCGGAGCCGCCTGCGCGAAATGCCCGGGTATGGTGCTGTCTTCCCCAGCCCAGTGCGGCGACGAGGAAGTTCACCGAGCCTCGAAGAGGATGGGACGGCGGCGGATGCCCCGGCCAAGGCACGTCTCACCGTCGACATTGGTCATAAATTGTGAGCGATCAGGTAAAGACAGGGTCAAAGACTTTGTGATATCTTTCACGAGCAGCCCCTTCTTCGGCAAAGCAGAGGCCCGTGATACGTTTCGTAAACCCGACCGGATACCCGCACCGAGAGTACGGCGCGGCGACCGGCTCCTGCAAGGCCTGCTGGGAACGCCCCCGCGTCTACGAACTTGATATCGAACCCTCGGGAGCCAAGTAATGCTGGCGAAGTACGCCATCATCATCCGGCGCGCCGGAGCGCTGACGGCCGTCGCGGCTGCGATCATGGTCGCTGTGAGCGCGGCCCTCGCAGGCACCAAGGGCCTGGTCGGCGCGCTGGTGGGGGTCGCCATCGTCACCGTATTCTTCGGCATCAGCATCGTCATAGTGGGCCGGGCCGCGCGGATCAGCCCGCAGGCCATGATGGCGGCCGCGATGATCACCTACCTGGTCAAGATCGTGGCCCTCGCCATTGTGGTCTCCTTGATCAGCGGTACGACCGCGTTCAGCACGCGGGCTCTCGGCTTCACCGCGATCGGCTGCATCCTGGTCTGGAGCGCCACGCAAATCATCACCACGGTCAAGCTCAAGCTGCTGTACGTCGAACCAGGTCAGCAACCGTTGCGGCGAGGCAAGTGAGATGAGCAGCTACGGCCGAGGGGCCAGCCGGTGGACCGCCGCGAGGAAGACGGCCGCCGAGGGCCGAGCGCAGGGCCTGGACGTCGGATGGACGGTATTTGGCTACCTGATCAGCGGAATGCTCGCCTACGGCCTCATCGGCTGGCTCATCGGCCGGGCTGTCCACGTCGAGCTGCTGTTCCCGATCGGCATGCTGGTCGGCCTGGCGATCTCGATCGGCTACATCATCTACCGCTATGGCCGCCAGGCGATAGTAGAGCAGCCTCCCCGGAAAGCGGCGGAGCAGCCTCCCAGGAAAGCGGCGGAGCAGCCTCCCAGGAAAGCGGCGGAGCAGCCTCCCCGGAAGGAGATGACCGGTGACCGGTGACGTCAGCGTGGTCGCGGCCCCCGGCAGCAATGGATGCCACATCTTTAACGGGTGCGGATTCCCTGCCCCCGGCCTGCAGGATTTCAACTGGAAGCCGTTCTTCAGCATCGGTGCGTTCCACTTCACCAAGCCGATACTTCTTGCGATCCTGAGCGCGCTCGTGGTGATCGTGTTCTTCGGGGTGGCGTTTCGTAAGCCCAAACTGGTCCCGCGCGGTATGCAGAACCTCGGCGAGGTGGCGATCCTGGCCGTGCGGGATCAGATCCTCCGCCCGTCGCTGGGCAGGAGAGGCGACTCCTACCTGCCGTTCCTCGTGTCGCTGTTCTTTTTCATCTACGTCATGAACGTGATGGAACTGATCCCGATCGCCCAGTTCCCGGTCACGTCCAGGATCGGCTTCGTGTGGCCGCTGGTATTCATCGTCTACTTCCTCTACCTGTACCTTGGCGTCAAGCACCAGGGAGCCTGGGGTTACCTCAGGAGCATGATCCCGGCGGGCGTGCCGTGGCCGATCTACATCATCCTGGTTCCGGTCGAGCTGCTCAGGTTCTTCGTCTTCCAGCCGTTCACCCTCGGGGTGCGCCTCTTCGGGAACATGTTCGCCGGCCACCTGCTGCTGACGATCTTCACGATCGCGACGTGGTATCTGCTGAGCCTGTCCGTCGGACTGCTTTACGCCGTGGGTTCCTTCGCGCTGGCGATCTTCGTCTTTCTGCTCGAGACCTTGGTCACCTTGCTCCAGGCATTCATCTTCACCACGCTGACCGCCACGTACATAGCCAGCTCGCTGGAGGCGGCACATTGATCCGCTGTACTGATGACCAAGCCGGCGGGCAGCCCGGCCGGCTCGAACCGTGAAGGACTGAACCTATGTCTCTTGTTGTCCCTGCTCTCGCTGCGAGCACCACGCAGATCATAAGCCTCAACGCCGGCGCAATCGGCTACGGTCTGGCCGCCATCGGCCCGGGCATCGGCATCGGCCTGGTCTTCGGCCACGCGATCGAGGCCATGGCCCGGCAGCCCGAGGCCACCGGCCGGATCTCGCTGTACATGTGGATCGGCTTCTCGCTGACCGAGGCGCTCGCGCTGATCGGCCTTGTAGCCCCGTTCATCTTCAAGTACTCGTAGCCCCGTTCATCTTCAAGTACTGAGGTAAAAGCGTCATGATCCAGCTCGCCGATAGCACGGCGTCGACGAACCCGCTGCTCCCCTCGTGGCCCGAGTTCATTATCGGCACGATCTTGTTCGTCTTGGTATTTGGCGCGCTCGCCAAGTTCATGCTGCCCAGGGCCCAGCAGACGCTGACCGAGCGCACCGACCAGATCGAGGGCGGACTCGCCCGCGCGGAAGAGTCCCAGGCCGAAGCCCAGCAGGTGCTCGAGCAGTACCGGCAGCAGCTCGCCGACGCCCGGCACGAGGCCGCGCGGCTGCGAGAGGAGGCCAGGGAGCAGGGCGCGCAGATCATCGCCGAGATGCGCGAGCAGGCCCAGGCCGAGGCGCGCCGGGTGACCGAGGCCGCCCAGGCCCAGATCGAGGCGGAGCGGCAGCAGGCGCTGACCGCGCTGCGGGCCGAGGTCGGGACCCTGGCCACCGACCTGGCCAGCCGGATCGTGGGTGAGTCGCTCACCGACGAGGCCCGGCAGAGCCGGGTGGTGGACAGGTTCCTCGATGAGCTCGAGCAGGTGTCCACCCGGTGACGCGTGCCCGCGGTGATGGGGCTGCCACCACTGCCCGTTCGGAAGAAATAAGGGCAATGCCGTCCGGGAGGCGATGAGCATGCGCGGTGCGAGCAGGGCATCGTTCGCCACCCTCTCCGAGCAGCTGACGGCGGCTCACATCACCAGCGCCGCCGAGGCCAACCGGCTCGGTGACGATCTCTTCGCGGTCACCGGGCTGCTCGACAGTGAGCACGGGCTGCGCCGCGCGCTGTCCGATCCGGGCAAGCCCGCGGCGGAGAAGGGAGCGGTAGCCGCCACGCTGCTGCACGGCAAGGTGACCGAGCGCGCCGAGACGCTCGTCGTCGCGGCGGCCGAGTCCCGCTGGGCCAGCCCGGGCGACCTGGCGGACGCGATCGAGCAGCTCGCGATCGAGGCGAAGGTCCTCGGCGCGGAGGCCGACGGCGACCTTGATGAGGTGGAGGACGAGCTGTTCAGGTTCGGCCGCGTGGTGGCCGGGCAGCCGGAGCTACGCGAAGCGCTGAGCAGCGCGTGGCTGCCGCAGGAGCGCAAGCAGGCCCTGCTCGGCGCCCTGCTCGGCGGCAAGGTGACCCCGGCGACGCTCAGCCTGATCACCCAGATGGTGGCGCATCCGCGCGGACGGTCACTGACCGCGGCCCTGGAACTGTGCGCCGACATCACGGCGCAGCGCAGGCAGATGCTGATCGCGGTGGTGCATTCGGCTGTCGAGCTGTCCGACGGTCAGCGCAGGCGGCTAGCCGCGGCGCTGGCTAGCACCTACGGGCATGAAGTTCATCTCAATGTCATTGTTGACCCATCGGTCGTAGGTGGAATGTCCGTCCAGATCGGGGATGAGCTAATAGATGGCACGACGGCTAGCCGGCTGGCCGCCGTCCGGCGCAAGCTGACGGAGTGACCATGCCGGGGCCGATATCTCAAGCTGGAAACGCATACGCACGGGAAGACATAGAGGACTATGGGTGAGCTGACGATCCGGCCGGAGGAGATCAGGGACGCGCTGGCGCGTTTCGTCCGGGACTATGAGCCGGAGTCCGCCTCGAGGGAAGAGGTCGGCACCGTTATCGAGTGCGGCGACGGCATCGCGCGGGTCGAGGGCCTGCCCTCCGCCATGGCCAACGAGCTGCTCGAGTTCGAGAACGGCGTGCGGGGCCTGGCGCTCAACCTGGACGTACGCGAGATCGGCGTCGTCATCCTGGGCGAGTTCAACGGGATCGAGGAGGGCCAGCAGGTCAAGCGCACGGGCGAGATCTTGTCCGTACCCGTGGGCGACGCCTTCCTCGGCCGCATGGTCGGGCCGCTGGGCGAGCCGCTGGACGGCCAGGGTCCGGTCGAGAGCACCGAGCTGCGCCTGCTGGAGACGCAGGCGCCTTCGGTGGTCCAGCGCCAGCCGGTGAAGGAGCCGCTGCAGACCGGCATCAAGGCCATCGACGCGATGACCGCGATCGGCCGGGGCCAGCGGCAGCTGATCATCGGCGACCGGCAGACCGGCAAGACCGCGATCGGCATCGACACGATCATCAACCAGCGCGCGAACTGGGAATCGGGCGATGAGAAGCTCCAGGTGCGCTGCATCTACGTCGCGGTGGGCCAGAAGGGCTCCACCATCGCCCAGGTGAAGCAGTCGCTGGAAGACTACGGCGCGATGGAGTACACGACGATCGTCGCCGCCCCCGCCTCCGACCCGTCCGGCTACAAGTACATCGCGCCGTACACCGGCTCGGCCATCGGGCAGCACTGGATGTACCAGGGCAAGCACGCACTGATCATCTTCGACGACCTGTCCAAGCAGGCCGAGGCCTACCGCGCGATCTCGCTGCTGCTGCGCAGGCCGCCGGGACGCGAGGCGTATCCCGGCGACGTCTTCTACCTGCACTCGCGGCTGCTCGAGCGGTGCGCGAAGCTGTCCGACGACCTGGGCGGAGGGTCGCTGACCGGGCTGCCGATCGTCGAGACCAAGGCCAATGACATTTCCGCCTACATCCCGACAAACGTCATTTCCATCACCGACGGGCAGATCTACCTGGAGGCCGACCTGTTCAACTCCGGCGTGCGGCCCGCCATCAACGTCGGCCGGTCGGTGTCCCGCGTCGGCGGTAACGCGCAGGTCAAGGCGATGAAGACGGTGGCCGGCACGCTGCGGCTCTCGCTGTCGCAGTACCGCGACCTCGAGGCGTTCGCCGCCTTCGCCTCCGACCTGGACGCGGCCTCCCGCGCGCAGCTCGACCGCGGCGCCCGGCTGGTCGAGCTGCTCAAGCAGCCGCAGTACGATCCGTTCCCGGTGGAGGAGCAGGTGGTGTCGATCTGGGCAGGCACCGCCGGGCAACTCGACGACGTGCCGATCGAAGACGTCAGGCGGTTCGAGACCGACTTCCTCGACTTCCTGAGGCGGCAGCATCCCGGCGTGCTCCAGGCCATCAGGGAGACCCGCGTCCTGTCCGAAGACACGGTCACCGCGCTCAAGGACGCGATCGAGGAATTCCGCAGGGGATTCGAGACCAGTTCCGGCGAGCTGCTCGGCGGCGCGGACGAGCAGGCCGAGCCGCTCACGGAAGAGGGCCAAGAGACGATCGCCCGGCGCGTCCCGCCGCCCGCGAAAGCCGAGACGTAGCCCATGGGAGCCCAGCTTCGCCTGGTCAGGCGGCGGATCGGCACGGTCCAGTCCATCGCCAAGATCACCCGCGCGCAGGAGCTGATCGCGTCGTCGCGGATCGTCAGGGCGCAGCAGCGCCAGCGCGCGGCGCAGCCCTACACCCGGGAGCTCACCCGCGCGGTGGAGGCGGTGATCAGCCGCTCCACGACATCGGTCAACCACCTGTTCACCACCGAGCCGGAGAACCCGACCCGCGCCGCGGTCCTGGTCCTCACCAGTGACGGCGGCTTCGCAGGCGCCTACAACGCGAACGTGCTGCGCGAGGAATCCCGGCTGCGGGAGCTGCTGCGGGACCGGGGCCTCCACCCCGTGCTGTACGTAGCCGGCCGCAAGGGCATCGCCTGGCACCGGTTCCGCGAGCTCGAGCTGGCGGGCTCGTGGAGCGGTTTCTCCACCGCTCCGCGGTACCGCGACGCCGAGGCGATCACCACGATCCTGCTCGAGGCGTTCGGCGCCGACGTGGATGGCGTCGACGAGATCCACCTGGTCGGCACCGATTTCATCTCCATGCTGACGCAGCGGCCCTCGGTGCGCAGGGTCCTGCCGCTGGAGATCGAGGAGACCGAAGAGGAGCATCCGTCCGGCCCGCTGCCCCAGTACGAGTTCGAACCGTCGCCCGACGTGGTCCTTGACGCCCTGCTGCCGCAGTACGTGACGAGCAGGATCTACTACGCGATGCTGGAGGCGGCGGCGGCCGAGCTGGCCTCGCGGCGGCGCGCGATGAAGGCGGCGACCGACAACGCGGGTGACCTGATCGAGACCCTGACCCGTGAGGCGAACAACGCGCGGCAGGCCGAGATCACCCAGGAAATCAGCGAGATCGTCGGCGGCGCCAACGCGCTGGCCGACGCAAGCACA
>Ga0187780_10003348_pt1 | contig 12100 bp, 9 predicted proteins | sample 1015_Q2_SP10_20__FD_132429 | JGI IMG/M metagenome (GOLD analysis project Ga0187780, IMG submission 132429) | Tropical peat soil microbial communities from peatlands in Department of Meta, Colombia - 1015_Q2_SP10_20_MG | ecosystem: Environmental > Terrestrial > Soil > Wetlands > Peat | place...
ATTGAAAGAAGTGTGCGGATCGCAATTGGCGGCCATCGCCCAAGAGGGCATCAACCAATTCTAGCGGGCACTTTCGGACGGTTTCGATCTCCAGGTCGTACCAGGTGCATCCCGCTTGAATAGCGTCGGCCAAATGAAAAAGCTGCTTGGCGATGCTGCCGCGATAGAGTCCTCCCGCCTCCCGCCGTCGGCAGGTGGCAATGAGCGTCGCGCGGGGCCGCCTAACGGCGAGTCTGGCTAGGAAGCGCGCGATCTCACGGTCGTCCGCCAGCCAGTCAAGGCGGAGTTCGACCGTCCGGGTCCGGCGCAGCGCGCCCGCGAGCTGACGGTACATCGACCGGGCATCGGAGGCTGCTGCCACGGCGCAGATATTGTCGCGTCCTAACACCTTGTGTTTCCTATCTGTTCCGGATTCTTCCGAGGGGCATTCGATCCGCTGCAGAAGAGGGAATTCTTGCTTCTACCACGCGGTACACAATGTGTAAAGCCCGGCGGACCATTGTCTTGACGACCCTAGAGGCGTCTGTTACGGTCGGCTCATTGGGGGGCGCGGGGAGTCTGTGGCGCCCGAGTTCAAGAATAAGGAGCGTGTGTCATGCGCCCGAAGATTCTTCTGGCTGGTCTAATTCTAAGCGTTTCCGCTGGCTTCGCTGCCGCGCAAGAGAAAACGCAGGCTCCCAGCGAGGGCCAGCTCTATTGCTCGGGCGTCGTCACGACCGAGTCGGTTCCGCGCGATACGTACCTCGTCACGGGCGAACAATCCAATTACAAAGTCACGTTTCAGGAAGGGGACTACGTTTACATAAACAAAGGCTCCAGCCAGGGCGTGAAGGCCGGCGACTCGTTTCTGATCATCCGGCCCGTCGAAGATACCATCCAGGTCGATTGGACGAAGTGGCAAACCGCCATTCTGCACAAGATGGGCACCGTCTGGGAAGATGAAGGGCGTGCGAAGGTTGTCGTGGCACAGTCGGACGTCTCGATCGCACAAGTCGAGCACTCGTGCGGGTTCTTGCAGCGCGGCGACATCGCCCTGCCGTTTACAGAGCGCCCGTCGCCGCCGCTGAAGTCTGGGGCGAGTTTCGACCGCTTTGCTCCGCCAAACGGCAAGGCGCTCGCGATGGTGATCACCGGCAAGACATTCCAGCAGCAGACCGGCAAGAACGACATCGTCTACGTCAACTTGGGAGCCGATCAGGGCGTCAAAGTGGGCGACTACTTTCGCATCTTTCGCTATCAGGGGACCGAGCACGAAACCGCCTATCAGACTCCGCGCTACGCCTTTGACGTGGAGGGTGTTCTTGGGCCGACTGTGGGATTTGGGCGTGTCCCGAGCAAGTGGAACTGGAGCAACGTGCCGCGGGAAAGCCTGGGCGAAGGAATCGTGCTGCGCACCGGTCCGAACTCGGCGACGATGTTGATCACGTTTGCGCTTCGCGAAGTGTACCCAGGCGATTACGTCGAACTCGAGTAGCGCGAATTCACGAGGCTGGCGCTTCTAGTTCGAGGTTTTTCGAAATCTCTGACTCAGAGAAAACCAGCGCGGTAAACGCCTGAAGTCGTGTCTGCGAATCCTTCCACGCATGCCGTTCGAGTCCCGCCTTTACGCATGTCTCTTCAAGGAATCGCAATTTTTCCCAGCGATGCTCCGTCGCTACCTGAGGCAACAGCAGCCCGCGCTGCCAGCCACGAATCACGATCAGGCCATGCTTGCCGACCTCGATTTGATGCGGCTCAATCTCGTGGGCGGGTGACAACAAGGAGAGTTCGATTTCGATTTCCGGAAGCTCCTCCGCGCGGACAGGGTCAAAGCGAGGATCCTCGAGCGCCGCGGCTCGCGCGGCATATGAAATGATCTCCACTGCACGCTGATTTGCAACGATCTGTCCGATACACCCACGCAACCGGCCGCGTTGTCGCAGCGTGACAAACGCACCCGCGCACTCCAGCGTGCTTGAGACAACCAGGGTCTCCGCCGGTCCGCCATTCTCGACGGCCGTTATCAACGACCGTCGCGCCACGCCCATTAGCAGTAGTTTTTCGCGATTATCGACTGAGAACATCCTGCGGCTTTTCTTTGGGATCCACGATCACGACACTCGTACGACGACGCTCTTGAACGCGAAAGTTGATTTGGTTCCAGAACATTTGAAAGTAGTGAATCGTGGACAGAGCGGCGCTAATGACTACGAGCCAGAGCAGCGTTGTCCCCAGCGTTTTAAGAGCCGGGTGGTTGGCCGTCAAAATCACGGCGCAGCCTGCGAGCACCTGCAACACCATTTTCGTTTTCCCCAACGGAGACGCTGGGATCACAAGTCCTTCAACGGAAGCGATTTCCCTGAGCCCCACCACAATGAACTCGCGCCCGATGATAATCACTACCATCCACGCAGACACTAGGTGCATCCACACCAGGGGCACAAACGCCGCCGTAATCAACAGCTTGTCCGCGATCGGATCGAGTAGAATGCCGAGCGTCGTAATCTCCCTGCGCTTCCGAGCAATGTAGCCGTCCATCGCATCGGTCGCCGCCGCCACTAACAGGATTAGTACGCCCCACACCTCGAAGTGAAAGGGTAGTCCGAAAAAGCTCCAGTTTGGCTGCCGCGTCAGCAGGACAACGACAAGCACAGGAACGAAGAAGATTCGCAGAACCGTGAGGCTATTCGGCAGGTTCATTGCGCTCTCAGAAAGGAAGACGCGGCGGTTGCGCGGGCTCGGCCGCCTTCCATGCAATATAGTCTCCCGGACCTATGGAGTCAACGGTACGCTCCACTCCATGTTAATGGCGCGCCGCGAACCATAGCAGTGCGTCGTTCCTCCGACGTAATCGCTGTTGCCTGCTAGCGTTAGAACCGTAACTGCCCCAAATCTGTGCAAATTTAGAGACACCTTTGGGTAGCGAGGATACGCACCCGCGACGCCAGGCGCAATCCGCCAAAAAACTATATCTTATTCATTATAGGCCAGTTAATTTGGCGCTTCTGCAGAAACACAAATACCAAAACCGCGAACGGCAACGCTTTCGAGCTAGACCCCTTCTAGCTTTTCCACAGCCTTTTTCACAGGAACAGACATACTTCCAGGCGGCTTGCCTACGGAACGGTGCTCTCCTGCCCGAGCCTTTTTGGTCGGGCACCAATGCACCGAATCCATCCGATCAACGGGCCGTGATGCCCGCAGCTAGCCTGCCGATTGGACGGTGGAGGAATCGCGGCCACGACCTGATTCGAAGGTGCGCTTTCTCGCCCGTTGAGCATGGCGGTGACTTGATAGCAGTAGGCCGCGCCTGCGCCTACCGTCGTGTCGAGGTAGGTTGTAGTTGAAACTCCCGCAGCGTTCAGCTTGGAGAATTGCCCGGCGCAACTCGATGCGCGGTACACGTTGTAGGCCAACGATGGATTCGCCGCCGCATCGGAACTTGCTTGCCACGTGATCCGCACAGCCCGCTGGGACAGGACAGGTGTGGCGCTTAGAGCGAAGCCGAATAAGAGCGCCATTCCAATTCGCAACATTTTATTGTTCCTTTCATCGTCCACATAGGCCGGACGAGGTCTGCTCGCGCCATCTGGGGGCGCGTAAGAAGATCGTATCGATGAAGCAGACAGCGGCGTGGAAAAGATTCTGTGGACTTTTAATTTCCGAATTGGGTTTCGATTCGAAACGTTACGGAGTGCAATCGCTTTTCAGTGCGTAGAGTTATGCGGAAGGCAGGAACAGAAAAGTACAAGGCAAAAGCTTTCGGCCCCGCAAATGAGCCTCATTCGAGAACGAACTTTGCCAGCCGTCGCGCGGTCGACTGCGGCAGCTCTGCATCGAGCAGCAAGTGTCCGTCGGACAGGGCGGAATGCAGCACGTGCCCTCGCGCTTGCACAATCGACAAGTCGCGCCCGTCGGCCACGGGGATGCGCAGCCGGAGGCGCACCAACGGGTCAACGGGCATCAGGGAGTCGATCCGAGCGAGCAACTCATCCAGCCCCGCACCCGTCAGCGCTGATGTGAATACGTTCGCGCGCCCATGGCCATTCGATGCTTTCAATGCATTCAGCTCCTCTTCGGGTAATCGATCGATCTTGTTGAGCACGTGTATGCGCGGACGATCTCCGACGCCGAGATCCCGAAGAACTTTGAGGACTTCGGCATCTTGTTCAGCGTGATGCCGGCTCGAAATGTCGGTCACGTGGAGAATCAGAGCCGCTTCCTGCACCTCCTCAAGCGTCGCGCGGAAGGCTGCGATCAGATCGGGAGGAAGATCGCGCAAGAATCCCACTGTGTCTGAGAGCAGGACTCGGCGCTTCGACGGAAGACGAATCGAGCGAATAGTAGGATCTAGAGTCGCGAACATCTTCGAGGATGTCAGGACACCTGCCCCCGTGAGCGCATTGAACAGCGTCGACTTACCGGCATTGGTGTAACCGACAAGCGCGACCATTCCGAGGGGAACTGCCTGGCGCGCCCTTCTGCGCGTCGTTCGTTGCCCGCGCACGGTTTCAATTGCGTCGCGAATCTTTCGCACTCGGTCGCGAATCCGCCGGCGATCCGTCTCGAGTTTCTGTTCGCCCGGCCCCCGAGTGCCTATGCCGCCGCCCAATCGGGAAAGCGCCTCGCCTCGGCCAGTCAATCGGGGAAGCATGTAATTCAACTGCGCAAGTTCGACCTGCAACTGGCCCTCACGGGTGTGGGCGTGCGTGGCGAAAATGTCGAGGATCAGTTGGGTGCGATCGATCACGCGACATCCGATCCCTTTTTCCATGTTGCGTAGCTGCACGGGGGTGAGGTTGTGGTCGATAATCACCAACGGGGCCCGCCGCGTGTGCGCTTCCGTCCGGACTTCCTCGAGTTTGCCGCGCCCAACGAGTGTCGCGGGATCGAGGGAATCGCGCACTTGCAAGACACTACCGACGACATTTCCGCCTGCGCTTTCCGTAAGCTCCTGGAGTTCGTCGAGTGAATCCCTGCTAGCTTGGGATGGGACGGCGGCGTTTTCACCGCCCGGCGCATGTGCGGAACGCCTCAGGTTCACGCCAACGAGCAGAACTCTCTCTCTACGGTCAACGGTCTGAACGTTCTTCATTCTGGTGAGCTAGGGACCACTGTCGGGCAGGTGTCAATGCGTTGCTCATCTCAACACCTCGATTATACGCCGCTTATACGTGCCAGGCGAACGCTCGTATGCATGGGACCAGTCTCGGATTGCCTGGAGGCGGCTGATGTCGTAGGCTGTAGCGGGCTTCGTGGCCCGCTCACCACGGTGGTTCGAAGGCGCTGCCGAAAGCGCGCCCCTGTCGATGGTTCAGCGCAGCGCCCCCTGTGGGGTGGAACCTCCTGCAGTCGAAGGTCAGCAGGGAGGAGTCATCGCCGGACTTTGGATTCCGAGGTGTTTTTGCGCTCGACCATGTATGCACAGCGCACCTGAACCGTCTGGCAAGCTGACTATGTTGAAAGCAAACGTAGGACGCGCAGTGGAAAAGTCCCATTGAGTGACATCCCTCGAAACGATAATGCGGCCCCGCCCAAGGTCCTCCGCCTCTTGGGCTGGGGGCTGGCCCTCATCTGCCTCGTGTGGGTGCTTCGCTATTTTCACATCGTGCGGTTCTTGCGCGAGATGTCAGAAGTCGATTGGAAGTGGGTGCTCTTGGGAATGTCCTTTGACGTCCTCAGCTATGGCATCCAAGCGCTTCGCTGGAAGTTTCTTCTAAGTCCTTTCGGGAAGGTAAGACTGAGCCGGTCGATCCGAGCGGTGTATGCGGGATTGTTCACGAACCTGATCTTTCCGCTCCGCCCCGGTGAGTTCCTTCGCGGCTATCTTCTCTCCAACGCAGAGGGAATCACGCTCGGCCGCGTCCTCGGCTCCGTCGGTGTCGAACGCCTGGTCGATTTGGTGGTCGCGACGGCGTCACTCGCCGTTGTTTCACTTTTCGTGGATCTGCCGCGACGCTTTCAGCGGGCAGCCGATACACTCGGGATCGTCACTCTGATTCTCGTGACAATTCTCGTTCTTTTGATCCTCTACCTCGAGATAAAGCTGGGGGGGAATGCCGAACCCACCGTGGCACGTCACCGGTTGCCGGGCAAGGTGATGGGAGCGCTAGTCGACCTGCATTCCATGGGAACGGCGCCGAGCTTCTATGCCGCTGTATTTACGTCCTTGTTGATCCCGTTCTGCCAAGTTCTTGGCCTATGGGCCATGATGCGCTCCTATGGTTTGCACCTGCCGTTTCTTGCTTCCGTGGTCGTCTTGTTGGTGATCAACCTCGGTGTCTCGCTGCCCAACGCACCTGCGAACGTGGGTTCGTATCAGCTTTTTTGCGTTCTCGGCTTGAGCGTGTTCGACGTGGAAAAGACCACCGCCACCAATTTCTCGGTATTCGCCCTGTTGGCGTTAAGTTTCCCCTTTGTCTTTCTCGGCTTCGCAGCGCTGGTGCGCAGCGGACTTTCGTTCCGTTCCATGCGAGAAAAGGTCACTGGCCTTTCGAGACAAAGCCTGAAGCCGAGCACGCAGAACTGACGCAAACCCTGAAAACGTCCCAATCGTTATTGGCACACGCGGGTGTTTTCATTTGGAGAGCCGCAAGGCGTCCGTTATATAGTTGATTTTCGGGTTCCGGCACCCGTGGGGTCCGGCATCCCGCTGACTCGGCGGAGGACGACGACCGTCTACCACGCTCACAGCGCAGGAACTCGCGAGATTCCATGACTTCGGACGTCAACAAACATTTAGAACGTGCTCGTCGCAGCCTGGAAAAAGCCAAGCTGCGCGAAGCGGTCTCAGAGTATCAAAGCGTACTCAACGAATCTCCCGGGCACCAGGAGGCTCTGCAGGCGCTCGCCGATATCTACACTCGTTTGAACGAGCCGTCCGTCGCCGCCCAATACTATGGCGTCCAATTCGACCGCCTGCTCGAAGCAGGTGACCACACCAAGGCTGGCGCAATCTTTACTCGCTTCTTGCGGCCCTTCCCGCAGCCTCCTGACCGGCTGATGCGCTATGCCACGCTGCTGCAAAAGCAGAATCGCATCCCGGAAGCGCTCGAACAGTTCGGCGCGGCCGCGGAACTCTTCCTTCAGCAACAGCGCGGCATCGAGGCCCTAGCCTGCTACGAGAGCATGGCCGTGCTCGACCCGGAGAACTCATCGAGACACGTAATCCTCGCCGAACTAGCCGAGCGACTACGGCACGCTGACCTTGCCGCACGCAGTTTCTTGCGAGCCGGCCAATTGACTCTGGCGGTCGGCTCTCTCGACGAGGCGCTGGATTATTTCGGGCGGGCGCATCAGCTTTCTCCCAACGATCGCGCGGGATCGCTGCTGTTTGCCGATGCTAAGCTTCGCAAGGGCGACGCCGAAGGCGCTGTGGCGCTGCTCGAACCACTCGCACCGAACGACAAAGACACGACTTATCTGAGCCTGTTCGGCGAAGCCTTGCTTCGTACGGGGCACCTCGATCGCGCGCGGGAGGCGATCCAAGCCTATTACAGGCAAAAGCCGGACGGTTTCGAGAAACTCTTTGAACTGGCCGGAGCGTACATTCGCGCTGGCGAGGACCCGAAGGCTGCCACACTGCTCACCGAAATCAAGGACTGGATGCGGGCGGGGCGGCGCGATGCTGAGCTCTCGTCGCAGATCGATCGGCTTGCTGCCGCCTATCCAGGTTCTTTGCCCCTGGCGGAGACCGTGGCTCGCACGTATGAGGAGTTGAACCGCGAAACGAAGTATTTCGATGCGCTGGTGCGGCTCTTCGATCTGTATCTGGGTGCCGGGCGGATGAAGGAGGCATGCGACGCGCTGGATCGTCTGGTCGATATCGATCCCTACGACTATCGGAATCATGAGCGCATCGCCAAGCTCGAAGGCAACGTTGACCCCGCATTTCTTCAAAACATTCTCTCGCGCGCTGCCAAGGCAGCGACCGTATCGACGCGCACCGACGGTTTTACGGGAGCGGGATCGGAAACTGCCGGCACGGCCATGCCGGTCTCCGAGGAAGTTCGTGCGCAGCAGGCGCTTGAGGATTTGGTCGTCCAGGTGGAAATCTTCCTGCAGTACTCGCTGCAGAGCAAAGCCGTCGAACGCCTTGAGCGCATCGCCGAACTTTTCCCCGGCGAAGAAGAGCGAAACGAGCGGCTACGCTCCCTCTACGAACGCGCCAACTGGTGGCCTAAGGGTGTGCCAGTCAAGCCGGCGGCAGTGGCCGCTCCTGCAGCTCCGGCTCCGGCCGCGGCCGCGACTCCGGCTCCACCTCCTCCCATGGCTGCGCCTGCTCCGGCCGACACGCATCGTGATCTCGCGGCAATCGCCGAAATCAACCGTTTGATGTATCGCCAGCCGACGCCGCGCGAGGTCGTTGGAACAACTGCGGCAGAGATAGGAAAATACCTCGGCGTCAAGCGTTGCCTGATCGCCATTGGCGCAACGGGGGAGACGGCGCAATTGACAGCCGAGTACTCCGCGCCGGGCGTCGCCGCGGTAGGCGCGTCGCGAATTGCGTCAAGCATGCCGCCGGTGTCGGCCGCTTCTGCGGACGCCCTGGGCAGCATCGAGCTGCATGCTTCGAGCTGCCCTAGCCTCAAGGAATTGGGCCTCGAATCGGCGCTCGCTATCTTGCTGACGGACAAGGAGACACAAGGAGCATCCGGCGTTCTGTTGGTCGGCGATATGGGCGACAGGAAATGGAAGCCGAACGAAAGCTTCTTTCTGCAAGCCGTGGGGGATCAGTTGGTTCTTTCCGTGAGCCATACGCGGCTGCGTTCGCTGGTGCGCTCACTAGCCGTGGCCGACGAAAAGACCGGTCTGCTGAGCCGCGGCGCCTACATCGATTGCCTATTGGTCGAATCCAATCGCGCACGCTCGCAGAATGCGCCGCTCTCGCTCATTGTCCTTCACATTGATCGTGGGGGGGATCTTTTGCGGCAGCACGGCGATGCGGCCGTGGAACAGTACGTCGAACAACTGGTGCGGGCGCTTTCTTCAGCTGTACGGCAGACGGACATCGGCGTGAAGTACACGGCCTGGTCGCTTGTTTTCGTGCTACCCAACACGTCGCTCGAACACGCGCGCGCGCTCGCGGAAAAGCTGCGTCAGGTCGCCGCCACCGTGCGGCCTTCCTGGGAACCGCCGGATCTCACTGTGAGCGCCATTGTCGCGGAGGCTTCATCGCGGCCGGGCGACGACACCGAAGATCGAGTCACGGAGTGGATCAACCGGGCGGATGCGGGACTCGACGAAGCGCGCCAGCGCGGCGGAGACGCGCTCGTGGCGCTCGCGACTCCCTGACGCCATGGGTGCGGATTGACCTTGGGACAAGATACAGCACACACACTGCGCGGCCAACTCGACGCAACAGGACTGCGCTTCGCAATCGTCGTCAGCCGGTTCAACAGCTTCATCACCGACAGGCTTCTTGCGGCTGCGTTGGACGCTCTGGAGCGGACGGGGGCAGTCAAAGAGCAAATCGAAATCGTCCGCGTGCCCGGATCGTTCGAGATTCCCCTGGCTGCGAAAAAACTGGCTGCGACCGGGAGATTCGATTCCATCATTTGCATCGGGTGCGTCCTGCGAGGCGAGACATCACACTACGACTATGTTTGTTCGGAAACCGCGCGCGGCATCCAACTCGCGCAACTCGATACGGGTGTACCCATGGCGTTCTGCGTGCTGACCTGCGACACGCTCGAACAGGCGATCGACCGCGCGGGCCTGAAAGGCGGCAATAAGGGTTATGAAGCGGGGCTCGCCGCCGTCGAGATGGCCAGTTTGTCTCACAAGCTAGCAAAGAATCCACCGGCCTCTGCCATTCGCAGCCGCTCCAAGCGCCGATGACGCTTCGGCGCAAATCCCGGGAATTCGCGCTGCAAATGCTCTTTGAATGGGACATGACGCGCCAGGACCCCGCCCGCGTCGAGAAACTTTTTTGGAAGTCCGCGCGCGCTGCAGATTCGACGCGGCAGTTTGCAAACGAACTATTCGAAGGGACCGTCGCACAGGTCGGCAAGATCGATGAATTGGTGGCGAAGTCTGCGGAGAATTGGCGGCTCGACCGTCTCGCGGCAATCGACCGCAACATTCTGCGCCTGGCGATCTACGAGCTTCGCTCCGCCACGGCGCCGCCGAAAGTGATCATCGATGAGGCTGTGGAGCTCGCTAAGAAGTTCTCTTCGGCTGAAGCCCCCGCGTTCCTGAACGGTGTGCTCGACGCCGCGCTCAAGAGCCTCGCGACCTGAGGAGATTCCGCTCGGTTCGCAGTCGCCGCGCACTATAGTTTTCGAACCAATTTCGCGATCTCGTCGAGAAGGCGACGCGTGATTTCCGCGCGCGTTGTTTCGACGTAAACACGGAGCACTGGCTCGGTTCCCGAAGCCCGCACCATCGCCCAGCCCACATCGCCGAGATACACTTTGATCCCGTCGAGATCCTCGCGGCGAACGATCGGCCAGTCGAGAAGTCGCATGAACTTTGGATCGGCGAAGTGCTCAATGGATCTCTCCTTCTGGCCATCTTTTAGCATCAAGTCCACCCGCCCGTAGTGGTGCTCGCCGAATTCGCGGTGCAGCATGGCGGTGAGTTCGCCCAAGCGCTTGCCGTGCCACGCCATCACTTCAGCAAGCAGCAAAGCGCTCACCATCGCGTCGCGCTCGGGAAGATGCAGCTTCGTCGCCAGGCCGCCGCTTTCTTCGCCGCCGATCACGACCTCGTTTTCGAGCATCCGGTCGCAGATGTATTTAAAGCCAACGGGTGTTTCCCACACTTTTCGTCTGAGCGCTCCAGCGATCTTGTCGACCATCTTGGTCACAGTGAACGATTTCACGACGTCGCCGGTCAGCTTTCGCGTGCCTGCGAGATGCCACAGGAGAATCGAGAAAATCTGGTGCGGCGTGACGAATGTGCCGTCGCGATCGACGGCGCCGATGCGGTCGGCGTCGCCGTCGAAGGCAAACCCGGCGTCATATCCGCCTTCGCGCACCGCTGTTTGTAGCGCATTGATATGCGGCTCAATCGGCTCCGGATTTACGCCGCCGAAAAGCGGATCGCGCGTACCACGGATTTCATCCGCTGCGATGCCGTGCCGACGGAACAGCTCCCGGAGCAAGCCGCGGCCGGCTCCGTGCATCGGGTCCACCAGAAAACGGAATTTCGACGCGCGCAGACGATCCCAATCGACGAGTTTGCCGACTGTCTCCAGGTATGGCGTGCGCACGTCGAGGGACTGAATCAGATCCGTTCGCGGCGGAAGAGCAGGAACACCTTCGCGCAGCACTCTTGCGAGCTCGGTCTCCACTTGCGCAACAATCGCGGACGAGGCCGAACTGCCATAACTGGCCTTCAACTTCACGCCGTTCCAGCGATACGGGTTGTGACTCGCCGTAATTTGAATTCCGGCCGCCGCGCCTCGCTGACGCACCAGAAGCGAAAGTGCAGGCGTCGGGCACGCATCCGTGGCGATCCATACGAGCGTGCCCGTGGCAGCCAGAGTTTCCGCAGCAACGCGTGCAAAGCGCTCGGAGCCGAAGCGCGTGTCGTATCCAACCAGGACGCCGCTTCCGGGCTTTTCGGCGCGCACCACATAGCGAGCAATTGCATATACAACCTTGCGCAGATTTTCGTCGGTGAAGTCCTCGGCGATGACGCCGCGCCACCCATCCGTGCCGAACTTGATCGAAGTCATCGGGATCGCATGCCCAATCTAGAGCAGATCGTTCCTTTTCCGCCGCTCGAGCCATTTGACAATCTTGCCGACATCCTGCGAGCGCTCGCGAGCGCATAGCAAAAGCGCGTCATCCGTCTCGACGAGGACAATGTCGCGGACGCCGATTGCAGCGATGAGTTTCTTTGGACTCCAAAAGTAGTTGCCGGCCGACTCAAGTGCGAACGACGGTCCCGCCGAGATGTTCTCACCGCCATGCTTGGCCAGCAATTCGTAGACCGCGGCCCACGAGCCAATGTCGCTCCAGCCAATTTTCGCCGGGATTACGAACACCTGCGGCTTGGCCGCCGCGCGCGTCGCGGGCTCCATCACAGCATAGTCGACTGAAATGTTCTCCAGAGACGGGTACATACGCCGCAGCGCCGCGGCATATCTTTGCGTGCCGATCGTTGCGCTGAG
>Ga0187780_10003350_pt1 | contig 12095 bp, 11 predicted proteins | sample 1015_Q2_SP10_20__FD_132429 | JGI IMG/M metagenome (GOLD analysis project Ga0187780, IMG submission 132429) | Tropical peat soil microbial communities from peatlands in Department of Meta, Colombia - 1015_Q2_SP10_20_MG | ecosystem: Environmental > Terrestrial > Soil > Wetlands > Peat | place...
AGGAGCGCCACTTTGGATCCACGTAATAGCTGTAACGCGGAGCGTCAATCTGGATGTATTGCACGCCGTCGGATGAGAGTTTTGTCAAATCGCGCTTCATGATTTCGACGATGTCCCAGAGCAGCGCGGAGTGATCCTTATAGACCTTGTCGGTAATGCCGCGCTTGAAAGAAATCGCCGGAAACTGCGTAGCGCTGGGAAGCGTCATCTTGATTGGCAAGGGGCTGTTGGCTTTCAGGAATGGAAGTTCGTGGCCGGTGAGCGGCCGCAGCTGACGCAAGTTGGAAGTTACGATCCCGGTCACGCTGCTGACGGGCGCGGCCGCACCTTGATCCGAGCTCCAACTGCGGCCGACGGCGCCGGCAAGGTCGAAACCTTCTACCGCGTCCGTAAAGTCGCTCATAAAGTTGCGGCGGCGAAATTCACCGTCAGTCGCGGCGTCAAAGCCAAGTTCCTTTTGCTTCGCGAGAACGCGCTGGACGTGCCGATCTTCCAGTTGCCGCAAAACTTCGGGATTTGCGGCTTTTCGCGCTTCAAGAAGTTCCGCGGGACGTAGAAAGCTGCCGACATGATCCGCTCGATAGAGTGCGCACATGTTTCAAGCCTCCTGCGGATTGCTACGAGCGGTCAGACAGCAAGGCGCGCATGAGGTGGGTGCAGTCAAACCGGCCAAAAGACGTTGTTGGAAGCATAATTATGCCGTTTTCTGCGTGAAAAGTCCGGAGAAGTATTGAAAGTGGCGAATAAAGAGCACAAACCAAAGAATCGTCACAAAGATGGCGACATAGATGCCCGTGAACAAAATCAGGATGTGGAAACACAAGATATTGAAGATTACCGGGCCGAGGATCGCCAAAGCCAATGGCACGTAACGATTGAGCAGCAGGAGCGCACCGCCGATGACCTGCACCGCCGAGACAACGAGAGCATAGTGCGATTGAGCCAAGACGGTGATGAACTGGCCGGCGAGGCCGCCGGGCAGTTCCTTTACGGGGATGAATTGCAGGAAGCCGTTCAGGCCGAAGACCACGAAGATCAGGCCTAAAAGAATTCGGGAAATCAGAGCGAGAATCTTCATACTTCTCACCTGGAGTTTGGAATCAGGGACGCTACTCTATCACAAGCCGAGTTGAGTTGAACTGCACGAAACGTTGACAAGGCACAGTCTGTTGTTCCTTGGTGAATCTTCCTGCCTTTGTTATCCTGCTCGGGGAATTTTGCGCTAAAGGAGCAGGACATGGGATCGAAAAAGATTCATTGGCTGAGCGTTGTTCTGATTGCTGGGCTTTCGCTTTCGCTGTTCGGCGCACAGAAAGAGAAGAAGGAGGCTGCCGCCAAGGAGGCGCAGAAGCCTTCGTATGAGTTGCCGCAACCCGAGAAGGAAAAACTCGACTATGGCATGTACGTCAGCATCCGCGAGGAGGCTCTTTCCCACTCCCACATCATGGAATATGCCTCCGCGCTGATGGACGGCATCGGGCCGCGGCTGACCGGCTCACCGAATGCGAAAAAGGCGAATGAATGGACGCGCGACCAGTTCACCGCCATGGGCTGCAGCAACGCGCACCTGGAGGACTGGGGCGAATTCGGAATGGGCTGGGAGCAGCAGAACACATGGCTGCGCATGACCTCGCCTGATAGAGCGGTGTTTATTGCTCAGGCGGCGCCGTGGTCGCCTTCCACGAAGGGCCCGTTGAGCGCGGCGGCGGTTTGGGCGGACATCAAGGAAGAGAAAGATTTCGATACTTACAAGGGCAAGCTGGCGGGGAAGATCGTCTTGCTTGGAGAGATGCGAGAAGTCAAACCGGTCGAAAAGCCATTGTTCCGGCGGCCAGATGACGCGGAACTGAAAAAGATCGAGGAATACCCCGTGCGCGCAGAACGGCAGGCTCAGGGACCCCGGCAATTCATGCAGAGAATGGGCTTTCGAGAAAAGCTCGGGCAGTTCCTCACGAACGAGCAAGTGGCCGCGGTCATTGTTCCTAGCAGGGATGGAGAAAACAGCGGCGGGTCCGGTGGGACGATTTTCGACGATAGCAGCGTGAATCTTGGGAGGAATACGTATCAGCGAGAGCACGCGAGTTCCCTGCCCCTTGCGGTGACGGCCATCGAGAACTACGGGCGCGTGTACCGTCTGCTGAAGGCAAACGTGCCGGTAACGCTGGAATTGAACATTGAGACCCGCTTCACTGGGGACCATGAACATGGATTCAATACGGTCGCGGAAATTCCCGGGACGGACCCGAAGCTGAAAGATGAAATCGTCATGGTTGGAGGGCACCTGGATTCGTGGGCATCGGGGACAGGAGCGACCGACAACGGCGCAGGGTCAGTTGTGGCGATGGAAGTGATGCGCATCCTAAACACGCTGCATGTAAAGCCGCGGCGGACAATCCGCGTGGCGTTGTGGACGGGAGAGGAGCAGGGATTATTTGGCTCGCGCGGGTACGTGAGCCAGCATTTTGGGGTGATTCCGAGATCCACGGACCCCGAGCAGATGAAGCTGCCTGAATTTGCCAGGAAGATTTCCGGCCCCATCGAAGTGAAACCCGAACAGGAAAAGGTGTCCGGGTACTTCAACGTGGACAACGGGAGCGGAAAGCTAAGAGGAGTGTACCTGCAAGAAAACGGCGCGATTGGACCCATCTTCGAGCAGTGGATGGAGCCGCTGAAGGACGTGGGAGTGACGACGATTACGCTGCGGAATACGGGCGGAACCGACCATTTGAGCTTCGACGCCGTAGGCATTCCCGGATTCCAATTCATCCAGGACGAACTGGACTACGATACGCGCACGCACCATTCGAACATGGATACTTACGAGCGACTGCAGGCCAACGATTTGGCGCAAGCGGCGTTCGTCGAAGCCATTTTTGTTTACAACGCGGCAATGCGGGACCAGATGCTGCCGCGCAAACCTTTCCCTCACCCTGAGCTGCAGCAGCTTCAGGAACCACTGAAAAACGTGATGCCCGGCGCGGAAGCAAAGCCGTAAAAAAAGAAACTGCGGCTTCGGCGAAGCTTCTGGCGTTTAGAGCGCTCATCTCAGCCACTGGTTTCCTCCTGACGCAATCGTTGGAGTAGAATGCAGCGAGCAGCTAAGGAGGACGCTGATGCGCTATTGGATCGTTTTAATACTGGGGAATCTGCTTTGGTTGACGGGGCAGGCCAACGCCCAGACAAAGCTCTCCATCAAATGGGAAGAATTGACGGCAGGAGATTTCCGCGAAGCGATTGCAAAGTCGCAGGGGACCTGCCTGTTGCCGTTCGGCATTATCGAAAAGCACGGGCCGCACCTACCGCTCGGAACGGACTTGCTGAATGTGCGCTACGTGGCGGAGCACGCGGCGCAGCAGGAGTACGCGGTGGTTTTCCCGGCATACTTCGCGGGGCAGATTTTCGAAGCCAAGCACGAGCCGGGAACGGTGGCGTATAGCGCGGAAATTCAGTTGCGGCTGCTGCAGGAAACCACGGACGAAATGGCGCGGAACGGCTGCAAGAAGGTGCTCATCGTCAACGGCCACGGCGGAAACGAGCACCTCCTTCCCTATTTCGCGCAGGCACAGCTTGAGAAGCCGCACGACTATGTGGTCTATGTGCAGTGGGGCCATGAGGCGACGAAGAAGGTTGGCGCGGAGAAGAAGGGGCCGGACTGGCACGCAGGGGAATCTGAGACTTCCAATGTTCTGGTCACGCATCCAGATTTGGTGCACATGGATCGCGCGGGGAGTGAATCCGGGGCCGACCAGGGGCGGGTGAAATTGCCGGAGAGCGTGTACACGGGGATCTGGTGGTACGCGCGCTTTCCCAATCATTATTCAGGAGACGGGACGACGGCAACGAAGGAGCAGGGCGAAGCGGACATCCAGAGCTGGATTAATGCGGTGGTGCGGGCCATCAAAGCGGTCAAGGCGGATGAGGAGAGCTTGAAATTACAAAGGGAATTTTACGAGAAGAGCGCTCATCCACTGGATACGCGGCCATAGAAGAGAGGCTGCGGCGACTGTTGTCAACGGGTGCGGCGAAGGCCTTCGATCCAAGCCGAGAGAATCTGGTCGTTGGGCGGTTCGAGATCGAAGAACTCCGCGCCAAGGCCGATGCGTGGCTTGACGATGCGGACGACGATGAGAGCGTCAAGGACCTGACCCTTGCGGGTGAGGCGCAAACGGGCACGCGAGTTCGAGGGAAGCGGCTTGCTGGTGCAAATGAAGCAGCCACCCATAGATATGTCGGAAGTCACACCAATGACTTGCGTTCCGGTATCCATGTCAATCAATTCGGCATCAGCGGCGAAGGGATAGCGGATAGAATAGCGGCGGTCGCGCAGGCCGCGAACTTGAGAAGAGGCGGCTGACACGCCACCGGTCATCGGGTTCACTTTGCTCACAGGTCTGTCTCGGAAAGCTGGATTACACCCCTAGCGCCCCAAGGCGGTTGAGGCCCCACACAATAGTGTCTCCGAAGACAACAGATTTGAAAACCGGCACGGGGAGACAAGGCGGCGTAAGGGTAACACACCCCGGAAACTTAACAAGCACAAGCTGCTATTAGTCGGTACGACAAGCGGCCAGGGCGCACGGGCACAGGAAAATGCGGGTCATGCTAGCCTGAGGAAGAAAAGTACCCACTTCGAAACTTCTTCTATGCGCCCCGAAGGAATGCGTCAGAGCGACAGGGTCAGCCTGCGAGTGCAGGTGGAAGCGTCCTGGCTAACAACCAGCGGGACGACTGTGCAGCAGCCTGCGCAATCGCTGCTGGTGAGCCGCAACGGCGGCGTGATCCGGCTGCAAGACAAGCTGTTCGTGGGCCAGGAACTCACGCTGCATCGAAAGCTCGAAGGCGACCAAACAAAAACAGTGCGGGCGCGCATCGTCGCGGAAGTGGACAAAGAGCCGGAAGGCTTCATTTATGCCGTCGCGATTCTGGAGCCCCGCGCGGATTTCTGGGACATCGAATTTCCTGCGCTGCAGAAGGCGGAAGAGGCTCTGGCGCGATTACTGATGGAATGCAGCTTTTGCCAGAGGCGCGAAGTGGTTTACCTGAACGAGATGGAATTGAAGTCCTTCGAGATCCGGAAATGCGTGGCGCGGCTGTGCAAGCATTGCGACTCGCCATCCATCTGGATCGAGGCGCAGGCTCAGACTCCCTCCGAGGGCGAAGGACCGGCGCGCGGCGGCAGAGATGAACGGGTCATACCGCGGCGCAACCGGACGCGCGTGCGGGCGCGCGTGCTCGCGTGCATCCGGCGGAGAGGATTTCAGGAAGAAGTGGTTGTCTGCGAGGACCTGTCGAAGGGCGGGATCAGCTTCCGGAGCCGGAACCAGTATCCCGAGGGCAGCCGCCTCGAAGTGGCGGTTCCGTACACCCCCGGAGCGGGGGCGATCTTCGTGCCGATCCGAATTGTGTTCTCCCAGGCGATTGCCACGGCCGGATTGTTCCGGCACGGCGCGGCATACGTACGGCCACCTGATTAGTTTTCTGTCGTTTGCCTCCCAATCAGAACAGGGCACTAGCTGATACTTCCCTTTCACTCCGCTTGATGCAGCGGGTGTAGAATGCGCTGCAGTCACTTCACGCACGGAGACATGAAATTGAAGAGAACCGTGGGGTATGTTTGCGCCTTGTTGCTTCTGTTTGAACCTGTGGTTAGCGCGCAGGTGACCGTAATCAAGGCGGGGAGACTAGTGCAGACGGAGGAAGGCACGGTCGCAAAGGATCAGTTGATCGTGGTGCGCGGGAACAGGATTGAGGCCGTTGGAGCAGGAGTCACAATTCCTGCAAACGCGACGGTGATTGACCTCTCGAAGATGACGGTCCTGCCGGGACTGATTGACTGTCATACGCACCTGGCCGACGGCAAGTTCGGCGAGGGCGATCCGATGTTTCAACTGAAGAAATCGGCGTCGCAGACGGTGCTGGAATCTGTCCGGAACGCGCGAGTCACGCTGGAATCGGGGTTCACGACGGTCCGCGACGTAGGCGTGTACCGTGCGCTGAACGATGTGGCGCTGCGGGACGCCATCAATCGCGGCGACATTATCGGCCCGCGGATGTACGTAGCAGGAGCGTACATCACGATTACCGGCGGGGCGGGAGCAATGACGGGCATGGCTCCGGACGTGCCGTTGCCTTGGGACTTTCACTACGGGGAAGCCAATAGCCCGTGGGAAGTGCGGCAAAAGGTGCGTTTATTGGCACACAACGGTGTGGACCATATCAAGGTGTTGTCAAGCGGGGCGGTGCTGACGCACGGGAGCAATCCCAAATCGCAGGAGTTCACCTTGGAAGAATTGCAGGCGGCGGTGGATGAGGCCAGCCATTTCGGGTTGCGCGTAGCGGCGCACGCGCACGCGGCGGAGGGAATCAAGAATGCGATTCGCGCAGGGGTGGCGTCAGTGGAGCATGCTACGTTGATTGACGACGAAGGAATCGCGCTGGCCAAACAGCACGGGACTTATTTGGATATGGACGTCTATGACGAGGAGTGTATTCAAGAGCAAGGTAAGAATGGAACGATGCCGACGGATTTTCTGGAGCATGACCGGGAACTCGGGGAGATTCACAGACAGAATTTCCGTAAAGCGGTGAAGGCGGGCGTGAAGATGGCGTTCGGGACGGATGCGGGAGTGTGCGACTACGGAACGGCGGGGAAGCAGTTTGCGTTCATGGTGAAATATGGGATGACGCCGATGCAGGCGATTCAGGCGGCGACTTCGTCGGCGGCGGATTTGCTTGGCAGGAGTAATGAGATTGGCTCGATCAAGCCGGGGAAATACGCGGACTTGATCGCAGTGCCGGGTGATCCGTTGCAGGATGTGAGCCTGCTGGAGAATGTGCAATACGTGATGAAGGAGGGGAGGATCTACAAACAGAAGTAGGCAGTGTGACGCGGAGAATCAAAACCAGCACCCTTGAAAAACCCAAGGCCAAGGGTGCGGCACCCAAAGCCCTCTCACTCACGAATCTGTCGGCCACCCGCCTTACTTGACGCTTGTGCCTCAACGGTCGTGAGCAGCAAAGTCAAGATTGCGAGTTGGCGCGCGAAATGAATTCGGATGATGGAAGGCGCCTTTGCTAACTTGCCGGTTTGTTTTTCTTGCTTCGGCAGTGTTGCTCAAACAGAACCCTACCAGGGTCTGAATGGGCGGATTCAAACTCCAGCATGCAAGTGGTGGGAATGTCTGCCCCCTTGGGACCGGGCCAGTCGTAGTAGTTCTCATTGGCCTGCTCCGCCAGACGGAGGGTCCAGTCCTCCTGCGCAAAATCCTTACCGTTTACATGAAGGAGTCGGATGTGACTGCCCGCTACGTCAGTTTCGAGGGTAACCCTCTGTGCGGCGACGATTTCAGGAGGAACTTCGAACTTGCCCTCTCGAACTGGTATTCGCAAGGAGTGGCCGGCGAAACTGACTTTGATTTCAGCAGGGGCGAGCGTCTGGCGACCATTGTGGATGACTTTAAGGTTCACAATCGTTGGTGGTTGCTGGGCAGCCGACTGGACAAGTGACAGTAAGAGCATTCCTATAGTTCCGAACCTCGCAAGATTCTTCATGTTATTGTCCCACAAAATGCTTAAGCTTCATTGGCTCTCCAATGACTCCGGAGGTGTTATAGAAATAGACTTTTTTGTCGCGCGCTCCGAAAACGATATTTATCTTACCTTGTGCGGCATTAGGTATGTCGGCGTCTTTCGAGGGTGGCTGCACCCAGGCATGCGTTGCGGTGGTCCCGGATGGGTGTACGTGGGCGAATACGCGAGGATCAACTATCGCGTCGGCCAGCGCCTTGTCTCTTGGCTGATAAGACGGCTGGGCTATATGGTCTGTGTCGGGATTTGCGTGGGCACCTGGCTTATCTTTTGAGATAGTCCAGTCGCCAAATTCATTCTTACCTGCTACCGCATACTCTTCGTGGAATCCTCCCTGCTTGTCGTCAGCCGTAGGCGAGTCGCTGTCCAGAATCAAAGTCGCAAGCGCGAGCCTAACTTGGCCTGGTATCTCATCTTTAAGGCTTTCTGGGGTCTCCTGATTTTGTGCCTGTTGCTGGCTCGAACCCCCACCGGCCACCCACAGAGCGTTCATCGAGGCCCCCCACGCCGCTTCTGCCCGGTCCATTTCGCTCATTTCCCCTTCCATGGCTCTAACCCCCTGGCACCACTCGCCTTCGTGGTTGGGCTGCATATAGTACCCTGGGCTGAGTCCGCTCGGGTCGTTGAAGGTGATCGGATTGTTTCCCACATAGGCGTACTTGTTGAGAGTCTGTGGATCCCCAGAATGGCCGAATAGCGGGTCGGGTGACATGAAACGCCCCAGGTTGCTGGCGTCGTACCTAGCTCCAAAGTTATCCAGCCCGGACTCGCTGTCGCGTTCTTTGCCGGTGAATTTGTAGGCGGAGTCGCAGCTGTCCGTGACTGTGCGTTCAACCCCAAAGGGATAAAAGTCCGCGTCGTAGCAGAACGTCCCCGTGTTTTGTCCTGACAGAACTCGCTCGATCCCGTGGGCAGTGCCGAGGTGATCGGCAAAATAGTAGCTGACGTTGTTCTGGTAGTCGCGGCGGGCGATGCGCCTGCCATTGAAGAAAATGTACTCGAAGAAGCTGGAATTGCTGGTGCTGCCCCCTGAGTCGGTCTCGTCGAGCGGATCAGAGCTCGTGCCATACCAGTAGAGTTTGCCATTGGATTTCTGCACGCGGCGGCGTAGACCATCGTAGCTCCAATTCACGAGGCTTCCGGGGAGACGGGTGCTGCGCGCACCTAGCATGAAGTCAACTCTAAACCCGCACCCTTGAAAAACCCAAGGCCAAGGGTGCGGCACCCGCGCGGAGAAACCCAAGACCCAAGTTCAAAAACCGAACCTGGGACACCCTCCGCTATTCAATACGCCCTCTTTGAACTTTAGCGGTGTCATGCTGGCATCGATTACGGGTGCGGAGTGAGGACAGGGCAATTTCCGGGCCGCGCTGTCAGAAAGTCAAAACCCGCACCCTGGCACCCGTAGGAAGAAACCCGAGCACAGAGAGTGGAGTCAGTCGAGGGCTGGGACGGCTTTTTGTTCGCGGCGGCGGCGATGGAGATAACGCATGGCGATGTTGAGATAAACCTCGCCGCAGGGCGTCTCGATGCAGATGACCATGGCTTCGGTATCGGCAGTTCCCGTAAGGCCTTCCTCGCTCATGTGAACTTCCGGCGGAAAGACTTTGAAGCGGAAGCCCTGGTCGTTGAGAAGCGTGACGGAATTGCCGATGACCATGTTGGCGATCTCGCAAACCGTTTCGCGGATTACCTGTTCGCTCTCCGGAAGCGGGCCACCGGCGAGATGGTTGGCGACACGCATGGCAACATCGGGAGCCAGGTCCAGAATGACGCGCCCTTCGATGTCCCCCTTGATGATAATCAGAGCGGCGATGCCCTTCCGCCGATAGGTATTCTCGTCCATGGTGAGATCGCCGATTTTCGTCGGGGCCTGGAGAGACTCCGCGAAGACAGCGTCGGCAGCATTGATGAACGGCTGGATGAGTTCCATTCTCATGAAAGATGCTCCCCCGCGAGCGCCACAGGCGCGTTCGCAGCTTGTGGATCGTCCCCGAGAACGTAGCGAAGAATTTCGTAGAGCACTTCGGGCTTGACGGGTTTCTGCACGAAGTGCTTAGCGCCCTTCTGGAGCGCCGCCAAGATATTCTCCTGGTAACCAACCGAGGAGACCATGACGATGCGAGCGTCGGGGTGCTGGCGCACGATTCTCTCGACGGCCTCAATGCCTTCCATCTGAGGCATGGTGATGTCCATGAGGACAATGTCGGGGTTCGAGCGGTTGTATTCCGCGATAGCGGTCAGGCCGTCCCCCGCCTCACCGGCTACTTCCCCGCCGAAGAGTTCGATCATCTTGATGAGATTCTTGCGGGCGAAGACGGAGTCGTCCACAACCAAATAGCGGACGGGCTGTTGGTCTTTCCGAAGCAGCGCTGCAAACTGTTGCATGACCTTCTCCTTTACCCCCGCACTCCCGGTCAGGAACGCGGAGTTGAAACTGGGACCCGATCGTTCTTCTCGCTCTTGTCAGATTTTTCGGAACTTTCGACCTTCTCGCTGGCCCCGGAATGCCCTCCGTACTGAAGACAGAGGTACGCACCCAGGGTTTCGAGAGGCAAAATCTTGTTGGCGTAGCCCTTCAGGATGGCTGCGCGAGGCATGCCGCTGACGACGCACGTGTCTTCGCTCTGAGCGATGGTCATTCCGCCCGCGGCTTTGATTGCGCCAAGACCTTCGGCGCCGTCTTCGCCCATGCCAGTCATCAGAATTCCGACAGCGGTCAAGCCGAACTCCTGCGCGACGGAGTGGAACAGAACATCCACTGAGGGCCGGTGCCCGTTGAGGGGCGGGCCGTCGGAGAGAACCACCATGTCGCCACGGGGCATGCGGCGCACCATCATGTGCCGGTTGCCCGGGCAGATCAGGACGCGCCCAGCAAGCAACAGGTCGCCGGACTTGGCTTCCTGAACTTCCAGGGCGCAGCACTCATCCAGGCGATGCGCGAACATGTCGGTAAAGCCTTCGGGCATGTGCTGGACGACTACGAACGTGGCCGGAATATCTCCCGGAATTTGCGTAAGCAGATATTGGAGCGCGTTGGGCCCGCCGGTAGAAATGCCGATGGCGATGACGCGATTCGGCGGCAGCGCCGCCCGGTTGCGCTTTTTCTGGGGCGCCGGCGGTTCCTGCTCGGGGCGAGGCAGCGACTTCGGGCCGCCTGCGCGCTTCGCGACTTTAATTTTCTCGATAAGCTGGTTTGCTATGGGATCGAGATGGCCGGCGGCGGCGTCTTTTGGCTTGGCGACGAAATCGATGGCACCCAAGGCAAGGGCCTTGAAGGTGGAATAGGCGCCCTCTTTGGAATGGGTGCTGAAGACGATTACGGGCAAAGGAGCGTTGCGCATGATCATGCGCAGAGTCTCGATGCCATCCATGCGGGGCATTTCGAGGTCCAAGGTCACAACGTCGGGCTGTAATTCAGAAATTTTCCGAAGCGCAAAAGCGCCATCCATGGCGGTGCCGACAACCTCGATGTCGGGATCGCGTTCCAGCATCATCGGAATCAGCTTCCGCATCAGCGCGGAGTCATCTACCACGAGAACTCGGATACGTTCTTTCATGCGATGGCTCCGAGCGGCAGAGACCGCGACAACCTGGTAAGAATTGCCGGCACGTTCAAAATCAAAACGACAGTGCCATCCCCAAGGATGGAGGCGCCGCTGACAAGGTCGCTGGTGACGATTTCGCTGGGCAATGCCTTGATCACGAGTTCTTCTTCGCCGACCATGCTGTCCACTACAAGGCCGAAGCGCTTTTCCGCTTGCCCAATGACAACGACGAAGTTTCTCTTCTTTTTGGCGCCGGGTGAATCCACGGCGCGGAGGCGGCTGAGATTGTCGAGGCGCACAAGGGTGAGAATTTGTTCGCGGAGGCGGAGGACTTCCCTTTGGTCAACTTTGTGAATTTCCTGATCGGTGATGCGCGTGATTTCGATAACAGAAGAGAGCGGAACGGCAAAGAGGCGGCCGCCGACGCGGAAGAGCAGCGTCTGGATGCTCGCGAGGGTGAGCGGAACGCGCAATTGAACGATGGTGCCCTTGCCCTTGGGCGAGGAAATCTGGATCGTGCCCTTCAGGCGGTCGAGGACGGTGCGCACAACATCCATGCCGACGCCTCTGCCGGAAACCTCGGTGACTTCGGCAGCGGTGCTGAAGCCAGGCTCGAAGATGAGATTGAGCACGTCCGCTTCCTGCAAGCGCTGTGCATCTTCGGCTTTAATCAAGCCGCTGCGGACGGCTTGGTCGCGAACGAGATCGAGGTCAATGCCCCGGCCGTCATCGCGGACCTCAATAACGACTTGTGTGCCTTGATGATAGGCATTCAGAAAAACGGTGCCACGCGCGGGCTTGCCGGCGCTGATGCGATCGTCGGCGGACTCAATGCCATGATCCACGGCATTGCGGACAAGGTGAGTGAGCGGCTCGGCGAGAGCATCGAGGATGCTCTTGTCGAGGTCGGTGTGCTCGCCGGCGACCTCGAGGGCGACGTCCTTGCCGCAAACTTTGGCG
>Ga0187780_10003351_pt1 | contig 12095 bp, 21 predicted proteins | sample 1015_Q2_SP10_20__FD_132429 | JGI IMG/M metagenome (GOLD analysis project Ga0187780, IMG submission 132429) | Tropical peat soil microbial communities from peatlands in Department of Meta, Colombia - 1015_Q2_SP10_20_MG | ecosystem: Environmental > Terrestrial > Soil > Wetlands > Peat | place...
AGCGCCAAGATGCAGAAGACGATCGTAGTGAAAGTCACGCGCACGACCCAGCACCCGCTCTATCAGCGGGTCGTGCGGTCGGGAAAGAAGTATTACGCGCACGACGAAACGGGAGAGGCGCGGGTGGGCGACACGGTGCGAATCGTTTCGACGCGGCCTCTTTCGAAGCTCAAGCACTGGCGGCTGAAGGAAGTGGTGGCGCGCTCGACGCGGGTGGCCTAGGCCGGAAAGATCTAAGGGAGCACGACAATGGTTCAGATGCGGACATGGCTGACGGTGGCGGACAACTCCGGCGCACGCCAGTTGACCTGCATCCTTCCGATCGGGGGAGACGCGGGACTTCGGGCAGGGCTGGGCGACGTCATCACGGCGGCGGTAAAGGAAGCCGCGCCCGATAGCCAGATCAAGAAGGGCAAAGTCGTGCGCGCCGTCGTGGTGCGCACGAGGAAAGAGCACCGGCGAAAAGATGGTACGTACATTCGTTTTGACGACAATGCCGCTGTGCTCATTAACGATGCGAACGAGCCGGTCGGAACGCGCGTTTTCGGACCGGTAGCCCGCGAGCTGCGCGACAAGAAGTTCACCAAGATCGTGTCGCTCGCACCGGAAGTGTGGTAGCGATGGCAGAAACAAGCGCAAAGCCGGCGCCGCTCGGCATCCGTCGCGGCGACATGGTCAAGGTCATGGCGGGACGGTCGAAGGGAAAGACCGGCAAGGTTCTTTCCGTGAACCCGGTGAAGCGCACGGTCACGGTCGAGCACGCGAACATCATCAAGCGGCATACGCGGCCGAACCCTTCGAAGAACATCAAGGGCGGCATTCTCGAAAAGGAAGGCCCGCTGCACGTTTCGAACGTGATGCTGGTTTGCCCCGGATGCGGAAAGCACACCCGCGCGGGGCATACGACGTTGCCGGATGGCACGAAGGTGCGCACTTGCCGCCGTTGCAATACGACGTTTGAGAGTTAGAAGAGGAAAGAATGGCTACTAGGCTGCACGAAAAATACCGCAAGGAAGTGATGCCAGGGCTGAGCAAGCGCTTCGGCTACAAGAACGCAATGGCCGTGCCGCGCGTTTCCAAAGTGACGCTGAATATCGGCCTCGGCGAGGCGAGCCAGAATGTGAAACTGCTCGATACGGCTGCCGTCGAGCTCGGCCAGATTGCCGGGCAGAAGCCGGTGATCACGCGCGCGAAGAAGTCGATTGCGAACTTCAAGATCCGCAAGGGCATGCCGATCGGCTGTATGGTCACGCTGCGCGGCGAGCGCATGTACGAATTTCTCGACCGCCTCGCGAGCGTGGTTCTGCCGCGCGTGCGCGACTTCAAGGGCTTGCCGCCGAACTCCTTCGACGGGCGCGGCAACTACACGCTGGGCCTGCGCGACCAGCTCGTGTTTCCCGAAATCGATTACACGCGCGTGGACAAGATCAAGGGCATGAACATCACGATCACGACGACGGCCCGAAGCGACGAAGAAGGACGCGAGCTTCTGAGGCTGCTCGGCGTGCCCTTTCGGACATCGAACTAGCGGATTTAAGGAGAGCGACGAAGCATGGCGCGAGACAGTCAGTTTGCAAAGATGAAGCGGAAGCTGAAGTACAAGATCCGCAAAAGGAACCGCTGCCGGATCTGCGGGCGCCCGCGCGGTTTTCTCCGCAAGTTCGAAATGTGCCGCATCTGCTTCCGCGGCTTGGCGCTGAAGGGCGAAATCCCCGGCGTCGTGAAAGCGAGCTGGTGAACGAAATGACGACCGATCCTATTGCCGACATGCTGACGCGCATTCGCAACGCCGTTCAGGCAAAGCACCCGCGCGTCGATCTGCCGTCGTCGAAGCTGAAGGTTGAAATTGCGCGCATCATGAAGGATGAAGGCTATTTTGCGAACTACAAGGTTGTGGACGAAAAGGGCAAGAAGACTTTGCGTGTTTTCCTGCGCTACACGCCGGACCGCCGCGGCGTAATCACGGACCTGCGGCGCGTTTCGCGGCCTGGCTCGCGGCGCTACGTGGGAAAATCGGGCATCCGCGCCGTCGTCGGCGGAATGGGGATTTCGATCCTTTCCACCCCGCGCGGCTTGATGACCGGGCAGGCGGCCCGCAAGGAAGGCGTCGGCGGCGAAGTGCTTTGCGAAGTTTGGTAGAGATCCAGCAAACGAGGTTTTGAAGGAACCATGTCGCGAATCGGAAACAAGATCATCACGATTCCTTCCGGCGTGAAGGTGCAGATCAAGGACGGCGTCGTCGACGTGCAGGGCCCGAAGGGCAAAATGTCCGTCGCCTTGCCGCGAGGGATCCGCTTCGAGCAGAAAGACGGCACCCTTGTCGCGAAGCGCGAGACCGAAGAGCAGCGCGCGCTGCACGGATTGGCGCGTGCGCTGGTCGCGAACGCTGTCACCGGCGTCACGCAGGGATTCAAGAAGGAGCTCGACATCGTGGGCGTTGGCTACCGCGCCGAAGTCAAGGGCAAGAACGTGGTCCTCGCGCTCGGCTTTTCGCACCCGATCGAGTTCGCGATTCCCGAAGGGATTCAGATTGCGGTCGAAAAGCAGACGCATCTGACGGTTTCCGGAGCGGACAAAGGCCAGGTGGGCCAGGTGGCGGCGAACCTTCGCGCTCTGCGTCCACCCGATCCGTACAAGCAGAAGGGCATTCGCATCACCGGCGAGCGGCTGAAGAAGAAGGCGGGCAAGGCCGGCGCGAAGACAGCCGCCGCGTAAACGGCAGGCACGGGAAAAAGGAGAACGAGCGTGGCAGCACCGGTTCGAAGATTGTCGCGGGAGGCGCACCGCCAGCGCATTCACCTGCGCATGCGCAAAAAGATTGCAGGGACGACCGAACGCCCGCGCCTCTGCGTTCATCGCTCGACGAAGCATATTCGCGCGCAGGTGATCGACGACGCCACGGGGCGCACACTGGTCTCCGCCAGTTCGCTCGACAAGGAAGTTCGTGCGCAGATCAAGGGCGGGGGAAACATCGCTGCTTCGAAGGTCGTAGGAAAGGTTGTGGCGGAGCGCGCCCGCGCGAAGGGCGTGGAAAACGTGGTATTCGACCGCGGCGGCTATCAGTATCACGGCCGCGTGCAGGCGCTCGCGGAAGCGGCCCGGGAGGCGGGCCTGAAGTTCTAAAACTTATGCCGAAACAAGAACTCAAAGATACGTTGGCCGTTCGCCGGCCGCTGGAAGCAAATCAGGCCAACCTGAAGGATCAGGTGGTCGCGATCAATCGCGTGACGAAAGTCGTGAAGGGCGGCAAGAACCTGAGCTTCTCCGCGCTCGTGGTGGTGGGAGACCAGGGTGGCCATGCCGGGTTCGGCATGGGCAAGGCCCGCGAAGTCCCCATGGCGATTCGCAAGGCGATCGAACAGGCGAAGAAGAATATGGTCAAGCTGAACCTGAAGGGCACCACGATTCCTCATCAGGTGATCGGCTACTACGGCTCGGGCCAGGTGCTGCTGAAGCCGGCGCCCGAAGGAACCGGCGTGATCGCCGGCGGCCCGGTGCGCGCGGTGATGGAGGTCGCGGGAATTCAGAACGTGCTCACGAAATCCCTTGGCACGTCGAACCCGCACAACGTGATCAAAGCGACGTTTGACGCCCTCCTGCATCTGAAGGATGCGGCGCGCGTGGCTGAATCGCGCGGGAAGGGCGCGGAAGAAGCGGCTGCGGCCACTTCCTCCTCGTAGCGGAGCGGGTAAGACATCATGGCAACTGCCAAGAAGAACTCGGGAACGTTGAAAATCAAGTGGGTGCGCAGCTTCATCGGCTGTCCAAAAGATATGCGGCAGACGATTCGCGGGCTGGGCTTCAGGCGCATGCAGCAAGTGGTCGAGCGGCCGGATACGCCCGAAGTGCGCGGCATGATCGCGAAAGTCCACCATCTTGTGGAAGTGCAGGGCTAAGGGAACATGGCGAACGAACCGACACTCTCGAATTTGAAACCGCCGCGCGGCTCGCGCCACCGGAAAGTGCGCGTGGGGCGCGGCATGGGCTCGAAGCTCGGAAAGACGGCGGGCGCGGGCAACAAAGGCCAGCAGTCCCGGCGCGGCTATTCCCGGCGCGCAGGCTTTGAGGGCGGCCAGATGCCGCTCCACCGGCGGCTGCCGAAGCGAGGCTTTTCGAGCCCGTTTCCGAAGACGTTTGCCGTCGTGAACGTCGAAAGCCTCAACGCCTTCGGCGCGGGCGAGACGGTCACTCCGGAATCGCTCGCGGGCAAGGGAATCGTTCGCGCGATGCGCGACGGCGTGAAAGTCCTCGGCGACGGCGAATTGAAAGTGGCATTGACGGTGCGCGCTCACGCGTTCAGCAAGTCTGCGGAAGAAAAAATCGCGCGCGCCGGAGGGAAGGTCGAAGTCCTGCAATGAGGAAGTTGGTTGAGGCGTTTCGGAATATTTTCAGCACGCCGGACCTTCGCAATCGCGTGCTGTTCACGCTGGCGCTGCTGGGCGTCTACCGCCTGGGCGCCTTCATTCCGACGCCTGGAATCAACACCGACCTGCTCGGCCAGCTTTTCGATCAGAGCCGGGGCTCGGTGCTCGGGCTCATCGATCTCTTCAGCGGCGGCAACCTTCGCCGCCTGACGATCTTCGCGCTCGGCATCATGCCGTACATCACGGCATCGATTATTTTGCAGTTGCTTGTCGTTGTATGGCCGTACCTCGAGCGCCTTCAGAAGGAAGGCGAACTGGGCCGGCGCAAGATCACGCAGTATACGCGCTACCTGACGATCGTTCTCAGCGCGTTTCAGTCGTTTACGATTGCGCTGACGCTGCAGCGCGAAAGCTTGTCCGGCGTTTCTCTCGTGTACCACCCGGGCGCGCGGTTCATCCTGATGACGATGCTGACTCTGACCACCGGGTCGGCGTTCATCATGTGGCTCGGCGAGCAGATCAGCGACCGCGGGATCGGCAACGGAATGTCGCTCATCATCTTCGCCGGCATCGTGGTCGGCTTGCCCCGCGGCGTGAGCGACCTGTGGAACAAGGCGACGACGGGCCAGTGGGGCGGCACGTTCACGCCCATCGCCATCATGCTCCTGGTCGTGCTGATGGCGGCTGTGATCGCCTTCATCGTTTTCGTCGAAGGCGGACAGCGCCGGATTCCTGTCCAGTACGCGAAGCGTGTGATGGGTCGCAAGGTGATGGGCGGCCAGATGACGTACCTCCCGTTACGCGTGAATTCCGGAGGCGTGATTCCTCCGATTTTCGCGAGTTCGCTGCTCACGTTTCCGCAGACAGCCGCGTTGATTTTTCAGAACAAATCGACGCACTTTCAGAATTTCGCGAAGATGATCAGTTGGGGCGAGCCGCTTTATACGCTGCTCTACATCACCTTCATCATCTTCTTCGCTTTCTTTTACGTGGGAATCATTTTCAATCCCACCGAGCTGGCGGACAACATGCGGAAGTACGGCGGCTTCATTCCCGGCATTCGCCCCGGGCGGAACACGTCCGAGTACATCAACCGCATTCTTTCGCGCCTCACGCTCGTGGGCGGTGTTTATCTGGCCATCGTATGCCTCCTGCCGGAATGGATGATCGCGGGCATCCACCTCCAGCACCTGCCGGTTTGGCTGGGCGGCAACTGGTTCGATACGCACATGTGGAATTTCGTGCTGTACGGCCTGGGAGTGCAGTTCTATTTCGGCGGCACGTCCCTGCTGATTGTCGTGGGCGTGGCGATGGATACCGTGCAGCAGCTCGAGGCGCAGCTCGTGATGCGCAACTACGAAGGGTTCGTGCGTAAGGGCCGGGTACGGAGCCGTCGCGGGTAGTACCGGCGGGCAGGAGAGGATGGCTCTCAAGAGAGCGTTCATTTTCCTCGGGCCGCCCGGAGCCGGCAAGGGCACTCAGGCGAAACTCGTGGCCCAGGGCTCGGGCCTGCCGCATCTTTCGACGGGTGACATGTTCCGCGACGCGATCAGCCGGGGAACGGATCTAGGCCGGACGGTGAAGCCGATCATGGAGCGCGGCGAACTCGTTCCGGACGAGCTGGTAATGAAGATGGTCGAGCAGAGGCTGGCGCAGCCGGACACGGCGCGCGGAGTGGTTTTCGACGGGTTTCCGCGGACGCTGCCGCAGGCCGAACAGCTCGACCGGATTCTCGAAGCGCGAGGCTTCGGCAAGCCCGTGGTTGTCGACTTCGTCGTGCCTACCGAAGAGCTGGTGCGGCGGCTTTCGGGGCGGTGGATGTGCAGCGTGTGCGGTGAGATTTACAATACTCACGTCGCGCCGACGGAAGTAGCCGGGATTTGCGACCGCGATGGGGGCAAGCTCGTGCAGCGTGCGGACGATCGGCCCGAGGTGGTGAGAGAACGATTGGTGGCGTACGAGCGTCAGACGAAGCCCCTGACGGAGTATTACAGCCGCAAGGGAGTTCTCGATCCCGTCGACGGCGCGGCCAGCGTGGAAGAAGTGAGCCGCGCGCTGCGGCAGATCGTGAACCGCGCGGGACTGGGATGATCGTCTGCAAGTCGCCCGCGGAACTGGGAAAGATGCACCGGGCGGGCCTGATCGTCTGGGGCGCGCTCGAGAAGATGCGGGCGATGGTTCGCCCGGGGATTTCGACGAAGGAATTGGATCAGTTTGCGGAGGGCTACTGCGCGGAGCATCGCGCGCGGCCCGCGTTCAAGGGGTATCGGGGATATCCGGCTTCGGTGTGCACCTCGATCAACCATGAAGTGGTGCACGGAATCCCTTCGGCCTCGCGGAAGCTGCGCGAAGGCGACATCCTCTCGATGGATTTTGGCGTCGAGATCGACGGGTACTTCGGAGATGCGGCGCTGACGGTCCCGGTTGGAAAGATCAACGCGCGCCGCGAAAAGTTGCTCCGGGTGACGCGAGAATCCCTCGAGCACGCCATCGACAAGGTGCGGCTCGGCAACCGGCTGGGCGATGTTTCGTCCGCCGTGCAGCAGTGGGTTGAGAAAGACGGCTTCTCTGTCGTGCGCGAGTTCGTAGGGCACGGCATTGGGACGAAGATGCACGAGGAGCCGCAGGTCCCGAACTACGGTACGCCGGGACAGGGCCCGAGGCTGCAGGAAGGCATGGTCCTTGCGATCGAGCCGATGGTGAACTCGGGCGGGCCGGGCGTCCGGCTGCTCGACGACGGATGGACCGCCGTGACCGAAGACGGCAGCGACTCGGCGCACTTCGAGCATACCGTGGCCGTCACGAGCAATGGCCCTTGGATTTTGACGCGGCCGAAGGAATCGACCGGCCCCGTTTGGTAGCGGCAGTACGCATGATTTGAGACTGGAGCGCATGGCGAAACCAACAAGACCGGAGCCGGAAAAGAAAAAGCCCGGCGAGGGAAGCGGCAAGGAAGACGCCATCGAGGTGATGGCGACGGTTGTCGAACCGCTGCCGAACGCGATGTTTCGCGTCGAGCTGGAAAACAAGCACCAGGTGCTTGCCCATATTTCGGGAAAGATGAGGAAGAATTTCATCCGCATCCTGCCCGGAGATCGCGTGGCCGTGGAGCTTTCGCCCTACGACCTGACGCGCGGGCGGATTGTTTACAGGTACAAGTAGGAGTCAATGTCATGAAAGTCCGGGCATCGGTAAAGAAAATTTGCATGAAGTGCAAGATCGTTCACCGGCGCGGCGTGGTTCGCGTGATTTGTTCGAATCCGAAGCACCGCCAGCGCCAGGGCTAGAGGAGAAAACGAATGGCTCGCATCGCAGGTGTGGACCTTCCGCCGAACAAGAGGCTGTGGATCGGATTGACGGCGATTTACGGTATCGGGCAGCAGCGCGCCCGTTCGCTGGCCGAAAAGGCGAATGTCGACGCGACGAAGAAGATCAAAGACCTGACTGAAGATGAAGTCACGCGTCTGCGCGCCGCAATCGAGGCCGAGGGGCGCGTCGAAGGCGATCTCCGCAAGGAGATGCAGATGAACATCCGCCGGCTGATCGAAATTCAGTGCTACCGCGGTCTGCGCCACCGCCGAAACCTGCCGGTGCGCGGCCAGCGGACGCACACGAACGCCCGCACGCGGAAGGGCCCGCGAAAGGGCGCCGTGGCGGCGAAGAAGAAAGTGATGGCTCGCAAGTAAGAGAAGAGAGGGAACGAGCGTGGCAAAGGAACCTAAAACTCAGGACGCAGCCGCGGCTCCGGCAGCGGCAAAACCGTCCAAGCGCAAGAAAGAGTTTCGCAAGAAGCGGGAAAAGCGCGTCGTGCCGCATGGCGTTGTCTGCATTCAGGCGACGTTCAACAACACGATCGTCACGCTGACCGATCCGGACGGCCGCGCGGTCAGCTGGGCTTCGGCGGGCTCCGTCGGATTCAAGGGGTCGCGCAAAGGCACGCCCTATGCCGCGCAGCAGGCGGCCATGACGGCCGCGGGCGTGGCGCGCGACCAATACGGAATGAAATCGGTGGAAGTGCGGGTCAAGGGGCCCGGTGCCGGGCGCGAGTCGGCGGTCCGAGCGCTCGCTTCGTCCGGCCTGCACATCAACGCGATCAAGGACGTGACGCCGGTGCCGCACAACGGCTGCCGTCCGCCCAAGCGCCGCCGCGTGTAGGAGACTTGCGGCGAACCTGGTTTTGGAAGCAAAGGAGAGAAGCAATTGGCAAGACATCGTGAAGCGGTTTGCAGGCTCTGCCGCAGGGAAGGCCAGAAGCTTTTCCTAAAAGGGCTTCGGTGTTTCACAGAAAAGTGCGCGATTGAAAAGCGTAACTTCATTCCGGGCCAGCATGGCCAGGCGCGCCGCGCCAAGATGGTCGGCTACGGCGTGCAGTTGCGCGAAAAGCAGAAAGTGAAGCGCACCTACGGGCTGCTCGAGCGGCAATTCCGCGCGTACTTCGAGAAGGCTGTCCGGGCGCAGGGCCCCACGGGCTCGAATCTCGTCGTGATGCTCGAGCGCCGTCTCGACAACGTCGTCTACCGCATGGGCCTGGCGGGATCGCGGTCGCAGGCGCGCCAGCTTGTGCTGCACGGGCACGTGCTTGTGAAGGGCCGGAAGGTCAATATCCCTAGCTACCTCGTGCAAGTCGGCGAGGAAATCGCGCTCAAGGAAAAGATGCATCAGAACGCGATGGTCCTCGAAGCGCGCAACCTGGCGCAAAGCCAGGGAGTCGCGCCGTGGCTCGATATCGACCGCGAGAACTTCAAGGCGCGCGTGGTGGCGTTGCCGCGTCGCGAGGACGTGCAGACGCCTCCGATGAACGAGCAGCTGATCGTCGAGTTGTACTCGAAGTAATACAACAACAGATTTTTCCGAATGGTTTGTGGGCTCGCCGTTTGCGGGCCGGAAGGAAGGGCAAACATGTGGAAGGGCTTTCAGAAACCGAAGCGGTTGGCGGCCGAACCCGAGTCGCTGACGGATAAGTACGGGAAGTTTTCGGCGCAGCCGTTCGAGCGGGGCTGGGGAACCACGGTGGGAAACGCGCTGCGGCGCGCTCTGCTGAGCTCGATTGAGGGCGCGGCGATCACCGCCGTGAAGATCGAAGGCGTGCTGCACGAGTTTTCGCCGATTCCGGGCGTGGTGGAAGACGCCACGGACATCATCCTCAACCTGAAGCAGGTGCCGCTCAAGCTGAACACCGATCAGCCGAAGACGATCACGTTGAATGTGGATACGCCGGGTCCGGTTACCTCCGCGAAGATCGAGGAAGACGCGGATATCGCCGTGCTCGACAAGAATATCTACATCGCGACGGTGAGCGAGGGCGGGAAGCTCGAACTCGAACTGCGCGTGAAGAACGGCCGCGGCTACGTCGCCGCCGACCGCAACTTCGACGAGGACTTGCCGATCGGCTACATCCCGATCGATTCGGTCCACTCGCCCGTGCGCAAGGTGAACTATTCGGTGGAAGCCGCGCGCCTCGGACAGATGACCGACTACGAAAAGCTGACCCTCGAGGTCTGGACCAACGCCGCAATCACTCCGCAGGATTCGATCGGTCTTGCTGCGAAGCTGATCAAGGACCACATGAGCATCTTCATCAACTTCGAGGAAACCCCGGAGTTGCCGGAAGAAGCGGTCGAAAATTACGCTGATCCGCGCCTCGAATACCTCGACCGTTCCGTCGAGGAACTCGAGCTTTCTGTGCGTTCCTACAACTGCCTGAAGAACGCGAATATCCAGAACCTGCGGGAACTCGTGCAAAAGACCGAGTCCGAAATGCTGAAGACCAAGAATTTTGGGCGCAAGTCGCTGAACGAGATCAAGGACATCCTGCACAAGATGGGCTTGAGCCTCGGAATGAAGTTCGACGAGCACGGCCGCGTCATCTGGCCGCCGCTGCCGAGCCAGACCGCGCCCCCGCCTCCTGAGGGGGAAGCTTCGGCCCTCTAGGCCAAGGACGCGAAGATGAGACACCTCAAATCGGGATCCAAACTCGGACGGCAGCCGGCGCACCGCCGCGCGACGCTGCGCAATCTGGTGACGAACCTGATCGAGAAGGAGCGCATCCATACAACGCTCCTTCGCGCCAAGGCCACCCGCCCGCTCGCGGAGCGCATGATCACGCTCGGCAAGCGCGATTCGCTGCACGCGCGGCGGCAGGCAGCCGCGTTCCTGACGACTGTGGAGGCGACGAAGAAACTCTTCGCCGATCTCGCGCCGCGCTTCGCGGAGCGTCAGGGCGGCTACACGCGGATCATTCGTTCCGGATGGCGCATCGGCGACGGCGCCGAACTCGCCATCATCGAGTTCATCGGATCGGAACTGAAGAAGAAAGAAAAGAAGGAAAGAAAGGGCGCGGCAAAAGAGGCCCCGGAAGAGAAAGAAGAGGCCGCAACGAAGTAAGCGACCGCGGCCGCCAAAGTCGAAAGGCCCGCTCCAAATCAACGGGGCGGGCTTTTCGTTTTCAGGCGCCGGGCTTTTCTGGAGTGCCTTCGCGCGCCGAATTCCGTTCTTCGCGCACATTCACCCAAAGCGCGAAGAGCGCTGCGACTGCCTGCGCCGCAGCCCCGCCCGACGTATCGATCAGGACGTCCCTCACCGCGGGCGTCCGTCCCGGGACAAAACTCTGATGAAACTCATCGAGAGAGGCGTAGGCGGCCACGATGACAATCGCAAGCACGGCCCACGCCAATCGCGCCCCGTGCCGCCCGGCACGAATGCCGCGGAGGATCAGCAGGCTCAGGATGAAATACTCGGTGAAGTGCGCGCACTTGCGGATGATGTGGTGCATGAATTCGAGGGTGGCCAGCGGAAGGCTCGGGAAAAGCCAGTGCAGAATCGGAACAATCACGTGCCCGGTGTTTTCGGCGGTGAAGAGGTGAGTGGAGAAGCCGGAAATCACCAGGGCCCAGACCAGCGCCGGCCACCACATCTTCAGCCAGGATACTTTCTGGTTCTCCTCTGATTTCGTCATCATTTTTTCTTGTGTATGAGTTTTCTTGTGTATGAGCGGCGAGCGGGAGTACTACTCGAGCCGGTAGTTGGGCGCTTCGCGCGTGATGATCACGTCGTGGACGTGGCTTTCGCGGAGTCCTGCGGAGGAAATGCGGATGAAGCGGCCGCGTTCCTGCAGTTCCTTCAGGTTCTGAACGCCGCAATATCCCATGCCGCTGCGCAGGCCGCCGACAAGCTGTTCCACCAGGCCTGCAAGCGGGCCTTTGTACGGCACCTGCCCCTCGATTCCTTCGGGCACGGACTTGCCCTTTTCGGCTGTCTCCTGTGCGTAGCGGTCCGCCGATCCTGCTTCCATCGCACCGAGCGATCCCATGCCGCGGTAGGACTTGAACGTGCGGCCTTGGTAGAGAATCGTTTCGCCGGGTGATTCCTCGGTGCCGGCAAAGAGGCTGCCGATCATCACAGCCGAAGCCCCGGCCGCGATGGCTTTGGTGATGTCGCCCGAGAACTTGATGCCGCCGTCGGCGATGATGGGAACGCCGCTGCCCGCCGCCGCGCGCGAACACTCGGCCACGGCCGTGATTTGCGGCACTCCCGCGCCGGTGACGACGCGCGTGGTGCAGATCGAACCGGGGCCGATGCCGACTTTCACCGCGTCGACGCCGGCCGCGATCAGGTCCCTGCACCCTTCGGCGGTGGCCACGTTGCCGGCGACCACGTCGATGTCCCAACGTTTCTTGATCTCCTTGACGGTTTCGATGACGTTGGCCGAATGGCCGTGAGCGCTGTCGACCA